>Ga0058698_10000217_pt1 | contig 34416 bp, 31 predicted proteins | sample AgamicAsSfe_FD_67288 | JGI IMG/M metagenome (GOLD analysis project Ga0058698, IMG submission 67288) | Agave microbial communities from Guanajuato, Mexico - As.Sf.e | ecosystem: Host-associated > Plants > Phyllosphere > Phylloplane/Leaf | place: Guanajuato, Mexico | collected 2012-05-30
CTCCCGTACCAACTCCCATTTCCCCCATCCACACCCCTTCCCGTCCCAGGATTCCGCCTCGCCACCGCCGCGAACATACCATGCCACGGATTCGGTGGCTCGACTGGGAAATCACTTCCCAGAATCGGTGTCAGGGGCAGGAAGGAGCGCATGCGATAAGCGGAGGTGTTTAGACGTTCCGCGCCCAGACGGGACAGGGCGTACGACATATCGCTTGTGGCGTGCGTGGGCTGGATGGAGGGGATGAGCCCGAGGGCGTGGAGACGCGCTTGGTCGGTTGGGTGGACGATTTGGGCGTGTTCGATGCGGTGGCGGGAGGTGGTTGTTTGGCAGGTGTGGAGGGCTGTGGGGTCTGTGGATGGGCAGGTTTGGGAAAGCGCGGCGGAGAGGGCTGAAATGGCGTTGCGGTTCGCGAGGTCGCCAATTGCGTGGATGTTGACTTGGTAGTCGAGCGAGGCCCAAGAAGTGGCAAGGGAGGTTAGAGTGCTGGCGTTGACGAGGAGGCTACCGGTGCTGGTGGAGCGATCGGTGTAGGGCTCAATTAGGGCGGAGCCCCAGGAGCCCAGGGCGCCGTCTAAGGGAGGGTGTGTTAGTATTCTTCCGTCTGTGTGCTCGAGCAAGTGTAGGGCAAGTGTAGGTAGTAGGTACATACCGCCAAATAGCTTCACGCTCCTCACACTCAACATGCCGTCCGCCCTCTCAATCCTGACCGCCTCCTGCGGACAAAAGGTATTCCTGACTTCACACTCCAACATCCCATACACCCTAACCGTCCAGCCCTTCCCCTTCGCCGCCAACTCCTCAAACAGTCTCAAATCCCGCGGCACACTCCCCGCATCATGCATACCCACCAACCCGACCTTATTCAGCGCTTTCATCGCACTTCTGATGAACTTGGTCTTCATCGCTTTGTCGGGCTTCGGCCAGTGCGATAGAACGAGGGGCATGGCGTTGTCGCAGAAGACGCCGGGACCGGGGTCGAGGATGATTTCGCCACCGGTGGGAGCGGAGGGGAGAGGGGAGGGAAGGAGGGAGAGCACGGAGGGGGAGACCCAGGCGCAGTGGACGTCGATGCGGTCGAGCATGATGTATCTGCCGGTGAGTGCGGGGTCTGTGTCGAGGTCCGCCTGATTTTGTTAACATCGGTAGTTCGAAGAGGTGGAAGAAACAGAGATATTTTCACTTACAGCAGTGGGCATGCGTCCATAGGCAGCCTGGTCCCATCCCACGCCTCTGATCCAATGTTTCTGACTTCCTGCCTCTGGATGTAGTGATATATACTCCTTGATCCTGGCCCTAACTTCCTCCAGTGACTCGGCACCGAACAAATTGACCGAATTCAGCAATTCACCATACTGCAATAAATGACCATGGCCATCCGTCAAGCCTGGGATCACACTCCCAGGGATCACGTCTGCTGTCGCCGAGTAGAAAACATCAGCAATTGTGCCGTCGCGTGCAACAGTGAAGCAATTGGCATTTTCGGGTGTGTCTGATGATAGTGTGGTGATACTGGAGTAGCAGTATGTTTTGGGTCGAGGTGGTAGGTATGTGTATAGCACCGCGGCGAGTCCGGCTAGCAGCGGTAACTGCAGAGTAGATCGGTACATTATGGCGGAGATGTAGGAGTGCGCATGTGTATATATGCAGAGACGATAGATGGAATATGTTCTTCAAATTCACTGAACTCTCTTGTGGGAGCTTGGTAGGAGGTCGTCTGATGTTTCTTTTCCGCTCTCACAACTCAGCAGATAAGAATGAAGTGCACTTAGGAGAGTGGCAAGTGGAATGCAGCAGTGAGGTTTCACAGAAATAATGGTATGACAAATAATGCACGGATTTGAAGTTGTTACAGTATCAACATGGGAGCTCGATGAGATGCTGCCGCCTGCCTATTCGAGCTATTTACTTTCACCTCACCATGACTACATTGACTGTGATGCTCACTTTTTGGCCCTGGCTCTAGATACCACGACTGGGTTACCACTCTCGTCGATACCCTTGTTGACTCTACAATCAGGACAATACCACTTCTGCCTGCGTTTAGGTATTTCTGTCATACCAACACACCTGTTTCATGTTAGCTTCGCCGACAGCATTCATCCACAGCAACACTCACCCCAAATGAAACCACTCCTTCTCACACTGGTCGTTCTCGCATGCTATCATCGTCCCATAGCTCACGTCTCCACAAAGACAGTATCTCTCCTCGTTAGGATCGATATCTTCGACTTCAAGCACTGGTGTTTCTGTCGCTCTTGCTGCAGCATCTTCCTTCTTCTCCTTTGCCTTTTCGAGCTTCAACGTCAGACTTTTCCTCCCTGGTTTTGCTTTGCGTGTTCCCAGACTGACTTTGGCTCCACCTTCATCCCCATATGAGGTCAGCATCCCTGGTGTTGCTCGCTTGCCACTACGACCACCCCGGGGTGCTGGAACGGAATCTGCAACAGATCCGTTGGGCTCGCTTGGAGTGGCATGTCGTGCTTTGCCAGGAGTGTCCGCAGTAGACGGGAGACTGACATTGCTAGCCCTGCGGGCATGCCGCTCAGATGTTCTTCGCCCAGGTGGCGGAGGTTCTGCACTAGCTGCTTTCTGCTTGGAGGCGGTGTTGAAATTGAGTGATATCGTTTGTTGTTGTGAAGCTTTTGTGCCTTTCGCTGCTTTTGGAACGATGGCGGCCAGAATCGGGGTTGAGGATGGTATGCCTGATGCTTCCGGTACTTCAGTTGCATCTTGACCCTTGCTGGTGCCATTCGCAGCTTTAGACAGTTTCGCGTTGGTATCAGCCTTGATTGGAGCTGGTCCTGCCTTACTTGAATCGACATCAAAGTCCTGAAGAGCAGGATCGATGAGTAGCTCGATGGGGGCCAGCACAACTGGTACTTCAGTTTCTGTCGACTTGCCACTCTTGACCAATGTCTTGGCCAGTTTGATCTTCTTGCTAGCGGGTTGTGTCTCGACTGCTGCGAGAAGTGCCGGATCGAGCAACGAAGGGTCGATTGCAAGTGCTGGAACAGGATCCGAGGACAGATCTCGTTTGCGTTTGAGAGGAGACTTGGGTTGTGCTGGGACGACAGTGGATGATACGGTTGTCATCGCCAGATCACCAGGTTCATCAGTCACATCGAGCATCGAAGTGTCACCCTGCGGCACAACAGCAAGCATGGGAGCCACGGGTGCGCCACCTACTCTTGGCTGCAGACTCTGTATGGCTTGAGTCTCGAGAGCAACCTGCTCCCGTACTGCTGCCTCCTTCTTCAACTTCTTGGCCTGATTGAGTTTCATGCCTCGGTTTTCCAGCTCTTGACTCTCCTCCAAGCTCAAGGTATTGCTCGCAGCTGTCTTGAAAACTAGTGGCCGGACAAACTCTTCCGGCTCCTCATTGAATAGCTCTTCACCCGTCGCTTCGGCAAGCGCCTTGGCCTTCACGAAGTTGTCAAGACCTCTTCCATTCTCCGACAATTCGCGTCGAGACATTGTGTCGCTGGGTATCCAGTCGGCGTTCTTCTTCATTCTCTTTCTTAGCTTGTTGAGCTCCCACTCGGTGAGCTTCAGCCAAGGCGCATGCCGGCTTCCGGGCCTGACATCTGGTGGTGGTGCTGCAATTAATGCCATGGCATTGCTCACAGATATTCCCGCAACTGTACTATGCACATTCGTCCCCATGACGCCAGCTGGTCGTATGCGTTTCTCTTTCTTCTCCTGTGCTTCTTTCGGATCCTTTGGGACTTTGGGAACCTTTGGTAAATGAATCTTGGGAACTTTCGGCGTCTTCTCGCGAGCAAGCTTATCGAGCCCAAGTGCTGGCGACGAAGCGCGGTCCATCTCCGATTCATCTTCAGTGAGCTCCCCAGGTGACGCTGGATCGAATGGTGGAAGTACCTCACCAGGTACGATGATTTGTCGACTACGAGGCTTGTGGATGGTTGTGTTTCGCGTGCTCGTCCTGACTTCGGGAAACAGAGACTGACAACTACGGTCGACCAGCTTCTTTCGCCCTGCATTTGGCGATTGCGCTACAGGTTCTGGTGTTGGGTCGCGAGATGGCGGCGTGGGAAGAGCTTTTAGCTTTCGTGTGATGCTTTGCAGACGGTCGTAGAGATGCTCAGCGACATTGCAGATGCGCTGCGCTTCCGCGTAGGTTGACTCTCTGCACCGGACGGCATGATCAAGGGTTGTGGATATCTCGGCGCGCATTGCTCGCGGATCGGAACGCTCTTCCGGTGGTATACTGAGCAGCTGTCCGTATGTCTTGGTCGCATTGTGTAATTTTGTGGTATCGTGTTCGTAGTTGCTGTCGAAGGTGCGGATAAGGGTCATGGAACGAATGAGATCAGATGGGAAGAACTCGGTGTAGTCGAGGAAGTCGGTCACTGTTGCTTGCGCGTCCGGGTCATGAGACAGCTGCCCGGGCAGATCGGAGAGTGTCGACATGGCGGCGCGGAGAGGGGTTCTTGCATCGGATATGACAGACACGGTCGAGGACGTGGAAGATATGCGCGACGTGTGTCCTTCAGCCACGTGCTGGCGGCAGCTGCGAAGGGTGCGGACTCACGTCGTGATGACCGCTGTGTTTCAAAGTCGCGCGCGAACCACGTGCTAGATACGCTAATCACAAAAGGGCGATGGATTTGCAGATCGTTCTTATCAAATTGCAGGAACGCCCGCACTTGAACACACCTGAAACAGCTCTCGAAGTGGAGTCACAAGCCAACTATCATGGCGACACCTTAGTCAGCTCGAGGCTGACGGATCTCAAGTGAATCAAGCTCTCTTCTCATGTAGACATCAACCTCAACTGTTTGTCAATCACCGCCACCCTTGCTCCGTCTAATATATCTTGCCGTTTCTTGCTGGCCATCCCCCTTTGGCTACCGCACTGCTTTGAGGTTATTGCGAGTGCATCTGAAGCTGACCCGGCAGTGTCAGAACTTGTAGATTGTGTTGCTTGTGTGACGTTGAGTAGACCGACAAACGACACAATCAGCAAGCGACAAACGACCAGATCAGCATGGGTTCCAAGCTTGTGAACCGTCTCGCATCTCTTGGGCTCAACGTGGATGCGGATGAGTTTGCTGCTGCCATGAGAGCACGGCCTACCAGAAGCTATGGCGGGCCGTCCTCGCATAGTGTCTCGTCTAGCGGTCGTTCGGCTGGTTTGACAAACACTAAAGCAAGGTGTGATGCCGTCTCACCGACTGGAGCTCATACAATTACTGCTGCCCCTCTCTCATCCAATGAGCCTTCTCAGACACCGGCACCTGGGCTTCGTACAGACCTTCCTTCATCACCCGATCAGTGTCAAGACAGCTGGGCCGTCATTAGTGGTGAGGCAGCAATCTGCGAACCTGAAGACATTGTGCATGGGTCTAGTGGTACAGGACGTCAAGAGCAACTGCTGAGCTCTTCATCACGCGATTTCGTTCCGAAAATGAACGACATTGCTACCGCCTTCTCGTCCCTCAATATGAATCTCAGGAAAGGCCAACCTGCTACTGTCGGGCAAGCATTCTGCCCAATTCTCGCACTGAGCAAACTGCCATACAAATTCATGGTGAATCAACAGAGTCTGAGTGAGCATATCAGTGTCGAATTCTTCGCCGATGGCAAATTCTGTAAGTCGTCTCATGCCTCTGCCACATCTTCCGCTAATGTGTGCACTCATAGGGAGGAGGAAATGGACAGTGTGAGTCACTGCATGCTGCGGTGAAGAGTCCTTGCTAATTCCCGCAGCTATTTCGCCTGGCCTATGGAGAATGCGGCGAAGCCTACCCTCCTAGTTCCCATGCAAGAGGTGGAAACCTTGCTGAAGCAAATCAACGACAAGTTTCGTTCTGCCAACTTGTCGTCGTCACGCCTTAGAGATCGTCATCCAGGGTTCAGCATTGTCTTCGACTCGAAGCTTGCCCGTCTCCGCCCACGCTTTCTGGCAGTGGTGTCGTCTCATGAGGCATACACGAAGCTTGAGGTGCCCGAGGCCGGCTACCTGATGCCCAATGAAGCTGAAGTCCCCGATCTGGACATGAACGATCGTCAAGTGACCGAGCATGATACTCAGCTGTCCCAAGCTCTCAACTTGAACACCAACAAGAAGAAGAAGGGCGCGTCGAGCAACGCAAGCTCAGCACCACGTGACGTACCCTCGCGCCAAGCTATTACAGGTCCACGCAATTACGCTTTGGTGATGGAACAGGTCCAACGCTTCCTGGGACTTCGCCCTGCACATGCGGAGGCTGGTGAGTTGACCTAACGTCATCGAAGACACTCAAACTGACCCCAACATAGGTAATGGCGTGGACAGCTGGGAAGACAGTCACCCTTCTTGGGCAGAAGCTCAAGCACCACAGGCTGCCACAGATGCCGTCGAAAACCTCGATATCATTGACGTCACGAAGCCAGTGCCATTTCCTTTCGAGAAGGATGTAGTGTTTATCTGTGTCGACGTTGAGGCGTGGGAGAAGAACAACAGCAAGATCACAGAGATCGGAATCTGCAGTCTTGACACACGTCAGCTGGTTCACCAGCGTCCCGGCAAGGATGGTAGAAACTGGTTCGGCAGACTCGCGTCACGTCATTTCAGGTCAGTTGTCCGTCAGCTCTTCGAGTTCATCTTGATAGCTTCACATTCTTCACGTATCCTGTGCTGATTGTTGACACGCTACAGAATCCAGGAGCACTCCCACATGCGCAATGGCGACTATGTCTTGGAAAATTCTGGCAATTTCAAGTTTGGCAAAAGCGAAATGGTAAGTCTGCGAGGAGGCTCGTGAATTGACGACTAACTCTCGATCCCAGATCTCACTCTCCAACACTCCACAAACAGTTGCGGCTTGCTTTCGTCCGACACCAAATGCAGATGGCACACCCCGTACTGTGGTACTCACCGGACACGATGTCGACTCCGACATTCGCTTCCTTCGCAAAATTGGCTACGAAGTGGAGAATTTGTCTACTTTGCACAAACCTCATCTCGACACACAAAATCTCTACCGTGCTCTTCAGGGCAAGAAGCTGCAGAAGTCGAATCTCACACAGGTCAACAATGCTGTTGGTCTTTCGAGCATCCTAGAAGAGTATGACATTCCACCATTTGGCCTGCACAATGCCGGCAACGATGCCACCTACACACTTCAAGCAATGCTTGCCATGGTCATCGGAGACAGTACTGCTAGAGCGCGGCCGACGACTGCCAGTGTGGAAGACTGGATTGGTGACGTATCTGCGTCACAGAAGAACGATGTGAAGAAGGAAGATCCGTTGAGTGACCTGCCGAAGTGGGCGAAGGCAGACGAAGACTATGATCCTTGGGACTGAGTAGTCACTGACTGGAATGTGATCAAGGCAATGGTTGGAGAATGGAGCTGGAAAACACGATGTTGGCACACATGAGTGATCAGGAACGAAATGTAATGACAAAATCGACTGCCTTGGAAAAGATAAAGTGTCGGGATTGAGAGGTAATGGTTCACAGGACGAATGTGTATTGTGTCTAAGGCAATCTAGCCAGTTGGGCCAGTTGGTAGTCAGGAGGCACAGTGTATAGCAAGAGCAAGATGCGACTTGCTCGAGTTGCTCTTATTTAATCCACGTGACCATATGCGCCGAGCTTTTCCCACAAACGAGGTCTAGTTCGCACACACTCAAGACCCTTTCCACATTTCCACCACAGACGAAAGCAAGTTTATCGTGCACCTTACCGACATCAACACTCCACGCCATCATGTCTTCTCAAGCCCTCAACAAGATCGCCCCCAACAGCGCCTCAAGGCAAAAGCCGAATGAGGTCGAGACCCAGATCGCAAATGCGCTCTACGACCTCGAGACGAACATCCCAGACATGCGCACTGCTCTCCGACCATTGACCTTTGTCTCTGCACGCGAGGTAAGATGAATCCTGGTTTCCAGCCTAGTCTCGTCAGTTCCTAGAGCCTCTACAAGATCATCCCGGTCAAAGCGAAGCGTTCGTTACCGTCGACCTTGAAATCGCAAAAGTCGAGCAAGAGGAGGAAGGTCGATACACAATGGCATTCGCGATGATTTGGGCATACAACACATGGAAAGAGTTAAGATTGATAACGGAAGAGGCGTTGGGCACTGGGAACCAGCCAAAAAATTGTTTACCAAAGCATTTGAGGCTGACACCAGGATTCTTCTAGATCGATGTTGGACACGGCAGGAAGTCAATTGTCATCTTCGTCCCTGTTCCCCTTCTCCAGGGCTTCCACAAGGTGCAGCAGCGGTATGTTCACTTTCTCCTCCTCGTCATATACCCTAGGCGCCTTCCATGACCTCCGTCATCAGCGTTCCTGAGCCGCATCGCTAATACAATATATAGCCTCACTCGTGAGCTCGAGAAGAAGTTCTCCGACCGCCACGTCCTCTTCATCGCCTCTCGCCGCATCCTTCCCCGCCCCAAGCGCTCCAACCGCTCGCGCTCCAACCAGACACAGAAGCGCCCTCGTTCTCGAACACTCACTGCCGTCCACGACGCTATCCTCGAAGACCTCACCTACCCCGTCGAGATTGTTGGCAAGCGCATGCGCACCAAGGAGGACAACAGCAAGGTGCTCAAAGTTCTCTTGGACGAGAAGGAGCGTGGAAGCGTTGACTACAGACTTGACACATACGCCGAGGTATACAAGCGCCTAACAGGAAAGATGGTCAACTTTGAGTTCCCGACAGCTGGCGAGAACTAGAGGAGAGTTGCAGTGTCACGGGGACAAGGCATAAGGGAGCAGCTGCCGGACAATTCTACTCGGGATGATTGAGGGCAGTGTTCCGGCTATCAGCTGTGGAGGAACGCACGACCGCGGAATCTGGGCTACACCAGCATGGTGCCTGATGTCTGAAGGTCAAGCGGCAGGATGTTACAGATATGCATGACATGAATCAAAAGCTTTTTCGACCTCCAATCTATAGATCACAGTCAAATTGTCGATGTTGATCTGTACTGCATCCCCATCCTTAAACGCGCAAGAGTATAAAAGTGTAATATCTTCACCAATCCCTGTCAAAACGGTGCGCGCTCCGGTCCACTTGTTTCATGTAATCGTATAGTACCTAATGAGGCTGACCTTTTCCCCCGATAACACTCCTGCGAAGCAATGACGACTTTGCGTGCTGTTGGTCACGCCATTGTACATTCTCGTGCTTGCCTTTGCTCTAGATAACTCGACTGGCATGTCCGTCTCACATACGTCGAATGTAGATGCTTCAACCTCGAACCCTCGCGCTATGGCGGCGCCAACCGCACCAGGCGCAACAGACGCTTCTGGTAACACTCACACGACCGCCTTCGAGGACAACAGGCATATGCTACAAGACTCAGAAGACACTTGGGAGATGCCACAAGAAGATAAAGATCTACGAATGTCGGAGACGCCTTCAGCACAGACGATCGCGCCATTCTTGACGAGACATATCCCAGAACAATACAATGCGCTGGCAAACCAGGTCCAAGGCCAGCCGGTGAACAGGACAGACACAAAGTACTGCTATCGCCATCACCCGGATTTGAAGTGTAGGCGCCAGGCAGACGAGCCGACTATGGACCTCTTGCAAAATGTACGTGTCTGGTGACTAACTATCTGTCGTGCTTACACTGACGGCGCATAGGAGCTCTCGACACTCTCGCAGTCTGATCAACAAGGTGTCAGCCATGTCTGGTCACTCTTTTCAGCAGCTCCCGCGAAACACCGCGAACTCATGCTACAAGGCATTCTAGCACAATGTTGCTTCCCACAACTCTCCTTCCTCGCCTGGTCAGTTCGTGACCTCCTCAAGATAGACTTTCTCGCTGCTCTCCCGCAGGAGATTGGGCTTCGTATCCTCTGCTTCCTCGATCCGACCTCATTGTGTAAGGCTGCACAGGTCAGTCGCACGTGGCGAGAACTGGCGGACGACGATGCGGTTTGGCATAGGATGTGCGAGCAGCACATAGATAGGAAGTGTACGAAGTGTGGATGGGGACTACCTCTACTGGATCGTCAGAGGCTTCGGACGGAGAAAAGACTGCAACAACTACGTTTGGAAAGAGGCCCGACTGCAGCACGTCGCAAACCTTCGAAGACGATTCCGAAACCAATACTATCCGCATCGGCCTCTACAAACGCAGACAATCCATACCACTCGTCAGCATACATGTCGGATGACTCAGACGCCGAAAGCTCCAGTTCAGCTGGACGAAAGAGGGCACATGCAGAGGAAGACCTGATGACAACGAAGAGAGTATGCACAAACCTTGCAAGTGGTACGACAACAGAGATGCCAGGATTCCAATCCACATTACGGCCCTGGAAAGATGTATATCGAGACAGATTTGTGGTTGGAACGAATTGGAAATATGGTCGATACACTCAGAAAGTGCTCAGTGGGCACACAAACGGGGTCATGTGCCTACAGTTCGACGACAATATACTGGTATCTGGCTCTTACGACTCGACCATCAAGATTTGGGATATCGAGACCGGTCAAGAACTCCGCACTCTAACAGGTCACGCACTCGGTGTGAGGTGTCTGCAATTCGACAAGACTAAGCTGGTCAGCGGCTCACTGGACGGGACACTCAAGGTGTGGGATATGAGATCTGGTCAGGTCATACGCACGTTCCCAGGTCACGATGGCGCTGTCATCTCACTACACTTCGATGGCATGATCCTAGCTTCAGGATCTCAAGATAAGACGATTCGCGTGCGCAATTTCAAGGACTGCTCAAGAGTCGTGCTACGAGGTCACACTGATTGGGTGAATGCGGTCAAGGTGCATGCAGCATCGCAGACACTTTACTCGGCAAGCGATGACTGCACAGTCCGTGTCTGGGATCTTGTGTCAAAGACGTGCGTCAGAGTATTCAACGAGCACGCCGGTCAGGTGCAGCAAGTACTGCCCTTGCCGATCGACTTCGAACTGCCGGAGCCAGAGGGAGACGCGTCCGCAGGATCAGATGATGAACGTCAAGAGGAGGACACCGTATCAGCATTGGAATTAGCACCGATCGCGTCTCACTCGCGGCCTGCTAATCCACGTTATATCATATCTGGAGGTCTCGATTCGACGATCCGACTCTGGGATGTCAATACAGGACGTTGTGTCAGGACTTTCTTTGGTCATCTGGAAGGAGTATGGGCTCTAGCAGCAGACACGCTTCGCATGATTTCTGGCGCGAACGATGGTATGGTGAAGGTGTGGGATCCTCGAACTGGCAAGTGTGAGAGGACGTTGACAGGCCATAGCGGGCCGGTCACCTGTGTGGGCTTGAGCGATCGGAGAATGGCGACGGGGAGTGAGGATCACTCTATTCGCTTGTATGATTTCGTGGGTTGAGTTTTCTTTGGGTACACTTTGTAGAACTGGGTATGGAGATGGGACAGGGCTGGAATGGGACGAACGAATTGCACGAACAAAGGATACCCGGGTATGGCGTTTAGTAACACAAGATATGTATATTAGTCTCGGATTAAATGTTTCTCACTTGTATCGTATGGCATAGGCTTGAGACTGTGATTCACACCACATTGAAAGGCAGCGCATCGGGTGCCAGCAGGGTTCTGCTTTGATCTGAGGCCTTGGTCGCGCGAGCGCACTCTCCTTCACTTGAACCTGCATAGATTTCCCCTAATTTATCTAATTACTCATATATCTATTGGGGATATCCTTTTCCTGCATTTGCTCATTCACTCCTTTGTTCCAAATTGCCTTCAGCTGAGCTTGTTGTCCCAGTGCGGTGGCGGTGGCGGCGTACCAAAGTTTAGAATGTTGCCGCCTGAAACACTCCAAGTCTTCAGCACCCACACTCTCGATCACCGTGATCTCTGCTCGCATCTACTTGCCAATGTGCCTCGGCCAGGCAGCAACACATAAGTCCCCTCTCAGACAGTGATGGCCTTGTGGCTTGTTCTGGCGTGACCAGTCGTGTACCGTGCTGCTGTTTTAGTGTCGAGGCAGACTCGTTGTGGCCTGGAGTGATCAAACTCATCGTCTCATGCTACACCTCTCTCAACACCACTCTTGCGAATCTGCGGTGTTCTGTTGATTCCAGCGCTGCCTAATCAGCAGTCATGGAGGCTTTCACACACTCATCTGTCGACAGCCCGCACCGCCTTTCCGGCTTATACACACAACACAAAGCTGCACGTCCACCGGCAAGCACGGACGATTCTCCTGAGGTTTCGTCCATTCACCACAAATACCGCTTCCAACGAGATCGCCTCATCGCATGGGGTCTGGAATGGAACGATGGGGAAAACAGCCCACTCAACATCGAGGACTCGGTGGAGCGTGCTGGCCTGACGGAAGTTGTCCTTAGTGTCATGGAAAACATCAAGTTGATACTGGATGAGATTGAGAGTATTCGGCCTTCGCTCAGTGCAGGCCTGGCTTCAGATGAGAAGATTCCAAGGGCCAAGACTGGACCTTGGACTCGGCAAGAGAAAGAGCAGTATCGGAATCTGGCGGAGGACTTCACGAGGGCAATCGATCTGTTGTGTGATCTCAAGGCACGACGAGAACCTGCAAAGGGGGCAGCAGAAAGCAAGAGCGAGAAGGGTATGCTTCAGCTAAACTACAAAACACACACTCCTTCGAAGTCGGAAAAGCCACCACCAGCAATGCCTCGGACCACTGGACTTCTAAAGATTGACCCCTCTTTGCTAAGCCTTCCTACTGAAAGTCCACCTCCATACGATGATGGAAACGTCTCGCGGCCAATACGAGTCTTTGCCAACTTGCGAAAGGACATTCGTAGTAACACATCACTGCCAGTCCTCATCGAATATGTCAATTCTGGTCAAGATAGCAATACATCTGTGCTGATATCTAGACTGGAGCAAATCTCGGAAGTGCTGGACTCAGCTCATAGCAGAGGAGAGGCATCCCTTTCGAGGCTCATCGGGTACTTCCAAGATGCCCATCAGCCTCGATACGGTCTGGTCTTCGAGCTACCTCGTAAAGTTCGACGGGACATGCCTGAAATCAGAAGGTTGCAAAGTACACAAGCGCCGGTGACGTTGCTAGATGTTTTGCAAAATAGCTCTGGGCAGCACTCGCAGCTAGTTACAAATTCAGCACTTGTACCGTCTCTGGATCAGAGGTTCCTGCTTGCGAAGCAGATCACATCTTGCATCTCGATTCTCACCGCGAACTCCTGTGTGCATGGTCAGGTCAACAGCCACGCGATTACATTACTGCCTCGAGTGAATACTGCTTCTCGAAGCTCAAGAGTCTCAGAATATGATATCCGCGAGCCATGCCTAGGGGGCTACGCCGTATCTCCCGGACAGTCAAGTGACTCTTCTGGCACCAGAATTCGTGCATTCATCTATTGTCATCCAAGAGCTGCCAATGCTGCGGATGGTAGTCGCTCGAGACGACAATCTGCCTGTTACGACCTCTACAGTCTTGGCTTGGTTCTCCTTGAGATTGGGCTATGGCTACCGCTTAGTGATATCTTCAAGGACAAGTACACTTTACAAGACTTCAGGACGAGGATTGAGCGTATCTGGGTCCCGCGACTAGCTGGAAAGTGTGGCACAGCATATATGATTGCTGTGCAAGAGTGTATTTCTGCAGATGAACTCGGTGATAACGCTCTCGAAACATACACGGGCGTGTTTGATCGAGTTATGACGCGATTAGCTCGATGCTGCCTCATGATCGAACCTGAGATTGAGGAAATTGACGATGTAGTGGACGATGATTCTGATCAAGTCCTGCAGCAACTCCTGGAAGAGCAGAAGCGTCAGTTGGTGACCATCACGGGGAAGACGCCTTCATATATGTCGGCTGATGCCGATGCAGAATGGCCAGATTATGCAGAGACCATCGCTGAGAGCATCTCGTCAGCTGCTGCTGCTGCCGCTGCGCCCCAAGTATCGCAGCCCGTGACTAGTGCCTTTCCTGGACCACCGACATCGTACTGGGATCTGGCCATTCCGAAAGCAATTCTGGACCATTGGGAGGCCGAACTCATGTACCGTCTAGGCAAAGTCGTTGACAAAGAACTCAATCGACGTCCTAGCAAAGCAAGTAGCTGTTCCGTATCGCTGGACATGTGTGGACATAGCAAAGAGACAGCAAAGCCAACAATCATGGTGGCAGTCTCGAGAGACTGGGATGTGATCGACGCACGGCTACGACGGAAGTTCAAGAATGAGCAGAAAATGTTCGATATTGCAGTATATCAAGGCAGTGTCACTCGCGCCAAGGCAGGCATAGCACGATCTAGTGTTTCCTTCACCGGTCGGCAAGCTCTGAACGCGTTTCATCAGGAGCGTCCTGTCTGCGGCGCGTCGATCGGCGTATTTGTGCACGGCGAACACTCACCTCCAGTCTCGTTCGGAGGAATAGTCATGGTTGACGAGGAGGCGTATGGCATGACTGTGCACCACATGCTCGAAGAGCCGGAGAGCGAAGCCGATACCGACGACAATTTGCCAGCGTCTCACATCGCAAGGTCATCCTATACCAGTGCTCTCTCGCGTCACGACGATGGCATACCAAATCTCGCTGGCAGTGATAGTGATCAGGCAACCCGATACGCGGACACGTCTTCTGACCACTCCGACACTGACACGAGTGATAGTGAAGGCGAAGACGAAGACGTGGGCGACACCGAAGGCATCAGTCCCTCACCCCGAAATCGCCACCTCACTGTGACACAGCCCGCCCTTTCAGACGTTCCCAGCGACTTCTTCCCCGTCCTCGAAGACCGAGACGACGACCACATCGACTCCCACTCCCTCGGTCACGTCCACGCCTCCTCCGGCCTCCGCCGCATCACCCACACCCTCCACTCCAAGCCCGCAAAACTCGAAATTGACTGGGCGCTGATCAAGCTCCACGCCGCGCGCAGTCAATACATCAACGTCATTACCGGCGGTCGCACGCACTGCGAATCTCATAGCGACAGCGCCTATAGACCGCACATCACCCACTCCACTTCCCGGACCACTATCAGACCAGACAACGACACCTACCCTCGCCTCATCGCGCCCTCAACCCATCTCTCCGGCCTCTCCGTCCACGCTCTCGGCCGTACATCGGGCCTATCAGCCGGCACCATACGCGGTCTCGCTCTTGTCCGCTTCCCCAATCGCCGCACCGCCTCCCGCGTCTGGGCACTCAAAGGCGGCATGGGCATTCCCGGCGACTCGGGCACGTGGGTCTTCGATAATGCGACCGGTCGTGTCTGTGGCCAGATCCTCGCATGGAACGAAGCAGGCGCGGTGGCGTATCTGGCACCGATGGACATGACGCTGGATGATATACGGGAGACATTGGGAGCGGACACGGTGAGGTTGCCGGGCGCGCTGGCGTGGGAGGGGAGTACTGGAATGGATGAAGTGCCGTCGTTAAGGACGGTCAAGATTGCACCGGTGAGGGGTGCGGGCGCGGTGGTGAGGAAGATGGCGGGATTTGCCGCGAGAGCGGGACCATCGTCGAGTAGTCCGTCCAGACCTCTCGGACATCGTGTTCCTGTGCCGGGAACGGTGAGGCATAGCTCCGGCAGGGTGATGCCAGCACAAGCACAGCTCGTCGAGACTCGGTCGTCGCCCCTACGTCAATCTGAGGAAGTGCCAACGGACGCAGTCGCAATACGTAAGACGCCGGAAGCTAAGCACGTTGCGGCACAGCCTGGCCGACCCTCAAGACGTCCTGTACCAACTGAGCCGAATCGCGGCCAGCGCTTGCGTCGCATGGGTGGGCCGGGTGGGTCGACAGCTGTTGGCGGCGCGGACTCGGCTGCGCGGAGGACGGCTGTCAATTCGTGCGAAGCGTGAGAGTGGGAGATGTGCAGTACCACGGGCAGCCTCACGACCAATGTTGTATTTCACGACACGGCGTTCTTCTCAGGGGAGGGGCTTTTCGAGGATGCCGAGTACATTGTAATGGTCTACAGCCATTACCCACGTTCCACTGCACGAGGATTCCTACTGTAGCTGACTTGAGCAAGACGACGGCCTTGTGGGTGTTATCGCTAACGCATTCCGAAATCACAAAGGCATGCGGCAAATCCGAGGACCGAAGTAAGTGGACCAACCGGCAGTATGTGCAGCCCCAGCAGCAGCCACGGCAGCAGCAGCCTGCACGCGGAGGAGGGTATTTTTGTGGCTTCGAGGGGCAATGTCGGGAGGAATTTGAGTGTGGATGGTTGATTGAACCAGATGGGATTGACGGGGTAACGAAAAGAGGGGCGTAGGCATGGGCATATAGCTCCTGCGGAATAGCGCACAAAGGCAGATGTCGAGAAGGCTGGCTGATCTGGATGGCATATCACATTGATTCCGTTGCGAAGTCTTGGTTTGGATTTGCTGATTGGAATGTTTCAGGACTGTAGGTAGTCAAGAGTACCCGGGACGAGGGTAAAATAATCTGTACCACCCAGACAAGTCCCGCTTTCCAGACAAGAAGCGCTACCCAACGAGCCCATCCTCTCCCGCTTCCATCCACCGAAGCCGCGATCAAATCACAAGCGGCTGGTTGATGTCCATGTTCATGCCCACGCTCAACTGCGGCACCTGTTCGTAGCGCGACTGGCGCAGCGCCATGCGTGTGTCTTGCAGTGTTTGTTGGTAGGTTGGGTTGGGTATCTGTGTGTTGTGAGTCCTGATGATTTGTGATGCTTATGGTGGAGCAGATTGAATGAAGGATTAGGAGTGAGCTTGGGATTGGAATTGAGATTGTGGGTGGACGTACCTGCTTCATTGTCTGCAGGAATGCCCAGGACATGGCGCCCTCGCTGGTGGGTTGATTAGCATGAGTGTTAAGGAGGGCAGGGACGAGAGGGACGTGGGAACTTACGCCATCCCACCAATATTCGCGTCCGCACTCGTCTGCTCGTCACGGCAGCCGCTGAACATCGTCACGACTATGAGGCCAAATCAGCCCTCGCCTCCTTTCAGTCTGAACCTCCACTTACACTTATGCTCCTGACTATAATCACGATTGAACTGATTCGAGTCCGATGCTAGCCCCGGCGGCCCATCATTGTCATGTCTGTGCTGGAAACTGCGAAAGAACGACGTTGCGCCGGCGAGCAGATCTTGCGCTTCGGCGACTTTGTTGAAGCTGAAGCCGCCGTAGAGGAGGTCGCCGGCTTCGGCTGCTAGGTGCATTCCCTGTTGAATGTTGTTAATTTAGTTGCCACTACAGCTGATATTACTCAAGCTATGCAATCGTTCAGGGAAGTGGAGCATGGGAGGAGCAGACCTGTTTAACATTATCAACCATATTCACATTGCCATCATCGTCGCTGCGGTAAATAAAGGGCAATTCCAGCGCCGAGCCTGAATGGCAGCAGTCTAAAATGACGAACAAGGTGCTGTTGGGCGGCAGGTTGGAGACGAGGTGTTGGTGCAGAATATCGCTGTCGATTTGGCCGCGTGACTCGAAGTCGTAAGGGACGATGGTGTCGAGGAGGCCGGTGGGGCGTTGGCCGGAGGGGTCGCGGACTTGGCCGCCTGAGTGGGAGGGGCAGGGGTCAGTTGGATGCTGGATTCGGAACCAGGGGAGAAGAGAGAAGGGATGGAATGGACGGACCGTGGCCGGAGTAGTGGAAGAAGTTGCAGGTGCTTTGAGAGTTGTCAGCATCTCTCCGCTCTAATTGGTCGCGTCTCCTGCGATAGCATACCCAGGCTCCGACACCAGCCAGTCAATAGCTGCCAGGATATTGTGTCTATCACATCTCACGTTAGCCTGAGCTCAAACAAGCAAACACACATCGAAGTCGTACCCGTTTGGGAAGTAAGGAGACCGTGGATCACTGTCATCGCGCAGGATCACCTGGCTGCGAGGATCGCTTTCGTAGCCGCGGTAGGAAAGAAACTCGGCGACGTTCTCGACATCTGGTGTTCTCGTCAGACTGGATGCAGTACCACAGGGTGGAGAAAGGTGGCATACCCTGGTGGCATCCTTTCAACTCGTTTTGAGTACCGACATAGTTGCAGCCCTTTAACGAAGTGGTCAGCGAGGCTAGCGTGATAGATGGGTACGCGCGATGCTCACGATGAGTAGACTCTTCCGTCGGACCATTGTGTTGGAACGCTCTCAAGTATTGTACGGCGCACTCTTGGCAAAACAAATATCACAGATGTGAAACGATGTTTCAATCGCGTTTGGTCGCGTGTTCAGTAGGGTCAAGGATGATGATGATGCTGATGAAGAAGGCGCATAGGATGTATACATTGCCGTCGACAACAACGACGGTGAGGTCTAAAGTGGTAGCGAAATGGTGAGAGCACGTGACACGGTTCGATTTGTAATTGTGAAAGACTGTGGAAAAGGATATTTGGGTATCATATTGAAAGCACGCCGTATATATTGTACACCCTGCTCCGTCTCGTTTCCACTCCCTCCCAAACATTGGGACCAAGTCAAATACCGACACCAGTAGCCACTCCAGCCTGTACTTTTGTTCCTGTATTTTCTCCTTCAGCTACTCCCCTATGGTCCTGAAGCTGGCTGTTGTCCACTAAATCACTGTCATCATTGACGAAATCGCTCGTTCGGAGTCGTTTGGAATGTCGCTCTTCGTTGTCATCGAAAGCTCCACCGACGGGATGTCCCTGCATTTGTTCAATGTGCCGGAGTAGATCACGCTCCCGCGTCCTGCTTTCCTGAAGCTGCCTCTGTAATTCTCGCTCGCTGTTCTCGAGCTCGTTCACGCGACCACGAAAGAGCTCGTTGATTACTTCGAGCTCTGAGACACGCGTTTTCAGTGTCGTGGTAGAATTTGCTTGATTGTCGAATTGGGACGATGCCCCGTTCAGCATGGAAAGCCCTGATGCGTCCTCGTTCCGTGCGGGTTGTCCGTAGTATGCGGAATGATCTACAAAACTGTGTTCCTGTGATCGATGCCCTGTACCGTCCAGAGTGACGGCGTCAAACATATGTGAAGGGGCAATATTGGCTGGATGCGGTGCTTGAACTGCTGCGCGCAGTCCTGGAGGTGATGCTGGCCGTGACATTGTAGGGTCATGCCGCTCATCAGTGTCTGATATCTGCACTTGCGACATCGTCGCTATCCTGGCTGCCTGTCCAGGTGGTAATGGCGAAGAGGAAACATCAGCTGCTGCATAGCCTTCGCCTGGCACGCCCTGGCGAACTTCTTAGCTCGAGCAGCGTCGACAGGAATATGGCTATCGTACCTTCTTCTGTATTCTATTTTGACCAGTCTTGACTCTATTCCTACTCTTTATCACATCTGTCTTCAGGCTGATGGGTCGCGGACGACCATGTAGCTGATCAATGTCAGTATTCGACGTTGTTTCATGAAGGAGCAAAGCGATGATTTACTCACCTTGAGGAAGAGGCCACAGGCATTGCAGAGTACTGAGCCCTCTTCATTGCGTCGCCAGAGAGGGGTGGTGCTGGTTGAGCAGTTCTGACATATCGGCTTCACAAAGTCAGCATCTCCTCTTGCGATCACCTCCCGATAACATAATAAAGCGCAAACATTTGAGCGCGATATGATTGAGCTCTTGAAGCTGAAGTCTCGATTGTTCAAAGCTCGTCGCGTCTTGCGCAAACGATCATCGCGGTTTCATGTATCGATAGTGCGATAAGTAGGACCTACTCACCGGCGCAGTGCTGCTTCCTTGACCAGGAGCCGCGGTCGCGAAGCTCATTGTACCTGACGCAGCACTAAACTTGTTTCACATTGATCGCTCCCTTCCTATTGTGACAATTGGTTGATCGATCCGTGGTGAATGCGCAGGGATCGAATGTGCATGGAGGCGGATGCTTGCAGGGCAAAGATAAGACCCCCGGATTTAAGGCCGTCGATCCGACGGGAGCCTCCTGTTTCTTGGAGGTTTCTATGTCGGGTAATGACAACATGTTCAATGGTACTTTTCTTGGAACACATTCGTGACGAGGCACTTGTCAGAGGAATGGCCTGAACAGTAGAAGAGTAGCTGATCATGCCCGTCGCAAGGCCATCGAAGTCAGGCTACGCCCGCATACAGCAGGCTGAAGAGGAAGAGGAGGAGGAGGAAGACTATACAGACAATTATCAGGATGACGACACACAGAGACCACAAATCAGCCTCTCATCAAATTCATACTATGCCCCAATACAACCTGGTCGTCATGATCGAATGTCAGCACGAGCAGGCTCGAGCAGCAGAGTTCCTACGATCCCAGGTCATAAACGAGGCCGGTCAAGTTCGACAGTCGACATCAAGGCTATCAATGCGCGGCTAGAGAAGTGGGCGGACGAGATTGCCTCGAAGCTGAAAATAAAGAAGATCAAGGGCAAATCAGCGGAGGACGAGTCCCTTGACATACACTATTCTGTGTTTCAGGCACCAGATGACATTCGGCCAGCAACTGCTGAGCAGCTTGCAGAAAGGGCCAGCCAGCAGAATCTAATGACAAAGCCTCAATTTGACGACATAGTCGAGAGTGTCAGGGTCGCGCAAGAGCAGGGGATCGAGTTGAAGCTTGTAACTCAAGGCAGCTCCGGCAGCTACTTCGCCAAGGACACCTCAGGGAGGACAGTGGGGATATTCAAGCCCAAGGACGAAGAACCTTACGCTAACAAGAACCCTAAATGGACGAAATGGATACATCGGAATCTGTTTCCATTCTTCTTCGGCAGAGCATGCCTCATTCCCAACTTGAGCTATGTGTCGGAGGCAGCTGCATACGTACTCGATATACGGCTTGAGACAAATTTAGTACCACCTACAGATGTAGTTTGGCTCTCCTCGCCATCCTTCAATTATGACTTCTGGGATAGAAGAGCATTCTATCGGAAGAAGAAACCTCTACCACCCAAGGCTGGAAGTTTCCAGGTGTTCTTGAAAGGCTTCAAGGACGCAACACAATTTTTGAAGGAATATCCTTGGCCAGATCAGGCAAATTCAAATATTATAGCACCAGCAGATCTCAGGAAGAAAAAGGGCTGGACAGATGATTGCCGCTTGGGCGCAGCTGCGGAGTCCGAGGATGAGGATGCCGACTATGCGCAGGTACCAGGCGCAGAGACGAGGCGGCGGCGAGAATTTTGGTCGCCAGCATTACAACAGTCGTTCAGGGAGGAGCTGGAGAAACTGGTCATCCTGGACTATATCATGCGAAATACGGATCGTGGCTTGGACAACTGGATGATTCGCGTCGATGCGGATGGCGAGCAGGCATCAATTGTCGCGGCTGTACCTAAGGATGAATCACGAACGTCGAAGAAGAATGGCAATCTGGATGAGCCGTACACGCGAAAGGACTCAATGACCACAAACGCGAGTGATTCTGGTACCGGCAGGAGTACACCGAGGGACAAGACGCAAACACGCGCACTCGTTGGGGCCATCGATAACAGTCTAGCGTGGCCGTGGAAACATCCTGATGCTGTAAGTATTGTGCTTCTCGTTCATTGAGCGTTGCTGACCTTCCCTCAGTGGCGAAGTTTCCCCTTTGGCTGGCTATTCCTTCCAGTATCACTCATTGGGCAACCTTTCAGCGAGAACACTCGAAAGCACTTTCTACCTTTACTAACCTCAAAACAATGGTGGAGCGAAACACAAGTAGCATTGCGGAAGTGCTTCAGCCAAGATGAAGCATTCAATGAACGCATGTATGCACGTCAAATCGCTGTGATGAAAGGGCAGGCGTTCAACGTAGTGGAGACACTAAAGGACAGAAGTCATGGGCCACTAGAGTTGACGAGAAGGACAAGAGTGTGTGTCTGGGATGACTTACAAGAGATCCCAACAGTTGTACCTCTACGGCCGTCAACTGACGATGCGAGGAAGAGCCATGATCGAGACGGCATGAAGCACGCGCACGAGCGAGAAGAGCTAGATATCGGTGCATCAAGGGAGCTTCCCCCAGATCCAGCTAGCACGGCGTTTCCGTTCCCATCAGGAGAAGGTATCAAGCCGAGCCTTTTTAACACATCACGAGAACACAGCAGGGAAGATGAGAATGTCCCTACTGCAAGCGCAAATGATGCGGCAGATCTGGGGTATAAGCCAGTCATTAGCATCACAACACCGCCTGCCAGATCACCAGGCCGACGCCCGCAGAACAAGCCAAGAATGAGCTACGATGAGCCTCGGCGACCATGGATGACAGATTCAAGGAAGCGCAATCTGTCTTTTACTGCAAAGCCGTGGCAAGATGACGAGGAATCGGATGGAGACTTGGGATATGCCGTTACAGAAGATATGGAGAATTACACGAAGAAGGTCATTGTCGAGCGACTGGAGACGGTCAAGACGAGCAATCCCGTCTTTACGTGGTGCTAAAGCGATGTGCATGGAGTCGAGGGTATTAGATGAAACTGGCATTGAATAACTGGGTAATATCGGGTCTTGATGGAATGCACAACTTTGGGCTGGTGATTGACAGGATCACATCGTCGCTCTTCAGTGTCTAGGCAAATGTGGAGCATTAGCATTGGTAGCATTATAGATCAGAGTCTCTCAGAGACATGGAGGCTCGAGCCAATAGAGACCAAGCTCTTATGATATTGAAAGTCTGCTCCGCCCCTTTCTCGCAAAATTATCTGAAACCCGTTTGACACCATGCGTCATGCTTGGTCCTCCCATAACTTCTCACTCGACAGCACGGCACAACTTCAGTTCGGCGTTACATATCTCTCAAGATCTCTCTCGTTCTTGCGTTTCTTTCGATAGATATCTCAACAGATCTTGAGCGCTCTACATCACTGTGCGCACGTTTGGTCTTCCTGGCCTGGATCACGAGACCTCTCCCGATTAGCGATGTGATACATATAGCTCACCTATCCTGCCACAAATCCTCTGCCGCTCTCTATCCTTTTCACAACCTCCATTCTCCCCTCACTCCCTCTTCCAACTTCACCCCAAGCTACCATTTGTTGCCATATAGCTTTGCCACACATTGCTCGACCAACCAGATCAACATCAACCCCCAATTACCTCAATCGACTGTCCTACATCATGGCGCCCAGCTCGCGCACCATCGCCGCTGCTCCACCTGCTCATGCCTCCTATGATCCCAAAGCTTTACTCAATCCAAAAGCTGCTGCAAAGCAGGCGAAAGAGCCTAAGAAACCTGCCACCAATGGTTACGCTTTCTCAACCTCACTTGCACCTACCGGCGAGATCGATAGCAGGGCCTCCAACTCGACGGAAGCTGACCACTCCTCAACGTCAAACGATCAGCAGCAATACGGCATGAGCGCGATGCTCGACAAGCTCCACAACGTAGAGAAACGTTCAGACCGTCCTTCGAAGAGACAGAAGACTGGACATGCTGGAGAAGAGGATGATTTGGTCGACGTCAAGAAGACAGCAGCATCTGAGCAACGTGGTGGAACAGGAGATATGGGCTCATACTTGGCGGAGAAGCGCAAAGAAGGACTTGAAGAGGAGGGACCTTTGCCTCTTGCGGTCAGCAACATGATTGACCTTACTGCTGGGGATGATGGGGACGACTCTGACATTGAGGTTATCAAAGACACGAACATGGAGGAGGTCTGCCTTGGACGTATCGAAGGTGCTCGTGTCAATGCATACAAGGTTCCGACTCCAGGCACTGGTGGCGCCTTTCAAGGCTTGAAGGCTCACTGGCCTCCGATGAGGCTATCTCTCACTCGAAGGGCTGGTCCCAACTGCATCATTGCAGTGAGCGATCCTCATGGTCATGACTTTGGCAATCTCGATCAACGTACCGCTCAAGCTCTTACACCACTTCTGAACGGCTCCCAGGTCAATGGTCTACGTCTCCAAGCCAGGCTCGATGCTAGGCCCAAAAAGCCATTCGACTACCCAGGACAGCAGATCTCTGATCAGTTCCCGATGACCATCAATCTCTACGCACCAAGAAAGTTCGTCAAAGGAATCGGAAAGTACCTGAGTCAGAAAAGTATCTGGCTGCGTGATCCACTGGTCGTTGATCGTGGTGTTCTGATCTACAATCCGCATGCTCCCACATCTCTCGTGCCAGCTGCTGTCAAGACTGGAGTCAGTCGTAGCATCAATGGAGATGGACCTATGACCATCATTGCTAATCGCACACACGAAGAGGTCCGCAATGATGTGTTCAAGATCTTCGATCAGCTGAAAGAGACTAAAGACCTGCCTCAATCTGTGCAGCCAGATGCAATCACGACAGCTCTACTACCACATCAAAGTCAAGCTGTTTACTTCATGCGCAAGCGCGAGCGCCTGCCCATCGTCATCAAAGGCGACGCCGAAAACCAGGCTATGGAAGATGCTCTGACTTCGGAGGCGTCAATGTGGAAGCAGAACACGAAGCCTGACGGCCGCGTCACCTACACCAACGTCATCACAGGACATGAAGTACCTACTGAACCTGCGCCCGCTCTTGGTGGTATTCTGGCGGACGTCATGGGACTTGGAAAGACACTCAATGTGCTATCCCTGATCGCTGGCTCGATCGACGAAGCTACTGCCTTCTCCAAAACAAAGCCTCCTGCGCTCCGGTCTCAGAATGACACCGAGCTCTTACTCAACTCAAAGGCTACCTTGCTCGTATGTCCCCTCAGTACGATCGTCAACTGGGAAGAACAGATCAAAACGCATTTGAAGAACAAGCCATTCAAGTATTACATCTACCAGGGCATCAACCGCACGAACGATGCAACAAGTCTCAGAAACTATGACATGGTCATCACTACTTATGGAGCGGTGGGCAATGAGCTCACACGTCGCAGTCGCACTCGTCCAAACAGCCCACTGATGCAGGTCAACTGGTTTCGCATTGTCCTCGACGAGGCTCACACCATTCGGAAGCAGTCCACTGGACAGTCCAAAGCTTGCTGTGCCTTGACGGCTGAGCGTCGTTGGTGTGTGACCGGAACTCCTGTCCAGAACAGGCTCGATGACCTTGGCGCATTGATCAAGTTCCTGCGTATCAAGCCCTTTGATGAGACTGGCAATTTCGCAAGTTACATCACCACTCCTCTGCGCACTGGAAACTCCGAAGCCATTCCAAAGCTTCGTCTCCTTGTCGATACCATCACGATCCGTCGCCTGAAGGATAGGCTTGACCTTCCACCGCGCCACGAATCTGTGGAGATGCTTACCATGTCTGATGACGAGCGAAAATTGTACGAGCAATTTGCCAGGGATACTCACAGCAAGCTTGAAGCTATGGTCGGTAAGAAGGACAAGCTGGGTGGCAAAGCTTATGCACATGTGCTCAAGGCTATCGGAAGACTGCGTATGCTTTCTGCTCACGGGTCTGAGATGCTTTCCGATGAGGACTGGGAAATGGCAAAAGGATTCGACGCCTCTAACGCGATCGATTTGGAGGACGAGGATGACGATCGTCCTGATCGTACTCCTGCGCAGGCCTTTGAGATGTACCGCATCATGAGGGATTCCAATGTTCACACCTGTGCCAAATGCCAGAAGTACCTCAACCTTACCGAAGACAAGGGCCAGGAATACGACGAGTCCGACGAGGAAGAAGCGCAGGAAGAAGCTGATGGCGCTAACGAGGTGCTCGGGTACCTCATGCCCTGCAATCAGCTCATCTGCCCCAAGTGTATCACCAAGTTCAGACAGGAGCTCAAGAGTCGAGCTGGCGAGGACAACTTCCTTAGTTGCCCGATCTGCGAGAATTGGATTCGTGTCACATTCTTTGAGCTCAGACGCAAGGAGATCCTCGCAGATGAGGCTGCCCAAGAGACTATTCGCAAGTCCAAGTTTGCAAAGAACCTCGCTCGCTATACTGGACCGTCTACCAAGTGTCTAACACTCCTGGCTGATCTTCATGAGCATCAAAATTGGAGTGACGCCCATCCTGACGAGCGTCCCATCAAATCTGTCGTCTTCTCTGAGTGGACAACCCATCTTGATCTCATTCAGCACGCCTTGACTGCAAAGAGTGTCTTATCCACCCGTCTCGATGGCTCAATGGCTTTCAGCAAGCGCACTCAGGCGATCAAGGAGTTTCAGCTTTCTGACACTGTCAATGTCATCCTTGTGTCACTCAAGGCAGGAGGTCTCGGTCTCAACTTGACAGCAGCTTCTCGTGTGTACACCATGGAGCCCAATTATAACCCAGCCGCTGAGGCTCAAGCTGTTGAGCGAGTTCACCGTCTTGGACAGACCAGGGAGGTCTTCATCAAGAGGTTCATCATGAAAGAAAGTATTGAGGAGAAAGTTCTGAAGTTGCAGGAGAAGAAGCTAGCTTTGGCCGAGTTCTCGATCGAGAGGGACTCCATGAAGAAGCTGAGCAAGGAGGATGTTGCGAAGACTAAGCTGGATGAGCTGAAGATGCTCTTGCGCTGAGCGTTGCAATTGACGGTGCGCATGATGAAAACTTGCGAGTGCACGGTATGATTGCATGATCACATTGGGATGATTACACTTTGGGTGATGGCGTTATGGTGGCAAATGGCCAAGGATATACCCACTTCGGAATAGTACGAAGGCATGATCTTGCGGAAAGGAAAGCATAGACTAGTAACGAGACAGATCAAGTATCTTACATAGTAGAGAATAATATCAAGCATGACGTTTCCTTTAGAGCCGCAAGTACCGCTCAGCTCCTCTTCACCACTCGCGCGCCTTCGCATGCCCAGTGGCAAAGTCTTTTTGTGACATGTGATTATCACTTTTCTTCAAGCGCGACACCACGAATAGGACGAACCTCATCTCGTGGCAAAGTTTTAGTTTTGGGCGCGGGGTGACTGCCGAGACTGGGAACGCGACATCTCTAAACCTGAGAACGCGGATCCTGACCTACTCCTTGCCTCCTTCAAACACGTCTCCAGGCAATTTCGCTCTGACCAGTTGACTCTGGGAAGCGCGAAAAGCACATCACCACACTTGGAGACCGCGCGAATGGGTCGAAAGAACCGTCACAATCAACCAGGAGAACGCGACCGGCAATTCGGAGGTCCGCCAGAACGTCCACCACCAAGACGCGAGGATCGTCAAGGAGAGCGATCTTACGACAGGCAGGACGAACGTCCATTCAATCGTCAAGGCGATCGTCAGCACGACCGTCAAGGTGAGCGGCAGCACGACCGCCAAGCTGAGCGAATACAAAGTCGGCTGGGTGATCACCCACCCTCTCGTCAAGTTGAACGTCCACAAGCACGACAGCCAGAGCGCGACGAAGAGCGGCCTCACAAACGTCCCGCACTACCGCCACAGTCACAGCAGCACAAGGAAGCTCTTGCTGAGAAGAAGGCTGAGCGTGCCCCAGTATCAGTACCAGCACCAGCGCCCGTGCAAGAAACTGAGCGAGCATCGGAAATGCCAGGACTTCTCAAGAAAGGCAGGTTACCGCCAAACGTGGGACCTCATCCTTCTTACGTTCAGGTTGCGAAGCCGTTTGTGTTTGAGCAGGAACTACAGTTGTGTATGAAGAGTATAGGTGCGAGTGAGACACAAGAGGGCAGTAAGAGACTGCAGGGCATTGCCTGGATAGACAGTGTGAGGCGGGCACTACAATTGTGAGATCGAGCTTCTGTCACTATGTCGCGATTGAGGAGAGCTGACAACACCCTCAGACCTGTGCGGACGTACAACACTGCAGCTGTTTACTTTCACAAATTCTGCTTACTCCACCCGGAGAGCGAGTACGACTTGCGGGTATGTCTTCAAGAGCTTGTCATGCGATATAGTGGCTGACTCTGATCACAGGATGCGGCCGCAGCAGCCTTGTTCAATGCATGCAAAATTGAGGATACACTGAAGAAGTCCCGCGACATACTTTGTGCTGCTTACAACCTCAATCGTTCAGCTGCAGAACAGCTAAGCTCAGATGATCCGGTAAGCCAGCTTCAGCTAACTCATACTCTGCCCTTACTCACACGTTCCAGCTACTCGAATCGCATGCCAAGCAGATCCTTGGCTTAGAGCGCCTGATGCTTGAGGCTTCTGGCTTCGACTTCCGAAATCGATACCCGCAAAAGATCCTGTTGAAGCTGGTCAAGAGCTGCGACCTAGACGAACGAGTTGGCGCGACAGCTTACAGGATATCTCTTGACATGTACCGCACGTTCGTGCCACTGAAACAAACTACACAGACAATGGCACTGGCTGGACTCGAGTTGGCTATAAGACTTCGCGAGGTTGACTTGTCCACCGTCAAGTCTGAACATGGCTTTGACTATGACAGATGGGCTACTACGCGTCCCGAAATCATGGGTATGCAGTAAACAGCATCATAGCGACGCCTTACTAACTTCTACCTTCACCACAGAAACCCTTGTTGACATGCTAGACCTTTACACACACCACCGCGTTGCTACCTTGATCGGACCAGATTACCCACTCGAGACGTTCATCAACATACGAATAACATTGAACCAAGAAGCTGCCGAGCACACATACCCACGATATACTGAGTGGCAGGACCCAAAGCCCGCAGCGACCCCTCCAACACCTCCTCTCGAAGAAAAGAAGAAAACCGGCATCCGACTCGCCAACGGCAAGATAATCGCAACGAAGCCATCGCCCCCACCGTCGCCAATGTCGCCCGGCCCAGACCCAGTGCCCAGCCAAACGATGCCTCCTGGAGAACGGATACGAGAGGGGACTATTCGATTCATGCTGGATCCCGAAAGAGCCAAGGACGAGAAGTCGGTGCTTACCGAGTTCTTTCGGCAGCGAGAAGTAACCGAGTACGTATTGGAGTCGTACTGAGAGAGAACCTTTTTGCTTTCTTATTACTTCAAGATATTTTTAAGAGTGTTAGCCAAAGAGAAAGATGAAAGATGATTTATGATACATCATTACTATCTTACCTAGACCGATCAAAACAAAAGTATCATTATCCAAATATATATCCGTTTTCATACCATCGACGTGCATACTTCTTTCGTGTACTGCCTTCCAGAAGGATCAAGGTTACTCGTGATCTCTTTCCTTTGGAGACCCTCTGCCTGGTGTGGGAGGGCCGATATCTAATATCCATTACAGGTTTGTTCGACCTACGGCTAGACAACCTCATACCAATGGGAGTCGTTCTGTGACCATAGAGGACACTTTCTTACAGCAAGTCGCCGCGCAATATCTCGCAAATAGCAGCTCTACAGTACGACCGCTTGTGGTGCAACAGCCACTGCCAAGTGAACCTGCATCACCAAGTTCACATCAGTATCGTGACGATGATCACTATTCACCGGCTGAGCTTGTTCAGAATCACGTACATCGCCTCCCGGCCTTTGCGAACGGGTACCTCAACTCCGAACTTCCAGCGACTCTGCAGCCGGGACAAGTCGGTGAACCGGCACGTCAAGTGCTTGCCCCATCACTTCTACCACCATTCGAGTCACCTGAGCCATTTGCGATCAATCACTATCCTGCTTTGACAGTGCATCCTGGCGCTGTCATCAGTTCTGCCACGCCGGCGGTCACTCCAGCTAAACCTCAAGCTGGCTCCAAAAAGTCCTCTCTACAAGAGTACAAGCTTCTCGAAGATGCATTCTGGAATCAAACTGAAGCAATCGTGCCTGCAGAAGCAGCAAAAGCACCAACGCAACCAAGAGCCATGTTACAAGCAGTACCACATCCATCAGCTCCACGAGCTCCGGCTGCTTTTGCTATGATTTACCAGCATCAGATGACAAAGGGCGATCATCAAGCAATGCTAGCATCGAATCTTGCGGAAATGAAAGCTGCAAACGGGACGGCTACAGTGCAGAATGGCGCTAACAATAAGGCGACATCAAATGACACACGTGTTCCTCCTAGACCATGCTTGCCACCAAAACCTGTCATCTCGATGGCACCAAGTCCACCTGCCTCGTCGCCTGCAATCGCTACATCTCCTCGGATCCACGTGATGCGGTCTACGCCGATTGCCTCCTCCCAGATTTGGACCTGGACGCCAGACGAACGCACGGATAATCCTGGGACGCAGTGTCTCGTCAAGAAGAAAAGCAGATTCGATGTGCCTCCACCAGCTAATTCCGAAGCCATGGAGCTACCCAAGTATCAGGCAGCACCTGGACAGACTCCTGCGTGTCTCGAAGCGTTAGGAGGTCTTGTGGGTGTTACGCACGCACTAGATGGCAAGCGGAAGCTTGCAGAGGCGGAGGCATTGCTGGATGAAGCTGAGAAGAGCCAGCGCAATAAAGATTGGTCGAAGTCCGACAATGGTCAGCGCTTGAGCTTTCTGCTCACACGGGTGGAGGCAGCACGACAAGCCAGAGCAGAGTTTGATCGTTTCAAGGTATTTGCAAGTACTAGGATTGAGATTACACACAAGAAAGAGATTGCGGAGGCGCATATGTTGTTGGAAGAAGCCTCTGAGCATGAGTATGGCAAGCCTTTATCACAGCTCACACAATCTCAGCGTCTGGCCTTGGTAGCTGCTTATACACATGTCGAACCAGTACGTGGCAACGGGCAGGGGAGGTCAGTCGATAAGAGGAAGTGGCAAGGTTGAGTATTCACAGTGTCGAGGACTCCGGTGCAGGTGATAGCTTCTCGAGGGGAGGGTGAATGCTTGAATGGGGGCTGGCTATGTTGTGCTAAACATGTACAAAATGCCGCCAACCAGATCGCAGATTTTAGAAATCAAGTATGACAAACTCGTCATGACTTGCTCGATACAGTACTCCACGAGATTAAGCTTGATCCTGGAGCTCGTCCGGCCCCGCTTAATGCATTCCTACATTGCCATCTCATCACCTCCTTTGCCATAAGCTCACCTCTTCACTCCGTACATCAAAGAAGCTCTTTCAACACAATCAGAGTATACCCAACATCATGTCTTTCGAGTGCGTTCATACTCATCTCTTGATCCTCTATCTAGCGCCCTTAAGACACCCATGCTAACACCTTCATAGTCACCCAGTTCACCCGTCGACTGTGCACTTTCCCATCGCATTCTGGTCCCTCGCCTACGGCCTCGACCTTGTTTACGGCGCGACGACCTACCTCCGCCTCCCCTTCCTCGTCTCCAACCTCGCCTACTCCCTCCCCGACCTCGGCAAAGCTGCTTACGTGAGTCCCCTAATGGCCTCCTCTCTCTCGATCCTCTCGATCATGCTCGTCTCGCCGCGTCCCTCTGTCTGATTGGTCTAGCTAACCACTCCGCTATCTATTCCCAGTACCTCAACATCCTCGGCGTCATCACCGCCCTCCCCGCCACCTCGACCGGTGTCCAGCAGGCGCTCCAGATCTACAAGAATGGCGGGCTCTACGAGGCTGATGGCAAGACCATACGTCAGAAGATGAAGATTGTCATTGCACACGCTGCTTTCAACGATGTTGTCCTCGCTGCTGGTGTGTACCAGTGGTGGAGCCGTGCGGCGGATGTTGCGCCGAGTGGGTTCGATATTGCGATCAGTGCTGTCTTGCTGCCGGCGCTACTGTGGAGCGCTAATCTGGGAGGGACACTCACTTATAACTATGGTCCGTAGCCCTTGTCCAGCTGGTTTGTCATCTGCTAACTTTTTCAGGTGCTGGTCTCAACATCTTGGCTGGAAAGAAGAAGAACTGAACGAGGCAAGGTTGCACTGGCTTTCTGAGCAGAGGCGTGGCTCGCTGGCAGGAGGATAATCCCACGAGACATCACCAGGAAAGTGTTTTTCACTTGGAGACGGCCGATCGCGAATGTGCTGCTGATGCAGTCATTGGTGTACGAGCTCCGCAGGCCGGGATACCCTTTCATATTTGGCGAATTAGTGGAGCTACGAAGTGCTGCTCACCTGCTCCCTGGCTCAAGATCGGTTGCGTTGTGCTTGCTAGATTGTGACACTTTTGCTCCGCGTGAAACTGACGCATACAGGTTGTTTAAGGTATGCTTCGTGGTTGAGTTGACAGGATTGATCCCAGTCGTCACTCTTGAGACGAAGTGCTAGTCAGGGGAGAAAACTGATTGCGTACAGTACAAGGACGACGAGGAGTGTTACGGCACCATCGCAGTGATTCCGCGAACCGCTGCCCATCAGTATCCTGCTTAACAGCCTTATCCTCACAGCTTCCTGAACCCTCAACTAGACTTGTCCAACATGACCATCTGCCTAACATACCCATACCCATCCATCCGATTTCTCGGATCAGTTCTAAGAGTTTCAAGCCGGAAATCGAATTAACTCTGAAGAACTGCTTCCCCTTCAACCTTTTCCTTAGGCATATCCTCATCAACCCCAAACGACGCAACCCAGACGCTGAGCTCCTCATCGGCTCCCACCATATTGCCCGATCTATTCATCACCCCCCCAGCCATCCTGAACTCGAGTTCCGCCTGGGGTTGAGAGAATGTCCCGTCGGCAATGTAGTCATCATCTCCAACCCTATGACCCAACTGTTCCTTCCTGGGTTCAACCTCGTAGCGAAAGCCTTTGCAAGCTTGGCTGTGGTGACTGGGGCAAAGTCCCCGGTCTTATTGTTGAAGATGCGACGTGCCGCTCCATTTGCATCGTTGAGGTTGGAGAAGACAGCGTGTCTTTCGTTCTCTTCCACTGCTCCTGACATGTTGTGCCGATTGCTGCTTTCTCTCTTCTCAGGTTGTCAATAGAGGCCATGATGATTTCCAGCTTAGCCGCGAAGCTCTCTGATCACGCATCACGAATGCTAGAGAGCGATCGATGCTGCTTTGCATGTCTGCAGCTGCTGGCTAGCGTGGGCTTTGTTGATGACTTGTCCCGCAGCTGAGACCATCTACGCCATTCTCGTCGAATGCACTGGACATGGAAGTACTCACTCAGTGCTTGAGGATGTTCAATGTGGAGATTACCAAACAGACTGTCTGTGCAAGACTATCGCCTTCCACATGCTGGCAGTGCGGCGCTCCTCCTCCTTCCTGGCTGTGCGTCGTCCGGCAGCGCGCTTCTCTTATTGTTCGGTTTCGCACTTTGCAGCTTCACGCTTCTTCGCAGCACGTTGTTCCTCCTTCTCCTTCTAATCTTTGTCCGAGTCGTGGACATCGGCCAAGGCGAAAGCTAGGCCAGAGGCTTCCAAGATCCGCATGGCTTTCGCGAAGCCGAATGGAGCTCTCAATGACTTCATCGCTTGGTTTTGGTGCAGTTGTGATGACTTTCAGCTCGGTGGTGACCGTGCTTGGACTGTTGGCTCCTTGTCGCCACCATGCGCGACATTCTGACCCTGTCAGCAAAAGGGTGACCTCAACCCAACATATGTATAGAGCCAGATGGAGAGTTGGTCATGGCTGAAACATTTCACTTGTGGTCGTCTGATAATACACGGTTTGCCGTGCTGATTCACCACCCTCTCATCATGGAGGCCTGTACTTCAAGCACTCTCCACACAGTCTCCTCAGCGCCTCCTTGCTTTCTCCCTGCACACGCCTGAACTCTCCGCAGCGCTTGCAAACGATCCCAACACCAATCACCAGCTTGCGTGCACCAAGCCTTCCCGCCTCGCCACAAACCACCCCTTCTTCCTCGATGAACTGCAGCAGCGCACCTTTCTGGTATTTGCCCTCCTTCGTCCCACACTGCAAACAATACCGCCCCTCCACCGCCAACGCCGCAACATAGTATCCGACCTTCTCCTGCCGCTCCAGCAGCATAGTCGGGGTGTATCGTCCCCGCTTCTTATCCCCTCGCGTTTGAGCAATCGCAAAGTGCGACTGCGCCCGCAGCCGCAGACAGATGTGGCAGGCATAGCAATCCGTCGGTGCCAGCTTACCCCGCATGCTCGCTGGGATGTCCGGTTCATGCCGTTCATTCAACTGGCCTGCTGCAGCAGTATTGAAGGAAGGCCAACATTCCATCAGCAACAAGTCGAACAAACAGCGGCGTTGGTCTTCAATGCTGTCTGTCCGAGCTCGGGCACTGTTCTCTAGTGCTGCCGCACGTCGTGTACGTGCGATCTCGGCATCGAGATTGATCTTGCCGTCGAGAGTGTGGAAAGGGTAGCGGGAATCGCGTGCGAGTCGCTTGAGGAGGGGGTCGTTGGAGTTGTGCTGTGATTGCCAGTGGGTAGGGAGCGGGGCGAGGATGTCATTGTAGAGGACACGGGATGTCCAGCGGAGAGCGATAAGAGACGTGTAGGGTAGATATAGGCATATTTCGTCGAGAAGCTCGAGAGGGAGGTCTTGGAGAGGCATGAGAAGTGGTTGTAAGAGGGTTGCGAACGGGAAGCAAACAGTTAGGCGAACGATGACGGTATTCTCTTATGACCGATATATCCGCGCAAGGCAGGGGGTTCTTCGCGTGGTCACGAGACACCTTATTGCTAACACAACCCAAGCACTCCAGTATACTCCTTCAAGTCGCAGGACCTCTCTAAATCTCAGTCGAACCAATCAAGCGCTCATCATCGAACCAACCAACTGCTCATCACCCGACACAATGGCATCGTACGCAGACATGGCGAAGCGTGGTCCGCAGCAGAGTGCTGACGAGGTAAGTCCATGTTGTGTCTACAACCCTTTCTCCAGCTAGCCATATACGTGTAGAGTCGGGTCCAGACTAACAAACTCTCCAGGCCCGCGCCCCCGCCCAATCCTACCCCGACCGCACCACCTCCGGTC
>Ga0058698_10000218_pt1 | contig 34370 bp, 45 predicted proteins | sample AgamicAsSfe_FD_67288 | JGI IMG/M metagenome (GOLD analysis project Ga0058698, IMG submission 67288) | Agave microbial communities from Guanajuato, Mexico - As.Sf.e | ecosystem: Host-associated > Plants > Phyllosphere > Phylloplane/Leaf | place: Guanajuato, Mexico | collected 2012-05-30
TCACGTAAAGAGGCGGCAGCATGGTACGACAGTGACGACGACAAACGGCAGATCTCCCTCATGGCAGTGCCTCGACTACGCAAGCTGCGACATTACGAAGGCGAGGATGTTATAACTGCTGTTGAGTACACCGAACGACTACGACGTCAATTTGAAGTACTACACCCACGACCCGCGTGGGCAGACTGGACTGCGAAACAAAAACGCTTCAAGAAGCGACGGCGGTCTGTGGATGAGGAGGACGATGTTGAGGCGTCGGATAGTGATGATATTGTCAGTGATGAGGAGGAGGAGGACGAACTGTCTGTTCAGCCGCTTGCGAAACTGCTCCGAAGCACAGAGTCACTCGTACGACCAACTCAAAGGACATCTTCGAAACGTCTCAAGCTACGTCCTGAGGTCATCAGCATCGAACGTATGAAAGATATCTCGCCAATACAACCTTCTGCGATCACGTCACTTAATATACATCCCAGCCTCCCTCTACTTCTCTCTTCCGGCCCGTCATCCACTCTGTATCTTCACCATGTTCGACCACATCCAACACCTCCGGATCCAGCCAATCCTCTGGTCACCTCACTCCACCTCAAGCATACACCTCTCGCCACAACGGCATTCTCTTCTGACAAAGTCTCTCCACAAATATATCTTTCAGGGCGGAGACGCTACTTCCACATCTGGGATCTACCTTCTGGAGAGATCAAGAAGATAACACGGATCTACGGACAAGCGGCCACACAACGAAGCTTTGAAACTCTGAAACCATCACCTTGTGGACGTTACATAGGATTCCTTGGAAGCTCGCGAAAAGGCGGCGGCTTGGTAAACATACTTTCCGCCACAACAACGCAATGGCTATGCCAAGCGCGCCTGGAATCACGAAAAGGCCTAGCAGATTTCGCCTGGTGGGCCGATGGCAGTGGCATGTGTCTCGTTGGTCGTGGGGGTGAAGTCGCAGAGTACAACGTCGATGACCGGCAGATCGTGGCACGATGGCAGGACGAAGGAGCTGTCGGAACCACTACGATTGCGCTTGGTGGTCGGGTTGCAGGACTTGAGGCAAGCAGGAAGAAGGGTGCTGCACCGCCACTATTCGGCACGGACCGTTGGATCGCGATTGGTAGCACGAGCGGTATCGTGAATATCTATGATCGGACCAGCTGGGTTGATAGCGCGCCCCCAAAACAGCCAAAGCCGACCAAGACTTTCGATCATCTCACGACGCCGGTGAGCAAGCTGTGTTTCTCACCTGATGGACAGGTGATGGCAATGGCGAGTCGGTGGAAGAAGGATGCCTTGAGGTTGATTCATCTGCCGAGTTGCACGGTGTACAGGAACTGGCCTACGAGTAAGACGCCATTGGGAAGGATTAGTGCTGTAGCTCTGGGCGAGATCTTGCAGGCAGATGATGGTGGTGGAAGAGGTGGTGAGGAAGCTGGAAAAGTCATGATCCTGGCAGTGGCTAATGAGGCCGGTGCTTTAAGAGCTTGGGAGATCATGGGATAGATGTGAATACTTTTGTCTAGAATTTATAGTCATGTCAGAGAGTTCCGGGACGTCGGAAACCTCCACAACCATGCTCAGCCAGATGGCTTGATCACCTAATCATTGTCCTCGTTCGACTTGAACTCGGAAGATTAGTATGCGATAATGTGTTTTTCTTTTGATCATCACGAAGTAAAAGTCTGAAAGTCCTGGCGAAGAGTTATCGTGAACATTTTTGAGATCAGACTACTGTTAATTGTGTGGGCGTTTCGTGCGGTGGGTGAAGGTAGCGTGGTAAGCTTTGCCTGCTCACTGTGCAATCACCTCATTCCGAATATGGCCGCCAGTATAGTCATCGTTGGAGCAGGTTTAGCTGGTCTTACGCTCAAGCGGGCATTGACTCAGTATGGGATACCGGCTACCCTCTACGAATCATATAATGGTCCTCCGCGTCATGCATACTCTATGACACTGGAGCCACGAGTCTCGAAGTCACTCTGGCAGATGCTGGGCTTAGGCGAGCAGGAGTTCCGCAGAGCTGTAGCTGTCGACGGCGAAGGACGTATACATGCTTCTTCTTTGTTCTCTGAGACCCAGCTTCACGCCGGAGCGTTTCGGGCGAGTCGCAAGATGCTGGAGGGACTACTACGATCGCATGGGGACAAGCAGTCACCCTCTCCGTCCTTTGCAGAGCACGGGGTTGTGGGCGGTGCCGGGCTCTATGGCGGAGACTCTGGCCTCGGGCTCGATGTTGGCAGTGGTCCGCGAATCAAGGCGCAGACACTCGTGCTTGCAGATGGAGTACATTCAAGACTGAGGAAAGGACTTTTGCCAAACGCGAGAGGGCCAGAGGTCTTGCCTTTCATCACCTACAATGGCAAACGGCGCATGCCCAAGGCCACGTACGACAAAGTATATGCACCTGCAATGGACGGAGCGACAACACTAGACATGCATTTCGACGGCTGTTTGCTCCAATTGGCACTGAATGATATTGACAAGAAGACTGGTATAGTGGGTCTGAGCTATACGTACTCGAGGAAAGTACGATTAGGAGACGAGAAAGAATTGCACAGACCAGATCGTGCCACGGGAGCTGCTACGAGTATTCCCGATGCGTTCTATGAGGAGATTGATCGCTTGCGGGAATTACCAAAACCATTTGCAGATGCCTTTGATGTGGAACAGATCAAGAAAGACCGAGTATTGCATTGGCTGATGCGGACGATCTATGTGCCTCCAGCTGATCTAGAAGCATTAGCAGGGGAAGGTGCTGTCTTGATTGGTGATGCAGCTCATGCACAACCTATCCTTGGCGGAAGTGGCGGTAATTCCGCGATTCTGGACGGGCTACAGCTCGCTGAACATATCTCTAGGCACGGGACTGATCGCTTGGCAGACTTTGTGGACGAACAACTGCCAAGGTGGAAAGAAGACGCTACGACGTGTTTGAGGCGAATCGATGAAATGCACACACGAGGTGGACATGCAAAGGAGTACTCCTCATTGTAGGCAGCGTTCATATGCGTGAGAATGAGTAGTACCGCATCCTCTGGGTTGCCGCAGACTGGCAAGTGGGTTGTCGGCGGCGAGCAAGAGATGCACCAATATGCAGTGAGCATTATTGCAAAGCTGAAACAAACTGGACAGGCAGTTGAGCCGAGGCATGATTAAGGTTATATGGACTCTGCGGGGATCAGATTGAATGCGGGGTATCGAAGTGTTTCAGCATCCTGCAGCTTCACATCATGTCACATAGCATGTCACATAGCATGTCGGCATCTCACCTTCAGGACGAAGTCCTTGCGGAGTCGCTTCGCGATCCCGAAACCTTCTGGCAACGACAAGCCGAGCAATTGACGTGGCACAAGCAGCCGTCCTGCGCACTTCGGAAACAGACGAAACATTTAGAGAGCGGCACAAGACATCAGCATTGGACGTGGTTTCCCGACGGCGAGATCTCAACGACAGAGAACTGTCTAGACAGACATGTCAAGAATGGGCATGGAAAGAATGTGGCAGTTGTCTACGACTCCCCCGTCACTGGTCGTAAAGAGCAGTACACATATGCAGCGCTCCTGAAGGAGGTGGAGGTACTAGCTGGAGCACTACGCGAGCAAGGCGTAAGGAAGGGAGATGTCGTACTCGTATACAGTACGCGTTGCATCGTTACCGAATGGTCTGCAATCGCTGACCACATTCCTGCTCGCAAGTGCCAATGATACCTCAAGCGATCATATCTCTTCTCGCCATCTGTCGCCTCGGTGCCATCCATGTCGTGGTCTTTGGTGGCTTCTCCGCACCCTCCCTTGCCCAGCGCATAGAGTCATCTACACCCCGACTCATCGTCACAGCCTCGTGTGGCGTTGAAGGCGCAAAGGGTCCGACATCATATCAACCGCTAATAGAAGGTGCCTTGGCGAAGAGCCACTTCAAGCCAGAGAAAGTGCTAGTCTGGCAACGACCAGAATTGAAATGGGACAAGCTCGATAGTAAACATGGTCAACTCGACTGGGCCGAGGTGGTGGCCTCCTGCCGGCAGCGTAATGTCAGAGTCACAGAGAATGTGCCAGTAAGCTCAGAAGACCCCGCCTACATCATACATACATCCGGCACGACAGGGACACCCAAAGGTGTGCCGCGCCCTACAGCAGGTCATTTAGTCGGCTTGAACCTTTCTGTCCGGTATCTGTTCTCAATTCGAGGCCCAGGCGATGTTATGTTCTGCGCTTCAGACATTGGCTGGGTTGTCGGCCATTCCTTTATCGTATACGGACCACTACTAGCCGGTGCGACGACCGTGCTGTTCGAGGGCAAGCCAGTGGGTACACCAGATGCCGGCACATTCTGGAGGATCGTGAAGGAGCACAAGGTTAATGTCATGTTCACAGCCCCCACAGCACTACGGGCCATACGTAGAGAGGATCCCGAGAGCAAAGAGTTCCAGCGTGCTGCGCGACAAGGGGGTATGCAGCAATTTCGAGCGTTATTTCTTGCAGGCGAGAGATCAGAGCCATCTATCGTGCAAGCGTATCAGAAACTACTAGAGAAGCACTGTGCGCCCAGTGCTCAAGTAATCGATAACTGGTGGTCAAGCGAGTCTGGATCGCCCATCACTGGGCTTGCGTTGCAAGCTGCTGCGGCCAAGGATATGCAAAGCAGAGAGCTGATCAAAGCTCTGCCGATCAAGCCAGGCTCGGCAGGTAAACCTATGCCAGGCTTCGATGTCAGAGTCGTGGATGACAATGGCAAAGAGGTCAGGCAGGGCGAGATGGGTAATATAGTCCTCGCTTTGCCGCTGGCTCCAACAGGCATGACGACACTTTGGAGAGATGAGGAGCGCTTCTATAAAGGATATCTGAAGCGGTTCGATGGACGGTGGCTTGATACAGGGGATGCTGGTATGATAGATGCGGATGGCTATGTCTCGATTATGAGTCGTGCCGACGATATCATCAATGTCTCTGCACATCGGTAAGTTGATGACATGGATGATGAGAAGCAACACAACCCCGCTATGCCGCTCACAGCTGACGGCTTCTCTTAACTCAGATTCTCCACAGGCGCCATCGAACAAGCAATCACAGGACATCCAAGCATCGCCGAAGCCTGCTGCATTGGTATCCCGGACTCGCTCAAGGGCCATCTTCCTTTTGCCTTCGCCACGCTCTCTACTGTAGAGCACCCTGCCTCCGCCATCCCTGATGCCCAGCTCTTTGCCGAGGTGCAGAAGCTCGTCCGCGACCAGATAGGTGCCATTGCGAGTCTTGGAGGTATGTCACATTCTCCTCGGCACCCTTGCAATTCTATCTCTCCATTGCTAACATGCATTCTGCATTACAGGTATGATCATCGGCAAAGGCATGATTCCCAAAACACGCAGTGGCAAGACATTGCGGAGAGTGCTTCGGGGACTAGTCGAGCATGCTGTCCACGGCGACTTTGATGCGGAGGTGCAGGTGCCAGCGACTGTGGAGGATGCTGCTGTGGTCGAAGTAGCGCGGGAGAAGGTTAGAGAGTATTTCAAGGAGAAGGGAGGGGCGCATAAGGCGACGGAGGAGCGGGCGAAGTTGTGAGAATGCAGTGTAGGGAATCGTATGTACTTGGCAGCAAGCCACATATCGGTCCTGACGCTCTTGATATGCGTTCTTGTCTCGTGATGCGGAGGTCCTTGTTAGCTGACAGTCTTCACGCAGCTGGCTGCCCGAGACCATCTGTGCTCGACTTGGGACAGACGTGAAGAGTGTCGCAACTTTTGTGTGGGGCCTACAGCATCCCTTTCACCCTTCGTCAAGTTTACCCGTTCTCCGTTCTGTCAATATCTACAATACTGTACTCAGCCTGTAGATCAGTTGGGAGAGTGCGATGATGTTTTAGCAAGTACTACGACAAGTAGCCATTCGGATCATGTCAAGTCCATGCTACTCTGCACAGTCTATCAGTCTCAATATGTGCTAGGGCTACAACCTAGTAGGGAGAGTGTCGTAAACATGTTGATAATTGTTCTTTGGACCACTCGCCACACTCGACTTTCAAACGATGCCAAACATGGTTTCACACCAAAGAGACAGGAGCAGCTCTGCTACGGGTTCCTGCTGGATGTGAAGACAATAGTGGCAGCGGGCGAAGCATTTCTGTATGTGAAGTCGGTGAGAGGGTGCCGGGTTTTTCTTTTCCACAGTCCGGGATTGAGGATACCAGCGATGCCACAAAACTCACGGATCGAGGATCACACGGAGCGTGGTGAGTGAGGGAAGAAATGCAGGGAAAAGGTACAGAAGAATTGCGAGTGTGTGAGGATGAGCGTCACAATGTGGCCAGTACATTTTCCTCCTCTCCTACACGTTCATATGACTTCCGAAACAGAGTCTTCTTCAGCGATCTTGAACCACTCGCTTCCGATCACGATGGTCTGATAACCATGATTCCTTCTTTGTACTTGTCCTCCTTTGTTCCGTCATCTCCATCCCCATACTGTTCCACCTGTTCCACCTGGGTCCACTATTGTAAGATGCTGGAAAGAAAATCGTCTGCACATAGGCATCAAACATCATCATATATTCGTCACTCAGCGCTTCCTCGGCATTGGAGGCAGGCCTTGTCTATCGTCATATCGAGGATCGTCGCGGAGATTCCTATTACTACGAACAGACGTCAGCATGACTCCAGTCTCGGAGCACAGATCGTCTCACCTCTTGCTTTCCTTCATGCCAAAGACTTTGCGAAGCCCCGTCCCTATCGAGCTACTCCGTTGCTGCATACCCAGGTCAGTCGTGCATGGCAGAACTAGGAATGCAAACGTACTCGTCTGATCTCAGGCTCTCTTTCTTTCTGTTTCCCACGAGATTCCGTCGTGGTCGTTCTGCTCACCGGTGGTGGGGCAGGTTTCGTTGATGACCGTGAATCACTTGAGGTCTTTGTGCGACTCGACGATGTGGCTTTAGCTGGCGGCGCGCTTCTCTGATCTCTGTTTTTCTGTTCTCTCGTCGATATTGGCGAGCTCGTATATTGTGTACTCTTCGAGCTAGACGCAAACGTGTCTGAACGACTACCACTTGATTTCGAAGTTGTTGGCGACTTTGGCGACGTCGTTGCAGTATCGAGATCCTCATCGACTTCGCTCAGCGGACTTTGTGGTGGTACCCAGCGCTCCTCGTCCCCACACACCACTGCATACCAGGCAACCTTTGCATCTTTCTGCAAATGATCGCGCAAGTCCATCATAGCCTCCCATTGTTCGCTTGCAACACCTCTTCCCGTGACTTCTGCGATTTCGACTCCTGTTTTAAATTCTTCGACGACGTCCGCAACATATGCGTATGGCTGTGATTTGGTCGTCTCATCGGTAGGATCGTATTGCTCGATGAAGCGGAGGCCTGGCAGACTTGCCATTGTGTCGGGGAAGAGGTGGTGGAGGTTGTCAAGCATTGCTGTTGTGGTGCCCGGTGCTGTGAAGGTAGATTTGGTTAGCTTGATGGCAAGTAACTCGAAGTCATACGCTTCTGCTAGCTTCCAATGGTGACAACTCACCGACTAGCCACTCTGGCGCAGCATCATCGATGTCGTTTAGGATGACATGGATGCGAATTGCAGGGCGTGTCCAACGGAAGCCGTGAAGCAGGTAGGATGGCATTTCAGCATGAGTTTCGTTGTGCTTGGTGTGGTCTTGGAGAGTTCGACAGATCAGATCAGATCAGACTTCTCGTAGCCTTGTGGTGGCTTGCAATGTATGGCATTCAATCCTCCAATTGAGACGAATTTTCGACAAGGAGTGTGTTCAGTCTTAGGACACATGGAGAAGCACCGTGGGGCTGGCCATTGGCGAGAGCAGGCCAAGCAGAGTGTTGGGCGCAATCAATACATTGACTGTCGCGGAGGGACAATTGCGTTGGTAGAATGAAGTAGGGATGAGTCGGCAGGAGAGAGTGTGTCGAACCGAGATGTCAGAGAGTGTTTGAAGCATAATGTAGAATTTTTGGCGACGGGAAGGACCAGCCCTGGAGCCCTGGAGGAAGACCAGGATGCTGCTGCATGCAGGTGCAAGGGCAGCCGTGGCATTGGGAAGCTCAAACGCGTGGGCAGAAGCGGGGTCCTTTTCTAGTTCTAGTGCTCTTCTTGACCTCAGACTAAGGCAGGCTAAAGCTAAAGCAGTCTCACTTAATTCACTTATGCTGCCATCATAGCGATCCTCGTGATGGGTCGTGATATTCGCTCGTCCAAGCCGACTCTCATTGGCCTGACGGAAGCTGTGACGAGTCTGAGCTCATCCCGACTTCGCCTGATGAGGCTCAAAACGCTCATCCCACCGTCCCACGCAGCAGCAAGCAGCAAGCAGCGACGGGAGCCAAGCACAAAGTCACGGCGGCCCTCGCTTAGCTGCAGCGGCGGCTGATTGTCATTCGCCTAAAACGTGGCCGGAAGCATGCGGGTGATGCAGGTGGGACAGTGCACGGCACGGGAGACCTGAGGGCAAGAGGCTATGCAAGCAATACATGCACAGTTTCGATAATCAATTCAATGCATGATATTGATCGAATAATCACTCCCGCTATCACGCCTTCCCCTCATAGTCTCTCGCCCAAACCTGGTCAAACACTTCCTCGTCGACCGCCCACTCCCGGATATAGTCTCGTTCGAGGTCGTGGACTCGCTTGCCGAGCAGAATCAGACTGTGCAACGGCTTTCCCAAATCCACTTCACTCAGCTGCTTCAACGTCCCCGCCACTATCTTCTGGTCGCTTGCGCCGATCCGAGCCACGCCGACGGCCAAGCTATCCGGCCCATAGACGCCTTCTCCTCGCGTCTCTTCGGTCTCGAGCATCTGCGAGGCACATTGTGCGACGGTCATATATCGTGGTGGCTCATAGATTTTGCGGCCGCGTGCCATGTTTTCGAGAGACTGCTCTTTGACCTTGATATCTAGTAACAGAAGAGTGTGTAAGCCGATTTGGCGATTCTCTGCTACACGATCGTAGAATGATGATGGCTTCCAGTTGTCGAGGAAGAAGACCATGGACACTGTTTGCCCGAAATTGTAGAGTTGTAGCCCTGTTGCGCCAATCGCATTCATGATGGAGGCATTGTGGATGGTGTATGTAGAGACTTTGAGCTCTCTTGCGCGCAGAACCAGGTCGCTATGTGTTGTAGCTCTGTTCAGTTGTTGTTAGTATAGACCACAAATCTTGTTCATCGCTCGCATCTTGATATATCACCTTGAGACGGCTCTGCGCAAGTTACGTACCCAAATGGATCCCCCACCACAAGAAAAGCAATATCTTTTTCGTCTGCGCCAGCGAGAATGTCATCACTGGCAGTTTCGACCATCTCACGGTCTGCTACTATCACCGATCTTCCATAGTAGGCTTCCTACTTGACATACAGTCAGTTTGACGGACATTTCTACGAGAATGGCAGTCCGATGAAATGGCAACCTACCAAAACCTGAACATCTACGAGTAGTACTGCAGTATATGCTTCCAGGTAGACCCTTTCAGCTCTCTTCACCACTTCGAGACCTTTGACAGTAATGTCACGCTCATCAGCGAGACCTAGGCCTACAAGGTAGAGCATCTTTGTGAGTCCACGATGAAACTGATCCCAAACAAGAACAGAATATATTGGGTTTCCGGAGATAGGTCCGACAAGTATATCACGAGGTGTCGAGGGAGTCCATAGCCAACACCTAGGTGTTCAACCATTATTTATTCATCCATCACAATAAACATATCATACAAGCGTGGACTGCCGACCTCTGCACACTCGTGAATTATTTACAGCTCTCGCATCAAAATACCACACTTCCGTCCTGTCCATTACACCGAGCCACTGAGCCAGTGCGTTAGCACTAGTACGGATCGATCAAGCAGAGTGACAGACATTGCATACCGGTCGCCTTAGGAAGTCGGGAACGATTCGTGGACGAAATCGCGCGCCAGCGCAGGCTTTTTTGGTGCACATGAGGCCGACATCACACACGACATAGCACAACGTCACTCAACATGGATCGAATAACAGACAAAAGCGCCAAGTATAGGACGGAAATACAGCAGGTTGTTATCCGTCATGATTTTTAAAAGCGAAGCTGCACTAACCCATGAATTCCAGATGATGTTCGTGTCTGGCGAGACCGGTGACATACCCACCGAAGTCACAACACTCATCGAGCAAATAGTGCGGGAGCAAGTGGTGGAAATGGCAAGTCTATCATTACCCGTCGAAACCCTCGCCATCCTCCTAATCCCTCACTCTCTCCCGATTCTTCCCCCTTTCACCTCACCGACTAACAAACCCCAGCTCACCCGCGCCACTTCCCTCGCCAACCGCGCCGGCGTCCGCACCGTCTCCATCGACCACCTCCTGTTCAACATCCGGCACGACCGCGCCAAAGTCGCACGCCTCCAATCCTTCCTCTCCTGGAAAGACGTGCGCAAAAACACTCGCACCGAAGAAGGCGGCGCCGATGACTTCGGTCCGGGCGACGCCGCAGACCCTTCTGGCGGTGCAGGAGGTCCTGGAGGGACGGGGGGCCCGGGCGCAGAAGCTGTGGGCGCGGCGACGAAGACGAAAAAGAAAAAAGTCAAATTGCCGTGGGATGTCAGCACGTATTATGCGACTGTGTTGCCGGAGCGGGAGGAGGATGAGGGGGAACGCGGGGACGAAAAAGGTGGCAGTGGGGCGGCGAAGTTTGCGGATGAAGAGGAGGAGGAGATGAACAGTGCGACGCTTGCGCGGTTACGAACGGCGGACGAGCGCACAAGGCATATGACGCGGGAGGAGTACGTGCACTACAGCGAATGCCGTCAAGCGTCTTTCACGTACCGCAAAGGTAAGCGGTTTCGCGAATGGGCCGGCTTCGGGATCGTGACGGATAGCAAGCCGAATGACGATGTGGTGGATACGCTGGGGTTTCTGACGTTTGAGATTGTGCAGACGTTGACCGAGGAGGCGTTGAGGTTGAAGGCGGAGGAGGACGCGAGGGTGAGGATGTTGGGAATGGGTGCGGCAGGGGGAGGAGGAGGATTGACTGCAAGTCAAAAGAGGAAGAGGGAGTGTCCTTTGTTTGAGCTGCCGGAGGAGGAGAGGAGCCCGATTCAGTTGAAGCATGTGCAGGAGGCATTTCGGAGGAGTCAGCAGCAGGGGGCGAGGGATAGGGCGTTTGCGTTTGCGATTGGGAGACATGTGGTGAGGAGGCCGTTGAAGTATATTTGATGAACGGGTCGCGTGAAGGGCTGGTTATCAGGAGACAAGGTAGTATTGTGTGTATTATTTGGGTATTGCGAGGGGACGGAGTCCTGTCCAGTCCACCTGAAGCATGTACAGATATTCAGAGCAGTGCGATTCCAAGGATCCTCAGAGAGGGAGTTCTGCTTGTCGAGACTGTATCCGGTTCAACAGCTAAGACTCGTGTACTTATGCCAACTTGAGCCCAAGCCTTTCCTTCGCTCGCAGCAGTGAGCAATTCGCAGCTCACAACGACTCAACTCCTGCCACTACATCTATGCCCTCCAACCCCTCACGATACCGTAATGCCCCGCAAGCAGAACCCATTCCTCCTCCTCATCCACAATTTCACACCTCCTCAACCTCTCCTTCTCCTCTCCACTGATCATCGAGTCCCACACCTCTTTGATCGTCCAGCCCTCAAACCTTCCACCAGTCTCCCCACCCCCAATATCGTCTCTTCCCATATTCTCTCCTGTCCCATCTCTCCCCTCTCTCTTCCCTAGTCCCAATACCCCTCTCAACCTCCTTTCGTGCGTGCCCAGATCCGGAAACGCGTCAACTCCTGGCATGCTAATACCTCTGCTGGCCAGATTTGCCCGCATCGTTTGGCCGAAGACGTCGTGGGGGTGTAGCGGCTCATACATGACGACCTCGAGCGGCGTCGGCCGTGGGATGAGTGATGTGGCAAAGTAGGTCAGGAGAGCGGTTGAAGTGGCGGCGGGCAGGTAGGTTAGACAGCATTCGGACAGTATGAGAGTCGGTATGTCAGAGTTGAGGTTAGGAAGGGCTGGTGAAGGCGCGGTGGTGGATGGGCTGGGTTGGCGGAGATCACGAAGGTCGACTGCGTGGATGTTGTAGAGTGGAGAAGTCAGGCCTGTCCCGTCAGTTGAGATACGTATTGACGTCTCTTTGAGGCTATCTATCGATTGAGATTGTTTTTCAGGATTTTGTGCGGACTCTGTGGGAGTGGCACGGCTGGCAGCAGTCAGAAGCAAGTCCTTGACGAAAGAATGTCGTTCTATTGTTTGAATCTTCTTCAGCGTAGTGGCTGGGAAGTCGAGCTCATGATAGATGAGATTTTCAGCTAGGTCTGGATGGTGTTGAAGGAGACGGAAGAAGCGAGTGTCTGTACCGGCGCCGAGGGAGATGATCTGAATCTTACATCGTGCAGATGATGGAGGTGAGAGTTGAGGTTTTGGCTTGGATTGCGTGGCTGTCACTGGAGATGGTGGTGATTCGGCTGCCGCGGCTCGGATTGCTTCGGTAGACAACGAGGTTGGTAATGGTGTGTCGAGTCCAGCATGTTGGTTGATGAAGTCGAGGACGAGCTTGTCTATACTAGTGGTGCGAACATATGTGCCTAGATGACTAGTCTCAGTTTCGATCAAAGCTCACAGTGCATGACTCCTGATCATAGTGAGCTTGCCGCGTGGCATTTTATGCTGCCTCAAGGCTGGCACAGTTCGTATCTTTCGAGCTTCACAGGAGTTTCCGCCTCTTATTGAACAGATGTTTCAATGCACATAGCTAGAGAAAGAAGGTAATTTCTCCAGTTCATCAGCCATCGCCGCGCACTCGCAGCACCGTCACTACATGGCAGCAGCGCAGCACAGCACAGCACAACACACAAGACACACCTCTTCACTCCAAACCTTCACCCACCTCGATTGATAATCGGCATCCTCCTTGGTCTGTTTCGAGCACCTTCTGCCTCCGTGCCCGCCGCCTCCCAAAACACGTCCGCGAAAGCATCCTCCGAGTGACCCGCGTCGACCGCACTAAGCCTTGATCCTGCAGCATCATCGTCAGTCTGCTGGATTATGCGATCGTGCTTAGCTGAGGATGTGCTTGTGATCCCGGAGGTTGGAGTATTGGCGCTTGGCTTGTGCTCATTGCGGCGGGATGTGCCGCGTCCGCCGCGGGACGAGCGGAGAGTGAGAAGGTTGGGTATGCTGGGGGCATTCATCGTAGAGGTGGAGATGGGTGTTGGTCGTTGGGGTCGTTGATGGATGTTGAGGAGATGGACATCAAGGGTTTAGGTGGCGAGATAGCACTCAACTCAGGATGGACATCACAGACAAGTTACAGTACGACTGGAGGTTTCATTGGTGAGCGTAAAAGTCATTAATTTCATATCTAGTCTAACATGATTTCCATATTTCATCCTCGCAGCGCTCACTCAAACTTTGAGCCCAGTCTCCTTGGTGAACTCCTCCGAGTATGGGTAGTCGTTGTATCCCTTGGGATTCTTGGCGTCGTAGAAGGTCGATCTGTTGTACGGGATAAGATCAATGTTGTGCTGGAAGCGGTATACCAGATCCGGGTTGCTGATCCAATGCCTTCCTAGCACAACAGCAACTTCCTTCCCCTTGTGCTCATCGTCGACACATCTTCTGGAGCTGTCCGCAGTGAAGCCGCCAGCAAGCAGAACAGGTGTTGCGTTGGAGCCAGACTGCCAGATATCCGTGAATGTGCTGACTTTCTCGCCTGTGTGCTCGCCATCGGCACTTCCGCTGATCCTGGACTCCACCAGATGTAGGTATGCCAGCTTCAGCTTTTTGAGCTCCGTGGTGAGGTAGCTGAATTGCTCGGTGATCGCCTTGGACTCCATCTTCATTCCCTGGAATGAGCTGAAGGGACTCAATCGGATGCCGACGAATGAGCTGTCTGTCGCGTCCACACAAGCCTTGGCCACCTCGATTGCAAACCTTGCGCGCTTCTCTACACTTCCACCCCATGCGTCCGTCCGCTTATTGACAACGTCTTGTGTGAACTGGTCAATGAGGTATCCGTTGGCTGCGTGAATCTCGACACCATCAAATCCAGCTTTCTTTGCGTTGCTGGCGCCTCTCGCGAAGTAGCCAATGAAGTCCTGGATATCCTGCTCGGTCATCTCGGTAGGGTTATCGCCCACGGTTGGTCGTCCTTCTGCTTCAGACACTGGCATTGGAAGCGGGCTCGACGAAATGACAGGGATGCCGCGACCTTTGGCGTATGCTGGATTGGCAGCGCGGCCCATAGCCCAGAGCTGGCAGTACACGAAGGAGCCTTTTGCGTGGATTGCATCTGTTATCTTCTTCCACTCTTTGATCTGCGCGTCATTCCAGATACCGGGCACATTGCCTAGCCTGTGTCAACCAATGATTGTCGACGTGATGTGCAACCGAGACTAACCATATCCTGCGGCTCTCTGGTCGACAAAGGTGCCCTCAGTGATCAGGAGTGTGCCCGGAACAATACCTCTCTGCTCGTAGTAGGGCTGCATGCGCTCGGGCACAGGAACGTGATCTTGAGAGATGATTAGGTAGTTGTTTGCTAGTCCCTAGCCGTAAACTGGGAACAATTACCATCATCTGCGCGGAACCGAGTGAGAGGAGCAAGGACTAGGCGGTTCTTCAGGTGTGTGGTGCCGATGGTGAGCGGCTCGAAGAGGGCAGAGTTTGAAGAAGACATGACGCGTGGATGTTGAAATGTTAGTGTAGTCTGAGAGATGATCAAGGCGGTAGACGGGCTATATTAGAAGAAGCAGAAGCACTCATCACATGGTTTCCAACGACTTCCATCGACTTTCAGAAAGAAGGTGATTACAAATGTTGATGCATAACATTTTCCATTGGGATGACGTGCAAAGAAGCACAGGCGCAACGGCCAAGGATCGCTTGATAATCAATATCTGCCAGATGACTACGAAGACTGCCGAACGGCACGCTCCCGAGGCTTCTCAGCCTTTTGATCGAAAATACTACGATGATGGATCGTGTGCGAATTATGTATGCCATTAGGTATAATTGGAGACTACTAATACAACAGGTGAAAATATGACTATGCTCATCGTTCAAGCTTTTCCGAGACCGCGCCGTGCAATGAGATCCTAAAACATACCACAAAACCTACCATGCAAGCAAACCCGCAATGCAAGTAGCAACAACAGCGGCCACGCCTGAAAACGTGAATGCACCAGATGCGCCAGATGTAGACGTTGTTGTGCTGGGTGCAGCGCCAGCACCCGTGTTGGGAGTAGCTCCAGTAAAATTGCCGCCCATGTATGAATTGCCAATAGCGGTGAGCTGTCCTGTGCTATCAAACATGGCCACGTTTGGGCCAACATTGGACACAGATGAGCGGAAAGACCCAAAGTATGAATATCGCTCGATGTAGTCGAGGCGATCGAGATATTCGGTAGTCTGATTGTAGTAGGCTTGTGTGTCGTTCAGATCTTGGTTGGCATAGGCAAACTCGGTAATCCACATGCCACTGGTGACATTGCTGACATATGAGGCATTCATCTGACCTATCCAGGAAGCCATCCCGCCAAAATCGCCGTAGTAGTGAATGGTAAGGAAGTCGGGATTACAGCCGCCGTCACAATATGTCATGAACGATTGTAGCCAGGTCAATCCAGTCTGCGAGCTGGTGATCGCAGGCATGCCAACCTTGATCCCGTACTTCGATCGTAATGGTTCAAGTTGTGCCTTCCAGATGGATGCTGCTGCACTAGGTTGCATGCATGCGCCTCCAGTATTGCCGCAGCCGTCAGGTTCATTGAAAGATAGTACAGATGTGATATTCGCGCCGCCTTGTATTTGTGACTCCACCGTTGACATGAAATTCCCGCTATTCGCTTCACCCCACAACATCGGACTGAACTGGAGATTCTTCTGGCCTGCTAGAGACGGCGTGGCAGTCGGTCCATAATTGTAGTACCAAGTCAGGTCAGAGCCGGGTGCAGTCAGGACGGCATCGTCTTGGACCGCGTTACCGAGGGTCGTGATGTCAACGAGGCCACGTTTGCTGCTGCTGCTGGCGAAAGATGGTGTTGATTGCGCGAGAAGAACTGCGATGCAAAGCAGTGCTGCTGTGGATTTGGACTGGCTGGAGGAGAAGGGACGGAAGAGGTCGAACCGGTTGAGGCTGTCGACGAGTTTGAGATTTTGTGCTGGTGAGAGAAGGTGCGGCATGGTGGTGGGCGATGCTTGACTTGACTGTTGACGATAATCTTCTTGGTTTCCGGCTTGTGTTCGTCGAGAGGGATAGCGAGGTAGTTGTCGGTGAACATCTTATCTTTGTGCAAAAACGGAGGCAGAAAAAGGTTGGGGAGCGCGTATTTTGAATCGTTAGATACGTCTGACAGGAAACGAGGTGTTCAAGAACGTTAATTAGTGTTTCTGATAAAGCTGGGGTTGACGTTTTTGGTGGCGTCGTCTGGGCTGACTTGGGGCTGGGCAGCTCGCAAATCAATAAGCCCTGGAGGCTTGTTGGGTAGGTCGGATCGTAAGGGGTAATACGACAGGTCGGCTTGTCACCGTGGAGAGTCGACCTGGAAATCTGAGAATTTAAGAAGATGGTCGACTTTTCTGTATCGCTCGGAGGCAGGCTTTACGATGTGTGGCAGGGACGATGGATGAGAGAGGAGAATCTTGTACTTCTAAGATTTGTGTTGATGCCAGCTGATGAGGTGGATGTGGATGTGAACGGTCTAGCTTGCTCGGCACTCCTTTCAGAATCAACGCGAGGAGTGCCCAGCTACCAAAGTCTCATTCCTTCCTATTATTATTGTTCGAATCTGGCCCTGGTCCCTGCACATCCGACGGTTCCCGCTTACGAAAGGAGCATTTCAAGCCGGTACGCTGAACAGCCCCAACAGACTAAGACTAGAGTTGATCTCGAATCCTCACTGCGTAACAAGCAAGACTCGTCATGCTCCGTCGCCGTCATGTTGGGCAACTTTTGTGATGGGGTTATTTTCACTTGCAACGCTGTTTTCCTGCAGGTGAACGAAGATCAGGGTTGCAAAATCCTTTGCAAAGGCTGCAGGCTGAATGATGAATCCACTACCGGGCGTCGATGGTCAACGGCCAGTAAGGCGAGACCTCTCCTGATTCTCCCGTCTTACAAGTTACGGCGCTCTTCCCGATATAGAGAGTATCATACTAGCTCTCGTAACGCCCTCCTAAAGGCGGAGGCTCAGTTCACTCGGTATTGGAGTATGCTAGCTAAAGTCTTCGTTTCCTCTGCAGGTTTCCTCCCAGTAGTCCTGACAACTGTCGCTTGAGTCCGCAAGCACAGCCACCCTCGTGTAGAACAAAGGTGCATTCCTGCGGTTGCCCTGCGTAGTTAAAAATGAGGTATTCGTCGTCACCACCGCTCAAGCACGCGGTGCCCGGCGAAGCTTGATACGAGCAAGCGTCCAATCATGAACAGGAGGTGGAGACTGATGTTTGCTCTTCGCGTGCTCGCGCACCCTTTGTTTCCTTTGTGTCGCGTGAAACACGTCCCCTTCCCACTCAACGTTTGAAACACGTCCCCTGCCCGCTACTCAGCTAACACACCAGCAGCGGCGCACATGCTTGGTGCAGGACGACCTCGGGTGGGCTTGCAATTGGCCTCCGGTACAGCATGTTTCATAGTCCTGCCCCATTTCCAGTGTACTGTCTTGCAGTGAATTCCAGATTCTCCATTCTCCTTCTCTCAACCCACTCGGCATTCTTTGCAGCTGGCCTGCCTCTTGTGCTTGACTTACCTCAATCAACTTCTCCTCCTCTTTCCTCATACGCTCCTCGCACCCGTCCACCTTCCCGGCGTACAAAAAAACCCCTCGCAAGAGTAGCCTGAAACTGCATTTCATCCTCCAGCATGAAGCTCTTCGGAAGTCTGCCGATCGACCTACTCTCGCTACTATTCCTCACCCTTTCTCTGCCGGCCAGAACAAGAGGAGAGAACATCCTCCAGACCACGGGGTTCGACAACTGTGGTGTTTCGGGAGCCTCCATCAGCGTCTCAGAATTGACCCTCACGTTCGACGAAGCTGACAGCTTGGTCAGTTTCGACGTCGCCATCACGAGTACGCTTGTACAGAATGTGACTGCCAGCTTGGAAGTATATGCCTATGGAAAGCTGGTGTATTCGAAAGATTTGGATCCCTGTGATTCGAGTAACTTCATCCAGCAACTCTGCCCTGGTGAGTACCGTCACAGTAACGTTCACACGCAGCGCACGCACGGTCCTAACACATCGTAGTTCCCACTGGGAACTTCTCCGCACAGGGAACCTACAATATATCGGCGTACTCATCCGTCATACCTACCATCGCCTATACCATTCCCAATCTCCAGGGCAATGCTAAGCTTCTTCTAAGCTCGCCCGATGGCGGTGAACAGATTGCCTGTGTTGAGACATCCGTGAGCAATGGAAAGTCAGCAAGTATACCTGCCGCCTCATACGCAGCTGTGGCTATCGGGGCAGGTTCGTTGGCCCTCACAGCCGTCTCCGCCGTTGCGGGTCTCGGATCCGCTGCTGGTCTTGCCTTTGGTCATGCGCCCGGAACAGGTAGCATGAGCCCTAGTTTTCTGGAGGTCGTGGGCTGGTTCCAGACAATGGCAATGAACGGAATGCTTAGCGTTAGCTATCCACCAGTGTATCGCAGTTTTACGCAGAATTTTGGATTTTCTTCTGGCCTCTTCGCATGGGCACCAATGCAGCAAGCCATTGACGCTTTCCGGGCTAAGACTGGTGGAAACCTCACCGACGACAGCTACAACTATCTCAGAGGCTCCACAGTTGTCTATCAGAGCGACCTGTCCACTAACGTCAAGCGGGACTTGGTCACGCTCACTACGAGGTTCCTGCCTCGCGGCATTATCGTCGGAGTCAATGGTACTTCTATCCCAGTCCTGGGCGGAACAAACACCACTGCCTCCTCGGCAGCTACAGCCAAACAGATCGACCTCGTCAGTGGAGTACAAGGCTTTGTTGAGGAGCTTTCAGTTCCCAAAGGCAACACCTTCATGACTGTGCTTCTATCGTTTGCCGTCTTGATTGGCGCAATCGTCGTCGGCATCCTACTCGTGAAAGTGATTCTCGAGACCTGGGCACTCTTTGGCAGTTTCCCGAAAAAGCTTGTAGGCTTCAGGCAACGATACTGGTGGCTAATGGCCAAGACGATTACCAATCTCATCTTGCTATTCTATGGCGTATGGTGCTTGTACTGTATCTATCAGTTCAAGGAGGGTGACTCCTGGGGCGCCAAAGTACTTGCGGGCGTCACATTGGGCATCTTCAGTCTCATCTTATTGGGCTTCACCTTCAAGATCTACCAAAAAGCACACCAGACTGGTACAGAATATGAGTCTGCACTGTACGACGACAAAGAGACCTGGCAGAAATACAGCTTCTTCTATGAGTCATATAAGCAGAGATTTTGGTGGATATTCATTCCGGTCATTGTCTTCATGGCTGCTAGAGGCTGTATCATTGCAGCACTCGATGGTCATGGCCTAGCACAGACAGCTGCACAGCTTGGCGTGGACGTCGGGCTACTTGTTCTGCTGCTCTGGACGAGGCCTTACGAGAGACGTTCGTCGAATGTAGTGAATATCATCATCCAGGTCGTCAGGGTCATCTCCATAGGCTGCATCCTAATCTTCGTAGAAGAGCTTGGATTCACACAAACGACAAAGACTGTCGTAGGATTGGTCCTGCTTATCCTGCAAGCAGTGCTCACAGCTCTTTTGGCAATTCTCATTGCCACCAACGCAATCATATCGTTGTGCAAGAAGAACCCTCATCGTGTTCGCCGCAAGGAGAACGAGAAGAAGCATCTCAGTGACAACGACGAGCTGACACCACTCGATGCCCACAACAGTATGCTGTTCCCATTGACTGACAAGGAAGCTGCCATACCTTCGTTCGACATTGTTGAGCTGCATACCCGCGGCCGAGCGAGTCCTGATACGCTATCGCCGCCCCCACCGATGAGAGAGAGGAGACAATCACGCGAGCGTCTGATGAGTTCACCATCGAGGATGGGTGGACACGGCCCAGTCAGAATGTACAGTCAGGAAAGTCTACAGCCGAGGGACATTGGATACAGACAGCCTCAGTTGTTCGATGCTGGATATAAGGGCAACATGATATAGTGGATGGGTTTCTCGCACGTCTTCCAGCGATTTTAGCGTTTCGTTTGTTATGTCTTTATGTATATAGACCTTTCTGTATAGTATCATACTCGTGTGCGCAACACGACCACCCACAATAGTACTACTAGTCTTCCTTGCTCGAACTTCTACGCTATCTGGATGACCTCATGGCGTCACGTCGGCAGTCATGATTCCGATCAAGCATGAGCTGACTAAAGGTGTATTTTTCAAAAACTCTGAGGAAAGAAGGCTTCATGATCGAATCTTGATCATCCATCACATCGTCCTTCGTCCAGCATCTGTTCCGCCCTCGACGAAACCTGTAGCAGCGATGGCATCAATTGGGTCCTTCGCACGATTTGTCAGCCGTAGAGCAGTAGCGAAGTCACTGACGCCATTGCACCTCGGATGTTGTTCCGGCGGCGTGAGGTCACTCGATCTATACAAATCCTCAAGATATCCTTCTTCTTCTTCTTGCATTTCCACATCTTCGACTAGCTTCAAGTCTCGCAATCAAGCTCGACGTACATTTGCAGCATCCACTTCACGCACCATGTCTCACAGTCTATATGATTCCGACACTCCCCCCGAGGTCAAGGAGGCCAAGGTACCAATGCTGAATTCCTACAATCATTACCTTGGCTGAAGCTCTCCAGGGCATCCATCTCCTCACAATGAACACTCCAAACGGTCAAGCCGTGCAGATCCTACTCGAGGAGCTCGCCGAGACCTACGGCACCACTTGGACCACTACCCTAGTCAACATCATGACTAACGAGCAGAAGAAAGACTGGTTCCTCAAGCTAGACCCCAACGGACGCATTCCTGTTATAGTCGACAATGCTCAATCGCCGCCCTTCCCGGTCATGGAGACCTCGGCTGAGATGCTGTATCTCCTAAAGTTTGCCGACAAGGAGGACAAGTTTGGCTTCAAGGACGAGCTGGAACGGAATCAGTGCCTGCAGTGGTATGTCCTGTTTGGGCCGCTACGATGACAAGAATGATGGCTAAGAAGACGACTTGGCAGGATGTTCTTCTGGCACGGCAGCGGTGCGCCGTACCAGGGACAGATGAACCATTTCAACAAGTTTGCCAAGGAGAAGCTTCCCTGTGCGTACCAGTCCCCTGTCCCCCTTTCCAACCTGACTGACCCCACGCAGACGCCATCGACCGCTTCAAGAACGAGACCCTCCGCGTCTACGGCGTGCTCGAGATCCAGCTCTCGGGCAAATACACCGGCGAGCCCCGCGACTACCTTGCCGGCAACGGAAAGGGCAAGTACAGCGTCGCAGACATCAAGACGTGGCCGTGGGTCAAGGCTTATGAGTTCAGTGGGTTCACGAAGGATGATATGAAGCCGTTTCCGCATCTGCTCAAGTGGATTGACCGCGTTGCGGAGAGGAAGGCGGTGCAGACTGGGATTGGGAAGAAGTATCAGCAGGAGTAGAAGGGATATCCCGGGAGCAGGGCCGGAAAGGAAATGAGATACATGTCTGGACGTGTGTACAATAAGATATGATAACGCAATACGAGCAATCACGAACATCCAGCTGATCTGGTTCTGTCTCGGCAAAAGTGACATGCACAACACTTCCTCGAGTCTACGGCACGATCCCGAGTGGTCTTCAAGCTGTGTCTCCAGTGCATAGAGCCTGCAGAAGTAGAGCGTTGTCACAGCAAGCGTGCTGGAACACGATTCGTCCAGATTCAAAGCTGAATTATGCGATGCCATGCTAACTTGATGCAGTCGACGAAGAGATATAATAAGTTTACACGATACCATCCATTCATCCGTCCATCCATAGTCATTACCGACGACCCATGACCATCCAATGAATGCCCCGTCGACAATATGCGACTCCATCTTGTTCCCACGAATTTTTGCCTGCCCAAACCTATCAATACACCCAAGCCATCCGCATTATTATCATGCACCATCATATTCGTGAACGTCATTGGACCAGCCTTCCTTTCATAGCTTCTTGTCAGGCCACCCTACATCCTGGACCCACGTCCACACCTCTCCTCGCTACTCCCACCTAGCAGCGTCTCCGGACCAAACGACGATCCATCACTCATACTACTCGTCCTTCTCCTCCCCTGCGTCTTCTTGAACGCCTTCAACTCCATCTCTTTCTCCATCAACCTCGCTTGCACCCAGCTCCTGAACTCTGCATCGCCCTCGTCATCACCCTCGCTTGGATGTCGCAAGCTCATGCAGTTGAGCAGTTCAGTAAGAGTCGCTTTCATGGCGTGAGTGAGCTCCAGCAGGCGAGCCTCCAGCTCGGGCTGCGGCGGTGAAGAGGTGAGTGTTGGCGAGGCTGTGATGCTGAGGGCAGCAGAGGTGGGAGAGGATGGGAAGCGGATGGGTGAGGTTGTGGAGCGGGTAGAGGTGGTCGAGAGGGTGTAGCGGGAAGGCGAGGTTGCGGGGGAGAAGCGGTTGGAGGTCATGCGTGTGGGTGAGGTCGAGAGAGAGGAGGCGTCGGAGGTAGAGCTGTGTAGAGAGGGAGGCATAGCGAACGGGTCGATTATGAGACGTTGACGCAAAGAGGAATGTTCTTGGCTGAGACGGAGGTATTTCTCGAGAGAGGCGGACTGTGCGGGGAGGGGGTGGATTAGCTAAAGTCAGGTGTGTGTGTACTGATGGATCAGCTAACCCTCGCCGTATCGAGCTTATGAGGTGCCGACATGGTGGACTTGGGCCAGCAAGATGGAGGTGATGTTGGGTTTGCGCTCTGGGAGTATGTTCTATGGATGTAGCACACTGCAGTGGAAGAGGAAGGAGTCTTTATAAAGACGGAAGCAAGTCTGAAACAATAGAGCTGGCTCTTGCAATCTTGCGGAAGATCCAGAACCAAATGAGGCCGTCTCAGCTGGATCAGGAGAGCTGCACTAGATCTAGCAGCTGGAGTTATAGTAAGATGGCTGTATGATTACAGTCGCAATAAAGTGAGCAAGAAGAGGCGTGCAGAATAAGAATCGAGAATGAGAAGGAAAAGAGGGTGCGGTTGAGAAGGGTGACGGCGAGGTATTTGTACTCTCGAACCTATTTCTGGGTGTACGCAGCTGAATGATGAGGTGCCAAAAGGAGTAGGAACACGCGTGCTAGCCAAGAGTCCCCTCCCCACAAAACGATTGCAGATCCATGCGATAAGCGTTGGCTCGAAACGAAGGTACTCACGTCTCTTGAAATCCTTCCCAACTACTTCTCGGCCTCCAGTGCAACCTCGTTGCAAGCATCCCGATGACGCTCTCCAAGCGGACCGTGCCGCGCAGATGGGGTCATGAAGTCCCGTTCAGCACGACGATGGGGGCCCCCATCAGCATTCTTCTCCGCTTCCAGGCGCGGGCGGTCCACACCCCCGCAATAAGCGAGTCTTGTCAGCTTGGAAATATTGAGCTCATGCTCCAGTGAGTTGGCGTGGGAATGATGCCATACAGTAATGCTAATACTAATACTGTGCCTCTTCTACGTGGTCCCACCACTCAGCCACATAGTACCACATCTATCATTCTTATTGTCGTGGTCGAAAGTCGTGATAGTCAGGAACGCAGCTGCACGTTAAGGCATGCCGCCAGCCCTAGGAAGCGACGCTTCGGTGGAGGCTAGTGCAGTGGCTTCAGATAGAGATTCCGTAGGGGCCTCGATGTTACATCCGTACCAATGAGCGTCCAACATCATGATGACTGGGAGTCATGCACAGCACAAAGGGTCATGTTCGTCGATGCTGGAAACTTAGGTTCCTCTGCAACCAATACATGCCATTATTGCCCTCGGATATGCCTGGGTAGCTACCTTCGGCTCGAGGAACCATCGGACGTTGCTGGTGCTGAGCTTCGTGTTCTGTTGAGCAAACGTGTGCTGTAAAGGCGGCCGCCACGCTGCCGAAGGAAAATTGAAAGCACGCATTCGATCACATGGCACAGGTGTCGACCCTGGCGACGCTTCAGCAGGAAGTTCCAGCCAGGTTCTATGCTCTGCTCAAACCCTAGGTAGTTTCCGCTTACTGATGCTGTGCAACAACATCCTGTACTACGTGCATTGCTCATCACGATCAAGTCCCGTCTGGTTACACATGCGTAGAACTGCCTGATCAGATGATACAGTATCTTCAATAAGTGCTACACTATCCTATTTGTACCATCCCAGATTCGTCGCGGTCCGAGCAGTGACGTACCCTCGCCCCCGCTCTCTCCTCATCCTCCAACAACTGCATAGCGGCCACCACTGCACTATCCCTTTCTGCCTCAGTCGTACCAATTACACACGGCCCGCAAAGCTGTGAATCTGCACAGCATTGGTAAAAGGTAGCAGCGATGGCAGATAACTCCGGCGGTGCCGTAAGTAGTCCTGCCGCGGTCATGTTCCCAGACGTGCCCTTCCCCTGCCCCCGGCCGTCGCCATTTGGTCGTCCGCTCGGGAAGCCTTGTCCAGCAACGTGAACATTTTGAGCATGATCTCACGCGATTGCGACAGTCTAGCAATCCAAGCTCCAGCTTCAATGCAAAGCCCACCGACGTTGACAGCAAGCCTCAAAACCATGCCGAGGCCACGGCACTTTCCAACGCAAGGCATCGGCCTTCCGTAACTGGATCTCTAAGGATGCTGGTGCGGAGTTTCCAGTCGAGAGGGGACGATACGTCCTGTATCTCAACTTAGGCGAAGTGGTTGGGTGGTATTGTCGTGTAAAGATGTTACTAATCAGATGTGTAGATGTCCGTGGTATGCTATCTTCAACTGTCTCCAGCTATTTAGATGCTTGGACTTTTATTGGGACTGTGTGGTCAAATTCGAGCTGACTGCGGTGTAGGGCGCACAGGACGAACATTGTGAGATCGCTGAAAGGCCTTGAGGATGTGATCCAACTGGTAAGGAGAAATTCTCGAGATCATGCTTGACACAGATGGCATAAGTAATGCTTGACCGCGTTGGGTCCGCGGCAAATGCTAGAGTAGTCTTCCTCATCTGACTCTCTTGCGCAAAAGGTTCTCATGACAGCACGCTTGGACAAGAAGGATGGCTGGCTCTTCAAGCTCGGCGAAGACGACTCGATGGAGGCTGATCCACTCTACGGCCACACCTGCATGCGAGAGCTCGTAAGCATCGCCTGAGCCCTGGGTCCGGCTTCTTCTCTGGTCCGGCTTCTTCTCTAATCTTGAGCTAGTATGAGCATGCCGAAGTACACCGTCCCATGCCTGTGGGACAAGAAGAGGGAGACAGTTGTCAACAATGAGAGCAGCGAGATCATTCGCATGTTCTACACCGAGGTGGGTGCTCGTTTCGTGCAAATTGCTTAGATCGAGTTGTTGATCGAATCATTTGCACACCTAATACTGATGCAAATGTCAGTTCGACGGTCTCCTGCCCGCACATCTTCGCGAAGAGAACAAGGCGCATGGCGGCCTCTTGCCGCCGCAACTCAAAGACGAGATTGAAGAGTTCAATAGCTGGGTGTATGATCTTATTAACAATGGCGTGTACAAGACTGGCTTTGCCGGCACCCAAGCTGCTTACGAGGCCAATGTCTTCCCGCTCTTCGAAGTACTTGACCGCATTGAGGCGCACATGTCGCAGCCAGGACACTCGCCCTACCTCTTCGGAAACCACATCACAGAGGCGGATATCCGGCTCTACGTCACGATGATTCGCTTCGACGCTGCGTATGTGACAATCTTTAGGTGTAACCTACGCATGGTTCGATTTGCGTATCCAAAGATCGACAAGTGGCTCAGAACCATATATTGGGATGTCGGAGAGAAGACAAATGGTGGCGCATTCAAGAAAACCACCGACTTCGATATCATCAAGAAAGGATATGCAGTGGTGAAGGGTATTCCCACACCAGTAGGCCCGTTGCCACATATTTTGCCACTGGAGGGATGATATCGCTCTGTTGCTGGTGATGAGTTCCACAAGATCAGATGCCGAGCATTCGAGTGCTGGAAATTCCATATGTGCAAAAGGGTTTCGCTGCCGGCTCTTCTTCCTGATAGAATCATAGTATGACACATTTCGAACCACCTTCAGCTCTTCTTCTCCTGTTACCACCGCTTCTGCCAGAACTATGTTTCTCTGCTTTTGGTCTTGATGAGCTGGGTGTTGTCCTCCGCTCCGTCCTCGGTCTTGCTGCAGCGCTTTTCTGCATGCGCAGTTGCCGCACTACATCGTAGAATGCCTTTTCGACATTGACACTTTTCTTCGCGGAAGCTTCGATGAAATCGCAGCCCAGCCTCTTTGCAAGTTCGGCTCCTCTTTGAGAACTGATCTCTCGTTCTGTTACTCTGTCGCTCTTGTTGCCTACTAGCATCACAGGTACAGGACCATAATACGACGTCTCTGCTGAATGTCCAGAATAATTGCTTGGGCCCATGCTGGAGGACTCCTTGACTCGTTGGATGAGCTGATAGAAGCGCTCGACCTCTTTGAACGATGCCTCGGACGTTATGCTGTATACTAGCACAAAACCCTCGCCGTCGCGGATCCATTGATCGCGCAACGAAGTATATTCTTCCTGGCCGGCTGTATCTAACACTTCAAGCATACAGGACTGGTTATCTATGACGACTTGTTTGCGGTAGGAGTCTTCAATGGTGGGGTCGTATGTTTCGACAAAGTGGTTAAGGCATAACTATTAGGCGCTGTCAGCATATCGTCCTCGTTCGATCACTGAGTCTCAGCATACCTGTATAGTGAGCGCCGTTTTTCCAACACCACCGTCGCCCAAGACAACCAAGCGGTATACATTCTCCTTCATGCTGTGTATATTGTGCGGTTATCCAATGTGCAGTTATTCAAGCTATATATGTAAGAGGCCCAGTAAGACAAATGTAATCAAGATGTAGGTATTTCCGGATATATGATGAGCAATATGTGCAATAAGAGCAGTAAGATGTGGATTATGCCCAAGTAAGGCTCGCGCACTCGAGAGAACAGCGCCTCAACAGCCAGCGACCATGACTTGTTGCTCTGTGGATAACGGAAAGATTGGCGGATTCGTGCAGTGTCGTGGTGCAATGTGTCTTCGCTGCTGTCTTGACCGTGTATGAGGTGGTTGGCCAGTGTTACTATTCGTCCTGGGGTACCGCGCAGCTTCGTGCGTCACGTCTTTTGGTGGCGGAATCCTGCTTTCGAGGTGCTCACGAAGCGCACTGGGTGGCACGAGGACGTCGAGGGCTGCGAGGTGGGATACGAGGAAAGCCGTTGCAGATGTAGGAAGCTCAATCACAACGTGAGGTGAGGGCTGACGATCGAGGGAAGCTCCAAAAGGTGCGACTTTAGCTAGGGTGTGTAGCGAAGCAGGACTGGACAGATATACAATAAGGCTGGGAAGATGGTGATGGTTTGTTGAACAAACAGGTCTCTCTCCGTTACGACCAGCCATCAAGTTGTAGTAAAGTTGGTAATCGGCGCAACTTTAACTTTCTGGGGTGAGATTGAGCTAGTTCATTGGGCGAATACTCTGATAGCATGAAAGTGGACGAAGCGGAGGCTGGGCCGTTAATGTTAGCTTACAGCAGCGATGCTCAGTATATTGTTCGTCTAGTGCCTACAAGCATCGCGTCGCATACACTGTCGATCTGTCACAGAGAATTAATTACTGAAGCTCCAAAGAGGACGCCCACACTCCGAGGGCGGACCCTGCATAAAGTGACTCGATGTGCCAGCGCTTCTGGTCGGCATTGTCCAATCATTTTCTGAAAGTGCGGAGGACGGCTGGTGGTGGGATCTTAGCTACCTATCCGGTGCAAGCTTCTTCTGTGAAAATACATGAGCGGTCGCGCTACCGAGTAGCGGCATCTTGCATCAATCACCACACAGGAGAGAGCTCTAACTTGGTGGTTGAAACACTATCAAACTTGGTCATATCAGACTTTGCATTCTAGGAAAATGGAAGCCTCTCATGTGCATCTGTAGCTTCGAACAGCATAGTTCTATCCGAAACTTGGCGGGATAAGGAATCGGCAACAATTAGGTAGTCCTCGATGATCGTCGTCCCAACATTGAGGCCCATGAGAGTACATCTTAAGGATCTGCTTCTTGCGGATGAGTGACCTCCGTCGAAGTACCATACTGGACTTTCAAGGACAAGTTTGCAAGGAAAGTTGATCTGTTGATCAATAGTGACACTAACTTGGGCCATGGCCACGGGATCCGGATTGAAGAGAGGACTGTGGCGCCGTGCTCTCCCAATGTTGTGAACAAGCCCCCATACATTTATTCCGACTCCTAGATATGCTGCAGATGAGCGGCGTTGAGTACTCCCTGATGCATTTCCCATACATATACCATCATTACACCGTTCGTGATGAACTCCCTCCAATATGCTGATTATTTACAGTATTCGAAACTCAAGAGTGCTTCTCCCAAGGTAAAGAGAAAGTTCCAACCTGGCGATACTGTTAGCTTTGGCATAGATGGTTACAAAAGCAGACTTACCCATTCTTCTACCTCGCTGCGTAGCTGTGTCAGGTCGGTGAAATCTACACCCTCCCCAACATACTCCTTGAAGGCAGCAACGCTACCAGGGTTCTTCCTGCCCTTCTTTTCCTGGGCCTCCTTCGCGTCCTTGTCGAGCTTCTTCGCGATGACCACTGCGCGGTGCACAATATCTCCGACGCGTTCGAAATCGGAAACCGCGAAGCCACGGGATGTCATTGCGGGCGTACCCATCCTCAGACCGCCAGGCTTCATGGCTGACACATCACCAGGGACAGTGTTCTTATTCGAGGCCACACCGACGAGCTCCAGCACACGCTCGACACGAGCGCCGTCGATGCCTGCAGGTTTGAGGTCAATAAGTACGAGATGGTTGTCTGTACCACCAGATACTATCGAGTAGCCATGACCACCACGATCTTTACTGTTGCCGAGTCGTGCGGCCAGTGCTTTGGCATTCGTGATTACAGTCCGCTGATACTCTTTGAAGACTGGGTCCTGTGCCTGCTTCAACGCTACAGCTAGTGCAGTGATAGTATGGTTGTGAGGTCCACCTTGGTGTCCAGGGAAGACCGAGGCGTTGATTGGGCCTTCCAGGTCATACATCTCTTCCTTTCCAGCCTTATCCTTTCGCCGTACGCCTCTCCGGAAGAAGATCATTGCACCACGAGGACCTCGTAATGATTTGTGTGTGGTTGTCGTGACCACATCCGAGTATGGGAATGGCGACGGAATAACACCTGCCGCCACCAAGCCGCTGATGTGCGCCATGTCTGAGAGGAGATATGCACCCACATTATCAGAGATCTTGCGGAACCGATCGTAGTCGAGCAGTCGCGAGTATGCAGAAGTTCCAGCAATGATGATCTTGGGGCGGTATAGTGTTGCGAGGTCCTGTAGCTTGTCGTAATCAATCAAGCCTGTCTGATGAGTGTCAGCCAGAGGTCAGGAACCCGGCACAGCTCCTAGGGACTACCTGTTCGTCGAGTCTATATGGTAACGTCTCGAAGTATTTTGAGGTAGCAGAAATCTTCTTGGTAGGAGTTTGAAAGCCATGAGATAAGTGTCCACCATGGGGCAGGTCGAGTCCCATAATGCGATCATGTGTATTGAGTAGTGCAGAGTATGCATATAGGTTCGCAGGTGATCCAGATAGAGCTGGCAGTGTCAGCAGTGGTCACCAGGCCTGGTTGGAAGGTAGTGGCCTACGCTGGACGTTCACGCCCCACTCATCCTCTCGAAGCCCAAAGGTGTCAAGGGCTCGTTTCTGACACAGTCTTTCTGCCTCGTCGATGTGCTCGTTGCCTCCATAGTATCGTCTATTGCAATATAAGTACAGGACGCCATACTTTCGAACCGATTTGCGAACTTACGCTCCAGGATATCCTTCTGAGTATTTGTCTATGATCTCTTCAGCCATAGCTTCACCTGTATACATGAAAATCTTACTCTGCATGACACTTCCAAGCGCGTCCAGTACAGCTTGCGATGTGAAGTTTTCGGAGGGAATCAGGTTTATGAAGTGTTTCTGTCGTCTTTTTTCCTGGAGTTGGTGTCAGGCTACGGCCAGTGCCAAGATGATGTGTGGCGGACTCTTTGAATAATCTCGAAGACTTCTGGGTCGCCTTCTGCGAGGTCATTCGACAGTAACCGATGTTGAGCATCGTTAGACATGCTCCGCGCAGCATTGTGCAGGCGCAGACATTTCGCACTGCTGATTACAATGCGGCTTCGAGACTGCGCGAATAGGCTCGAGTGAGCTTTCACTAAGCCTCGCATCGCCGACATGTTGCCGTGCGCAGTAAGTGTTGCGCAAGCGATAAGCAAAGAAGGTGGTGGTTAGAGCGCAGTGGAAGAGAGCTTTCGATCATGGATCATGGAGCTGGACGGGCCCACTCTCCGGAGTTTACAAGGGTTGTTTCCGGCTTGGCTTTAATCGACCGAACACTGTATCTTTCTTCCCTGCCCGAGTACGTCCACATTAGTGTGGACCGTGTAAATCCTGAATCAATCGAGCCAGAGCACGCACCAGGCAGATATATAGTATTGCTAGATGTAATGCTTAACTACCCGCTATTTCGATGCCCCTCGACGTATAGCAGATCTTAAAGTCTCCTAACAAGCACCGTAGTATAAGTATAGTAGAATACTAAGGTGGAAAGGGTACTCAGATCCCTTCAAATCCTCGTGGCGGTACTTAGACACGATCACACTCATAACCCCTGGACTTCAACGAGCACTTGTATTGAGCCATTGACTTCCTGAACGTAGACTCCTGGTGCAGGATACTTTTCTTGCAGGATGATGTAATGCTTCATCTGACTCCGCATACGTCGCACACACCCTTCTCGACAAACAACGATGATATCGGCAATAGAAAGTACCAGCTCCTACACACTGTTGCCGAGGTGGATGGACAAGCTCCGGCAGGGCAGGCGCGCATGACACAGTGCCAATGTTTAGAAGGGTCATTTTGACATACCACGATCAACGTCAACCGAAGATTCATATTCACAATTCGTCCATGCTTTCACGACCTATTTCACGTTTCACTTCCACCTGTTTGAGCTTATCGTGTTGCTCTTTCAACCATAACAAGCTCAAACCTTGATGGGCTAACCTCTACTTCCACTCTGATACAACTCATTTGCTGCCACAATGCCCTCGACGGCTTCTAAGCGGGCAGCCAGCCAGGAACTTCTCGACGATGAGGCGCTCGCAAAACAAAGCAAAACAGGCCGAAGCACACGCAGTACTGCAGGCCGAAGGTCACTACCGACAGGCTTCGTGAACACTGAGGAAGCGATTCATCAAAGCGACGAGGACGACTCGGCCTTGTCCGACAGTGAACTTGATGATGACGACCAACGTCGGAGGCTCTCACACAGACGGAGAGGTCGTTCGCCACCCCCACCTGAGCTGGAAGAAGCCATTAAAAGTGACAACCTCCAGCGTCGAACCAGCAATACACCGTCAGAGTTCTCATCCTCCAACCCGTCCATGCTCAGTCTGACCTTTCACGTCCCTCCTGGTCACCAAGGACCATTCGTAGTCAACTTGCAACTACCTTCGATGACCTCACCGAACGCTATGTCATTCAGCTCGTCCTCGGGAAGTTCACTCAGCAATGCACAAACACCATGCTCGAGTATTTCTGCTACACCTGTTGCAACATCTGTCGTCCAGCCCAGGAAGAAGCCCCTCACATTGAAGAGGAAGCGAGCTGGATTTCTGGACCTGCCTGCCGAGCTGAGGAACGACATTTACAAGCGTATCATTGTGACACCAGACAAACCTATCATATTCAGAAGTGCAACGAACTTTAGTGGTCACAGTGCTGCTCTACTCCGAACCTGTAAGACAGTGTACCATGAGGCTCGACAGTTTCTGTATGGAGAGCATGAGTTCCAGTTCAGTCGTTGTGTGCGCGATAGGGGCCAATTTTGGGAGGAATGGAAGGAAGTGGGCTGGAAGGATGTTCGACGCTTTCTCTCCACTATTGGCCCGGCCAACATTGCAGAACTTCGAACGATCCACTTTAGCCTCACGGATGCTAGCAACAACAATGCGAAGGACTCTGAATTCTCCCGCTACACTTTCGACGATCACCTGCTGGAAGCCTTCAAGCTACTTGCACAGCATGCAGCGCTGCAAACAATCACTCTGGAGTTTCATGGCAGGGGTATTGTCAAGCAGGAACATGAACGCTTTCTCTACAATCTGCGTGCGATCCAGGCGGATACTGTCAATATCTCGGGTGCGTCTGAGCCGAACAATCATAGTAGACACTACTGGCGTGGAGATCGGAGGTATGGCACTGCCAAGGTTGACATTGATGTTGGCAAGGAACTTGTCAAGAAGATGCAGAGGAAGAAGCCTTTGTACAGTTGATGTGGTGTCAATGGTAAAGGATGTGGGGCTTCTTCTGGTCATGTCCTTTGTGATCAGTACAAGAAGGATGGCAGAGATCCTCGCTCAATGGTGCTATCTGGCTCATACGTGCTTTCCTGGCTCATGTTGGAAGAACTACTGCAGTGTGAAGGTGACCATGAGGGAAGCAAGCATTTTCAGAGTTGCATGTCCAGAAGTAACTCTTTACCAGCTGGTGGGAGCCGTCTCCCGCCTTTATGTACGAGGACGTGGCACAAATCATAACTTGATGAGTGATTAGCAGGTGAATTAGCTTAGACCATGCAAAGGAACAATCCAAGTGTTTTGGCATCATGCTGTCCGTGCGATGTTCACGGCGCAATCTGACGAAAAGTGTCCTTGGAGGTCTGAACGCCGCTGCTCTCACGTCTTGTCGTACTTGAAACCCAGTTTTCGTCCTTGCAGCAAGTGTATGTATGTACTGTAGTGAATCCTTCGACATTGTCAACCACGTCCAGCACGAGCCCCAGCGCGTCCCGTCTCGTCTCGGTTTCATGCAGGATCTCCAAACGCGGTTTCGCGATCGGCTGCTGTGACCGAACCATGGTCCTGTTCGAAACGGACCACAACGCTGCGACAGACACGACAACACGACAACAAAAGCTGGCATGCATGGCGTGCATGGGCTGGCAACGCGCGAGATTGTGCCGAAAAGGTTGATTTGCCTAGTGGCTGTGGTGATACGAGGTGTAGAAGATCGCTGTCGGCGATGAGTCGATAGATGTTCCGGAATTGATGGGTGAAGGATATGCGTCGAGGGAAGAGAAGGGAAAGAGGTCAGGGAGAGTAGTATTGTAGGTTATACATTGATTTTTTTGGGTACAGAGGAGCTTGAATCTATGTACTATGCACGGTAATTACAAGATTCCTCATTCTGCTTCTTCTTGTTATGTATCTTCATCTTCTTATGTCTCAATCAACAATCAATCCCAAGCTCATCAAGCAAATCAAATCAAATGCAAAACTCCCAGGTCCCGTCATCGTCCATGCGATTGGTGACCCATGTGTGAAATCAGAGAACCCAAATCCGACCCAACCCCAAAGCATGCATCAGCAGTGCACACTCAGCATCAACGTCATTGTCATCGTCGCGGTGTCATGCAGGCGTCTCAAAGTCTCGGAATACAAAGACTCGACGCTTACAAGAGGTAAGCGGCAGCAGCAAAGACAGCAGCGAAGCCAACAACGGAGGCGCCGTTGTTGGAAGCAGCACCAGTGTAAGCAACGACACCAGTTGCGGTGGAAGAAGCACCCGCGCCGGTACCAGCCGGCTGGGTAGCAACAGAGGTGGCGTTGCCGTAAGGAGCAGGGGCGCCGACGGATGCGGAGCCAGAAGCAGCGGCAGCAGGTGCGGAGGGCTTGCCAGAGACGGAGACGACCAGGGTGTTAGGGACAACAGCGGTGACGGTGGAGGTGGAGGCGGACTTGAGGCTGGAGGCGGCGCCAGTAGGGGCCTGGATCTGGCCGTCGGTGATCTGGGAGACGAGACCGGTGGTGGAGGGGCCAGCTGCGGATGAGGAAGCGGCACCAGTGGTGTAGGCGGAGGGAGAGCCAGCTGGGACGGAGGCGCTGGAGACGGAGACCGCGGCAGAGGGAGAGACCGAGCCGGAGTTGGCGCCAGCAGCAGGGGTGCCCGGGACAACAGTGGTGGTGTAGAGGGTGGAGGTGGACTGGCACTTGGCCTCGGTGCAGGTGACGGTCTCAGTGAGGGTGTTTGTGCCAGTGAGGGTGACTGGGGAGCTGCTGGAGACCGAGGCACTGGAGACGGAAGACACAACGATGGTGTTGGTCAAGGTGTTGGTCAAGGTCGACTTGGAGACAGAGGTCGAGGTTGAGGTGGTGCAGCTGGTGGAGCTGGAAGAGCTGGGGACAACGACGGC
>Ga0058698_10000219_pt1 | contig 34257 bp, 28 predicted proteins | sample AgamicAsSfe_FD_67288 | JGI IMG/M metagenome (GOLD analysis project Ga0058698, IMG submission 67288) | Agave microbial communities from Guanajuato, Mexico - As.Sf.e | ecosystem: Host-associated > Plants > Phyllosphere > Phylloplane/Leaf | place: Guanajuato, Mexico | collected 2012-05-30
TATGCACCTACAGCGTGAGAAGTCTAGCTTTCATTCGCCACGAGAGAATCCCTTATCCTCATATTTTCCCCCTTTATCAGTCATTCGGCCATACGCAAAACAGGAACCCTGATGGAAATAGCAATTGTGCCAGCACCACCAGCCTAGATGGTCGTCGTCGTTGTTGCAGAGCTCTTCCGCACAAGCGGCATCCCAAATTGGCATGAGGAATGGCGAACGAGTAGGGTTATGTCGCTTGATAATAGTTAGTGAGCTAATAGAGACAGTGATTGAGTATGTGTGAGGGGGGCTTACGAGCATGCAATCCTCCCACTCGTATTGGCACTGGTTGCAACTATGCCAAAAGGGCGCCTTGTCGACAGGATCTTTGTTGGCAAGGACTGTGGAGCCAAGCGCCGCCATGAAAACGGTGATGAGCTTCATGTCGGATCTGGGGTGCTGTTTGGATAACGAGAATGATCTTTTGGTGATCTATGTCGGCTCTGAGGATAGGCAGAGATGAGGAGATGGTTTGAAGTCGATTGGCTTTGTAGGTGGACTTGTTGGAGTACAAGAGTGATGGATCGATTCTACGGGGGATTCAGACTATATAGGCAGTCCGCTAGTGGGTATGGTAGGTACCAATAACAACACATGAGATGGCTCTTTCTTCAGGACTGACTTCCATAGTGGGCAAAAATTCGTAAAGACAGTAGCGGCGACCAATTGAACTACAGGTGGCCAGATAGAGACATAGAACTAGTAATTTCGACGTATACCTAAGCATTAATGTGTCTCAAAGATGTTGAGATGATACCTGTGCTCCCTTGCGCCAAATAACATGGAGCTGATTTCAATGCTAATTGGTCTGTATCACAATACTGGAGATCGGTTGTAGAGGAGTACTATCATACGAATGTTCCTGAAATTCTTACAAATCAATAGATTATTGTGGGGTTTTACATCAACAATATGCTATCGTCTGCGGATCAGACACGTCATAATTATCTTCTGCTTCTCGATAATGTAAGGCACGTAAGGTCGCTTAAGTCATATATATCATGATAGGCTCGTTGTCCACATTTGGAAAGTATACGTTGAGCATTTGAATCGATATCCAAAACCTTGACTAACAAGCCCCGAAGTTGTGAGCTTGCAAGACCACTCATCCAGATTTCGAAAACGTCCACTAGCACCTGTTCTTTTGTGGATCGATAACGGAATCTGCAGCAGAACCTTCAACAACTTTATCATATTGGCATAGGCGGTTTACCCTTGAATGCAAAGACAGTGAATGATATGATGGTATCGCTATTCTGATCACTGTGGTATTTTCTTGGAGCAGTTGTGGCGATTGTAAGCTGTCGATGGAGGAGCGGTTTCAAAGAGAGATTGGATGTGAGAAGATTAGTGTGGTCGATGGTTCCAAGATTTTTCGTCATTGCAAATGACCGTCACCAGCCAGATGTGCGCATTATTCTTATGGATTGAGAGAGCGCCTCCATTTAATTCTCAAGTCGCATCACTAGATTCAGAAGACCATCAAAGATGAATCGTGAAGAAAGCAAGAGCTACAACATCCCGCCTCTATCGATTAATAGGTGCATGCTTCCTAGCCATAAACTCTCTGCAAGCATATCTAGGTGGCTAACCTTGTGAACCATGTTGCATCCCTGTCTCTCTGCATCGGTGGCTTCGAATTACCGGTGGTATTTGTACTCATTATCCATGCAGCTTGAGGAACGTTGAAGTTAGCCAAACCCTCCACACTGTTGCTTTCTGGTGATCACGTACCTGACTATGCCATTCGTCCTCTCCCCATTTCCCGGTATGGAGCTTGCATTGATGCTTCGTGCACCAATGTACGCTCGATTCGGCCCATTGCTGGCAGAGTGAGCGGCATTCCTGGTTGGGATAACGGAGGTCGTTCCCATGCTCGTTTCCATACTCCTTTCCGTTGGTGCAGTCCTGTTGGAAATGATTAACAACCTTAAATCGGACACGAAAAGGCTTCAGAATAAGATTAGATACGTACTGTGTAGCACGCCCAGTAGTGTCGATGACATTGCCCGCATTCACCCCAATCACCTTTTCTGTATCCTCTGTCATGCTGTTTACCACCCTCTTGGTATTTCCAATCGGTACCAACAGCAACGGTAGCGAAGAGCGCGAAGAAGCTGAGGAGGAGGAGGAGGAGGAGTATGGATTTCATTGCGGAGTGATGATTGATCTCAACGGAAAAGGTAAGTACAAAGCTATGATACTGTTGATGGTTGGAAGGCCGTTGGAGTATAAGAGTGATGGATTGATGCTACGGAGGATGCTGACTGTATAGTATGTACGCTAAGGGTTGTGGCAGGTACCAAAAACAAAATGAGATGGCTCTTTCTTCAAAGGCAACGGTACTACCACATGAGCTAGCCTCTCTTCCAATGTTGCCAGCTCGACGCGAAGGAGCAATAAGGTGTAGAATCAATCCCGCAATCGGACCACATGTTTGCGACCAACAGATCTCAAAGAATTCCAAAGGAGACCGTACCACTGACATAGAGCCCACTGTATCCATAAAAGTCTGCAAGCATAAGGTAATACTCAACCTGGGGCTTACAACTTTGTGTTTCGAAATACGCTTTTCACTTTTAGTTCGTACCGTCTTTTCTGCGCCACCCGGATGCACAACGTCTCGCGCTGAGTCGTCATTGTGATACTGCTGTGCAGAATTTGGAAGCAGTGGGTCACCGTAGACTGGCTGTGCCATATAATCCAACTTGACCCATACACCCTCCTTGGACGAAGAATAGTAAGCAGACGCTGAGACCATTTGATGTTCGTGGGGGCGAAGACTACCTTCGCCTTCTCAAATGTTATCCTCATCCTCAGGGCCACCGCTGTATGGATCTAAGGACTTGCACTTCAGATATGGAGATACTGGGTAGGCAGACCTCGGTACCAGATCTCGTACCGGGTCGCCGATACCGGAAAAAACGCTGATGGGCTGTGTGATATGTCTTTCTGGTCGACAAGCGCGACATGACTATAATCCCGAGATGCCCGTTCTGCCGAGGGTTTGATTGGTAGCTCCCATTGTACCACGTCGTCGAGTCGTCTACCTTTTACTGGCTAATCTTTCATTTTTTTTTTTGAATCAGCTACCTGAATGGTATCTCTCTACTTCTTCTCTTCTGCCGCGAGAATTGTAAGAGCTTCGAACGCAAGATCTATAAATTGTCGCTTTCGAAGCTCATTATTGTAACGTGGCGGGAGCCCTTTACATCATCTTGTCTTTTTGTGGAGTGATCATAGTCTGTATCGTTTCTCAAATCCTTTCATTCCCTGCTCTTGGGTAAGCTTATAACTGATTCCACCGTGATTGACTATAGCAGATGGTGTGCGGCTCGTTACTGAAGAAGTTATATAATCCAAAGAAGTAGGCCCGTTCATTGAGGCATGGTTCATTCCTCTAGCTGGTTTCTGAACTGGATCTAGTCAGCTACCACTAAGAAGACTAGCACCACTCGGTTATCAAACATAGGCTATCTGGCTTACACTCATGAAAAGGATATTGAGGAGGGTTGTCCGTGTCTATGAATAGGTTACAGTGGTTCATTTGGATATCGTTGTTGTCACATGCAACATGCTGGCCCTCTTGAATTCGGCCTTAAGCCTCCATTCACTCGTCATCTCGCAATTGTCCCGCTTGATTGTTCGGCTGTGAAGTTTCTTCGGGGATGATCAATGTAGCTTCCTCCTGAGGCACATCACCATAATTGTTGTCATGGTAGCTGTCATTGCCATCACAGCACTCATCGTCTTTGTTTCCTTTGTCAACCTAGATGCGGTCATTGTTGCTTCTATGATTGCTGTCATGATCACTGCTATGGTTGCTAGCACGATTGCTTGCACGATCGCTCTTCGCATTAGATCGCGTCGACGCAGTGCTTGAAGCTCGCTCCATGTCTAGGTTTTTACTTCCAGTAATTTCAGTTAAAGGTGATGCTACATCCTCGTGAGATCTAGTCGTGTCTGCATAATCATATTCCAAAGTACCATCCTTCATGGCTGACAGCAGAGCTCATGGGTCACTATCGATGTCAACCATCCTGTTTGGATCTATTGTTGTAGTAGCTGGAAGGGCTGATGATTGGTGTGCGCTTCTCGGAGAATTATTTGATAATTCATTTGCATCGCTCATAGCTGGCTGGGCAGTGTAACCTACAGAAGGCTGCATGTGGTCATAAGACACCGAACCCACTGACGAGATTTCAGACGCCATGCCTGCTGCAGGCTGTAGAGAATCATAACTTGGTGGGTTTACTGGTGGAGCAGCCATTCCTATCGAGGTGTCTAAAGGATCGTGAGCGGAACTCCTTATCAACGGATCATCCGACGTCGACAATGTGGCCTCCGGTAGCCTCATGGGTCGATAACCTAGCCTCCTGGTCGGAGAGACAATAGCATCACGTTGGAGATAAGATGGCGTCGACGCGTTGGTACTCGACGATCGACGAAAAGGATTTGTGCTGTTCAACCTATCCAAAACGCTTGGATTGAAGCCTTCTGGTACGTACGGACGTGGCTTTGACGGATCGAAAGGGAGCGACGAAGCGCGGATGCTGTCGTAACCACTAGATGATATCGATGGTCTGGGATAGGACGATGGCGAAGTGGAATTTGACTTCTGCAATCGGGGCGAGTTTGATGCATCTTGGAACTTCGATGCGAAGGGACTGTTATTAGTAGCGACTGCAGACGTCCAAGCCGGTGATGGAATCTTCGACGTATCACCAACCTTGTTTGCCATATCTTGTAATGCAGCCCGCTTTATCGGATCCGAGTTGAAGTCCGCCATCCTTTCGAGAAGGTTTTTGGTCATAGGAGGTGCTGGTTTGAGTCGAGGCTGGACGTCACCTTCGTCAAAGTTGAAGGATACTGGACCATTGTAGCGCGTTTTCGGCATCGATTGCTGGGCTGGAGCTTGTAGAGGCGAGAACATGACGGCTGAGGACGTGGAAGATCCCGTAATATTGCCTTTCCGATCTTTCCAAGACTTTGGTGTCAAAAATTTACCGCCCTCTCGCTTTTCTGGTCTATCGATGCTCTCCACAAAGTCCAGAATCTGACTGTCAGTTGTGCAGCCGAATCTCGCCGCTTCTTCCCTTGTCGCGTCAGTGATTATCAGATGGGATTCAGTACCGTCGTCGTCAGGTAAGGATGCGCTAACGCTATTCCCCTTTTTGCTGGGGTAGGCTTCTTCGCTGACTAACGCAGAGTTGTCGATAAGCTCTCTACCTCCATTCTTCAGTACCGGTATCTTGCGATTCATCTCCTCCATAAGCAAGTTTGCTCCAATCGCATCAAGGTCGGTGCTGTCAGGTGGATTCGACAAAGTTGATAAACTATCAGAGTAGTCGAGTCGGAAAGCGGTATTGGATTCAGTTTTGGAAGCAGCGACTCTTGCGCTGAGATCGTCATCCACGCGACCTTCTACTTCATTTGCGGCAGCATTGGTATCGTCTCCAACTTCCCCTTCAAATTCGTCTCGGGGTTCAGCACCTTCGGCTTCAGGATGGAACCAATCGACCCCTTCTTGGGCATATTGGAAGTTCTCGTGATTCTCGCCGAAAAACTCATATGCTGCCATGTCGACTTCTCGAAAGATTTGGCATGGTTGCCCGTATGTTTCCTCTAATGGCCTCATGCCCGCGGATCGATGAGGTGGGTAATCGGGGTTGTCGACGATTTGTCTGTCTTCCCAGAGCTGAACCAGGCGTGTCTTGGGCCTGATGTCCGTCCAATTGAGACCATCGGTATCGGTATTGGTTTCATCGTCGACGGTAGTCGGGAGCTGAGAATCACCTAGGGAAGTATTTGGTGCGGTCTCAAAGTCGTGGTCGATACCGCGTGTCTGTTGATAGTCGGTGTCATGGTTGTTGGAATCGATCCCCATGATCCCTGCGGTAAGATCTCCGGGCTTGTCATCGGCTCTACGAATGTCATCATGACTCTGGTTTCTGATACCTGGTAGTTTCACGTATCCATTCAAAGGTAAATCAAGATCTCTTTGTGCATCTATTTGCATCTGTTTATCTTTCTTTGCGACTCCAGTCTGTGCAAACTCTTCAGTTCCGAAGTCATCGATCTGTTGAGATGGAGAGATATTCTCGCCTGAGTCACCAGAGCTTGCATTCGAAAATGGGCTGTATGTACCCGATGGATCGGTAGGAGGTGCTCGCGTAGTCGAAGATCTCGGCACGTTGGCAGAGGAAAGATGGCCATCGGCACTAGCGTAAATGCTGTCCCAGTCATCATCATCGTCAGTGTTGTGATCTTGCCCTCCCTCCACATCAGATGGAGTCGTGAAACTCTCATTTGGCTGACCGTCTTCACTCTGAGCGGCTTGAATCGCTTTCGGCAATTCAGTAGTGTTGAATTGCGCCGATGCAGATGCGTTGCAACCAGCATTGCCGATCTCGGCTGCGCCTATGATGGCTACATCAATCATTTCACTGTCTTCGTCGTTGTCCGTCATGGTGGTATCCGCAGCGGCAGCAATGGCTCCGCCAGCGTTTGAGAATGGTGCTGCTGAAGTAGTTCCACCAACCGTCGATGACTGAAGACGTCCATGTGGCTCAGAACGATCGCTGCTATCATCGCTGCTATCATCGCTGCCATCTCCATCTTTCGGATTGTTCGATTCAAGTTTGTTGTCCAAGATATGAACGTCATTGTTGATCTGGGTGTCGAGAACGATCTCACCGTGAAAGCCCTCTCCACTCGAAGAACCTCCGCCCCGATCAGAAGCCTCTTTATTATCCGTACCTCCCATTGTTATGTCATCTCCAGAATTTGCTGACAAGACTTTCAGCTCCAGCATATCAGCACCATTTTCCGGAACACCACCCATAGGTGTGTCGATCACATTACCATGCTCGTCTTGAAAGCCGTCTTCAGCAGTTGAGGGTATTATAACCGGATCCACATCCATGAGAGTCCTCTCAACCGGTTGTTCCGTTTTAGTTCCTGTCTGCTCGTTATCATCGCAGTTATCGACAAGCGGAGCTGCTTCATCGGAAGCCGCCTGTACCGAAGTAATGACTTCATTTCGTTTAGCTCCACTCTCCATCTCCTCGCGCAGCTGTTCAGCTGCCGCCAAAGCTTCATCATCTAGTCCTTCAGTTTCGTCTATGGGCTGTTCCTCAAAGGATCTGTCATCCAGACCAGTTACGCCACCGCTTGAGCTAAAGTCTCCTTCATCGTCGCTGTCTCTCTCGTTGTGTTGTTGGTCTTGCTGTTGACCGTCCGCCTGAGCGTTCTCCACATAACCAATCCTATCTTCTGTACAAGGATGCTCCAGTTCGTCAGCAAGCTTGTCTTCGTCCAGTGACTTGCTTGCATCGGGAGACGGCTCAGCACTCTGGATAATAGGTGCTGAGACTGTAGGGTTTGGAAGGCTTGATGGTCCCTGCTCGTTACCTGGATCCATGAACGGCATACCAGGTTCGGCCAGCCCAGTCCCGGGCGCGAAGGCAAGCTCGTGAGAAGGTTTTGTGTCTAAGACCGCAGGCGTCGTCGTGGTTGCGATTGGGGTACTCGTCTCATGATTACAATCCCCTTGCGGTCTGGAGCCTGACGAGCTTGTCATGAGGATAGGCAATGCATCTGGATTATCAACCTCTGCTGGCACTTCATTTGTGCTGGCGATGCGCTCTTGCGTAACATCAGGTGTTGCCGTTGGAGCAGGTGCAAAAAGAGAACCGGAAGAAGTCGCTGGGTATGATGCATCGGCTCTGACTAGAGAAGACGTATTTGAAAGAATAGTTGAGGTCTGAGGAGCAGGTACGGATGCAGTCGCAGATGGAGGTGCGGAAGCGAGAATCGAAAGATCGGTAGCCACAGAAACCGCTGAATCTTGAGCGAGAGGGGTCGGGACAGACTCGACAGGCGGCTCCAAGGTAGACTCTGATGTTGCTATCGCAGGTATCTCTCCGCGCAAAGCAGCTTGATATTCCCGCTCAGTATACATGTACATTGGTCGAAACGGCTGAGTAGTGTTCCATGCTTTTCTGGCTGTCTGTGTTTCATCCTCGTTGCTCGGCGGCTGAGTAGTATTCGTTCCAGATGTCATGTCTCTAAGCCTCTGTAAATACTCAATATCAATGGAAATTAAGGGCTGATCTTGCCTTGTGAGTTTAACTTGCAATCGAAAATTCGCATTCTCTTGCTCTGCAACAACCCTAGCCTCTTCTACGGCCCTCTCTTTTGCTGCTCGCGCTGCATTGTTAATGTAGAACCAATCTACCATTGGCTGCCACCACCATCTAGAAGGCAAAGGGAGAGCGACAGACCCAGGCGCACTCATTGCCAGTCTGGCTGGGGGATTAGGGGGTGCTTCCACAGCCAAGTCTTCGTCCGCCTGCATGACATCGGGAAATAGCTCATCAGCAGCAAGTACTTCGTCGATAGGTGTTTCATCGACGAGTGCTACGCTAGCAGGTTTTCCATTGGTAGGTGCTTGAATCTCAAGCGGGAGATGTATTAGTATGGCAAAAATGGTTATCAGAACGATGATGTAGTCTTGCGTGCAACCCAGAGCTCCGAAGGTGCCTAGGATATAAACCGCCATGAAGCTAACAGCGAAGCTTAGACTTGAACGAACCTTATGTTCGGGGTATGCTCTGGCGGCGATGACCCATCCCGCGGTGCAAAGGACGGTAACCAAAACAATGGTTATCGCGCGCGGAACCCACCGCCAAGTTCGGCGTTGACACCAGTTGCTATGGCAGCTCAGATCAATGTAAACTACGACAGGTTCAATGTTTGTGTTGTAGAAGAATCTTGAATTCGTCGAAATTTTTCCAAGGACCAGCGAGACCATCGCCCAAGTGTTTGAAACGGAGTCGGATATCATGCGCGTCAGTAGTTTTGCTGACCATTTTTGGAATGTTAAAGCACGTTTAGAAGTCATCAGCATCGCCTCTCTACTTGCGTGAGCGGTCGTCATTGATAGTTCTGTTGTGCAAGATTGAACAGTGTTCCAGATGCGGCTGAGAAGCATGGGACACAATGGCATCAACACACGTGCCAAAGTCAGGGTGACGATCACCATAGCACCGGTCTTGAGAGTGGGAACAGCCCATTCTGTCATAACTTCAGACACTTTCTCGGCGCCCAGAACGATGATAGTAAGCGACAACCAGAAGCGGTCTCCTCCGAGTGTAGGGTGCCATGGAGCAACAGGACGATCGTGCGCGACGCGGTTGTACCTCTCTTGAATCCGAGCTCGAATAGCCCGAAGACCACGGGAAACGATTGGTATGTGCATGAGGAGCACAGCGATCGAGAGGGCCCCATATTTCACCACGATAGCACAATGGTTGATGGGCAGAGACACGCCGCCGTTGATACCTTTGAAGCACTCGAAGACTTGCTGTGGATGGCTGGTAAGGTATACCGTAGCGGTGACGGCGGCGTAAACTGCTACATATGGCTACATCGCCTCCTTTACCAACCTATAGGTTTCGAAAACCGAGCGAGAGGCAAAGCTCAGTATCTGTCCGTAGTACGAATGAAGCAGGTATATAAAACCTGTCGTGGTGAAGACCAAGATGAAATCCTGAATATAATCGCTGAACCAACCTACGATCAAAGCGGCAATGGTGCCAACGAAGCCCTTGTACAGACGAAGACGATTTGCTTCCCACTGACTTAGTTCTGCATATTGGGGTAGTCGAGTAATCATCTGGTTGATCGTGATCAACAGGGCAATGAACAAAAACCCAATGAGAACAGCATATGGTACCCGGTCGGCGATGATGTGGTCGGCATGTTGCTTTCTCAAAATTCCGGATAGAGTTTCCTGCCATTGACGAACAAATCCTGTAAGATGTAACATGAAGGAGGAGATAGACTCCAGAGAGTGTCTGTACATGGCAAGGAATGAGTACCGCAAGGTCGGCCAACAGAAATCGAGATAAGGGAGACACCCAACGACAACTGTACACAGTGTAGCCATTAGAGTGGCATAGAGATCCTGGTCCAAGGGATCGTTGCCCGCAAGACCTATGCTTGTGGCGATAAGAATCGAAGGCACTAGTATCAGCACAATGTCTACCCAGCTGATAAAGTCGTTGTAGTTGGATGAGGCAGTAGGCTCTCCTTCCACACGATATGCCACATGACTCTCTTCAGACGCATGTCGGCTTTTAAAACTGGACAGACTTTCGGATTCCGCTAGTAATGGCGAAGCGTGGAGTGGTTCGCTGGACTGTCTCTCTACTGACGTTGTGAAGGCTGGGCGATGTTCTCCAAGCCTGGGGGAATCATCCAAAGTTTCAGACAGTAACTGCTCAGATGGTAATCGACTAGAGGCCGTCTTTGACGAAGGTTTGCGATCCTTGTTATCATTTGAAGGAGACTCAGTCTGCTTGTAGGACTTGGGCATAGCAGGCAAGTTGTTAGCGACCACCTGGAATAATGTCCGAGAAAGCTTCAGCCCAAATTCACCAGAGTCTATAGATGTAACACTACTAGATGCAATACCAGTAGTTTGTTGTGTCGCTTCGTTGGAGAGCCGTGGGTCGTCCGGAGTGGAATTCCCGTGAGTGGGTATTCCATGCGAAGACATGTTCGGTGATACTGTAGAGACCATGTTTGTACAGTTAGAGGCTTCTTTATCTGACGCAGACGAGTCAGCATCAATGGAGTTACTTGCAGATTCGCCTTCCGGCTCCGAGGATCTATTCAACGGTGCTGAGGTCTGAGTACCAGCCCATCTAACAGGGCATCGCGATGAGCTTGCCGCTGTTTCGTCTGATGCGGCGATCAACGAAACGGAGGTCTTGATGGATGGTTTCGGTGCGATATGATCGGAGGATATGTTTGGTGTTTCCGCTGGCACGGCTCCCAAGACCTTGTTGACTACATCCGGCGATGTCTCAATCGTAGCGCTGGACGCGGGTCGGGCTTGAAATGAGCTGCTCTCTGTCGATGTGACAGAACGTACAGCTGGAGAGCCGGAGTCAGTATAGGCGAAATTGAATGGCGCGGAAGAATCCGATACTTCAGGTTCCATACCGTCTTTAGATGTCAGGATTATTTCGGAAGCCAGCGGAGGAGAAGCAGATCGCGTTATGACAACGACGGGTGGCGGGCGATTTCGAGAGAATGTCGCACTGACTGTGCCAAGTGCTTCGCTAGCGACGGGTATGGATTCAGCGACATGTGTAGTCGACTGCCTAGGCTTTTGACACCAGAACTTGGCTTGCTCAAACGTTGGGACGTAGCGCGGCACAGCAGCAGCAACTGCACCCACAGCGTAGAGCCCGGCTGCTAGTTCGGGTTGTTGACCCCATAGATCTGCAAAAGCTTGCAATGCGAGGCCTGGAAGAGCGGCGGCCATGGTTTGTGACTTCGCGGGATCCAGAAAGTATGTGTATCGATTTTGAAATATCGTCGGTATGCACGCCTGTAATACTGTACTGTGATGAAATGTCTTACTAAGACGAGCTACACTTGACATGCACAAAAGTCGAGAAGATGCCGCACATGTACTCAGGGGCACAAAGCAACCTACTTGAGTCGTGGCAGACAAGCAAAGACACAAGTGAAAGGAGGATAACCTGACATCAAAATGAAGTTCACACTGTTGTTGTCCGCCGAAAGAAGACCACCTCATTGTTGTGGTCAACAAGACAAAGAGTGCGCAAACAATTGGTCGACGCAGCATCGTGGCATGAACATCGCTTGCACTTGAGGATGACCTGCGAGTTGCGCAGCTATCGGCATACTCAGTAGTGACAGGGTTCTATGCCAATTTGAAGTTCTAGCCGCAGAGACGATTGACCCTGAGTCACTCGAGCCTTTGACGTTGAGATGCATCGTCTCAGGGCGTAGCTTTGTCTGCGACAGCGATCAATTCCCATGCTCTTCCCCCAACCAGCTCGGCGCTCTGCTCCTGAACATGCCAATCTGCGAAGCAAGTCTTGTAGTCATCCCAGTCAGCCTTGGGACCGGCCCATATGACCCGCCTCACACTGCCTTGACCATATTCTGCCAGATATTCGCGCACCAGCCCTACGCGTCGCGGGTAAACAAAGAGCCAATTCGTGGCTTCCGCAGCGAGCGGCTCGAGGAAGCGCGAACCGTGAACGACACGATGGTTTGAGGGAGGCAGATACTGGTTGGAGCTTGGCTCTACTTCGACGCCGATGATGTGGTGCGCGTGAGGTTTGACGATGAGGTAACTCTCGAGCAGGCCAAAGCCGCTTCCGACGGATAGAGCAAGCGATGGGGGTTGAGGAAGGAGCGACGCGAAGTATGCGATGAGGGGTTTGCTAAGAGCCAGACAACATCCCGAGTAGGCTGTAGGTGTTGCCGTCAGTACGGGCAGTTCGGAGGCGGCTTCTACTATGGGGGATGCCTCATTGTCTAGAGCATCCACATCCGGCTGGAGCGGTGGCATGCGAGCCTCAAGGCCCATGACAAAGTAAGAGGTAGTTCTTCGCAGATACCAAGATCAACTGTGTACCGCGAGAATGCTCGTATCGCATCTCCGACTTTGGCCAATATCAGTGTGATGGTGGTGACATAATGCTTGGCGTTTCCTTCTCTGCTAAGCACACATGCGGCTAGCGTCTTGGAGCTATGATCCATCACATGCAATGCACAAGACGCGCCCCGCCATAGCTACAACAACCGAATCCACCGTGTCTTGCGTCATCTTCGTCTACCGAGAGCTTTTGGAAGATACGTGGCTCCACGAGAGCTACCATGGCCCGCCTTAATCCCTTCTCGTTTACCCCGGGGCCAGTCATCTTCTTTACCACCGTTATTTACGTGGGCCTCTTTGCTGGCCTGCTCGTTACCCACCTGACGGTACCAAACTACCCATCTAATCCGCCAGCCGGCATCAACCTCACCGAAGCTTGGGGCGACCTCCAGCACATTACGCGTCGCTTCCATCCCTACAACAGCCAGGCCAACGACGATGTACGCGATTATCTACTTACACGCATCAAGAGCATCGTCAGCTCCAAGGACCTGGGAGAGGGCCAAGTCGAGCTGTTCAATGACTTGACCTCCAATGCGACCTTTTCGTCCGGTAGTACCTCTGTCTACTTTGAAGGCACCAATCTCATCGTCGCTATCCGCGGATCCGACGATGACGAACCCTTCAACTCTACTGATCGTGGTTCGGAAAACGGTGGTGTGCTTGTGAATGCCCATTACGATTCTGTGAGCAGTGGCTATGGTGCAACTGACGATGGCGTCGGTGTCGTGACGATCTTACAACTTCTCTCATACTTTACAGAGTCCAAGAACTGGCCCAAGAGAACTGTGGTACTGCTGCTCAACAACGGCGAAGAGGACTATCTAAATGGCGCCAAAGCTTTCATGCGAAACCCGATATCTCAAGTCCCCCACACGTTCGTGAACCTTGAGGGAGTTGGAGCCGGTGGTAGAGCTGCTTTGTTTAGAAGCACCGATACCGAGATTACTAGGTTCTACAAAAAGTCCAAGTATCCCTTCGGGACAGTCGTGAGCGGTGATGGTTTCAAGAGGGGCTTGGTCCGGAGCGAGACTGACTACAAAGTCTTCCATGGCGAACTCGGGATGCGAGGTCTGGACTTTGCGTTCTTGGAGCCAAGGGCACGATATCACACGATTGAAGATTCTTCACGCGAAACGTCAATGAACTCGGTTTGGCACATGCTTTCAGCAGCTCTAGCCACGACATCTGGACTGGCTGCCATCACTGGTGACGAGTTCACTGGCCCAGAAAGCCTTGACAATGGAAGGGTCAATGCTGGAACCGGTAGTGACGGTGTATGGTTTGATCTCTTCGGAAGGGTTTTCGTTGTGTTCAAACTGCATACTCTGTTCGCTTTGTGTGTTACTCTGCTAGTTGTTGCACCTCTTACACTAATTGGCCTAACTTTTGGTCTTTCCAAGGCCGACAAGAACTACTTATTAGCACGTAAGGCCTACGTGCATTCATCAGACGACGACAATCCGGTGCACCTCTACGGCTGGCGCGGCTTCTTTCGCTTTCCTATCATCTTTGTGTCCGCATCCGCTGTTGTTATCGCATTGGCATATCTCATAGTCAGATTCAATGCTTTTATTGTGTATAGCAGCCCATTCGCTGTTTGGAGGTAAGTCATCCATGCTGCCGCTTGATCTTGTACTGACAATCTCAACAGTATGATGCTCTCGGCATGGGTCTTTGTCGCGTGGTTCCTTGCCCGAGGAGCTGATGCTATGCGACCATCTGCACTTCAGCGTATGTACGCTTTGATTTGGCTTTTCGTCGGCTCCTTTGTCTTTCTCACTATCATCACGGTGTTCGTGAATGACTACCAGATTGCTGCCGGTTACCCCGCGCTCTTCTACTTTGCGGCAGTGTTCGCAGCCATCCTCCTTTCCTACCTTGAGCTCTTCCTTGCCCCAAGCAAATCAGCATATGCTCGCCACTTCGAGCAAGAGAGTGAATCGCGACGCAACTCAGAGTCTGCAAGCAGGCCTCTTACGGGCAGCACCACTGCAGCACGGTCTGATGATCGTCCTGTGGGAGACGATGACGCCACCGAGACCACCTCACTCTTACGAGGCGATCGACGCGGATTTACAAGATATGGCGGCAACAGGCGAGACTCCATCAGTGAGGGAGGCGAAGATCATGCACAAGGACCCCGGCAAATAGATCTCGGCAACGTGTATCCTGGAGAACAAGAGTGGAGCGGCAAATTACCGAGCTGGATCTGGATCGTTCAACTTCTGCTGTTGGCGCCTATCGTGATCATCTTAGTTGGACAAGTTGGTCTGCTTCTTACCTCGGCCCTTTACCAGACGCCATCAGACGGTAATTCGACCTTGTTCATCTACCTCGCATTCGCAGGGCTTACGGTGCTGCTGCTCGCGCCAACCGGTCCTTTTATCCACCGCTTCACGTACCACATCCCCACCTTTCTGTTCCTGGTATGCGTGGCAACTGTCATTTACAACCTTGTGGCGTTCCCGTTCAGCAGGGATCATCGCTTGAAGGTGTATTTCGTTCAGCGAGTTAATTGCGAGACTGGCGACAACATTGTGTCCTTGACCGGCTTGGACGGCTATGTCCAACGCATTGTTGGCGAGTTACCCAGTGCGCAAGGCAAGCAGCTTATTTGCACGACACCCGAGGTCGCGACGCGTAAGGAGCTAAAGCAGTGCGAATGGCAGGGTCTTGACGCTAAAGTCGTGCCGAAGCCAGCGCATGCATCGTCATCCCGCAACAACACATACATCAGCAAATGGCTCGATTATTCGATCCAGAAGGGCAACAGCTCCAACAAAGCGATAATACGCGTTGTTGGCCATAATACGCGCGCATGCCGCATTGTTTTCGACTCGCCCATAACAGCATTGAGCGTCGCCGGCGCTGTTTCAGATTCTCGCTTTAAACCCGTCGGTGCGGACGGGGCCCGGGAAGTGCGACTGTGGCATCGCGAATTTGGTCAGCCCTGGAACGTTAGCGTAGCTTGGAACGCCAAAGAACAATCGAAACTTTCTGGAAGGATTGTGTGCCTCTGGTCGGACGCCAATACAGGCGACATCCCTGCTTTCGATGAGGTGCAGCACTATCTGCCTGTATGGGCAATACCGTCCAAGATTAGCGATGGCTTGGTCGAGGGGTTTAAGCAGTTCGAAATTTAGCTCAGTGAGCTGTAGTTGCGGGGATCCCTGTTGAATCCCATTACTTTTGCTGCGATATCCATCACGGATGTAGTCGAGCACGGCGTCACAGGGCACCTGCAACCCCTCATGTTATCTGCGCATTTATGCGGGCTTGCTTCCCCTTTATCTTACCAATGCCCCGTCTTGTTCGTCTTTTGTCTGTTCATGTCTTTTTTGGAGTCTGGTGGTATGATCTTTACGGCGATTGCATCCGGTACACCCAACGTATAGCATTTGACGTCAACCTTAATGAACTCTATCATCACCGCGACCCAGGCATCTCACCCCGCTTCACTCTTCGACTCGCCTAATTCAAACTCTCGATTCCACGTCTCACCTCCGAACCGTTCCATAGCTTGGCTCGTGCCAGAATGCTGAGAGCGTTTGACGAAGCCCAACATACTGATCAACGTTACCCGTTGTCCACGGGTACAGGACCTATCCCTGCTTTACCACAAAGCTTTCTTTTAGTCACAGGAGAGACTATATCAACATCTTCAGAGCCATCTGCCTTGTCTTCGACATTGTCATCCGCCCTTGGCTCAACAACTGCGTCAACTGTGTGTTCCGCCAGCAACCCATCTGAGCTCGCGTGGCCAACAACCACATCAGGTATGTTTCCAGTCTATTTGTCTTTATTGCGCGTCTCCGACGCCACAACGGCCAACTAACGTCGATCAAGGCGACAGACCAGTCACAAGTGGCGTCTACCAACTTCTCCGCAGCACACGCAACACCGGAGCTTTCAGGGTCACATCGGGAGTAGATTCTGCGATCGACGTTCGCCGCAGGGTGTTGGATTTTGCTTTTGACTCGCCCCTTTCTACGATCATCGTCACAGCCTTACCAGGCACATTTCTCCTCGTTGCACGCCAGCTTCCAGATACCTGGGCGAGCAGACATCAAACGTCTATTGCAAACGCGTTGCACTTCGTCGCACTTGCCAGCTGCACGAATCATCAATTCGAAGCCGGAGACTTGTTAGTACTGGTTTTTGTCATGGTTGCGTTTGACGTGTTTCAGCGGGTTTTAGCGGCGGGCGCTACCAACCCTGACGGCGAATCAGATCTCCAACCCCGCTCGCCCTCGCCTTCCGAAACTCTCCGCAGCCAAACGCGCTCTGATCAGGCCAATGCGAGTATCGTGCTCGATCTTAATACAGCAGCCGTCGAGGATGGAGATTTCGAGCCAATTGAGCCATCTGTGTCATCACAGTCAGGGACATGCGATACAAAAACAACCACCGTGGACCCCAAAGATAGCGAGATCCTGCGACTGCAACGGTCGCTTACTGAATCCAAAACAGCACACAAGGCTCGTGAAGTCCAACTCCGTGTCACTAAGGAGGAGCTTCATAACGCACGCGATGCGCTCAACCAGACCTTCGCGGAATACTCCAGCCTCCGCGAACAGCTGAAGATTATCAAACAAAACTTGGGCCGGGACCATCAAGCTGTAGTATATCGGAAAGACATTGAGCTCTTTGCACTTCGAAAGGGCAACGAGCAGAAAGACAAGAACATCCAAGATCGCGACAACCAGCTGGAAGAGATGGCCCGGCAACACAAGACTATCATGGAAGTCAAAGACGCCCAGTTGAAACTGATGAGGGAGCGGCTGATCTCCATGGAGCGACAGTCAAGCCCACGGGAATCAGAGGATGGGGAGAATGCACTCGAAGTGAGGCTGCTTCGAGTCAGGAAAGGCAGAACCTCGCCGGAAGTTGAAGAAGACAAGGACGTGGTCATTGCAAAGCTGCAACAACAACTGGCCTTCAATAACAAGAGCAACGAAGAAGTCGTCAACCAGCAAGCTGAACTACAAAGAGCATGGGAGATGGCCAAGAAGATTCAGAAAGCCTTGAAGGAGGAGCGGGAAAGGCATACACAGACGCGAGAGCAGCTAGAAGAGGCCACGGTCAAACTTGCGGAAGCGGAGCCACAGCCCAGGAGTCGGGCCGGCTCTGTTGTAGGACGACTACCGACGATCGATGAGGACGAACACGACAAGGACGAGCTTGAAGCCATGTTCAATACTACTCAGGAGGATAACCTCCGACTATATGCTGAGGTGGCTGCTCTAGAAAAGCGACTGAGCGACGCCAATGCACGTTTGTTTGCAGCAATGCAGGAGGTAGAGTCCTTCAGGGTGCAGCTAAATCAAGAGAAAGAGGTCACTGAAGACATGGAAACTGCGCGTCCCAGCGTAGTACACCGTGTACACTTCCAGCGCATGGAGGGTCAGGTATCTGAGCTAAGGGAAGCGCTCGCTAGCAAGGACGAAGAGATGGAGTTACTCAGAAACACCATTGCGGAGAAGGACCATTACGTCAAGGACATACAGGGCGAACTCGATGCAGCTGCCAGCTTTCACACGCAAGATCAAGACGAGATCGAACGCTTGAAGCAATCGATCGACGAGCTGCAAGCGACAAAGTACCAGCTCATGCTCGATCACGAACGCCTTGGATCGCAACGTACCCGGCAGCGCGTCATCTCCACGGAGCGTACTGATCGTTCATCCGCTCGCTCAAGTGGTGCGACACTCATCCAAGAATTGAGTCCACCGCTGACGAAGCATGCAGAGGAGACGCCACCCGTGGAAACTCTACCAACCATGCCGGTAGTACCAGAACGGGAAGGAAGTATCCAAGAAACACCCCAACGACACCTCCGCAGCAAAAGTTCACCAAAGGAATCATCGAACCGCTGGAGCTTGATGTCGCACGACGTCCCACCTGCTGAGCTGAGAGAGCTGAAGAGCAACCGCAGGAGGAGTCTGGGTCTTAAGGTTATGATGCAGAAGATGGTCAGGAAGAACCAGGAGGCTGATTCTACATCCACTGAGGCTGTGAAGACACGGGCTGAAGAGCCTCTGAAGCGGGAAGAGTCTAAATTGAGGCGCGTGCTTGCACCCAAGGACAAGAACCTGTCTATTCGTCCTTCTACCGCTGCATCAGCCATTGCGTCCAAGCCTGTCGGTGCTCAACCTTTCGCTACACCCAAGACCTCGCCGCTACCTCAGGCTGTGCGTCCGCCGAACCCAAGACGTAATTCTCCCGCTACCCCACGGTATTACGCTACCCAGAGCGCGACGAACCAGGCAACAAACCCAGCTGAGACGGAGAACGTGGAGAAGAAGGAGAGACCCCGCAGTGCGATGGGTGTTGAGCCGGCAAGACCGAAGAGCCGATTGAGCTGGGGCTCTACGTAAGTCCATTCCTTTAGCGAACGGTGATTTTGTAACAGGAAAATGCTAACTAAGACCAGGAACAAACTTAAACGACGATCATTGTACTGATGATGACAAACATGGTGTGGCATTTATATTCAGGCGTTCAAAATGGGGTTTCGCGATATCCAGTGCGCATGAGTTGATGCTTTCCGGATCGATGACTCGAAGAACATTTTCATTGGGTTTATAGGGTTGATACTTTAAAATGGGCGTAATATTAGATCCGGGTATGCAAATATGTGTAATGTATTGTTAGCTTTGCGATATCATATTGAAGATAATGAAATCTTAAATATTACATCTTTCAGCCAATACACAAACTTGATAGCTGGTGCGGATAGGTACTTTTGTATGTAACCTTTTTTGGTGACGAGACCATCCAGTAACAGCATCTTTTAGCTGTGTGGTTACTTCATTCATTACATCACTACCCCGCTATGCACGTGGGTGTCTACATTCGGCACTTCACCCCTTCACGTTGCTGGTCAACAGAAATATCGACGCGACACTAAAGCCACTTTCCCTCGTTAAGCCAGCCGCTGAATATCCACCGAGAACCATAGCTGTCGCTCGCCACACGATACCACTATTGAAGATAAGCGCGGGATGTTGAGAGGCACTTCCAGCTGGATGCTGCAACACTCTTCATTGTACCCACTCTCGGATAGTTTTCATCGATTCCGAACATGCAGCGCGACGACCGTGTTCCTCTCAAGGAGATTTATGACAATCCGGAAGCTCTTCACGAAAAAGTAGAGCGGATCATCGACCTAGCACTTTACGAAGTATCCTACGATTCACCACTCAGACTTCGGTTTATCACACCCGTGTCTCGCGACCAATGGCTTGTGGACGACAACTACAACGAATACCGGCTTACCACTCCGGAAGAGCACCAGCATGATATGGAATACGTCACCGTGTCTTACTGCTGGAAGCATACGCAATCTACACAGGGTCTGCCTCAAATACCACAATATCGTATATCGAAATCCTCAGACGTTGCGATGTGCGAACCGAGGCCTATCAGCTGTCCGGAACTTGTCTTCCATCGTGCTATGCTATTCGCACGATCTCGTAAATGTCAGTTCCTCTGGATTGATCAGGAGTGTATCGATCAGACCAGTTCTGCCGATATTCAGTCACATCTGAAGGTTATGCATCGTATCTACGAAGAGAGCAAATGGACAGTCGCAATCCTGTCAGTCACGATAACGGATCATTCTCTCCTCGAATGTTTCGTAACATATCTCTATTTCGAAGAGGCAGAAAGAGAGACGGAAAGGAATCTTGCTAAACTGTCAAGAGAAACAAGTGATCATACCAGTGCTTTCGACCAGCGTGTTCAAGGAGCCACCACGTTACTACACTATATCACACAAGATACGTGGTTCAGTCGAACATGGGCATATCAAGAGAAACGGTGCGCCTCGACCTTGTTCCTTCTGGTCCCGATCAAGGAATTTACCAAGCTGCCGCACCAATTACGCCTTCATACGATAGGCGCCGATTTATGTTTTGAAGTGGCACACTTCAACCTGTTAGCGAAAACGCATCGTGAGGATGTGAGTTACCAGGGTCAAAAGTTCTACCGACTCAGAGATGATATACACAGAAACTACACTACCTCTTGGGACCGTGCCACGTCCCAGTACGGCTGTTACCCCATATTCAGGGCAATTCAAGACTGCGAAAATCTGGTTGTCGCAGATCGCATTGCTGTCTTCGGTCACGTATGCGGATTTCGATATCGGCTTGAGTCGAACATACTTCACAGCGCCAGATTCAGATTCAGCGCATGTGTTATCGCTTTACTCCTTGCAAATGTTTACGTTGACCGTGGTAAACGCTTCGAATTACTGAAGTGGATATGGCAAACTCTCGAAGAGCACAGCAAAGTTCAAACAGCTGAACCCGATCTGGGGGCTTGGATATTGGTTCTGCTCGATAGCAGCTACCGCCTTCCCAAAGACCATGCCCCGGAAGTCCGCGCCATGACTTCTACTAACCATCTTGGAAGAAGGCATACGATGTAACCTCAATGAATGCTGGTGTACAAGACACGAACCCATCTACGCAGCTTCGGTTGGTCAAATAAGAAACCCGCACTGCTCCATCCATTTCTCACACATAACGGGCCAATCGCTCACCGGCATCCCTGGAGTGTCCAGGGCAAATCCATGCGGCGCGTCCGAGAAAACATGAAGCTCAACAGCCGCACCACCTTTTGTCATAGCTTCAGCAAGCCGGTATGCATTGATCACAGGCACAACCGGATCGTTTCCAGCATACACAACGAAAGTCGGTGGTGCGGGATGTCTTAAAAGCTCATCTGGCTGCATCTCATCATACAGCGTCTGCTTCTCCGGTGGCTCAAGGGCCGGCTTGTTCGGAATGATTTGACGACCCTTCGCATTCGTGGAGATTGGCGCGTAGCCAATAATGGCAAATTCGACCTTTGGTAGGACGCCATTCGTATCAGGATTGCTCCAACTTGTGGGGTATTGCGCAAGTACGGATGCAGCGAGATGGCCGCCAGAAGAAAGACCGCATATCGCCAGACCTCCTCGCGCAAGGTTCTTTTCTTCGATCAAACTCAACGCCCGCCTTGCATCATCTACCGGGGCCTGACTCTTCGTCTCCTTATTGGGGAAGCGGTGAATCAGCACGAAAGCGTGAAATCCTAAGCCTGCCAACCACCTCGCCACCTGAACGCCTTCTCTTCCGACCATGAGCTCCACATATCCTCCTCCGCCCAGAATTAGGATAGCTTTATCGTTCGAAGAAGCATTAGTGGGCTTGAATCCGAAAAGCCAGGGTCGCGCAACGCTCTTCGCGACGGCTTTGTCAATGCCACCGGCGGTATCGAGTTCAAAGGCGTCTTCAATCGGTTCATTGTCCCAAAGTGGCCATGCGTAATCTGCGTTGAGAGGATTGGAAGGAGTCATTGTGTGTCAGGATGTATACTGTGAATTGAGCAGCATTCGTGTTTACCTACACATGTGTTCTTAACCTCGGGGCGCGGTGTATTTCTCGCTGTATCATTATACCGAATGACCGAGATCCAGAAGAGCGGAGTAGCCATCACTCTGCGCCTGAACAACCACCACTTCAAGTTAACAAACTCGACCTCAATTTCAACACTCGTCAAGCCCACGATCGTCTTTGATCACATGCATTATCATGTGGAAGACTTTCTTGGATGCAACATTCGCTCGGTCATGCCTGTCCATCGAGGTCTCTTTTCAAAACTTCTGCAGCCTTAACAAGCATATTCTTCAGCTTCTTCTTGACACACAGCCCAAATATGCCGCTTTATAGGTGTGGGACTATCTGCGCCGTATGCGAAACATCCAACGTCGTCAGTTCCGGCTTCAACAGACTGCAAATTGCACAGCGTTCATCCAATCAGGAAAGTCCCTGAAGCAGTACGTGTAATAAAGAAGTCGGAACGACACATTAGCGGGTCAGCCCGTAGCATACGACCTTAACGTGATCTAGTCGCGATGTGAAGTGTCAGAGGTTGGCGAGGCTGATGGATGCATCGCACCTGAAGATCGCGACACCCGATGACGATAACGCGATGACGTCGTCTGAAACCGTAGCGACCCATAGCAGATGTCTGACATGTGAATATCCGGCAGGCCCAGTGTGGCTACACCGACTATCTCCCGGTGCACTTCTGTTGACAGCAAAACTTCATCTTCCATCTGTCCGGGCCACTAATCGCTGTATCGCGAGAGTCAAAGATTTCGCAAGCGTGTCTCAGCCAGCACCAGACCGGTCAACAAGAAGCCCTTTCGAAGCAAAATTACATTCTAGCCGATGTCTAAATGCACTATGGCGAGCCTCAAGCTTGCGGCCCTGAAAATCTCAGCCGCGCTAGCGGCTAATAGTGGGTCACACGCGTTATCATCACTCCACTTAGCGCGTGAGGCGAGCGTGGCGCATCATCTTGATGTCGTTCGACGCAAATTCTCGAAACGTGCCCGGGACAAGTCGGGATGGTGCTTGTTGCACACGATTTTTGCTCGCCAATTTTTCTTTGGTGACTGTTTTCAGGGTCATGTTGGGAAGGGATGGCGAAGGCGGAGTTGTATAAGAGGAATGTGTGGCTCTGGGGGATTTGATCCATCATCCACATCTGCATCCATCTCATACCGCATCCAACACCAACAGTACAACACACGTCATTCTTCCACATTTACAATTCCAATCCATCAATAACATCAAAATGCCTTCTTTCAAGGGTATGTCTCCCCTCTAAACTCAATCCATCGATCCATGTTAACAACATCCCCAGACTCCGTCTCTTCCACCCCAGCTGGTGCCTCAGGCGCCCCTACCCCAGCCTCTTCCGCGGCACCCACATCAACCCGCGAGACTCTCCACGCCGCATCAGCCGCACTTGGCTTGACCTCGCAAGGCTTGGACCTCTGCCCTCACTGCTTCCGTGAGATGTCTCACTGCAACGAGCGCTTCGAATTCGCTTAAGCGCACTGCAACAACGATACTGTTGCCGAAGATGGGAATAATTCCTCGCATCGGCCTGTATCAGAACCCTCTTCTAGTTCGTTGGCGGCTGCTAGCGTGCTAGGACAGGGGCTACGACTTTCACATTTTTCGGCATGGAATTGGGTGTATATATGAACGGCATAGGCGGCGTTTTGTTTGGAAATGGAGGACACAACTAGCATCGGCATACCCCACTTTGAGCGATGTATACCAACATGAAAGATGCATTATATCGCATCTCAATCGAATCTTTACTATCGCGATTTCACATTTCGAGCGACCTCATGAAAACCTCCTAATTATGACTACTATGCCCGCGCTATCATTAGGAACCATCTCTTCGGAGCCCAGACTACACGTGCGAACAGGAAACCTGAATACACAGAGCTCGAATTCCTCTGATCTCCTCCGATCTTATCACTCCACCACAGCAAATAAAAGGCTATCTAGATACGTTTCTCGGTCCATATTCTCAGAGGAGGGCGGATGGTAAAGAAGCGTCGATGAGAAGAGCAACCAGGAAGTTATTGAATAGTATCTTCAATCTACTTCAATGATAGAGACGTCGAAGAGTACCGTTTGCGCGCGACGTTAGGTAGGTTTCTTAGATAGAAGGACGTATCCAGGGTAAAATGGAAATATTCCGCGGGCTGACGTCATTGCTTATTTTTATACCTGCCCATTGTCAATCTACAGCAACACCAGACTTTGGGTTCTTAAAGTGCGCTGCTTTTCGTTGCGATATGCATGCAGCATTCCCCACTTCACAATGTCGGTGTGGAGAGGGATTTCTGGAGATGCGCGTGGCGGCGGTACCGCCGATACCCGGATGCAGCTTCCGCAGTGCGTTAGTCAATTCGCCTTGCGCATTACGATAAGACTTTTCCCAACACCAAGCTTTTCCTTCACAGTTCCAAGCAGATGTCAAGATGGCTGTTACGCAAGATACAAGGCCTACCGCTGCCATTGAAGAGACGACACCCCTTCTGCCGCACGACGAGCCGAAAGAAAGAGAAGGAAAGCAGAGCGTCTCGGTGCTATTCCGCGCTTTACTATGCGCATTCCTCGTATCGTTAACATTCGGTATCACCCAGGTTCCCTTGTTGTACGCTTTTCGAATCTTGACTTGCGATGCGTATTACGAACACCATGAGCCGGATCCCAACGCTACCGATATATGTGCCAGACGGGAAATCGAGGCTGGAGCGGCTCGAGCTTTTGCCCTTCTTGCATCATCAACAACGATATTCGGCCTCGTCAATTTACTTGTAGCTGGATGGACCATCAAACGCCTGGGTGTCAAGTCAGCTCTAATCATACAGATCTTTTGGCCTGCTGTTCGTCTGCTTGTTCAGAACATCGGTATTATGCACGGCGGCAAAGTGGGTATCATGATCGTGCAATGCTCGCAGATCATCACAGTAGTTGGTGGCCCTAACGGCTACGTTCTTTGTCTCAACTCTCTGGTGGCGGATGTGGTTGAGCATGAAGGGCGGACAGGTGCGTTGGGCAGACTCCAGGGCTGCATGTACTTTGGGAGTGCCATTGGTTTCCTGATTGGAGGTCTTGTTGGCGATTACTTCGGCATACTTGCACCCTTCCGTATGACTTTGGCATTGTTCCTGCTATGTTGCGTGTACGTTGCAGTCTCGCTCCCGGCCATGGCACCACCGGAAGAAGACGAAGATGCGAAACCTCGCAAGAGCACTGGCATCGCGCGATTCTTCGGCCCTCTTCGTATATTTGCACCACAAAAATGGTCACTACCCAATGGTCGCCCGCGCATGCAATTTGGGGCCTTGACTCTTGGTATCGGCGTTTTCCTAGGTATTCTCGCGACTGGTTATATTCCAGTACTCCTCCAAATGTACGCGACCGCTGAGTTCAACTTTGGGACAAAGGAGAATGGAGCATTGATATTCCTGTATTCATCGTTGAGAGGTGGCTTCCTCTCGCTGATATTCCCTCGTATCATCGCTGCTGGGCGAAAGTGGCTTGGTGACGGCGAGAAGAGGAAGATGGAGGAAGAAGAAAGAGAGCCACCTGTGCAGGTTCATATCATACCACCAACACCCGCAGTGACGGAAACTGTCGATCCTCTGGAAAATGAAGAGCCGCCAAACCCGGAGCCGACGAACGAGCAGGAGACGTTTGCATTTGATCTGTTCTATGCGCGCTTCAGTCTCTTGCTCGATGGCATACTTACTGGGCTGGCCGTATTCGTATCAAAAGGTTGGCAAATGTACCTTGTTGCTGTGCTGCTACCTTTTGCTGCAGGTACGGGTGCTGCGTCCAAAGGATCAATCCTCCAGATGCTACCGAATAGCGAGCGCGTCGATGCCCTGAGCGGCATCACGCTCGTGGAAAATATTGCGCGTTTGTCAACTACAGCAGTGTTCGGACTGGCTTTCGCTGCACTCGCTGAGATTGGTCAAAGTCATCTAACTTTCGTGTGCAATGCAGCTGTCGCATTGCTTGGCTTCGTCGTGTTGCTGCTCTCCCGGTTCCCACCAGAGGGTAGCCGCCGAATTGAGGGCTGATGAAAGAGTTCAGGAAAAGTGCGCGCGTATACTACTGTTGATGATTATAAACAAGTACGCTATCAGAGACTACGGGGATGGGTCCATTTACGATGTTGATAGCCGAAATGATTACAAGCGATGGATACGGCTGGCACGCGATCCGTCAGTTGTTGTTCCGCTTAGGCCTACCAGGTACGTAGGAACAACTGCGCGCTAGCTCCAAAACTCCAATGTCATTATTCTTACCCTGCGCCTCAAAAATAAGCTTGTCAAGCTTCTGGTTAGATCGCATCCTACCATCATCCAACCGGTCGAGAACACCTTGGCAGCTGCCTACTCTGGCTTTGGCCTTAATTATAGAAATCTGATAAAATGAAGGCCTCGCGACTGCACGCGTCCTACGTGGTGCTGAAGCATTTGAAGCAACATTTCAAACGATAACGTCGCCCCACGTGAGTGATGATGAACAAGTTCCTGGTAGCGTCGCTATTAGCGAGCGCGATTAATGCGCAGTACAACCTCACCTATCTACATTTGATGTGGGAGATGGAGCCAACCCTTACATTGATGGGTTCCGACGAAACAGCCACCACCTACGAGAAGATGTGCCCCGAAACTACGACCACGACTCCAGCTCCTTCATCGACCGATGTGGCATGGTATAATGCCTGTATGTCCCCTATACCTACTGCTCGTTGAACAGGTTGCTTATCTTCATTGACAGCTCCAGACGAGCTGTCTTCGATGTCTGCTTCATACTCAAGCGCCCTTGCCGCTTTCCAGTCTTTCTATGAGACCGCTCTACCTGTTGAGAGTCCAACTACAGGACCAGAAGGTTGCACTCCCTTCACTATGTTGCAAGGTCCCGAGACATGGGAGTTTCACCTGACTGCTCCTGGCGTACAGACTAGAAATGGTGCTTGTACTTGGATTGGTGTGTTCAGCGAGGTTCCAATCACCTGCGACGCCGATGCTTTCGGTGAGGATTACACTCTTCCTAGTGGTAATCCGACTATCTTTTCGCAATCGGAATTGAGGGCATGGGAGACGCTGAGATATGCTGTTGCTACGATTGTGGAGGCTACACCCGCACCTACACCCACACCCACACCGGCAAACACGAAAGACACGAGTGGGGCTGGAGAATCAGCTAAAGAGACTTCAGTGAGTGAGGGAAGGGCGTCAGGTGCGTCGATCCCTACTGGCGCGATGCTGATGGTCGGCGGAGCGGCAGCTATTGGTGGAGCGGCTTGGGGATTTTGAGCGCCGAAATGAAGGTGTGCTATAGATACCAATTCTTCTACTTCGAGTAGATCTGCATCGGAGTAGTTATTTAATTAGACAGCGACGGGAGCTAGTACGCAGGCTGTTGAATATTGTTGAAGGCGCGACTTGTGTCATTGGGTCTCGAAATTCATAATTGAACGAAGATACAAGCTATCTGAAACGAAATGTTAGTAGCATATGCAATAAACTCCTCTGGTGATCATGGAAGAGGAAGGGCGACATGGAGGAGTGAAAGTGCGATGGGCAAATTCGGCGCAATAGAAAGATCTTGCGATCAAGTACACAGACATCTGTTGCTAGGCTAGACGAGTAGGCGGTGTTGCAATGGGTCACTCCACTAACAACGCACATCTGAAAAGTTCAGATGCCACTCTGACGATGCTCACTTCTTGTCTGCCGCCTTGTCAGTGTCGTAAGCCGGCGGCAAACCAGCTTCGTATTCCTGCCCCGGCGCAACACCACCGACAATGTTTGTGTCGTCTTTTCCGAGCACGGTCATCGGAGCGTACTGCCTATTTCCCTCATCGCGTCGCTCTGGAGGCACGAAGATATTTAAGCTCTTCGGTATGATGAAGCCAACGAGGACAACCAGGACGATGAGATGGGCGACCATGAAAGCGAAGATTTGTAAGGGGTCGCCACGTGTGGCGTAGAAAGTGGGATATGCGAAGCAAAAGACAATGGACAAGACGGGAGCGGCAAAGTATCGCAGGATAGGAGCCCAGAAGACGGGTAGTCGCCATTGCTTGCCGACGCATACAACGTAGTTGAGGTCGCGCGCAAGTTGGTTACCCTACATTGTATCAGCGGATATATACGTTCGAGGTGAAGCAGTTTACTTACAGAGTAAAGGGCGAACCACCAGATACGGTTCAAAAGCTTGTTACGGCCCCAGAAGCGTGGCGCTGGGACAGTAGGGTCTTTTGCGAGAGCGACAGCAATCACTGTGCCTACAATGTAAACTCCGAAACCTACACCAGCACCAATTTTGTCAGAGACGCTATGTGCAACGGCATTACCAATGATCTGAGCGCCAATGTACGAGCATTGGTAAAGCCAAAATGACGGTGCGCCTACTTGACCAATTACATCGACAAAGCGATAGAAGGAAGTAGCACAGACGCATTCAGCCCATACAACGAAGATCAGAGATATGTTACTGATCTGTGCGTCAACAGCGTTGGTGGCTTCGTAGCCAAACCCGGTAGAGTAGAACAACGAAGTCAACGCCGAGATGACAGTGATGATAGTAGCGATGGTCGAGTGCTTGTATTTTCTTCCCCAGTGAGTGTCGCAGATCGTTGTAATCATGGCATCGAGAAGCGCGTAAGATGAACTGATACCGAGCAGGAAGAGAGTCAAGAAGAACAAGACTGCCCAAAATGGGGCGCCAGGCATTTCCTGGATGGCGCTGGGAAGGGTGTAGAAACCAAGCGTGTAGGTTCCGACAGGGTCGCCAACACCAGGCTGCAAACCAAGGTATCCAACAACACCGAAAACTGCAAAGGCAGCGAAGGACTCGAACAAGGCATTTGCACTGCAAATCATCATGGCATCCTGGACCGCATCGGAGAACTTGGAATTGTAGGAGGCGTAGGCAGTATAGTAGCCAAAACCGACGCCTGTAGAGTAGAAGACCTGACTAGTCGCAGCTTGCCAAATCTTGCCAGCAGCGAGCTGATCACCGTTGAACTCGCCAAAGTATAGTTTGATTCCTCGGCCAGCGTTGGGTAGCGAAGCACCACGACCGACTAGGATGACGGTCATGATGATGGGTAAGACGATGGTAATGTAGACAACGCGAGCTGTGATGGCAATGCCTTTGTACAAGCAGATCCAAACAATGAACCAAGAAAACAGAACCCAACCGACGAGCTCCCCATCGAGGTTAACACCGGGATAAGAAGCATATTGGAGGACCTTGCTACCGTCGTCGCTGTAGACTGCGGGGATGGCAGGAACCTGGTTTACGACGTGCGCGAAGTAATCCTGTGGATTCTCTCTCCAAGGAAAGTCGTCTGCCGACCGGAATGAACTGCGAAAGTACACCATGACCCAGGAAAGGATCGGGATGTAATAGATAGCCACAGCGTAGCCAACACAGACCATCCCGAGACCAACACCAGTGAAGCGCCGATCAAGGCCGTTGTAAGCTATGACACAGCCACTACGGTAGGCCTGTCCGATGGCCACCTCCAAGATAAGCACTGGAATTGCAAGAAGGCAGACGGCCATCAAGTATGGAATGAACCATTGTATGCCGTTGTTGTTGAAGACCTGCGAGGGAAAACGCAGCAGATTTCCGAATCCCATGGCTCCGCCCATGGATGCCAGTACGTATGGCGTTCGGGAAGGCCACTCTGCGCGACCATCAGGAGCGACACGAGGTGGAGGGAACATTGCCCGAACAACTTTGCGGACGGCGTTCATCGTGGGCAACTATGTTGAAATACTCGATGAGATGAGGTAGTGAGGTAGATCGATGTAGAATTCCGCATAGAGGGGACAGGGAGACAAAGCTAGAATTGGGAGCAGTAGGAGCACCACAACCTGGGTAGCACACAGCCTTCTAATGATGTCGTCGCATCCCCCTGTACTCTTGATCTTAGATCATATTCGCGGCGCGCGTCACTGCGCAGCCACCGATAGCAACGACTCGACGCCTTCTTGATAGGCATGTCGCGTGCCAGGGCAACATTCCCGGAATGATACCCGTCTGCAGCTCCTAATACCAACATCCGGGCATCTGTTCAGGGACTTGGTAGGTGGAGATGTCCCATGGGGGCGGAGGCGCGCCTTGGCTGCCAAGATAAGATCGGATGAAACGGCACCTCCACGTCCTGATATAGAGTCTTGTTCAGCTTGGGTGGATTCTCACTGCACATATCGGTGTGGGTACAAGATAGAGGAATGTAAATACGCAGACAAGCTCATCGCGGGTGCGTCCATCCAGTCCAAAGCCGTGGCTCAGGGTTTGACGAGTTCGTCGCGCTGCTGTGATTCCGAACGGCCAAGCGAAATCCATCTCGAAACCCTGCCGAACAGAAGCAAGGGAACGCAAGCGCTGAACACCATGTGCCGCTCGTTCCTGTTTTCCAAGACTCGGACATGCCGTGTTAAGAGGCCTTCCAAATAACAAAAGCATGACCGATGAAAGTCCGGCAAAAGATCCGAGGGAATTCGTAGTCATGACTTTAAGTAATGGGATCGTTTCATAATTTCAGGAGTGGGATAGAACATGTCCTTTGCAATAACGCGGAGGAGATCCCTCGAGATATAGATATATCAATGTCGCGCGCCCTATTGTACTTCTGATGCCCACTGTGAGGCATGCAGCTACGTCATGATGTGCGCTACGCTATTTCAGGATTTAGTGGACATGTCCGCCCCAACGATGCGACTTTCGCGACGTGTACATCCAATGCCAGGAATCATATACTGACACTATCGTTCCGTTTCACAATCACTAGAAAAAAGATAGGCGGCCAGTGTTTTGACGCGAAGTGACATCAAGACAGCTACTGCGAAGTTCGTCTTCGCATCCGCACCAGCGTCAATAAGGCTTAACTTGACAAGCATGAGAAGAACTGAGACGCACCTGTTCCTTCCATAATTCTCCGAAAGCTTGGCTATGAGCTCTTTTTCGATGGATTTGTTTACGCTGGCGTTGACATAGCTATCGTAATGTCGGTGACCTTTACGCCTCTTACCACAGTCGCCTGTGAACCTGGCAAACATGATGCACACTGAGATTTTGAACAACGAGGCCAATCAAACATTACGCGCTTTATTATGGGATATGCAGTATGCATTTCGAGATCTGTCATAGTCAGGTTCAGACATTCCTGCACTAGTATATGTCGGGTTTCCAACGAACTGTCGGACTTTTGCGACGTGCTTACACCGCGAACCACCGAAACAAGAGTTAGCGCCACCACTTTCGATGTCAAAAAAAGCATATCAACGCCTAAAGCATGTGTCTCGGTGCTTTCTTGGGGATGGCTCATCATCAGAAGGCTCAACAAGCAGGTTAATCCAAGGCAAATTTACGCAAGCTAATTGATCCAGCCCTTCGGTCCACCCCATTGTCCCTTCACGTGATATCTATCGTAGACCCAAGGGAAGAAGTCTTTCTTCAAGTGGTAGAATGCACGTCGAGGAGCCCCTTGGTCAATCCCAAACCAACTCTTGAACGTTTCCTTCGGCACCCCGCCGTACTTGAACTCCGCAAGAAGCACCTTCTTGTCGCCTGTCAAGAGCGGACATGATGTATAGCCGTCATACTCAGACTGCGGTTCTTTGCCTTCCAGACCGAGCAAGAGGTTCTGCGTAAGGATGGGCGCCTGAGATGTGATTGCAGCTACAGTCTTCGATGTCGGCAGACTCGCCGCATCACCGAGTGACCATATATTCTTGAATGTCTTGTGCTGAAGCGAGTGCTGGTCAACGTCCACGAAGCCTGCTTCGTTACCGAGTCCACTTTCTTCGATGAACGAGTGCGGTACATTCCTAGGCGCAACATGAAGAAAGTCGAAATGCTGCTTCACCGGTTGCTGGCCCTCTGGTCGATCGAACGTCGCTATATTTCCATCGATAGCAATAAGATTATGTTCAAAGAGTCCTGTGACGCGTCTTTCTTCCCGCAGTTCATTGAGCTTAGCGCTGTACTTCGGTACGCCGAACATAGTTGGAAGTCCAGTAGCGAAGATGGTCTCGATCGCAGACTTCTTCGAGTCGTTATTGTACAGACCCGCTCGTCTCCAGTGATCCAAAGCGAGCCACATGATCTTCTGTGGCGCACCCGCACATTTCACTAAACCGGAAGGTTGAGTGAAGATGGCTGAGCCCCTCTCTAAGCGCTGTATATTCCGGAAGACCTTGTCGCAGTGTTCGTAGCTGTATATGGATGCCACGAGACTGTCTGGGTTGTCCATAGCTTCGGTAAGACCTTTTATGCTACCGTAATCGACCCTGATGCCTGGTGCGATGACGAGTTGATCATAATGAATCCTGTCACCGGTTCCTAGGGACAGGCAGTTGTCTTCTGGGTGAATGGCCGCGACATGGTGGTCATACAACCGGATCCGGGGCTCCACAAGTTCCTTCATTGGCCTTTTAAAGCTTTGTTTATCGTTCAAACCGCCGCCCACCAATGTCCAGCCCGGTTGGTAATGATGCCATGTTCCTGGATCGATGACCGCGATATCATCTTGATGGAAATGTCCTTTCCGTAGAAGTTGATGGCTGACTGCGACACCAGCTGAGCCATTTCCGATGACAACAACTCTGTGGTTTCTCGATGTGGTGGTGGCTGGCGTGACAGTAGCCAAGCTTCGAACGACTGACGGCTGCCTCGCGGCGATAGCAGCCCGGACGGGAGACAGTGCGACATGCTTGAACACCGAATGCATTCTCAAAGCAGGACCTGCTACTTTTATGAGGCTGAGGAATCTTGAAGAGATATTGGAACGTGATAGGCTGCCAAGTGACAGCGAGGGTAATATGTTAGGTCTCGAAGCCTCAGATCCTATGTCCGATCTCTTTTGTCGCTAACAATGGAACCACGAAACGAGTCGATTATGTGAGAGACGACGTACAGTAACAGCTAAGTAAAAGATTATCCTGGAGACAGTTGTAACGTCGGCGACCTGTGAGTGTCCTCGGCGTTCCATTTTGTGGGGTAGACGCCGAACCCTGTCTTAAGAGGTGGCGCCATAACTTGCTCTCCGAACTGAATGGTGTTCTTAAGGCGACGCGAATCGGGGGAGAATGTCCAGCCAGGCTCGGTTTGTGGACAGCGCCATTCGTATAGTTTCAAGAGATGAGGAGCTTACGATTATTTACGAGCACACGAGCAGTCCGGGAACTGCCAAATCCGCCCTACTACGTCTCCGAGTGCCAGACTGGAAGACAGCAACATCGCTTGCTACGCCAACGAGCTCATACGAGACACGAAATACGACTAAGGAAACCAGCTAGCTCGGCAACGCTGTGCACCTACACCAGCCAAGCAAGTGCTGCCGTCGCCGATCCAACCATTACAACCATACAAGCACGAATGAGAGCAGTGAATCGAGCGCAGTACACTACCCAAACTACCATGTCCAAAGAACCCGTAGTACACAGCTCGTTCGAAGACACGACAGGCACATGGCAGTACGTGGTGGCGGATCCGTCTACTAACAGAGCCGTTGTCATCGATCCAGTACTCGACTACGACGCGAACACCCAGACGATCAGTACCCAAACAGCCGACGGTTTGTTGGCAACAATATCAGAGAATGGGTACCACATCGAGAAGATATTGGAAACTCATGCACATGCCGATCATTTAACGGCAGCTTCCTACCTCCAACAACGTCTATCCTCGCAGCAAGGCTTCAGACCACCAATCTGCATTGGTAAGAGAATCCGAGAGGTTCAGACACGATTTGCCGCTAGGTATGGGATTGCGGCTGTGGAGTACGAGAACGCGTTCGATCATCTGTTCGAAGACGATGAGGTGTTCGAGATTGGGCAGTTGGAAGTAAAGGTCATGCACCTTCCTGGACATACTCCAGATCATATTGGATACCGAATTGGTGGTAGGTGTGCTTGAAAGATTGTCGTGACAGGCAGAACTGATTCTTTGGTAGGCAATGTATTTTGCGGCGATTCCATATTCCATGCTGATATCGGCACGGCAAGATGCGACTTTCCAGGTGGTAGTGCGAGAAATCTGTATGCTTCAGCGCGGAAGCTGCTGGAACTGCCAGACGATGTCAAGGTTTGGACCGGCCATGACTATCCAGCTTGCCCAGAGCGATGTGACGCTGTGCCTTGGATGACTGTGAGGGACCACAAAGAGAAGAACAAGCATCTTGCCAATGACGTAGAGGAAGATGATTTCTTGACTTTGCGGAAGGAAAGGGATGCAAGTCTGGCGGCACCGAAGTTATTGCACCCTTCCCTGCAGATCAATATTCGTGCTGGAAGACTTCCGCATCCAACATCGGGAGACCAGCGT
>Ga0058698_10000222_pt1 | contig 34111 bp, 31 predicted proteins | sample AgamicAsSfe_FD_67288 | JGI IMG/M metagenome (GOLD analysis project Ga0058698, IMG submission 67288) | Agave microbial communities from Guanajuato, Mexico - As.Sf.e | ecosystem: Host-associated > Plants > Phyllosphere > Phylloplane/Leaf | place: Guanajuato, Mexico | collected 2012-05-30
TGTTGCTGTTGCTGTTGCTGTTGCTGTGCGGATTGGTTCAAGCGTGCCTAGGGGAGCTGCCCGGGTGAGCTGGAGCTGAACTGTGCGACTTCACGTGGATCGCCTCACCGCTGTCTCTGGCCTAGGTCATGACAACACTGTGATGTATCAGGCAGGGCAGATTTGGTCAGAATTGTGTGCCTTGACCGTGTGAGTCGACCTGCTGGACGGCGAAATATGATCGATAGCAAGGCTGTGACGGTGGCAGAAGCGCCTAGAATTAGATATGCTCACTCTTCTGTACACGAAACATAATATATGTACAACGAAACCAGAACTCCTTGACAACCTGAATCAAGCTGGGGATATCGCCCACCTACCTTTACACCTTCCGTGACACTAGCCTTTCGTTCCATCACTCCATCACTCCACCCTCCCCCCAGCCCCAATAACCCTCTGCCCTCTCTCCGGATCACTCAATCTAATAACCCTGACATCCTGACCCAACTGCACATTCCCCATCGCCTGCGGACTAATCAACACATACTGCTTGCCGACACTCCTCCTTGCCGCCCCAATCATCATTCTCATACTGATGTCCCTATTCACATTATCCATAAAGACATCGAACTCGTCCAAACAGCGTATCGGACTGCCCATGGCATCCCACATGGCCAGCAGCATGCAGATTGTGCTGAAGGATTTTTCACCGCCGGAAAGTGTCTTGGTGCCGCGCCCGGCGTCGGTGCGCACGGCGGTGTTGTCGGGTTCGACGAGGAGTTCGAGCTGTTTGGCGGTGTGGTGAATCTGCATGCGGCCGCGGAACGAGCGCTCAGCAAGAAGGTAGACGAAATGGCTGCGGGCGCGGGCGGAGATGTGTTGGCGAAAGCGTTTCCAGCGGTTCTGGCGGTCCTGAAGCGTGAGCTCTAGCTCTTTCTTGAGCCTGTAGATATTTTGGTGGTTGTTCTTGGCGCGGCTGTATCGCTGTGTCACTTCTGCTAGCCGCGTCGCGAGTGTGGCTCGGTCACCACCCAAGGCTTGTTGAGCGGCTGTAAGTTGCTTCTCCATTTCTGTAAGTTTCTTGTCAAGACTGTTGGTCGTTTCACCGGTCGGGACAGTCACTCGGGCACAAAAGGTAGACGCCTCTCTGTTAAATTCCTCGACAACTTGAGCAACTCTCTGGAATGCATCGTCAGCCTCGGCTTTCTCTCGTTTAGCATCATTGACTCGGTTGTCGCCTTCGTTCTTGGTACGCAGGACCGTCACTCTACGATCTACAGCGGCTTGGTGAGCCCGCTTCGCCTTGTCGAATTTCTCCTGGTATGCTCCCAGTTGAGCGCTCGCGGTGTCGACGGCCTTTTGTAATTCGTCCACCTCTGCAGTGAGCTGTGCTTTGTTGTCTGACGCTAACTCGTACTGGCTTTGCATGTAATCACGCTCACCCTCGACCTGTTGTAGTTGATCCTTTAGTGCGTCCAGGACGCCATCTTGTGGTATAGCTGCTTCCAGGTCTTCTTTCAATTTCTGCACAGTTTGCTCGGTACGCTCTCGCTGGAGCCTCAAAGTGTTCGCCTCTCTCGTATGTCGTGTTATGGCTTGTTTACATCGCTCCACCTCGTTCCTGAAACCAGTGACAGCTGCCTCTAAGGGCTGTAATTCGCGCTTTAGGCCGTCGACTAGTTGCTGCTGGACTCTGTAGAGGTTGTTAGCCACATGAATATCGAGCTACACGCATCTAGCTAACCTAATTTGAGCTTCGGAATCGGCCTTGATGCGTGGCGTGCCTTGAAATTTGTTGACTGGGTCGGTCCTAGTATTGTTGCCCGCAACCAGCCTAAGACCAAATCCTCTCTGCGTCGGGTGAAAACAGAAGCAGAATTTGCAGTTCCGTGGTGGAGCACCATTCTCATACATGGTTTGGAACGCTTCGTTGCGGTCGGCAATCAGGACGACCTGTTCCATACTGTGATTGATGATGAGCAAATTACGGACTTGCTCATTGTCGATCTGAAGTGGTTAGTATCATCCTCACGAGGAAGTGGATATGCGTGCTTACTTGTAATATGCGCATGACTGTATCGAACTTTGCATCAGGCTCGTGTTGCGAGGTGTCTGTAGGTCGACTGGTGACGATGTTGACGGCACCACGACTAGCGGACTAGTAAGCAAGCTGAAAGCAAATACGGTACAGCTCACACTTACTATTGACATCTTTGCATTATCGTCGAAAGCAAGGCTTGATCACTTTTCTGCTCGACGACAAACGAGCCTAAAGCGTTACCAAAGAAATTCTCAATGATTGATGACCATTCTGGCTTCAGCAAACGCAAGTGTTCACCCAATGGTCCAACAGGTTTGACCTTCCATCTACGCTCAGCGTTGATCTCGCTGATTACACGGTGAATGCTCGGATGATAGGCAGCAAGGTATGCCCCTTGCCCTTCCTGAAAACTTCTTAGTCTTGTGGTAGCGGCTTGAACATCAGCTTGCTTCCTCTGCAATGCATCTGCAGCATCACTACGCCTGAGGTCTAGTGCTTTCGCACTGCGGTCAAGCTCGTCTCTGGCACTTGGATGCTCTTCGTATTTCCTTTTTGCTTCTGCTGCTTCAATCTCTGCAGCCTCGATATCTTGCAACATGCGGGCTTGGTTGCCGCCATCTGCAGCCTCCAACCGCTTGCGTTCGTCGTTGACTTTCTGCTCCAACTCGGTGGCCCGCTGTTTAGCACGCTTGAGTTGGCCTGAAACATCTCTTTGCTGCGTTTGGATTTCAATTCTTTCGGCTTCCTTTTCACCGTGAGCCGCGTTCGCTTCCATCTGCTGATCAGCGAGTGGTTGATGCTCTTGCTTCACTTGCTCAAGCTTTGCCTTTGCAGCCTCCATTACCTGATCTGCTCGCTGGAACGTTTCGTCCATTTTGTTAAAGTCTTCCGTTCGCTGAGCTATCTTTGCCTCAATTTCTTCTACCTTGTGACGAGCTTGCTCCTCGTTCCTCTCCTGTTCCTCTACTTGGGCCCAAGCCATTTGCCTCTGAGCTTGTGTCATCTTATCCCTCAGATTCTCCTGCCTGTCGCACTGCTTCAGCTTCTTCTCGGCTTGGTCGACTTTGGCCTTGAGTGCATTCTCGTCTTCGAGCAGTGATTCCAGGTGCGCATCGACACCATCGAGACTGTCAGACAGCAGAGTGTAGTCGTGGTCTAACTGCTCGAGTTGGATTCCCTTCATAAAGAATTTGTACTTTTCAGAGTTGGAAGAGCTATTCAGAAATTGTCGTGCCATATCCTGTGTGAGGACATTGACTGGATTCTCGAGCTGTAGAGCATAGAAATCTGTAACTTCATCAAGCATGGCACGTTTTGTGCTTACAACCTTTCCAGTAGCAGTTTTGAGCTTGAAGCCGCTCGTGCCGTTGATAGTGAAGTGTCTTTCGACAATGATGGAGTCGCCGTAGACATCGTGTTGAAACGAGCCTTCTCCTCGATTCTTGATCTTGATTATCAGAGTGGAAGACCTTAAGCTATATTAGCACATCTGTAGGCGTCGCTCATGGCCTTCAGTCTGACTCTTGTCCTTCTTTCACGAATCCTTTGAGACTCTGACCACGATTTGTCGCCGTCGCCTTGCCACCCAAGCACAGTGTGATTCCAGTAAGAATAGCACTTTTACCACTTCCGTTGTGGCCGATGATAAAGTTGATAAGAGGTCCAAGAGATACATGCAGTTTAGCATGGCACATGAAGTTGATACATGTCAAAGTCTCGATGATTCCCGCATCTTGAGCTTGGTTTTCCATGACCACGTTCCTTGACCGCTGTATGTCCTGCGTCGCTCTCTTCTCGATCTCATTATCCTCCTCCGAGTCCGTCACGATCTCGTCTCTTTCGCGTTCGTATGCATCACGATTGCCTCCCAAAGGCGCTTGGGAGTAGTCGCATTCAACATCGCTGTCATCGCTAGGGCTGTCAGCACGTTCGGGCTGGCGTCGACGCTTGTACTATGATGAAATTAGACAAGGCAACAGGAGGTTTGAGGAGGAAAAAATCCACTCACAATATTGTGACTGCGAATGTCTTCATCGTCCGACTCTGCATCTGCAGCACCAGGCCGCGCCCGCTTCAACGGAGCCATGATGTCCCACACAGTAAGGTCGTCGCGTCTAGCACGCGTGAAGAGAGAAAGCGCGCAAGCTCGGTCCGGGTCCAAGTGTCACATGTTTACATAATTTTACAGAAGTTTATGCAATTTTATACAATTTTATGCTTAGGAAACGCTAGAGGGGGTTATCAGGTAAAGTATAGCAGTATAGGAACTCCTCCGGTCCACACTGCTCAATAATCATTCCTCATCGATCACCTGTGGTGCCCAGGCCTATCGTAGTTAGCGGTTTGACTTCTCAGGTAGTCCTCCAAACTTTGCCTTGGCATCGAATCCACCCTTGGATCATCCACGACTTGCTCTTGCTTTTGTTCTTGAGGCTGGGTTTCCTGCTTGTGACCATAACCTAGACGCTCGAGTACAGCCCCCTCGGCACCCTCCGCAGCAACGACTGCAGAGTTCAGAGCTGCCTTCGCTTGGCCTAAGTAAGACGTGTCCTGACCGTGAGGAGCCTCTCGATATGGCAAGTCGACAGCTTTTGGTGCTTGGCCGACTGTGGAAGGATTGTACGTTGCGTATCTATCTTCATGGTGGCGGCTAGTATTGACTGATTTGCTTTCAGCAAGCTGTTCTGGCGAATGTGTCTGACCTGGTGTGTCAAACCTGCCGAACGAGGCGCCAGCTCGTTGCTGTTGTGATGCACCATTGGCCCCACCCAGCACCATCGGAGTCATTTCAGGGGAATGATTCGGCGGTGTGTGGCCACTCGTCGGCATTGTCTGCTGACCTGCTGTCGGATGTGTATGCCAGCCTGAAGATTCGTGGGCTTGTGTGTTTGTGCGTGATAGTGCTGGATGGACAGCGAGAGTGGTTACATCTTCTCTGGCTGGCAGCGTTGCAATCTTTGCATGTCTTCGTTGCCCATTCTCACTCCCGACTGCATATGCGATGAGGTTACCAGCCTTGTCTTGCTCGAACCGAACAGGTCCCGTCGGGAATGTGCGTGCTCCCTCCCACTTCATGGCGTTAATGATAGCCGGCTCAATAGCAGGTGCTTGGCCCCATTCCCAGTTCAACTTGCCGCCATACTTTTTTGGAATACAGCTTTCGTCCACGTACTTTGCAAGAGTTGGATGGACTTCGTGCTGGGCAAGGATGAATATCTTGGACACAGTGATTGGGTCGAACCTGGTGAAATTATTCAGCTGAGCTCCGCGCGGTCCTTCAACCTGACTCACCATCGCTTGATCCAGCCCCAGACTGTGGGAAAGAATGAAGGTGCTCCAATAATCTGGAACACTGTCAGCATGAAAGTCACTGGTACATGCTGGTGAGGCCAAACTTACGAAGATTCTGTCCAATGTCTCGGGATAATGAGCTGTTGCCAGTGTGCTAGCATCCTGCATGTGTTGCTTCAAGTTCCAAAATTGCTTCAGGCCGACTCCGCTAATGTCGACAATGTTGTTTGATTGTGAGACTGGCGTCTCTGGATACTGCCGGCCAGGGATACCAGAAGCAAGGGGTAGCGCGAAGTTGAGGAGGTTCTCATAAAGAGCGAATAAGCGAATCAGCTTGGGCGAAACTGTGCCGGTAGTCTTAGACTTGGATATCGACTTCTCATAGTCTCCCATCCGCTTCGATGTGAGATGGGCAACTTCGTAGACATATAGTGGAATACCACGCTGGTCTCTGCAGCCTGTCCATTGCGGATACTATAGATTATGAGTCCTTGCGCACTTTCCAATATATCTATGAGCTTACTAAGCGTCTCGTTTCTTCATACTCGTTGATGTCAATCGTGTTGTAGAGTTCATCGATCTTATTCTCCTTTCGCCAATCCTCTGTGTCCTTGAATTGACCAAAAGCATCGTTGGGCACAAACTTGCGCGCTCTTAGATATCGTCTAGTGGTAAAGTTAGACAAGACCAGGCAGCCAATGAGAGAGCTACTAACAGCAAGGTTTCGTCATCATGAGAAGCTCTTTGACCACCCTGAGCAGCCTTGTAGTAACCCTTCTGCGCAGCCACTGTCTTGAATCTTTCTAGGGCCACTATCTGGTCTTGAGCAAGATGCCCGACATGGGTCGCAGGATACTGGTAAGACTGAACGCGCTGGAGATCCCCACCGTCATGATCCATAATGAGAGAGACTTATTTGAGCGATACGGTCTTTGAGGTCGAAATCGGATCGGTTCTCACTGAGGAAACAGGGGTGAGATGAGGCAGAGGTAGAATAGTTGATCAATAGGATGAGCATGCTGCCCAGGAGGTGGGAAGCTCGTCTTACTAATACATAATCTGCGCCAAGGCCAAATTTTATGATTTTATGAGTCCCCGTCCCTTGCCGTCGGTCAGCATCGTCATCGCCATCCAAATACTGTACCTCGGGTGCAGCACCGGCTTCTGGAAACACCATCTCCCCGAATCCGATACCTTTCGGTCTACCCGCCCATCGTTCCTTTGTTTCTTCTTGCTGACAAATGGCATCCCCTCCCTACGAGCAAGACTCCCACTTCCTCAATCTCCCCGACGAGATCCTGTACAATATCCTCAGTCTGCTCGACGTAACATCCCTAGTATCTACGCAGAACACTTGCCATCGGCTCCTTGACTTAGACAGCCCGCTGTTATGGCGTGAACAATGTGTCTCGGAGTACACATATTGGCAGCCGACTCATAACTTCTCTCATACCCTTCTACAGCCGGCCATCGTTGAACAACCATGGCGAAGCCTGCTCAAGGAACGCAGAACAAAAGACCTGAGGATTCGCCAAACAATAAAGGAAGTCATACCCACAACTGTTGGACGCCTCGCAAGATTGAGAAGCATCGTCTCAGAGGCTGAGGATGCCAAAGACGTGCTGTACAATCTTCTGGATTGTCCAGACGACGCATTGGACGTCCTTGCACGACAATACTGGATCAATGACACACTAGGTAGCATCGAGAGGACAAGGGCAATTGAAGAATGGGCAAAGCTAGCAGACAACATTGACGTGCCCTTGGAGCGAGCCCTGGGTGCCTTCGACTTGTTCTGCTGCGAAAGACCGCCCGAAACACTCGATCAAATCTCTGCTCACCTTGACATGTTGGCCGAGCGATTCCGTTTAGACAATCCGGAATATGCCTCACTGACTCTGCGAGAACGTGCTATAGCACTTGTTGTGTGGCTGCGATCGATGGGCTTTAGAGGCGTTGAGCCAGACCACTATTACGAATTGAAAAACAGCCTGATTAGTATCGCACTATGTGATGCTTCACATTCGTCAATACCTATTATTTCAGTGGCTATTTACAGTTGTATTGCGCAACGTATTGGAATAGATGCGCAGCCATGTGGCATACCAAGCCATGTTTTGGCCATCGTACGAGCACCTGCAGGTCAAACACTTGATGGAGAGGTCACGACTAATACCAAACTTGACACCACCTTTCTCGACCCTTTCACAGATACCAATGAGATCCCACCTGCCCAACTCACGCAGCAGTTACTGGGCATGGGGTTTCCCTCCAGCCTCGTCAGCTCGCTCCATGGTGTACTGAAACCCCTGGAAGTCCAGGGGCTGCTTCTTCGTGCTAGCGCGAATATCGCCAACCTTCGTCGCCATCACAATGATCCTCCGACATTCACTACTGTGCTCAATGACATTGCCCCGGAAGCTTCAACTTTCCTCAAAAGCGCTGGGCGCTTGGCCTCGACTCTGCGAACGACACTCTATTCATCACGAGCGCTATACGCCACGACTTGGGCACAGCTAATCTCGACTAATGATCAAGCTCATCGGCTGGAAGGTGATCTAGGCGAGCATCTCGAGAGTTTCGCGCATGCTTTCCAAGTTGACTTTCAGATTGACGAGCCGCTAGCGAGGCGCTATATATTAGCTATTCTAGATCGAACTGGAGCTGATGTCGAGCTGTTCCGAAAGTTCTTGCGGCGTTTCAACGACGAGGATGCCGCGGTGCCTATATCCTCGCCACGGCTTGGAGTGCCCGATGCAGCACGGGTTCGTTATCGCGTTGGGCAGATCTTCCGCCATCGTCGGTTTAGGTACCTTGCGGCGATAACAGGTTGGGATCCGAAGTGCCGGGCGTCCGACCAGTGGATTCGACAGATGAATGTGGACTCACTCGACGGCGGACGCAAACAGTGTTTCTATCATGTTGTGGTCGATGATGGCAGTACACGGTACGTTGCGGAGCAGAATGTGGTTCTGGAATACTCGAACAGTAATGGTGGTTATATCGACGCGCCGGTACCTGTGCCGCCAGGGTTGGCCAAGATTGCAGGAAGGTGGTTCAAACGGTGGGACAAGAATAGAGGTCGTTTCGTGAGTAACGTAGAGGAGCAGTATCCGGACGACTAGAGGGTTATGAGACTAGACCATGCATGAGTAGGTAGATAACCTTCCTAGAACACTCGACCTAATCGAACCTATGTTGTTTCACCTTTGTGCCAAGTGTTGTGTGGTCATACCCTGTTCACGTGCGGCGAATGCCCTACGGCAGTACGGCTGCACAACCTCAGGGTTTCATTCATTTGCTTTCCGAGCCTACAATTGATAAGGAACTTTGCGAGTGTACCACAGCGCATCTACAGTATTGCACTCGAAAGCCGAGTGTCGTGTCGCTACCTGTAGGGTTGACTGAGGGTCATGCAGTAGAACGACCACACATCAGTTCGTGCAGAGGCGTACACCCGTCACAATCAAGATGACGCACCTCCTTCGAGCAAAGCAGTCTGGCATACAGACTGACTTCAGTGAGAGTCTCAACAGCACGCTGTTTGCACCATCCCTACTATCTCAATATGGTATCAATTCGCAGATTACCAAAGTCGTCTATGACCCCGTTCAATCACTCCTTGCTGTTGGCACTCGAGCTACTCAATTTGGCATTGGTCGCGTATATGTTTTCGGCAGTGGGAGGATTGAAGTCCAATTCGATTTACCAAGGAGAGGTGCTGGTGTGAAGTGGATGAGCTTCTGCGCTGACCGACTGGTCGTGCTGGATGACAAGGGTGATCTTACGGTTTTCGCGTTGCTCGAGAAGAGCTTGCAGTCGACATTCAGTCCGCCGGGAAGCGTTATTAGCGTAGCTTGTGATCCAACTCTGGACTTTGTGCTCTTAGGCTTGCAAAATGGTGAGCAGTAAATTATACTCGTCGGTCCTGCGGCACGGAGGATCCTATACTGACAAAATCACGCAGGCGAGATTGTTGCATACGACATGGACCGAGAGATGCTCGCGCCCTTCAGACTACCCAATTTCTGGGCTGAACAGAATGCTAGAGCACGTATGCAGCCGATCATCTCTTTACAGTTTCATCCACGAGATATTGGCACTGTGCTCATCGGCTATCCCGAGGGTGCTGTGATCTACTCCTTCAAACAGAACAAGGCTACTAAAGTATTCCATTACCATATCCCCAAAGGCGCGCCAGGCGGTGACAACAATGCAACTCTCGACCGGAACCCAAAATTATTGAATGCAGCCTGGCATCCTACTGGCCAGTTTGTGCTGACCGGGCACGATGACGGGAGTTTAGTATTCTGGGACACAAAGACCGGCCAAAAGATGCTTGCCCGGACGCTGACTGATACTCATGTGGACAAAGAAGGCTCTGGTGCAGGTGCTACAATGTTCGGTGGCAACATTAGTGGGGAGACGACACGACTTGCCAAGATAGCATGGTGCGCTCACCAGGACCCGGATGATACTGGCATTCTGATCGCTGGAGGTAATATACCTCCGGCTACAGGCTTGACATTTCTTGAGTTAGGAAGAACTCCAAATTACTCGACCTCTTCCTGGCAGATTCTGGAGGACCACTTTGCGAACCCCAAACGACAACGTGTGCTGCCGACACCAGCTAACCTTGAAGTACTGGACTTCTGTCTTGTGCCACGGCGAACTCCTTGGTTTGCAGGGGCGCACGATCCCGTCGCAGTAATTGCACTTCTTTCGTCTGGTGAACTTACAACATTGAGCTTCCCGAGTGGCTATCCGATCGTTCCATGCAATCAATTGCCATTGAGCATGAGCTTGCTCCATCCGTTCGCTAAGGTCATAGCACAATCATCAGTCGATCGTGCGAGATGGCTGGGTATGACCGAGAACAGGTGAGTCACTTTCCCAGTGTCATTTCAAACATTTTAAAGGTCGTGAAGTCAACTCATGCTGACGCCCGGCTACACATGAATAGGCAAACAGGACCAAAGCTGTTGACAGGCGGGCTTGACACAGTACTCCCCGCGAGACACAACGAACAGCGTAATGTCATCATGTCAGCACACGCCGACGGTACAGTACGTATCTGGGATGCTGGTCAGAACGATGAGATCGAGAATCCGTCGATGTGTCAGGCAGATGTGGCGCGTGGTGTCGGACGTATTGATAATGTTCAGATCATGCAAGTAGGCTTGGCAAGCACTAGTGGTGAGCTGGCGGTTGGCCTCAGGAGTGGCGAGCTTGTCATTTTCAGGTGGGTTCGTAACAACGACCCTGGACGAGAGTCGAGTACATCCTCTGTCAACAAGCCCAATGCTTTAACTAACGCAACAGCCCGTATGGATCCCGGCCTCACTGAGGGCTTCCAGCCTTTCACTGTCCTCGACAAGCAGAATGGTCCGTGTACGGCACTAAAGGTGAGCAATGTCGGCTTTGTTGCAGCAGGCTTTGAAGGTGGTTCTGTCGTGATTATTGACCTTCGTGGTCCCGCCATCATCTTTGACGGCGCTCTGAAGGACTTGCTCTCTGGTGGAGGTGGAAAGTCTCCCTTAAGTCGGAGAAAAAGCGGCAGCGGAATGAGTACTACAGGCTATGCTACGACGATAGAGTTCAGTGTCATGACTCTAGATGGCGAATCATACTCCAGCATCCTACTGCATGTCGGCGCAAATACAGGCTCGGTCGCGACATTGAAGATTTTACCAGGACAAGGCGGGCGCTATAGTGTCTCACCAGCCGGGTCAATAGCTGCAGTAGGGAAAGTGAAACTGATTCACCCACTCAACGGAAAGTCCACGACACCCGCCCACGCCTCGCCTCAAGCTGTCGCAAGTCTTCGGGACGGCTTCAAAGTTGATGGATTCCTCCTTGTGGTTACAGAGAACGAAGCAAGGATATTCCGACCTGTGTCTGCAAAGGGCACTCATCACGCCTTCAGCAATACCATTTGCTTATCAGCAGCTGTGTCAAACTATCAGGGTCGTGGTCTTGCTCTGGTAGGTCTCTTTGGGGACGATACCATGAAAGCATATTCCCTACCTGGACTCCGTGAACTCGCTTCTGCCCGACTCGATGGTATGTTGGATATGAAGCGCTTTCAAGATGATATTGTGACTCCCAGTGGCGATATTGTTGGCTGGACTGGTCCTTCTGAGATTGCCACAGTCAGCATTTGGGGGATGCCACCACAAAAGTAAGTCTTCTTTGAGAGCTGTGTTACTCTTCTGCCTGGCCCCACACTAACTTGCGCCGGCCTCAGAACATCACCAACCCTCCTCAACCCTGCCGCACTGATCCCCGCACGTCCCACAATCTCCAACTTCGAATGGATCTCCGGAAACCAATACATGGACGCCAGCCAAATTTCCCTTTTGATAGGTGGTCCTTCCCGCCCACCCTCGAAACGTCAACTTGCTCAGATACATGCCGACGAAGTGGCTGCCCGCAATCGTACCCGCACAGATGCCGCACCTGGCCCATCAAGACGTACTGCTGCAGATGGTGCTGTCGTGCTCCAAGGCGAAGAGGAAGGCTACTGGGCTTACATGACACGTAATGTGCAGGAACGAACGGAAAAGCTCGGCATCATGGGAGACAGTGTGGACCGTCTCGAGGATAACAGTAGGGGCTGGTCGGAGGATGTGAACAAGTTCGTTGGCAGGCAGAAGAAGAATCTTGTCATGGGAGCGATCAAACGTGGCATTGGCTTTTGAGTGAAAGTGATCGCTGGCTTGGTGCTCATCCACAGCAGTACAGCTGGGATGGGTCAACTTCAACACTCATCATGCATCGGCCAGCTCATACTCCGCCAACAATTCTTCGTCCTACTCTAACACCACTAGTACTAGGCACAATGTCGAAAGACGTCACAAGCTAGCAATTCAACGCATTGGCAGTACAATCCTGTACGACTCTGCGTTGGCGTGGCAGGCACATCCCTACATGACCCCGCACGCTGACAACACACCAGCTGTATTGCTGTTGCACAGCACGCCACCAGCCGCATGTATTGTGCTTGCCCCTCTTCGGTGGCTCGTGCGCTGGGATCTGGTACTACCTCCAGCGCGATATATATATATATATATATATATATTCAGCTACTATCTCCCGTGGGCAAGTCCTTTCCTCACCGATAGTACTCCAGCAATACATCCCGGATCACTTCACCCATACGCCGACGACCAACAACCCAACGCAATCATCCGAACAGGCACGCATCAAGACCGACCCACTGTCAGTATGCCTCTTCCGACGACCGCACTCCGCAGCGTCCACCGTGCCGTGAACACACGGTGCCAGCAACTCCGGACTATGCCTACCACAAGCAACACAGTCCCCTCGTCTAACAGCATACGACACTGCCACCCGATCGCAACAGCTTTGGTGGCCGGCTGCTACATAACCGCGTCAGCAAGCTTGATAGCCGAAGTCGCATGTGTGCTGTCGAAAGATGATGTTGGCGTGAGAGACCCCAAAGGGTATGAGTGGGCGAAGGCGTCCGGACTGTTGATGGGGTTTTATGAAGGATGACGATTGTGTCCTTTTCGCGCTGAACGGAGGGAATAGGAGGGAATAGGACGGGATGACTTCAAGCCGGCCGCGGCGAGGAGCAACAGCAGGATCGATGGCGCAACAACATCGGGAATGATGGCGGTGCTGTGTCGCAGGACTCAGATGAGGAGGAAGTAGAGGCGAATTCAATAGCATAGCCGATCAAGCTTTCGTACATTTTATAGCTTTCATTGTTTACTGAACATGCTTCTGCGGACCCCAGCCTCTTTCGAACCCACATCGTGTGGCTGTTCGATGGCCTCTATTGGTATTTGGCGAGCAATCCTAGCTGGCATTTCGTCATTATGTCAGAGCTCACCTCCTGAGTAAATGGTAATACGATCAGTACTGCGCTCTACAAAGCCCGGACACCTAGAGTCTTCCTGCCTACACATAAGTCGAAAAACAACGGAAGTCAGACCGCCTCCATTGACAGCTATTCATCACGATAAAATGCCAAAACAGGTAAGAAAAGACAATAAGAAGAAGTGACGACTTCACTTTAGTTTCAGAAACGCCAAGCCCGTTTCACCTAGACTACCCCGCACATCATCTCGTCTGGACATCAAGTGAAACTCTCGCAACTTCGTTACAGTCTCGATCTAATAGCTCACCATCCAGCATTCTACTCAGTATCTAGCAATATGGCTTCCAACGCATCATGTATCTTCTGCAAGATCATCAAAGGTAGCCCTTAGCACAACACACCACCAAACCACTCTTTACATGCCCCGCCATCACCGACTAACAGCGGCCTTTCCTCAGGCGAGATCCCCTCGATGAAGCTCTACGAATCCTCAAAGACCCTCGCCTTCCTTGACATCCAGCCGCTCTCCACAGGCCACGCCGTACGTCCCCCTCACCCATCCCCTCACCTCCCATTTCCAACCAGTCCCCACCTCTTCTACCTGACCCGCAACTAACGCCCTCACCCCTACCTCCAGCTCATCATCCCCAAACACCACGGCGCCAAACTCACCGACATGCCCTCCGAAGCCCTCTCCGAAGTCCTCTCCGTCGTCCAGAAAGTCGCCAAAGCCTCCGGCGCCGTCGACTACAACGTGCTTCAAAACAACGGACGAGCTGCGCACCAGATGGTAGATCACGTACACTTCCATATGATCCCGAGGGTGGAGAGTGAGGGATTGGGCGTGGGGTGGGAGCAGGTCAGCAGGAGTAAGGAAGAGTTGGGCAAGTTGGCGGAGAGGATGAGCGGGGAGATTGCGAAGATGTGAATGGAGAGGGCGAGAAATGTATGGAAATGAGATGTGAGGGGGATGGTGATGGACATGATGTGGAGAGCAGGCGAGGAATGGACGACACAGTGGAGGGTGGTTCGAAGGACGTGCGCCTGAAGTAGCAGAGGTAGGGTGTGAGGACAGGATGATGAAGAGATGGAAGTGGCATGCCATAACGTCGGCTAGGCGCACGGCAGGCGAAGGCGCCCAGTCAACAGCATGACTTGTAAGTGTCAATGAAGACGAAACTTTGCAGGGCCACCAGGTCGGTCATCGTGCCTTTGCAATACAAGCGCAGGACGATGACACTAGCTGGAGATCAATGTCCTAGTATAGCAAGAAGCTATGAGAGGTACTCTTTCTTCGGCCGTCATTGGATTGTCGTTCATTTCAGCATATCTCTCTACATTCAACCCCTTCTAGCCACGACCTCCTCCCACTGCACGCCACACCACTCCTCCAGGTACCTCACTTTCCCCTGACCCTGCTCACTCTCGCTGATGCCGCAGTCCTTCTCGCATACTCCGACAATGATAGCTCCCCACTCCATCCCTTCCAATCCCACATCCTCATGCCCCTCCACTTCCCGTTCCAATTCCACAATCGCTTGCGGCGTCAATTGCAGCTCAAACACCCTGCTGCCTCCACAAGCATCGCATCTCGGTATCCCCTTCGTCTTCGACGTCCCCGTCGTGCTGACTCCCCGACCACTCCCCGCACCCGTGCCCGGGGCAGACACGAACAACGCCCCGACCGCATCACTTCGATTGCACAGCAGCGGCGTCCCTGCAAACTCGTATCGGAGCACTTGCTCAGGGTTCTGTGCTAGCGTGTCGGCAAAGTGCTGAAACGTCTTATCATGGGCTGATTCGTACAGGCCTGCTTCTTCTTTTGCGCTACTGCTTCCGGAAGCGGATGTCATGGTGGTGTCGGGGTTGTTGTCGAGGAAGGCCGCGTGGTTCTCGGAGAGTGAGGATGCATCGGCAGCGGTCGGGGAGAGGTATTCTGTATCTGCGTCGAGGTGGTAGGTCGGGTATGCGGGTGTTGGATAAGATGTGGGCCACGGGTCTAGCGGCGATTCTGGTTGCTGAGATGACGCGGGCGGAGGCGAAGTGATTCGTGCTTTTGAGGCGAAGGTTGCTGGAAGGTCGTCGACAGAGGTATCCATCGGCACGGGTTTCGTCGTTGCGGCTGGCGCAAAGGGGTTGGAACTGGATGCGAACGGGTTGCTGGAAGATGTTGTTGACGCGAATGGATTCGAAGATGATGTCGAAGAAGCAAACGGATTCCCCTTGCCTCCCGGTTGTCCACCAAAAAGAGATGAGCCAATATTACGCCTCGTCTGCTCTTCCTCTACCTGCTTCTTGTCCTGTGTCTCCAAGACCTTGGACACCCGTATCGACCGTATTGCTCTTATGCTACCAATCTTCCGCCTGCATGCCTTGCGCCGACATGCCCAGATGTACAGTCGTCTTTCGTGGCCCAAGAACTGTGTTACGCCGTCGCGTGTGGGAAGATCACCATTCAGCTGGAGTAAAAGACTCATGTAGCTGTTACATGTCTTGCATGTTACGAGAGACGGTGGGCAATGTTGTTGATCATCGAGCCAAACGGGAGAACCGCCGAGCTGGTTGAAGGGATCGCCATGCGGTACTGGCTCTTGAGAGGCATAGCCAAGGAGGACGGATGTTGCGACTGTATCGGTCACTTCATTAAGAGATTCGTCGCTGTCGTAGTCGTCCATTAAGCAGTGAAGTGATACTTTCCCGATATACACACAAGCAACTGAGAATCTTCGAAGCGGAAGGACTCGAACGTGAAACAGATAAAGGAAAAAGTCATGAAAGCTGAAACAAACATGTGACCGAGTGCCGATCGCTTCTGTAAAAAAAGGCCGGGGCGGTGAGAACTCGCAAAACATTCAACCCTCGAATGTTACGTACGCGAAGTGTCTATCAGGTCAGTATCCTGAGAAAGAGTGCTTCAAATATGCTGACTTTCGCTGTCTCTAGACACGACCATCACAGGATGTCTGTCTATTCTGTCTCCACCGTCTACAATCTCGCACCCCCACGTTACGCCTGCCACACTCTCGCTCGATAGCGTCCAGTCCGACCTCCCAAGCGCCAGAGACCAGCTTCGCTCCAAAGAAAAAGACTTGGGGCAGATTCCAAGGTGCCGCAGCAGGCGCGCCGTCATTTCCGGATCCTTCACTGCCACAGCAGCCGATCCCAGAGGCTCGAGAGCCACCTCCGACTCCAAGTCAAGATACAAGTCGACCGTCTCGGGAACATTTTCGACGGCCTCCACATTTCAATCGAGCAAATACAGATGACCATAATGGAGGCAGTCGAGAATCAGCACCATCAGGACGTCCCGCTCAGGGTCTTCGAATCGTTCGACACAACACTGGGCGCGGTGACCCATTCATGGAAGCAAGGACATCAAGATTCGCCGCGGCGTCTTTCCAAGCCGATAATAAGTCGAGGCGACCAGATTCGCTTGCGAATGGTAATCAGCAGAGTGATCGTCCGACCTGGGGACGACATCTGCGTCCACGGCAGGACAGACCGGCCGAGTCTGTGAGACAGGCATCGGAATCACCGACGTTTCAAGTGCGTAAAGTCGCCCGCGAGGAGCCAGAAGCAGAAAGATCATCACCAGTCGAAAGACGATGGCAAGAACGGCAACAGAACGATGGACAATATGTGGGGTTTGGCAATTCAAGGCGAGACTCTGCCCCATGGCGAAGGGAGAGCAGGGCAGGGGAAGATCAAGCAGCGTCTAACATCTCGAGCTACCGTGGAAAAAAACCAGTTGAGCGAAGGGATACAAGTGCACCAGTTACACCATCACTGAATTCAGAAAACCCTGAAGCTGGAATCCTGTCCTCGAGCTATGATATCGAGTACAATGGTCTAGATAGGTCGCAAAAGGCCGAGAAAAGCCGAAAAGAGTTCAAAAAGATGAGGTTCGAGGAAGATTCCGAAGCCATGAATACTAAGAACAGTCGTGGCAGATCAGCAGCCTCTACATATGATGAAGCATATGACGAGTTGGACGAACGCCCCGCTCGAGGACAAAGTCGAAGACCTGCAGCCGGCAGATATGATGATTACGAGTCTGAGAGACCGGCTCGAAAGAAGTTTACGCAAAATGCTGTGCCGGCGTCATACGACGCCACACCTCAGCGACGTGGCCGAATGAGTGGAGGTGATCGCCGGGCAGACAAGTATGCAGCTAATCCGTACGAGCAGGAAGAGGACGACCCGGAGCAGGCTGCTAGAAAAGAGCGGCGACAGCAGCGAAAGCTTGACAAAGAAAGAGCAGCGAAGAAGGCAGCGGAAGTGCAGCCGATTGAGCTGCCTGCATTCATCAGCGTGTCTAATCTTGCCACGGCTCTAAGAGTCAGGATGTCAGATTTCGTTGACAAGCTTGAAGAGCTCGGCTTTGAGGAAGTGGCGAATGATCATGTCTTGAACTTCGAAAATGCTAGTCTGATTGCCCAAGAATACAACTATGAAGCGTTAGAAGATCGGAGTGAGACGGAAGACCTCAAAGCGCGACCTCTACCAGAAGACACTTCCAATCTGCCGCAAAGGCCGCCAATCGTGACGATTATGGGTCATGTTGATCATGGAAAGACGACACTATTGGACTTTCTACGCAAGTCATCAGTTGCTGCTTCCGAGCACGGTGGCATTACCCAGCATATCGGTGCCTTCTCAGTACAAATGGCTTCCGGTAAGACTGTCACCTTTCTGGACACACCTGGACATGCCGCTTTTCTCAGCATGCGCCAGCGTGGTGCAAATGTCACAGACATTGTCATCCTGGTCGTTGCTGCAGATGACAGCGTCAAGCCGCAGACCATAGAAGCCATCAAACATGCAAAGGCTGCGAAGGTACCCATTATCGTCGCCATCAACAAGATTGACAAGGACGAAGCAGATATACAAGGCGTAAAGCAAGATCTGTTGCGCCACGAAATCGAGGTCGAAGACTTTGGCGGTGATGTTCAGGCTATTCCCGTCAGTGGCAAGACAGGTCAAGGTCTTGATGAGCTCGAAGAAGCAATGACTGCCCTCTCCGAAACACTCGACATGCGGGCAGATCGAGAAGGTGCCTCTGAAGGCTGGATCCTCGAGGCCACAACGAAGCTCTCCGGACGTATCGCAACTGTCCTAGTGCGCCGTGGCACACTCCGCCAAGGTGATGTGATAGTAGCAGGAACAACATGGGCTCGCGTCCGCACTCTCCGCAACGAAGCCGGCGTCGAGGTCTCCGAAGCGCCACCAGGCACACCTGTCGAAGTCGACGGCTGGCGCGACCAACCCTCTGCCGGCGACGAAGTCCTCCAAGCACCAAGTGAACAAAAAGCCACCTCCGTCGTTCGCTATCGTCAAGAAAAGCTCGACCGCGACCAGACCGCCAAAGACATGGAAGCCATCAACGAAGCGCGGCGCCTCGAAGCCTCAAAGCGCGTCCTCGAAAAAGCCGAGAAAGAAGCCGCCGAGAACGCGGCCAAAAACACTTCTGCCGCAGAGGCCAAATCAACGCCTGATGCGAACAGCCCCAAACCTCGTGCGGACACTGCTCCTGCCGTCGCGACGCCTGCCACCGCCCCTGTTGCTGCGACCACAGATCTCTACTTTATCATCAAAGCCGACGTCTCTGGGTCTGCCGAAGCTATCGCGGCCTCAATCGCCCTGATTCCCCTCCACAACCACCCGATCACAATCCACCTCCTCAAGTCCGCCGTGGGTCCCATATCCGAATCGGACGTCGCGCACGCCGCATCGGTCCCCAACCGCAACGGCACAATCATCTCCTTCAATCAGGCCGTTGCCCCCACGATGGTGCAGGCGGCCGAGCGCGCCGGCGTCCGCATCCTCGACGAGAATATCATCTACAAAGTCATTGACAATGTGCGCGGGCTCGTCGAGGACAAGCTACCTCCCGTCGTGACGCGACGCGTCGTCGGTGAAGCAGAGGCGGCCGCGGTATTCGAGATCAACGTTGGTGGCCGAAAAACGATGAAGATTGTCGGCACGAAGGTGCGGAATGGTATTGTGAAGAAGGGTGGGAGGGTCACTGTTAGGAGGGGCGGCGTCGGTGAGGAGGGCAAGGTCGTGTATGAAGGCGTGGTGTCGAGTTTGAAGAGTCAGAAGAAGGATGTCGCGGAGATGAGAAAGGGAACGGAGTGTGGGCTGGGCTTTGAGAATTGGGAGGACTTTAAGGTGGGAGATGTCATTCAATGTTTTGAGGAGAAGAGTGAGAAGAGGAGGTTGTAGTGGAAGAGGGAATTGTTAAATGTAAAGGTTGACTGAGTATCAAAATGCACTATTACCAACAAAAGATCTTCTCCTGTGCAATGTATCAGATAGAACTGCATACGTACAAGTTAGAAGATGGCACGATGGCATGAATTGAGTTCACATCCACAATAACATATATCCAAGGGGGAACAAAGTGAAGAATGTACTTATTCTCCTTCACTATCGATCTCCTCGCAGCTATACTACAAGTGCACACAATACAAACACTGCTACACACTACATATCACGACGTCAAGACGCCCCCGTCTCGTGTCTCGAACCCAATCTGTGCAGTTCAATCCAACCCATGCTATGCCCCGCCATCCGCCCTTCACATTTTATCAATGTGCAGCAATCGGGCTCAACACGCCATTCAACCCCTTCCCACCTTGTCCGGCTTCCCTCCCAATGTCCTCATCGCCATCATCATCATCATCATCATCATCATCATCGGGAGCAGCGCGTTTCTGCCCCTTTGCAGGATCGCCATTCCCTTGCGTTGCGACGTTGCTATCGTCCTGGGGGACTTCGAACTTGAGTTTGCTGATCGGCCGCATCTTCCCTGCGCTCTTGCTAGGCGGAAACGCAAACGACGCGTCGTTGCCAGGGTTGGTAGTGGTGGTGGGCGAGACATCACCGCCGTAGAGATCAAGCATGCTTGTGTCACCATCATTGACCGCGGAGTCATCCATACGAAAAGCCCCATTCGTCGCCACCGTGACATCCAGCTCATTATCCACTTCGCCTTCGCCATCAGCATCAGGGTCTACAGCACCAGCAGCATCACCATCCGGCTTCGAGTTCTCGCCGGTTCCCGTGCCTGCAGCGGCTTGCTTCTCACGTTCTCGCGCCGCCTCGATTTCGAGTCGACGCTTCTTGCGCGCCATCATTTGCTGTTCCCGAATGGGTCGTTTGCGAGGACTGCTGATTTTGCCGGTGGGTGGGAGGCGTGGCTTGGGGAAGCGCTGCTTCACGGGTAGCTGGTCGTCCTCGATGAGTGCGATGTCGTCGCGCTCGTTGTCGGCCAGGGTGGAGGCGAGCACGTCGAGCTTTTTAAGGAAATAGTCCTGCACGAGACCGATCTGAGACTCGAGCGAATTGTAGGTGACCGGGGGATATGATTCTGGCGCTTCCATGATGACGGTCGAGCTTGATGCCACGGCGTTGGCGCCGGGTTGGAGGGTCTGGATTCGACTTTGGAGAAGATGCAGGGGCACGCTCAAGCCTGCGAGACCAAACTCTTTGTCGAGACCGAGCTCACGGAAGCCGAAGAAATCTTCGTCGATGTCTTCAGCGAAGTCGCCGCCGACGAATTGTTCGGAGTTATCAGAGAATGCACCAACGCCGTCAGTGCCGACCATGGTGGGGTCAAGAGCTGGACGAAGCAGTTCAGCTAGATAGTCCCGGGTCCGAAGGTAATATGCCTCGAGCTTCAGTGTATGCCGGTCCAGCTCGTCGTGGGCATAGTGGTCAAGGCTGTCCAAGTCGTGGCCGTATGTTCGAAGCGTGTGAAGCATGGCTTCTTCCCGTGAGAATTTTGGCCTGAGAGTTCGGATTTGGGGAGTGCTTGGTACTGGTAGTCGAGTGAGAGGCGTCGCTTTCGTCAGCGCTGTTGAGCCAGGTTGAGCTGCTGTCTTCGTGAAAACTTTAGGAACGTTTTCTGCGTATGTAGCCAATGTATTTGCAAGATTAGCAAAGTATGCGCCAGCCAGATCGGTGACAACATCTAATGCCGAAGGTTGGAATTCTTCAAAGCCGGCGTGATAAAACAGCTTGCCCACGCTGCGTCTTAGCGCAGCACGGCAGACATTGGCGTCCATGATTGGGCCCTCGTCAGACACTACTGTTGCAGGTATGTCTGCTTCCACGAAAGGCTCAGGCTCGTACTTCTGAAATTGATTCTGATATGTCTGCAGATGTGTCAATACTTGCTCGCAGTCGAATGAGCATCGGAAGTTATACCTGTGTTTGCACTTGCATCTGCTTGACGATCGCAATCTTTGCAACAATCTTACGCGTATCTTGCATTTGCCGCATATTATTATCCAACTTTGTGCTCAGAGTGCTTTGACACGATGTGAACGAGCCTTTCGGCACAACACGAAGACATTCTTCTCGTTGCTCGATCGCGTGCCCATCGACGTCTTCTCTCCAAGAGATCCTGTCATTAATTTGTGGCACAGCTGCCAGAGGATCATAATAATCAGGAAGAGCACTTTCGTCAGCGTCATCGATCTCTTCTTGTAAAGTAGTGGCTGCACCTTCCTTGCTCGCAGGATCCACTCCAGATGTGGCCAAAGTCGAGTCCTGTGTTGCAGTCTTCTGCGTTCGCAGCCACTTTCTCATCCCAGCTTTACTCCGAAGCAGCGCTGGCTCTTCGAGGTTGAGTTTGTCCGATAAGAACATACGCTGTCGTGAAGCAGCAGCGTGAGCTCGATCTCTCTTGGTGACTTGCTTCCACGTCTTGTACTCTTCGTCCTCTTGCTCAAGCTCTTCTGTATGTGTAGCGCCTATGATTGATACGTCCGGCATGTCCAGATCGCTGGCATCAGCCTGGCTGGCAGCCCCATTCATCATGACCGGCGTTTCGCCTCGTGGTGGGGTCGAAAAGCCGAGCAGACTGCCCTCCCGAGTCGAGTCGGCATCGCCCCGGAGGTGCTCATTCTTGAGCGTTGTGAGCACGTCGTGAGTCTTCGCATCAGGCGCGACCGCTGCACTTTCATCACTCGGAGGAGCCTTACGAGCAGTATTGGTACCTTTCTTACTCGATTTACCAGGGGCTTTGCGCCCCCTTGTGGCTTTCAAAGGTTCGTCATCACTTTCCTCACCGTCATCGAACTCTATTTGCAAGCGCTTCTCTTCAGCCTCCACCGCGGCTCGACTGCGGATAGTAATGTCAGGAATTAGTGGTACAAGCTTTGCAGTCTCCTTCTTCATGTGTTCAGCCTTTTTGCGTAGGAAATTCTCTGGATTCGCATTATATCGAAAGCAGTTGTTCCATATGAGATCGAGATCGTCGCAAAAGTCCTTCTTTGATTGGTATGCCAGACTTTTCAGCTTCTTCAGCATGGTACCAATGTCCATTGGCTGTTTTATGACGTGATAATAGTCAGGTGCTTCTCGCTTGTTGACCTTCTGTAGGAAGGGCGCTGACCATTCGGTGCGCGCTTTGAGCTCCATCAATACTCGTTCTGCCGACTCGTATAGTTCTTCTTGACCAACCCGTTCCTCGTTGGCCCACTTGCTGCGGTTCTTGCGCACCTCGCTCATCAGGGTACGAAGGCGCTGATCCGATGCCTGCACCAAGGCGCGCTTTGCGTCTATCCTCCCAATGAGATGTTTCAGCGTCAAACTCGATGCGCCAAGGTTAGTGCTGCTTAGTGTTCCCTGCCGTGGTCCAGTACCGGTGGTTTCATTTTCCTTTGCGGCAGCAGCTTCCTCTCCTGCAGCTTCAGCCTCAACCTGTCTATCCAATTCGTCCAATTTCTGTTGCTCAAGCATTGCATCACGATCATTCTCCAAGGTATAGAATCGTGTCTGAATACTTTGCCTCACTGCATCCTCGGCTGCCTTCTTCTCTTCCTCCAATTGTTTGCGGGCCTCCTCCGATGTTTTAGTCTGTCCACCAGAGGACGCAGCCGTAGAGTACCTGCTAAGAGACGGACCAAGGAGTGGAGTGAGCGGACCATCATTAAACCTGAACGTGGGTGCACTTTTACTCTGTAACGGGGATACAGGCGCCGCTTGGATATCCTGTTGTACCTCCTCTTCGTCCTCATCATCGTCGCCATAGTCGTCGTCGGCAATGGCGCGTGCAGCGCGTTTCGGAGGGGATGGTGGTATGTTCGTTTCCTTTTCTTGTACATTCGAAGGTCCATTGGCCTCACGACTCCCATCGTCCTTCCACGTCTCGAGCAGACTCTGATTCTTCTCAAATAGTCTCGCTATCCTCTGCTCTGTCCTCGAGTATAAGCTGTGCATTTGCGCTTTCTTGGCATCCTCCATACTGAGATCTCTCTCCAGCATACTGCCGATCGGCACGCCATTGGATTGACTGTCATTTTCATAGGGTGTACGTGATCTCTTCAGAGGATGAGAGGCAGAGGGAGACAGGCGCGAGCCATTGGTGGAATGATGTGCTGTAAGTCTAGGCTGTGAAGGTAGCATGTCGGCTTTGTTTCAGCCATGCGCGGGGAGAGAGCGTCGTGTCGACGAGCAGACTAAGGTCAATATTCTATCGCGTCACGATCGAAACCAAGTATAGTGGTCGATATGTAGCATATTTCGCTATCGCTGAATCGATTCGCGAAGTTTCTGGGACGATATTGATGAAATCTGATGCGCTTCGACGAAACAAATATTTGGTGAGTTCATGGGCAAAGGTCAGTACGTGGTTAGCGATTTTGGGAATACAGCCGAATGGGGAGTCTCGTGAGCCAAACTTCTGAAACTCAGGTAGAACCACGACGCCGGCATCCAAGCTATCAACATAGTCATTGCTATTATCGACTTGTCATGAGAAGGCGAGGGTGAGTGGCTATAGACGCAGACAGCATGCGCATCCGGACTCCATTCGCAGGTAAGTGCTGCGATCCTCAATGCGACCTGGCGAACAGAGTTGACAACTTTCCAGCTGCCTTTGGCACGCTCGTTGTGTTTGCAGGCTACATTGGTCTGGCACCCCTCACGATACCCACACTCTACCGACATGACGACAAGATCCTACACTTCTTCACCTTCTTTCTCTTGACTGTACGTGGGCTCATCAGGACCAGCATCTGACAGCTATTGACACCCCTTTCAACAGCTCACATTCTACTGGATCCTTGACACGAATCGACGGCGCGTGATACAACTCACACTCGCAACATGTACAGGCGCAATGGCCATAGGATCGGAGGTGATTCAAGGAGCGATACCAGTACGCTGTGGAACGACTCAAGGAGCAGAATACACGACTAATATCATGCTCTAGAACGGACGGGAATTTGATTACCTTGACATCCTCGGCAACGTCGTAGGCTCACTAGCCGCACTGGGTCTCTGCTCCGCCTACCACAAGCGCATGCTCGATCGAAAAAGAACAGCCAGAGGATATCGATCCGTTGGTGGAGATGAGGAGCTAGGAGAAGAAGACGTCGACGACGTTGAGCTGGAAGAAGGCACTTCGGCACAAGAAAGTGGCATCACACCCGTGGCGCCCAGAGAGGCAACATTGGAGGGAGATCTCGACCAGTGGGACGAAAATGAGGAAGATAACTGGAGTGACGATGAGCCTATAACGAATGGCTCTCCAATTGCTGCAAAGCCGCCACCGGTGGATGATTTGGCAATCTCAAAAAAGGATTAAAAGACGTCTTAGCAAAAGTGTGATAGTATAGTTCGTGGGTATCGTAATGTATTATGTCGACATGCTCGAGTGAGATCTTCCCAGCTCTCACTACTCCAAGCCTCCAATCTCCCCAAGTCCCAACCAGAATATGCAGCCTCCCTTCATAACGCCAATCAGATCATGCTCATGGGTATATCGTGTCCAACTCGTCAATGCTTCATCTCTTCCCGCCTCTTATATCTCGAAATTGGTTCTTGACTTCCGACGTAAAATGTGAGAACAATGTTTCGGCCTTATTCGTATCTGTTGCAGTATGAGCGATTGCACATGTGTGTCCGGATCCAGTGCTTTCCCACCTTCTATGCTTGTTCCTCCTCGCTCCGCAGGCTTCTCGCCAGTTCTTAGCTGATGCACTCTTTTATGTATTGTCCCAACCATTTTGTGGAACGATTGACTACGGAGAAGCTGGGCACTTTTAGTTGTGAACGGCATGGGCGTTCTCGAAGGAGTGGTACCTTTTCAATAAGGAACTTCTATGACAGGAAGATTGTATTAGTAGAGCAGGGTGGCGAAAGCATGGCGATACTCTGGGTACTGGCGTGGCATAGTCTGCAAGATTACTCACCTCTGACAACGACGCCAGCATATAGAAAGGATTAGGCATGCTCGTTCAATGATGTGTAGACACACTGTCTCGCCTCTGGCGGCGGATGGAGATGTGATGGTGATGCGATGACATGCAGGCAGGCAGGGCAGGATCGCCGAACTCAAACATTGGTGAAACGGCTATACATGGTGTCGACAGTACATCTACATCTACCATGTTGCATGATCCTTAACATCTCCATCTACGCCACTGTGACAAACATATCTCACATCTTGCTCAAACAGGTAGTCACTCGAGTGTGACAAGTCCTCGGTGGTCGTGCCTACTTGCTAAGGAGTTTCATACGGATTTCCCGCCACATCAACTCCACTTGTCGTATCATATAGTGCTTGCTTCCCGCACGCTCTGCTACAGTACTTTCAGACGCTACAAGCCTTGTTAAGTGCCATCGAGTGGTTGCGTAAATCAATACAGGCCCAGAATCGTAGAGGAAAACAGTCAATTGTTGCGACTCTGACAAGAAGCATTTCTGGCTCTGCTACGCGGCAGACTTGGGATTCAGCCCAGGACCACAATGTCCTTCCTGCGACGCTCGTCGAAGATGTCAAACGATGACTCTTCAGCGCAGATGCCCGCATTTTTGCAACAGTCAAGCGCAGGCGAGTACATACCTTTCCACCAGCCAGTCACCCACGGCTCCATCTGCTAACAACCTCTACAGAAGTACAAAAAACATTCGAAGAGCTCGAGTGGCATCAACGCAAACGGTGGGCAGAGGGCATGCGCAAAACCCCGCCTGGAGCCAAGCCATCACAGTGGGCAGGTCTACCAGGTGCCGAGATCGTTGCGCGCAACCGCTATGCCAACATCTATCCGTGGCAAAGTAATCGAGTGAAGCTCGAAGTGCAGGATGGTCAGAGTGACTACATCAACGCCTCACCTATAGTGTTGAAATGTACGCGAGCCGGGAATGTGAAGCGGTATATTGCTACGCAGGTATGTTTGCCATTCTAGTGCTCCTCTCTGCCACTTTGCAAACGATCTAACCAATCCCAGGGCCCAACCTCCAACTCCGTCCCTCACATCTGGCGCATGGTCCTTCAACAAACCGGTTCGCCTTCCACCCCGGCCGTCATAATAATGCTCACCCAAACCCACGACTCCGGGAAGGAAAAGTGTTTCCAATACTACCCGCACTCGCCCTCCGACTCGCCCCTCCGCATCTCCCCTGGCACCGTAACCCTCCTCTCCTCACACTACGACGAAGCCGCCCGCACCACCGTCCGCACTCTCTCCGTCTCCGCCACCGAGTCCGGCATCACGACAACCAAAAAAGTCTACCATCTCCTCTTCAGCGGCTGGCCTGACTTTGGCGTCCCCGAAGGCCTCGACCGCGTCGCCCTCCTCGCGCTCGTCAAGCTCAGCGCGAAGCTAAACGAAGGTGGTTCGGAAAACCCACGAATCGTGCACTGCTCCGCCGGTGTTGGCCGTAGTGGGACGTTCATCGCACTAGACTATCTACTAACCGAGCTCGAAGAGGGCGCATTCGAGGGACTGGAGAAAGAGGCACCGCAGGCGAAGAGGCGGCGAAGCGGGTCTGGGCAGGCTGTGAATGTGAAGGAGAAGGGGGAGCATTCTGGATTTGAGGACGATAGGATTGCGGTTACGGTGGATCGGTTGAGGCAGCAGAGGATGATGATGGTGCAGGGGGAGAGCCAATTTCACTTTCTGTATGAGTTGGTGAGGGAGCAGTGGTTGGAGAAGCAGGGGAGAGTCAGGGAGGCGGAGGGGGCGAAGAGGGAGATTGTGGAGGGTTGATGTGGTTGCTTGGGTTGTGGATGGGATGTGACAGAGCGAGGGATAGAGATGTATTGGTTGCGCAGGCGTAGCATCATATCGGCGCTTTTCAAAGACTAGAAGGCATTGTTCAGCACGAAAGCTCTTGTTTCTTGCTAAGTCGTGGTTATACTCATCGTTGTTCCCTCCTTCTTATGCTGCCGAACCTAACAGTTCTAGCAAGTCATCAACCCAGTGTGCGACATTCGTACAGCTATCGACAAGCCATGGAAACTACCGTCCAGCATTGGGGTAGACCACTACCTGTTCAGCATACAGCGCGTGCATTTCCTCATACCACAATCCTCACACTCCCATATAAACCAGCGATGAATCTCCTGACACTCCTCACATTCAAACTCCCCGCCATACCGCTCCCGAAGCTTAACCCACGCATCCTCCCCATCGTGCAAGCAAATATTCGGATTCGCCCTCAACGCCGCCGCAGCCACATTAGCCGCGCCCACCAGATCCGCCCCAGGTACCGGCCGATCGCGCGCCACATTCGCCTCAGCACGACGAAGCAGGTTCGCTTCCTCCCAGAGCACGCATCCGTTCGCGCACGTTCGGCCCGTCCACTTGGCGCCGCATACGTAGCACAGCTCGGCTCTGCAGCGGCAGGTCACGTGGTTGCAGCCGGTGTTGCGCTCTACGTAGGCGCGGCATTGGTGGCAGCGCTTCCAGCCTTGGGACTCGGCGTAGGTGATCATGGCGGCTTCGTTGGGCTCGTCGCAGGGACCGGGGTGGGTGCCTTTTTTGCAGCGTGTGCAGGTCGTGGTGAAGCAGGATGTGCATGTACCGCGGAGTTCGACGATTTCGTAGGGCATGATGAAGCGGGCGCAGCTGTGGGGGCGAATGCGTTAGTCAGGATTCCTGTAGAACAGAGGTTGGGGGGTTTGTTCCAGATGAGCATGATCGAACTTGTGGCTGAGAATACTGTGCTAGAACAAGTGTAGAGTATCCTGGGAAGAGTGCCGTAATGTTTCTGCTCTGACTAATGCTCTGTGGACGTGATATGGAACTTACGTTGGATCGCAGCAATACGTCTTGTTGGGAGTACGAATCTCAACAAGTTTTCGTTCGGTGCTCTGCACCAGGTCAACACCAACGATCGAGCGAACAGTGCTGAGGGGGAATTCCTTCCGGCAACACTTGGGAGGAAACAGAGTATCGTCTCGCAATGCATCTATGAAGAGTCCATAGACGCAGGTATGACAGTACAAATGCTCGCACGGAGCATTGTAGATCTTCGAAGCCACTGAGTCCTCGTAACAAACAGCACACTCACAGTAAGCCTCAATTGTGTCATCGTGAGAAGTGTCCCTTTCCTCGGCACGAGTAGTTCTGGGGAAGACCCAGTCGTAAGTCTCCTTGGCCTTTGCAAAGTTGAGTGGAATGAGCCTTCGCAGTGCAGTCTCGCCTGGGACATCCGGCAATGCAGACTTCAGAGGAACCACGGGGGCGTCGGGATTGTGTAGCTTGACGGCGGCGTGGTGGTCTCGCTCTGCTTGTTTCTCCATCGCAATCTCTGCAGCCAGTGCTGGAAAGTCATCCTGGACGGCGCGGCTGATACTCTGGGCCATTGTATTGTCGTTCACTCTTGTCCAAGCCTTGCGCAACTCTTGTCCCTGCAGTGTCAAAGCGTGCGCAAGATCCGTCAGCTGGCCCGGCTTGGACTTCCGCATCTCTTGTGATAGGGATTCCCTCATGTCATTGAGCTGTGCAGCGAGCACTGCCTTGACCGTGTCTACATCCATCGTGAGAGGTGACTGTCTTGAGTTGATACTGTGATGGATCACAAGTTTGGAAGAACTCCGCGGTGAGTGCCGTACGGTTTCTGCTCAGACTTTGGCGCTGTAACAGTGTATGATTAGACAAGTTGTGGTAGAGGAGTATATCAAATTGTGGCATATATGGCAGGTTTGGAGAATGCTGGAGAGAGTGCCGTGAGGTTTCTGCTCAGACTGGTCAAGCAAGCTGCAGTAGAAGAGTTTGTCGATCGAGGAAGTGTAGATGCAAGGAAGTGAGATTGATAGGCAGCAGTGGGATGACTCGTCACAGGGTCCAGGCTGCCTGGTGCTGTTTCATCCATGTCTGAAATGACGTGAAACACTAAAAATGGAGAATCTTGAAGGCTTGCTCTCATGAGTTGTAAAGTTTCATGTAGTATCATTCAAATCAAGCCATGTTTCGAGCGTTTCGTGATCCCCAAGCCCATCGAGTGAGCGCCCGATCCAGATGGCGTTTCCATCGACAACACACTACTTCCACTTTCCGAGCTTTACAAACTCAAGCCTTGCTCATGGAGACTGACGGCACACAATGCAAGCAGCCTCCGTCCGAATCCTCTTGAAACCTATAAGACTTCTGCTCCACGTCTATCATGATCATCTCTTCGATGGAATCCGGACGAGGTGGAAGTGGAACGCTTGAGCTCGGCCACTTGTTCTCAAATTGCCAGTCCTGCGTGGATACTATCCATGATGCCTGATGTTGCCTGCCTTCATAGCTCGCTAGGGCATACATCGCAGCGAGACTCACTGAAAGAGCGTGTGCTTCTGCTGAGGAAGGTCTGGTTCTGCCAAACGGGACATGTCTGCGGAGAGCCTGGCCAATTGCGACGAACATCTTCAGCATATGTCCTTTCACTGATCAAGCATCATATCATCTTCATTCTCAACTGGCACCACCACAACTTCATGGGCCTCGACAGCTACATCTTCAGCATGAGCTGCTGCAGGTACCACCCCTGTGGCATGAACACTGTCCTCTCCGACCAGCTCCTCCAGTCTCTTCCTGATATCCTTCCATAGTTCATTCTCCTTTTTCTTGCCCACTACATCACGTCTAGCATTCAGCCACCCAATATCCAGATTGCCAAGCCCGCCATTTGTGATTTGCATCTGTGGCTGTTCTTGACCACCTTGCGCCGCAGCACCCGCTCCTGGTCCAACACCACCTGGACGACCACCCGGTGCACCAAGTAAGCCCGGACGACCTGCCACTTGAGATGCTGGCGGAGGTGGAGGTTGCAAATCGAGATCTGAAGTAGCAGATGGGGCAATAATGCCGGCTTCCTCGAGAGCGTAGACTTGACGATGCAAGAGTGCAGATATAGCTTGGATATGCGTGTAGAATGCTGTAGTATGAGCCTCGAAGGCTTCTTTCGAGTCGCTGGCTTCCTGCTGCTCGGATCGTGAAGAATCACCAGTCAGCGACTTGATAGCAGCGCCAGCCGCAGCGAGGGCTTGTGGGATGTTCTCGTCTACGGCGCAGAGCTGCTGGATCCGCTCGGCTGAGGTGAAACTCGTCTTTGCATCGGACGTGTCCGGCATGCTTGTGGATTAGCTCTCTATCATATGCGCGAGTGTTATTCTTGTGAAGTACATGTAGGTCTAGGTTCGCGTAGTGATTTGGAAGCATCTCGAGAAAAGTGGGGTCAACTTCATAGAGTCGACAACATAAAGTGTGGTGGCAGTTTCACGACCGCAACATTGTCGCCACTTCCGTCCGTCTCGCATCAATTTTTCCTATCGCGCAGATCAGCGACTGCAGTCTGAAAGTCGAGACCTCGCAACAGGACCTCGCAGCCGTCGCACGAAGTTCAGTAAACTGTCACACGACTTTGCGCTTGAAGCAGGGCTTCTGCCCACGATCTGCTCTTGTCTATCGTACTGGAGCAGCGAAATCAGTACTGAGCAGAAACAATGGCGACGCCCATGGGCGGGTCGCGGCCGATAGGGTCAGCTGCGGCGCCTAATACCCAGCAAAACCTCAATCAAATCGTAAGTAATGCTAATGGAGTGAGATTCCAACGCCATGGAGAGAGGCAAGCGAAAATTCATCGTGACTGCCTGTGAAATCTGCTTTGCAATTGATGCGAGTGCACCCAGAGCACGTCATGTTTCATTCGACTTTCAATTCATCTCGTCCCTACATCATATTCGCAATTCACAATTCACTATCGTGTTATTGTTTATTGTCCATCACTCTATTCCATCGTCTTGTATCACCTGCGGCATGGCGTGTTTCCTGCTGCCAAGGCCCCAACCTTGGTTTCGACATAGACCGAGCAAGACTGTCACTCTGCCTCCCGAGCCATCACAAATAGCCTCGGACAGCGCTATAAAGCTATTTTATGGTCTGCTGGTCAACGGAGTATACTACGTACCAGCAAGAAGCAATTATGAAGACGGATTTGCTCTGGACAATGAGAGCTCGGTCCGTCCTGTTGTGTTTTGAGATGGGTTGGCAGGACAGGACTAACAACTTGTCTCCTGTTAGGTCATCGAATATCTCAGCAAGAAAGGCTACAATCGGACAGAGGCCATGCTCCGGCAGGAGATGAACAGTGTCGACGCACAAGGACGCCTCCTCAATGCCAATGCGAGGGCCGAGGACCGCGGCGGGCACAAGTACTTCACAGCATTCAGTCTACTGGCGCGATGGGTTGACGACAGTCTCGAGCTATACAAGCCGGAACTTCGACGACTACTATGGCCTGTCTTCGTGTACTCATTCCTCGGGCTAGTTCAGGACCATTACACAGAACTGGTGTCACAATTCTACAACGAGTACAGCAAACTATTTGTGGAAGGACATTCAGAAGACTTGCGAGTCTTGAGACCTGTTCAGTTACAGGAGCATATCGACAACAATGCCACTGCGAAAGCATATCGCAATAATCGATATCGCTTGACTCTGACGCAGACAATCTACTACAACCTGTGCCAATTCCTGGAGACGAAGGACCGAGAAGGCGGTAGTGTCATTCTCAATATTATCCAGACCAGAATGAATGTCGTTAGCATTGATCGTGCGTCCGCAGGCAGTGACAGAGCATTTGCAGCAATGATTGCGAAGTTACATGGCGACACTGACCTACCAGACGAGGATGAGGGCATTCCTGGTCACAATCCCGGCTCAGCAAATACCGACATCAATGCGCCGAAAGTTCTAACAAAGCTATACCTGGGCGCGACACCAATGGACGCGGATCTATCCACTGACATACGAGACGAACTTGAGGAAGAAGATGCGAGGAACCGACCGAGTCCAGGCGAGAACACATTGATCGAAGAGATGCACCAGCGTATCAAACGAGAACCAAGCGATGATGCGCCGAATCGGGAAGCTGTACCGCTGCCAAAGCCGCTTGCGCGTGATGTCGCGATGGAGGTGCAGAGGATCAAAGAGAACAGAGACAGATTCCGGATTGAGTCAAGAACGGGAGGGGTTGGTCCCGGTTTAAGTGTTACAATGTTCACTTTCCACAACACATTCGACAGCATCAACTGTATTGACTTCTCCGGTGACAACGCGCTGGTCGCTGTGGGTACAGCAGAGTCATATATCCGCGTATGGTCAATGGACGGCAAGCCATTACCTACCCTCGTCGACCCAACAAACACCGACCCAAACAAACCCACCGCATCCGCCTCCCGTCGCCTAGTCGGTCACTCCGGTCCCGTCTATTCGGTATCCTTCTCCCCATCCACCGCCAACATCTCCTCCCCCACCTCCACCCTCTCCAGCATCTCCACCACCTCGCGCCACCTCCTCTCCTCTTCCGCCGACAAGACCATCCGCCTCTGGTCTCTCGACACCTTCTCCTGCCTCGTCATCTACAAAGGCCACGATCAGCCCGTCTGGGACGTCCAGTGGGGTCCATTCGGCCACTACTTCCTCAGCGGCTCCCACGACACTACCGCACGGCTTTGGAGCACCGACCACATCGCCCCCCTCCGCATGCTCGTCGGCCACGATCAGGACGTCGATTGCGTCGCTTGGCACCCCAACAACGCGTACGTCTTCACGGGCAGCAGCGACAAGACAGTGCGTATGTGGGACGTCAGCCGTGGAACACCTGTGCGCATGCTCACGGGTCACACAACGAACATCACCGCGCTGAGCTGCGCCCCGAACGGCAGGACGCTGGCCAGTGCAGACGACTCTGGAGCCATCATCCTGTGGGACTTGGCACAGGGAAAGCGCCTCAAGCGGATGCGCGGGCATGGAAGAGGCGGCGTGTGGAGTCTCAGCTGGAGCGTTGAGAGCAGCCTCCTCACTAGCGCGGGCGTTGATGGAACTGTGCGCGTGTGGGACGTGCTCGCGCCCGGTAAAGGACAGGTCGGTACGGCTGCATCTGGCAAGGGCGCTGCGAGTGAGGGGACCACCGCCAATGGAACAGCTGCGAATGGTGTTGCGGGCTCGAAAGGCGATGCTGTCAATGGTGTGACGGCGGGGAAGAAGGGGGTTAATGGAGCGCCGACCGTTAGCACGCTTGCGAAGGCTGGGCTGGGACTTGGTGCCGGCGCGAAGGAGGGAGGGGTTAGTCCGGACCAGATCAGTGCGTTTGCGACGAAGAAGAGCCCGGTGTATAAGGTGAGGTTTACGAATATGAATCTGGTTGTGGCCGGGGGGTGTTATATGCCTTGAGCCTTGGGTTGTAAAAGATAGGGGAGGATATGAGATGGTACGGGGAGATTGTGTGGTGCATAAGGCGATCACGACAAGGTACTCGTATTCTCGCCAGGAGTACAGTTCATGCACAAAGGCAGCAGGCGGGCTCGTTCGTTGAGTTTGTGTCAATGTCAGATGGGAATAGATAGACTGCAGTGTCAATGATGAGCAAGAATGCAATCGTTGATGTCCATCGCTTTTCCCACACTTGCTTTCCGGCTTTCATCCCTGAATAGCTTAAGTTGAAGTGCTCCGCAAATCCCAAGGTTCAGTCTACCCTGGGAAGCCCGCCCTTGCTACTTTCCTCGCCCTCCCATCACGCCTATTATGATTCGCCCTTGCACCCTTATTCGCCTCCTTCCTCTGCCTCGCGACCTCCGTCCCCTTTTCATCCGCCGGGCCAGCCACATTGCCACCTCTCCCACCTCTCCCCAATCCACCTCTTCCACTCCCTCCACTCCTCGCCCT
>Ga0058698_10000223_pt1 | contig 34079 bp, 31 predicted proteins | sample AgamicAsSfe_FD_67288 | JGI IMG/M metagenome (GOLD analysis project Ga0058698, IMG submission 67288) | Agave microbial communities from Guanajuato, Mexico - As.Sf.e | ecosystem: Host-associated > Plants > Phyllosphere > Phylloplane/Leaf | place: Guanajuato, Mexico | collected 2012-05-30
TGGTACTTGAGGGAAATGGTCTGTGATAGTGTATGCGCGCGTAACTCGAGCGAATTATGAGGCGGGAATTGTGAGTATAGAGGAGAGTGCAAGAGTGTACCAATAAGAGAAGTGAGGATCGATACAATATATGCGCAGGCAGGATCACCATTAAACGTCAAAGCGTTTGAATTGCGGAGTCGATCTGAGGTTGACCACAATGACTCGCGCGACTTTCCCCTGAGGCGATGAACATGAAGCCACAGTAGCGTGCACAGCAAGACTACAATCGAGGGAAGAGGACAATTAGGAACTATAATGTGTGCAATGACTTATGCTGGGACAAGCTTCCTTCTACACAATTCATCCTGTCTATCAGGCTGCTGGAAGGTCGTGCTTGAGCTGAACATTTCCACCCACAGCACATTCCAGCACACCTCTCTTCCAAGACGTCATTTCAAGCAGGAGCGTTTTGCTTGTTCGATTCAGATCGGTCGGTCGTTCGTCTCATTCATGTGTCGGCATTAGTCTTCGTGCTTGATCGGGTCTTCGGGTGATGCCTGTTATCTTCGAGCGCGTGCTTGGTCATCAGGTGTATGGGGCCAGCAGCGCGAGCAAAGCATGACATCTATGATTTGGCGAAGAGAGCCTCGTTCTCCTGCTGGGCCTTGATGAATGCCTCCTTGAAGCCGTTCGCGTCTGCACATTGTTAGTTGATAGTATCTTACTCCTGCATGATGTATAGACTTACTGTCACTGTTGGCAAAGCGGATAGCAAGAGTCTGAGCCTCAGGCTCACCCTCGCTGACGTCTGCGGTAGCATTCCACACCCAACTGCGATCACTTCCCACATTTGGTGAGAGCTTCATGTCCGGCACAACTGTGCAAACCCAAAAGTCAGTCTGATCTGTAACCTGATCCCCTGTGACACATTGCACCGAACTTACCATAATGGTTGGCGCAAACCTTGAGCGTCTTGTCCCGTCTCATCACGAGTCTTGTCTTGCCATTCTCCTTGTGCTTGAGCAATCTGACATCACCAGTACCTCTCTCCTTCCACTCCCTAGAGCTACTGTCGAACTTGAACAGCTTGGCGCGCATCTTGAACGTGACCTCTTCCCGCTCTTCATTGGTCGCTGTGTCAACTTTCTCGGTCAAACGGACGACAGGCTCGAACTGAGGGTCGTCGCCTTGCTCGACTTGCTCCTCGTCATCCTACAATCTTATCAGAATGTGTATGCAGAGTGACATTTACATCTCTTGCTCGCACTCACATCATCGGCAGCAGCAGCCTTGTTCTTGCTCGAACCACTGCGATCATTTGCATCATCGTCCTCCTCCTTCTTCTCCTTCTTGGCACCTCCACCAAACATGCTGAACACGCTATCCTTCACACCCGACGCGGCATTGGCGGCGGCCTCGGTGTAGGTGGTTGTCGATTTCGCGGCGTCGTCAGTAGTGGAGTCGGTAGTGAGCTTCTCGGTTTGCTCCTTGTCTAGCTTGGGCTCATTGCTGAGAGGCTTGTTCTCGGAAGGGTTGAGGGTGGTGTCTGTTTCGGCCATGTTGAGGTCTGTCTTTCCTCTATGTAGTGATGTCTGAGATGGTTCTTTAGGGCAGATTCACGTAGCGATGTTGATGCCAAGATTGCAAGAAGAAGAAGATGTTGTTGTTTTCCTCCGTCTTTAGCGGCGGTAAGCGTTTCACTGTGACACTTTCTCCAAAAAAGGCTTGGCATGTCAGGGTCGTCCGATTTGTACTTGTCAATTTCGGGATCAGACGACATTTGCCAAATTTTGGGACACCTTGCAGTATTGCTCAGCAGTATGAGTTTATCAGTATTTGACATTCATGAGCTATCACAGCAGTATCTACCATCCATCATAACATACGGGTATCACATCCTTTGACACCTAGCCCAGCAAAAGGAAGCTCAACACAAATCAAATATAACTCCCGCCCGGCTTCGTACGCCACCAGAGTTCACCCACGAAACTGCCACACCACCACACTACATCAAGCTCGACGTCCGTTAGGGGCTGGCTTGACCTCTTTCTCAGCCATCTTCTTACCAGTCTTCTTCCTCAGACCAGCCTCCAAACTCTTCGCCTGGCCACTAGCTTTCTTGACTGCGGACAAGGCGTCCTTCTGCATCTTTTCAACCGCGGCTTTCGACCTGTGCTGGAGTTCCTGCACAAAGTCTCTCGCGTCAGCTATTGAGGGCTCGCCATTGTTGCGGCCGAACATGTCCTGCGCCTTGGCCCAAGCAGATGCCTTCCACTCCTCGATGTGGCGCACTTGTGCCTTGTAAGCAGCTGCAATGGCCTTGGTATCGAATCGACTGGGCTTGGCTACTAAGTCTTCCTTGAAGCCGGTGCTCGTGCTGTCTTTTCTAGGTATGTTGACTCTGGAGTATGCTAACGATACAGCCTTGTCGCATTTCTCGAGCAGGGCAGCAGTTCCATCTTGCACCCTCGCTTGAAAAAGCCCAACCGTTGTGCCGAGAGATTGGAGATCCTTATGAACCAATTTCACCAGATCCATGGCAGAGCTCTGGCGACGGTTGAGCATGTACGTGACAGCTATGCCCGCAATATCTGCATCTGCAGATTTGAGGTCTGGCATGGTTACCTTTGACACCGCGTGACCTTTGATCAGATAGCCATCATCAAACATCGTGCTTACCAGCAAGACTTCTTTAGTATGCGTGTTGTTGATGTCCAACTCGTAGAGGTTGGCGTTGACCTTGACTAATCTGGTATCCATCCAACGAGCAGACTGGTCCAAAGCAAGCAATATGGGCTCACACAGAGCACGACCCCAGCTGGCTTGGCGTGAGGGAGACAACATGAATTTCTCATCGTCAGCGATCAGAGCCCAACTAGCTGCACGACACTTTGGGGGGCACTTCTTGCTAGCCTGCTGGTCTCTGTGCTCTGAGTGTTGTGCCAAAGCACGGGGTTCGGAACCATAGACTGGCATAATATCGCTCCGAGGCTCCGAGGCTGGTTGAGTTTCTTCAAGGAGTTGAGGCAGTCCGGTAGCTGTGGCCTGTACCTGTGGGATCGTGTCTGCAGTGGTATTGTGCTGAGCCACCCAAGACTGATTGGAACCTTGATGGAAGTATGACATGGTATTGGAACCAACAAAGCTGCTGACAGCCAGACTGGGGTTGATGACCAATGCACCAACAGCGTAAGTGGACAGACGTAGCAGCGTGAATGTACCAAAAAGAGTGACGAGAGTGCGCAACCATTTGCCGGGATTCGCCGACACTCTTGGGATCGCAGTAAAGGCGCCGCGCTGCTCGGTCCTATGGAAGGCCCCCGACGCGCAACTAGAAATCTTCTTCTTGCAGAAGTCAGGGACATCTCGGATGCTGTGGTTGACGTAGGAGCCGATTTCATACACAGTATCACAGACGTCCGTCAAGAAACCATTGACAGCAGTTCCCAATGCCGACTTTTGCAGTTTGTGGCTCGCTCTTACTTGACTCTCCACAAGACTGGCGATGTGCCTGTTCAGCTGGTCCGCATCGATGCCTTCAAAGAAAGCTAAACCCACAGCAGTCACCGGGCTGGGAAGTCTCTCGAGACGCGACGCTTCTGGATCAGCAGTGACTGAGCTCAGGTCATCATGTACCCGATGGAGCATGAGCCGACCAGATGCCATGATTCTTGACAGGGTTTTGTCACTGGAGCCAATCAGAATCAAAGGCAAGTCCCAGGCTATACAGCGGTGTTGATCAAAAGCCGTAGTAGAATCGTCAATGAGGACAACAAGATCATAGCAATCTTCTCGCTTGAGACCAAAGAGACTAAAGTCGTAAACATGTAATTGCACATTCGCTGAGCGCACCAACTCAACCTTCGGGTCATTCATATCAGCAGGCGAGACGTTGAAAATGCCGAACCTCTCAGGGCTGCCTAGACTGTCAGCTTCGGGAATGACATCAGACAGTGCAAGAGCGCTGCCGATTTTCTCAATGACTCTTTTCCTGGAGTTGCGTGGACCGCCATAGTAGATGCGGAATGGTTTGGTGACCGACAGCCTATCATTCGACATGGGCAGACACACGGACACAGCCTTAGCGTCATTGCTGTGCTCTTTCAGGATACCTAGGACAAGGTCGTCTCGCCCTGCGAGCTTCATCTCTTTGAAGTGAAGGATGCCGTTTTCGTCCGCGTCGTCAAAGTCCTCCTCGTCAGCGTTGTCTTCAGAGTGAGAGGGCACGATGGTAGCAGCCGATCCGAGCTCTCCAGACTCATCTTCAGCGGTCTCTGCAGCCCTGTCCAAGGTTTCTTCGTCCTTCTCCTCCTCGAGACCATCATCGTCACGATCTTCCTCGACAAGATCGTGTTCTTCTCCATCTTCGTGCTCTTGACCACCATCGATCGAACCATGAGACACGATATCATCAGTCATCTCAGCTCCATCACGAGCAGATCCGGCGACAGACTCTTCATCTAGCTGGTCGCTGCGTCCATTGTCGCTCTGATGACTCACGATCTCGTACTCATCGCCGGAGCAGTCTGAAGAGTCGTCCTGGAAGCCGTTGACCGACATGGCGATAGTATCCTGAACAGCAGAACTATGATGCTCGGAGTCGAAGGTGAGTTTTGGATAGCAAAGCTGGATGATTGAATCGTCCGTCTTCGCGTCGCTGACTGTGCTTGAGATCTGCATGTGTTAGTCAGCAGTGTGCATTGTGAACTTTCTTGCTGATGAAAGGTAAGATGTGAAATTCGAGGTGTGATGTGTGAAGGCGAGGTGTTAAAAGGTGCGTGTATTTCAAGGTAACGAGCGTGCCTTCTAAAAGATAAGATTCATGAAGGTCATACCTTGGAATGCTGATAGTCTCTATTTGAATAACGAACTTAGATCGTCTGCTGCGGGAAACTCTAATTCAGACTTTGGTGATGATTATGTTTGCTCAAGCTTTTTGAGCTCAAAAGGAGTGCAAGGTGTCAAAGGAAGCTTGTGTGGAACAGCATGGGACATAAGTAAAGCTGAAGTAGATAGATAGCTCGGTGGGTGATACAAGGGAGAGCACCCTGATGGTAGAAGCTCAGCTTAAGAGCACGTGAGGCGGGGTGTCACGGGATCAGCTCCGATGGCTTAATTTACAGAGAGCATTTGGCATGAGAGAGAGCACTTCACCTCTCATGCTAGCTATCGCCGTTGCCAAAACCTCCATGCTATGCTAGGCGCCACCCAATTGCTGTTACGCCAATCACAAATACAGTTGCACCATTGCCTTCGAAGTGACCACCGACTTGCCACAACCATCTACCATGCACTTCGTGAACGAATGCTCACGACTTGCCTTGGCCTTGCCCCTGCCTGACTTGGCTCCTCTAGACTTAAGAGCTTCTCTGGCACAGTCTCCGCAGTAAACCTGTTGCCCAAAGATTAGCGTGATCCGAGAAGTGATGACTATGACAACTTACGTGTCCGCATGCCTTGACCACCCACGCCTGCTGCTTGACTTCAGAACCTCCTTTGCACAGCTCATCTTCACATCTCGGACAGACGAGCTCGTCATCCTCGTCAGGTGACCGTGTAAATCCCGGTTTCGACGGTGGCAGCGGCTCATACGCTGGTCCGGGAGGTTCTGGTGGTGTTGCTGGCACGAATGGTTGATAATTAAATCCTTGTTGCATGTGACCGAGGGCCATAGCCTGTCGCATTCGGTCTGCCGGGAAGCCTAGAGCTGTAGGCACGGCTACTTCACGATTAGTCTTGAGCTCTGAGCGAAAAGCTGCTGTGGTATACTTACGACGACCAGGTCGAGGCCGAACCCTGGGCGGTCCTTGTATGGGTCGTTGCGGCACTGGATACCCGCTAGCCTCGTCAATCACAACGAGCGGATCGCCCATGTATTCACCGTTGGGCAGAAATCCCGCCAGTCCCATATTGATTCCTGCATGCTGTGCCCACAATGATGATGGTTGTGGTAGCCTACCTGGGACTCCGTGTTCCTGATAATATTGCCTCGTCAAATCCATCAACCTCACCCCCGGCGGTTGCGGAGGGAGTGGACGTGGTACGGAGCGTATAAAAGTGACTTCTGGACTTGTCGGATCATCGGGTGGTTGTCCATTCACGGTATTATTGCTCGGCGGAATTACATCTTGATCTGGCAATGCTTCTAGGTCGATCACCTCATCGAAGATGGGATTGGGATATCGTGGTAAACGCGAAGGTGGCCGTGCAGGTAGCCGTGGAGCTCGGCTGGCAGGTAGACTTGAAGCTGGTCGGGAAGGAGGTGATATGTGACGTCTGTCGCTCATGAAGTCGTCCAGAATCTCCACATCCGCATCTTCGGTGAGATCTACTATGGAGGCTTGGCTGGGAAGTGTAGGCATTGGTCTTCGAAAGTCCATTCCATCCCCAGGGTATCTGGCAGGATGTCTTGTGGGTGGTGAGTCTCTGGCTGCTGAAGGATATCGAGCAAAATGTCTTGTAGGCTGTGTGTGGTGCCGAGGTGGTGACTCGCGAGTGTGGCCATGATCATGCGGGTTGGTGTGTTGGTGTGAATAATGTGCTTGACGAGCTCGTTCAGCCCATATGCTGGTGCGGGATGGGCCTGCATCTGGAAGTGCATTTAGTCGGTCCAGCAACTCGCTTTCTCTCTGCATTTTGGCCAACGACCTCTGCATGATGGTGTCAGTTAATAGAAATGAATGGTATTGGTGTGCAAAGTAAACAACGGATCTAGAATCAGGAACTTTGTTGTGTAACAGTGGGAGGCGGGACGCACCTTCCTAGTTCTTTGTGGCCGATCTGAGCTGTGAGAGTCCATGGTGCTCTGCTCTTCACAGTGGAGCCATAAGATGTAAGACAGAGCCGAGGAGAGTGATAATCTGGCTGTGAGGGACTCGAGAGGTGTGAAGGAGCTGCTAATTGGTTAGTGTCAAGTGAGAAATGACGGAGGACGAGGGCGAGGTCTCGGTATCGAGGGTACAAGATAGCCGTCGTAAAAGCCGATAGCTCCATATTATCTTTCCCATCATTGTGAAGTCGTGAAGCTCGTGCTTGTATGGCACTCTCTCAAACCCATTTCTTCATGCTTTTGTATTACATATCGACACTATCGAAAACCTCTCCAGTCTCAATTCTCACTCGCTCTACCCCTTCACTTCAGCACAACGACGCTTCCATCACTGTTGAGCACAACCAATGACCTCGCGTTGGCACCCCATTCCGCCGCCGTCGCTGAGCAAGCTTTCCTCAGTGGTTCAGACCACGACTTCGAGCTCTTGTCATATGCCTGTACCGCCACACAGCCTTGCCCAGCACCAACTAGGTACTTCCCAGTGTAATCCCAGCGAACGTGCTCGATCTTGCTTCCGAACTCGAGCGTCTTGATTTCCTCCGCCTTCCTCAGATCCCAGATACCAACAGTCGTAGATCCGCGAACTACTGCTGCCAGCCAAGTACCATTCTCGGAGAACGCCAGAGATCTAATTGGGCCAGATGTGCTGAAGTTGGCGGCATTGTCGCTGGTCTTGACTTCGAACAGCTTGATGTGGCCTGAAGTGGTACCGGCGGCGAAGAGGTGACCGTCAGGGTGGAATTGACAGCATGTCAAGTCTAGGATATGTTAGCTTGTTGGAACGATGTGCAAATTGTACGAATTCCTTACCAGAATCAGTGTATACTTGCGATACAGCTGCCATACTTGCCAAGTCATAGTAAACGAAGCTCTTGTCCACACCCACTGACAGCAGGATATCTCCACAAGGATGTAGAGCAAGACCTGTCGCTGCACCAGCATGAGATTTGAAAGTGGCTACAGTCTTGTCATTGTCGAGCACGGCAACCTCTCCTGAGGCTTTAGCCACAATAGATAGTGTCTTGTTGCCTTGAGTGTATGCAATGACGTCGTTGATTGCACTGCCATCGCCGGCCGTCTTTAGTGTTATTGCTTGTTTGTTGACGGAGAAGGTGGAAAGTGAGCCATCGCTGCCGCCAATTAGTGCAGTGGAGCCCGTCGAGTCGAGTGCGAGAGCTTCGCCGGCCTCCTTGAGTATTGGAACGGCCTCTGAGAACTCCATCGACGTAATGTTTTCTTGCGTAGCCCATTCTTGAGGCACAGGCCGCTTTCGTCGTGTGCTTGAAAGTCTGGAGGAACGTTAGGACGAATTGCCATGCGCGTCACAATCTTACCTCTGTTGTGTTGCGTCAACCTTGGCGACCAGCGCACTCGAAAGTCCCTGCCCATCGACCTGCATGGCATCGCCGTTTGTGTTGCTGCCTGGGCCAGCTGCTCTCCTATCTTGCAACGACACCTTGCTGAGCGCGTTCCTTGCCTCATCCCTCTCTTTCGTTATCCGCGCGATGACCCGCGTCGCCGCATCATTGTGGTACAAAGCTGCGGCCAGCTCCTGTCGTAGTTGTGAAAGATGCTGCTTCAATGTGTAGGTTTCCAAAGCTAGCGCGTCCCATTCGTTCTGAAGGACTGAAAGCAGTGATGGGATAGACGTGAGGGTGGGCGGTCGCGGCTTTACGGCACGAGCAGTCTTGAGCTCCACAAGGTCTTCAAGGCTGAGGGACTCGCCGGTGACTGGATCGCTGCCATTTTCTCTGATGTAGTCTTCGATGAGTCGGCGCTCGAATACTTGGCCGCTTTTGCGAGAAGCAACGGGGACTTGTGGCGCTTCGCCGGAAACTGTAAACTGTCAGCAATTGAGCAGGTCATGAGAACATGGATGACAGACTTGCGCAGAGCATTGTGAGTGTATGCGGGAGGATGGATGTGGTCTGCAAAAGATTTTTGGGACGAAACAACAAAGTCAGGTTGGAATCACAAGTTCATGCCCTGCTGCAATCGGAACGTTCCGACCATGGCCCAGGAGTCACCAAATCAGGTCATGCAGGGACGTGACAAGATTGTTCGGCAAAAAATTATACTACATGTCACTCATGAGACACTCTCCGCCCAAGTGCTGAGAGCTGAAGCACATCAGTAGCACTCGTATCAGCCTCTTCCGAGTGCCATCCGTCTGCTTGTCTACGATACCAGGCATGCAAGAATCAGCCTTCAGCAACATCTTCGATGAGCCGCGAGGTAGAGTCGACATCGCGGCTCGCGAAGCTTTCCTCGATCGAGATCGTGCGAATGCGTGTGCGTCTATTTGACAAGTGGTCGTGCGATGCCACTTTGAGCTTGGGACTGCTCCTGGGCTTGAGCTTTGGTCTTTGCTTCTGCTTGTGGGCATTGCAATCGCTGCAGAATTGATAATGAGGACGGGTTGTTAGTTGAGGCATGCTCATGCTGTTATGGCGCGGTTCCTCGTGGGAATTGAGAATGCGTGATGAGTTCGAGACGTTGGGAAGGCAAAGGGGAGAGAAAGTACGGTACAGCGATGGAGTCTGGACGTCCGCTAGTCTGGAGTAGCCTGAAATTCGCACGTCAGGCAGCGGTGCTCCTGCAAGGAGGCGGTGTCGTTTCAGCTGCTCGACATTCAGGCGCAGCTGATAGTTGGGAGGTCAGCGATGTATCGTGCCATAGGAGTGGGATTGTGAAGATCACGACAAAGCAAGCGTAGTGGACACAGAGGCTCGGCGCACCTGAAGCCAGATCGTGTCATCATTCGTGCATACCTAGGAGCTTCTGCTCGTAGTATGCTATCTCATCGGTCTGTAAAGCACAAATAGAAACCATTCGTGTACCGCCCATGAGCATTGACGAGCTCCCATATCTCTCTCAAGACACAACCAAATTGTGAACTCTCCAAATTCTGTCACAGTATCGCTTTCCAATCATAGCTCATCAGTCCCTGCCACAATCCTCACCATTCAAACCGTAGACCTCTACTTGCGCTTCTCCGGCTTGACATAGTCCTCATCGTCACTGTCATCTGCCTGAATAAACTTTCGTGATGCTCTTGCTTGACTTGGTCGTGACAATGGTGTACTGCTTGCACGAGCATTCGAAGCAGTCGCAGCAATTGCACCAGCATTCACAGCAGTCGGGACAGGTACGCGAGCGGTAGGATCAGTCTCCAGCGCGACGTGGCTGAACTTCCTGTCCCAAATGGGCTGGAAGTCGTCGTCATCGAACGAGAGAAGCGCCTTATCATTGAGATCTGCGAGATTCCTATCCGCATCGGTAGGGACTTGTCCTGGTAGCAGAACCTTCAAGCCAAGCCGGATCTGGTCATTGTCGTAGCGGATGACAACACAAGAGAAAATCTCATAACAGATTTTACCGTCAGTCGCCGCCACAGGTTCCCAGGCTTGTAGAGTACTCTCGGAAATCTTGTACTCGATCTGGTGGAACTTCATGATGCCTGGACGGAGAGTCTCGGTATGTGGTAGGTACAGGGCTTCGTGATCTCTGATGTTGGTCGAGGTTGTCCCGAATACTTCTACCCGAAGCTCTACGCCCTTGCCGGGATAGACTGGTTCATAGTGTAGCCTCCAGACTTCTCGTGCCTTGCCTGTGAATGCGGTCTGCGACTTCATAAGCTTATGAAGCGCATCAAAGGACTGGAATGACTCACCTTTATCCACGTGCATCTGTTTTCGACAATTTCTGTCTCCCCATCGAAAGGGTCTTCTTTCACAAGGTCTGCATCCGCGACAGCATCAGGATGAAGTTTCGGATCGAAGTCCTCAGCCCTGACAATGCACAGTGACCAGTCATGTCCAAATGGTTTGATCGAACCTGGAGTGTACCTCAATAGGGCACCTTCAGGTACCACACCTTTGTGGTCCTCAATTGGAAACAGTACATGGAGTCCAGTCGGAGCCCAGCGCTTCTTGATGTGCTCAATGACATAAACAGATTTGCCAAGACCTCCAGAGAGAACAAGACACTTCACACGAGCCGGGTCATCAGCCACCATTGCGTCAATCTGTGCATGGATCTGCTTAACCACGGGATCGAAGAAACCCTCGATTTGCTCTTTAGACAGTCTCATCGTCCAGCTCTCACGGAACTTGAACTTGCCGTGGACGATCACGTAGTAAAAGTCACCACCGTCTGGGAATTTCTTCTTAGCATCCTCGAAAGCGACAGATGCTCTTGCCAGAAACGTTTCCGAGTCGTAGCCCATCTCACCAGCCAGACGATTCAGATCCTCCTCGTTGAAGTGGGTGCTGGTGAGGTAGTCGATGAAGTTGTGGTTGATGAAGACAGCACCGCACAGTCCACCCGAGGCGGGCTGCACTACCTTCATGCCAAAGGTGGGTGCGGCTACAATTGGATTGCAAAGCTCGATCAGCACAAAATCGCCGGTTCCACCACCTGCAAAGAGTTTAGCAATTACTTTAACGACAACCGGGGGAACCAGGGCACTCACCAAGATCAGCGATGATCACTCTGTCTCCAGCCTGTTCAGGCTTGTTAGTCATGGTAGTGATGAAATGAAGAAGAAGATGACACTCACTTTGAGCCACTGCTCAGGTCCGGTTGAGTTTAGTTCCTTCTCGAGCACAGTTGCTGCGACACAAAGAGCTTCGCCAACAACCTCAAAACTGTCGACACCAAGCGCCTTCGCAGCATTGCTCAGAGACACATTCGAACTTGGCTGCCAGACCTGCGGCACAGGAATGGACAAATGTAATGGCAAGTTCGAACTGTTGTGCTTCTTTCCAGCAACGGTATTGTGAATATACTCCTGTGCGAAGACGACCAGTGATGACATATAGTCGGCTACGAGCTTGAAGATATCCTTGCCCTCTTTGGCGACAAGACCCAGGACTTTCAATCTCACTTTGGACGCCTCACCAACATCTTCGTACTTATGGAGTGCCAGCTTCGCTTGCCGCATCACAACAGACTCATTGATCTTGTGATCTCTCAGCCAAGTCTCGATCTGCTGACCCCAGCAGAGCTTGCCTTCATGATATGCCAGGATGGAGGGCGTCTCATACTGGTGCGGACCGTGCCAGGAGACGTGCCAAACTTCAGTAGAGAACCGAGTATCGTGGTTGAAGAACTGATAGCTGGCTTTGGTGAAGGTCGTGCCAATGTCGATCGCGAGTCTGAGTCGCCAAGCTGATGCAGGAGAGGTCTGAGCTGCTGGAGTCTCAGTTGTAGTGTCGGTAGTTCGCTGTGAAGTCTGTGTTGGTGCAGAGGATGCTGGTAGCCAATCCCGCTCTTCTGAGTCGGCTCTTTGGGCACGACGCGGTTTCTGTCTCTTGCCGTGAACGGCGCGTTTCTCAACCTTTGAGCTGGGTCTGGGAGGCATGTTGCATAGTCGTGATGAAGGAGACTGTGGAGATTGGAGAGGGCTTCTCAAGAGCTATGAGCAAGATAGCAAGGAGAATTGGAAGAGTAAAGAAGAGAGGTGAAAGCGCAGAACGAAAACCTGACCACAAACAATAACGCGAGAGAGTGCCGGCAGTGCGTGGCAAACAAGTGAAAGCTGTCCAAGCTTGGCGCAGGGCGTGACCGTGGTTACGTTGAGTCATAGCCAATCAGCCTGCAGAGCGATGTTTCAAAGTTTGCCTCAAACACAAACACAAACCGGAGGGGTCCGCGCTCTTCTTTCACGCTCTTCTTTCACGTTCCTTCTCGTACCTCAGGATTCCGACATCGCATATCGCATCAGTTCCCCCTCAGCGCATGTTACCATTGACTTTTGGTCACAGGTTCAGTGCTTTCGTCGCCGCTATGGCATACTCTGACAAGGAAGATCGAGCAAAAGCTCTCAAGGCTGTGCTTGATATGATAGACTCAAACAGATTCAAGCTGGAGACCAGGGATAATCGTGAAGGAGCTATGGGACAAGTCATTGAGGAAAGCGATCTTACCTGCTGGACGGGGTCTGGTAAAACCCGCCGCAGAGTGCCATATTCGAGTTCGCTACTGCTCCTACAGTTCTACCAGCTCACAGGCTTCCTGAAGGGTGGAGTTCAGAAGACGAAACCAAAGACTGAAGTCATCTGGAGGTCTGGCAGCAGTGTGATTGAGCCAGAGTATCTCAGGCAACATCTCGGCTTCAACATTGATCCAGCAATCGACAACAACCTCAAAGAGAATCGCACTCAGACTGCAGATCGTATAGATATACTCACCGTGCCTGAAACTTGTTCGTATGTGAAGCGTACTGCTCCCGCATGAAATTAACAACTGACCAGCTACAGAGGCATTTCTGGGTCTGAAGACTGTGAAGGACCGAACCCCGATAAGCTCTACCATGCTGGCGATGGCGGCTTTTACTGCAGGCCTTGTCTGAAGTATGCTATACACGAGGAGGACAGTCCCTACCTGTTTGGTGGTTGCAGGTAAGAAAACTCTTGATGATGCTGCCACTCATATCCTAACTCAGTAGCGATCCCTTCCGAAGCCCGAGATGCAAAGGCATGGAGATGGACAAGCTCAACTTCTATAGCAAACGTGTTCTGTGCTCGACATGCAAGAATCTGATCGTGAAAGAAGAGAAGAACAAGGCAGCGACTGCTGAAGCGAGGGCGTCAATAGTGGCGGAGGAGAGCACGGGGGCAGACAGACCTGAGTCTTCCAGGCGTGGCTCTAATGCGAGCATACAGATCATGCGCGAAAGCAATGTTCCCAAGATCGAGCAACCACTGCCCATGCCGCAAGCCAAACACGCAGTCGTCGAGAAAGCACTACCTACACTGGTGGATCTGGACGCTGTCCACTTTCCAGGTGACGATTCGGCTGTTGATGGCAGTACACAACAATCCCTCACCATTCATCTGAAGGCTCCCAGACTCAACGGAGAGTCCCAGAACCAGCACACAGTGAGCGAGAATGGCAATACCACAACCAGGAAGCGTTCTGCGGAGACCACGTCGAGTCACCCGGTAGAAGGCCAGCACAAGCGCCGACGTGACGAACTCCACCAGAATGGAAATACTGGAGTAGCACTTGCGCATATCCAGAAAGAGATGGACGCGATTTTGGAGCTATTGCGTGAGATTGTCATGATCTTCCATTTCGTCAATCAGCTTGACGCAAACGAGCCAGCTCGGATACTGGAACGAGACGAGTTGTCGAGGTATCCAGCACTCATGGCTGCCTACCTACAGACAGTAGGGCCAGATGATCGTCATTGGTGTGAGCTATCCTTGGACAACAACCTGACCTCAAATGGATTTTTGACAGCGCTTCTGGGTGCAATGTTGTATCAGCAAGTCTTTCCAGTAAATGTCAACACTCCGTGCGAGACGTGCCCAGCCTCCACGATTGATGCCCTCAAAGCAGATCTCAGACATAGCGATGATGATTGGCTGAGCTTTCAGGCTCGCTTGCGCTTCAGAGAAGTCCAGAGTCATGCATTCCAAGAGAACATCACCAAGACTATTGCACCAGATGCAGCAGGAAAAGTCATTTTTGCGTTGCAGCCGCAATTCAGGCACATGACTGGGGCCAATATACAACAAATTGCTACCAGCGAGTGGTTGACCGAGTTCAATGAGAAGCTGACCAAGTCAATCAAACGAGCTTTCATGCTGAAAGCAAGACTGCAAGTGGCGCCTGAGCGATACGAGATGATATGGTTCGCATCAGATTCATATTTTGAGCGTACTATGATGGATGCGAATGGAGTACCACCAGATGGCGACTATCGTATCGCGATGACAAGCCTTCCAGGTTGGAAGCTAAAAGATCCAGCGGGTGATGAGAGTCGAGACGAGGTAGTCGTGAAGGCGACAGTACGCTTGGATCGCATGTCAGGACCACGTAAGTCTGATTCTGCAGTGCAAGGAAACATATGGACGCTAACAACAAGCTGCAGGCGAGTGAGCTAGCTCCATGTCCTTGAACACCACAAGTGTGTGCGAGCCGGTCAAGTGTCTTAGAGTATTTGAAGCCTCTGAAGTAGATGGCTCAACATTTGCGCTTCAGAGGAAGAGGAAATGATGAAATAGGAACCGGAAGTCCCGGCTTTGATGATCTTTGCCACTCGGGCTGAGCATGATTGAGAGCTCAAACGACGACTAGTCCGCTGAATTCCGTGCGAAAGTGACTTGGAGATGATGTCACTATGCAATGATTCCTGGCATTGCTCATGATTCTCGATAGTGGGCACAGCCATGGTCTTTGCGCCATACTGACTTTCAATCAGAACAATGAATTTCACCTTGATAGCCTTTGTACTCATGCCTCGTGACCTCGAAGTGGTGGGCGAGTGAGCAAGGACTGAACTTGTGAATGCACCAGTAAGCAATCGTGGTGACTGAAGACAGTGTGTTGTCCTGTGACCATGTTGTGATCGGCCCACGGACGATAGTGATGTCTCGTATTCTGTCGGCTGTAGCCTCTGTTCAAGCAGCCATTGCAGTAAAGGTTGCGTAATCGCACGTCCTCCAGGGTGGTCTAGTCAGACACAGGAGGAATGCCCTAGCGGTTGACTCGTTTTCCAGTCTACTTCAGCCCTGAAGGATGTCGTCGGCATGCCGTATACTAATCTACACATATTCCTCTTCATAACTTCTTCCACGTCTCCAGCTCCTCATCAAGATGTGCTTTCAACTCCTTGAACTTGCGCCCAAAGTCCTTCTCGCATTTCCAGCACTTCAGTGAACTGTCCAGATACCCCTCTTTTCCTGGATGACGCCGTACATCATCTTCAGCAAGTGGGAAAGCATCCATAGGCACGAGGAAAGGTGTTGCAAAACTGTTGTAGTGCTTTTTGTGCCGCATGCATTCACTCACTCGGTCGCGACTGATGATGTGGATGTGGAGATGTGTCATGCTTGGATGAGCATGGATACCAGTGATGATCTCTGCCTTCCAATCTCGTCCCTGTGGCAACTCGTCAGGCGCCGGCTCTGCATCGAGAGCTGCATTTCGAGCAGCGTCTATGGCAGAAAATTTCGAGTACTTCCGGCGCAGTTCTGCTGCTGCTAGTGGCACAATCTCTGCAAGCTTTGAGCGCACAGAGGCAAGGAAAGAGGCGTCTGCGAAGGCTTCAAAAGGGTGGAGGAGGTACTTCGCTGGATCACGTGGGAGAATGAGCAAGTGGATGGTTGATTTTGGGTAGAGGTCGTTGATCACGACAAAGTCATCATCGTATGAGACGACACGCGTGGCAGGAAAGGAGGATGGCGAGATTATGTACTCGAGGAGGGCGTTCTAGCTGTTATTTTAGCATACCACCCCAAACTGTATAACTCTGCCGGTAGGCTTCTTTACCCTTCCGTGCACTGCATTAGATGCTGCATCGTGCGGAATTGTACCAGGATGTCTTTTGTGCGGAGCAAAAGTGGTCAATCTTTCTGGAGATGCCTTGCGTTTTGGTGACATGAGCTCCGAGACTATGAAGTGTTAGCTATGTCATATAATGTGGTTGAGCCAGGTCTACAAGCATTCTTCGGCTTCCAGCTCTTCGCTGCGCCCTCCATCTCTTCCTTTGTGAGAGCATCCTCGGTAGGCTGCGCCTTGGTCGCCATACGCGCTCGAGCACTACAGCTGCGATGCCGAGCGACGTTTGCAGTCGTATGATGCTGCTTGATAATGAACTTTCGCATCCATAATTCGCTTCAAATGGAAAGTGTAGAGCATGATGTTGGTGATCTCCGTACGTCATAGTCCATCGGGGTGCCCGTGATTTACCAAACTTCGAATACACCGCATGACAAATTCCTTTACTCGTTTATCACTATCTCCAATCGAATGCCCAACAAGCCTCACCCGGCCAGAAGTGGTACAAGCGCTTCCAAGAAGACCAGAGGACCTGTCGGCGCCGAAGATACTAGCTATATCATTTTCTCCAACGATAAAGAGGACAAGAAGCCCAAGAAAGATGTGCCGCCCGCCCAGGCAGCACCGGCCGGCGAGCAGCCGGCACCAAACGTGCCTAAAGGGCCAACAAATAAGCAGATAGTGGGAGGAGCATCATGGACGGGCAAACTACCATTGAACATGCTCTCCGAGCACTGCCAGAAACAGAAGTGGGAGAAACCAGACTATACCATGCACAAAACGCCAAATGGCTACTCTTCAATGGTCATCCTGGCACAAAAGAATGCTAAAAGCGGTCAGGTCACAGCACTGCCTCCACTCAAGATTCCTCCCTCGGCGAAAGAATTGCTAGAAGCACCAACAGCTGTGGAAGCTAGGAACTTGGCTGCAACGTGGGGACTGTTTCGTGTTAGTAGTATGAAGAACATCTCATTCATGCTGCCTCCTCAGCACGCCTCGCTATGGAAAGGACCGTTCTCAGACATCAAGAAGGACGACGTCAAGGAAGGTCGTGGCTGGATGTATGAGGCAGACCCCTTTGCCGCACATCAAGAAAGAGAAAAGGAACAAGCCGCGGCGGCAAAGCGAAGGGAGACTTGGGCGAAAGAGAACGCAGCGAAAGCTGCTGAACCTGCGCCGTTGCCTGGCATCAAGAAGCAATCGCAAGACACAGATCTAGGACGAGGCTGGAAACATGCGCCGAAGGTGGAAATGGGCAAGCTTACGCGCCGAAGAGTCGAGGACGTAGTGCGGCAGTATGGTACTTGGGGTCGGGGCAGTAGCAAGATACCTGCTGCAGAATTATCGAAGATAGTGGCTGAGCTGGAAGGCTTGGGCTTTCGTAAAAGTCATATCGAGGAAGCGGCACAAATATGTCACGACAAAGAGGAGATCACAGAGTGGCTACTCATTCATGTGCCAGAAGACGACTTACCAGGCTGGAGTTTGCCAGAGAACTACGTGGCGGGAGTGAGTTTGGCTAGTGGCAATCTTAAGAGGGAAGGTGCTGTAAAGCGACTGGCTGCTGGCGGATTTCCTTCAGAGTTGTGTGAAGCAGAATACGATGCATTCTCTGGTGACGAAAGAAGAGCTGCTCAGGGTCTCCAAGACACATTGATGCAGGAAGACGACTATTTGCAGGGAATGAGCACAACGCAGGACCAACCAGTGTCAGATGTGGACCTCTGGAATGAAGAGCAGGCCACCTTGGCTTCCATCTATGCCGAGAAGTACGAGAAGATCAGCGCGGATAGCTGCAAAGTCAACCTCGAGGTTTTCGGCATTAAACAAAAAGTCGTATTGCAAGTAGTAAGACCATGTATTGGACATTATCCGCAAGTCCCACCTATAATGGCAATTCACTCACAATTGCCTGCCTATATTCGGCTTAGTGTCCATCGACAAGCTCTTCTTCACGCCAGTCACGAGCTCGTGGGAGAGCAGATGATCTTCACCTTGGTCGACTGGCTCGAAAACGAGATTGCCAGAATTATTGCTAATCCTGGTAGACTTACTGATGTTTCCACTGTCAGCAGTGTATCAGGTAGTCACGAGACGAGAGTCAAGACTGATTTACTCGGCAAGAAAAGAGCAAGACATCCACAACCCATAACCTGGAAACGAGGTACACCTGGAAGTTTGCGAATGTTAGCAGATCGCCAAGCAAGATCTCAACTACCAGCTCAGCAAAAGATGATGAACACACGGTCATCCTTACCTGCATGGCAGCTTCGCGACGCTGTTGTCAGTGCTGTACAGCAACATCAAGTCGTGATTATATCAGGAGAGACTGGATCAGGAAAGAGTACACAGTCTGTACAATTCATCCTGGATGCCATGATTGCAGATCAGCTTGGCGATGTTGCAAACATCATCTGTACACAACCTCGTCGTATCTCTGCACTTGGCCTAGCCGACAGAGTGTCAGACGAACGATGTGGTCGAGTCGGGCAGGAGGTTGGGTACGCCATTCGAGGTGAATCCAAACATATTGCCGGAGTCACAAAGATCACATTCTGCACTACTGGTGTTTTACTTCGAAGGCTTCAGACATCAGGTGGATCTGCTGAGGATGTTGTCCGATCGCTGGCTGATGTCAGCCACGTCTTCATCGACGAAGTTCACGAACGATCACTTGACACGGACTTCTTGCTCGCATTGCTGAGGGATGTCATTAAGCGGCGAAAAGATCTGAAGGTCATACTCATGTCGGCTACACTCGACGCAGACGTCTTTGAGCGATATTTTGGTCGAGCCAGCAGTGTAGGCAGAGTTGAGATCCAAGGTAGAACACATCCGGTTGTGGACTACTATGTTGACGATGTTGTGCGAATGATTGGTGGTCAGACTGATGCCAATAATGGCTATGATGACGCTGATGACGATACCCAAGAAGTTGCTGCCAGTCTACGGGCGCTTGGTATGGGGATCAACTATCAATTGATAGCAGATCTTGTGCGTCAAATTGACAGAGAGCTTGGTGATCAACCGGGTGGCATTCTGATCTTTCTGCCAGGAGCGCTTGAGATAAATCGAACGCTGGATGCTTTGCGGGACCTGCCAAACATATATGGACTTCCACTAAATGCAAGCTTGACCTCGCAGGAGCAGAAACGTGTCTTTCCGCCCGCCCCTCGAGGCATGCGTAAAGTCATCGCATCCACCAACGTTGCAGAGACTTCGATCACTATCGAGGACATCGTGGCGGTCATTGATACTGGTCGTGTGAAAGAGACTCGATTCGATCCGCAAAATAACATGGTCAAACTCGAAGACTGCTGGGCATCCAGAGCTGCTTGCAAGCAGCGCCGTGGTCGTGCCGGCCGTGTCCGAGCAGGAAAGTGCTACAAGTTGTATACCCGACGACTCGAGGAAATAACAATGCAAGAACGTCCTGAGCCTGAGATAAGAAGAACACCTTTGGAACAGCTATGTTTAGCTGTAATTGGCATGGGACTGAAAGATATCCCCCTTTTCCTCAGCAATACTTTGACGCCCCCAGAAACGCTGGCAGTAGAGGGGGCGCTTACCACATTGGGACGAGTAGGAGCTTTGGAGGCAGGCGAATTGACTGCACTCGGTCGACATATGGCGATGATTCCAGCTGATCTCAAGCTTTCCAAGCTAATGGTGCTTGGCGCACTGTTTGGTCATCTCGAAGCTTGCGTGACTATCGCAGCTATCTTGACTGTTAAATCGCCCTTCATCTCGCCACAAACGAAGCGTGAAGAAGCCAAAGCAGCCCGTCTAGCCTTCCTTCAGCCACACCAGACAGCACAAGGCGACGTCATTGCTGACCTCCTCGCCTATGACGCATGGGCTCAGCAGCGATCGAACCACGCCAACTACCGCGACCTCCGCTCCTTCTGCGATGAAAACTTCCTCTCCTCCCAAACACTTAACGACATCTCCACTACCCGCAGTCAACTCTTCACCTCCCTGAAAGAAGTCGGCTTCCTTTCGCCCTCCTACCACTCCTCAAATTCCTCCCCACCCAATTCCAGCGAAGCCTACTCGTTCCCTCTCCTGCAATCCCTGCTCCTATCCGCCCTCCATCCTCAAACCCTCCGCATCGCTCTCCCCTCCCAAAAATACGCCGCAACCTCCACCGGCACCCTCGCCCTCGACCCCGAATCTCGCGCGATTCGCTATTTCTCCGCCGATCCGGGATCCGAGCGTGTGTTCCTGCACCCATCATCCACGCTCTTCTCCGCACAATCCTTTGCCAACAACGCGGCGTTTCTCAGCTACTGGACGCGCGTGCAGACGAGTAAGGTGTTCGCACGCGAGGCGACGCCAGCAGGGGCATACGGCATGTTGTTGTTTGGAGGACCGGTGGAATTGGTGCCGGGCATGGGGCTGTTGGTGGATGGGAGCTGGAGGCTGAAGGGATGGAGCAGGATTGGCACATTGACAGGGAGGTTGCGGAAGATATTGGATCAGGTATTGCAGGGGTGGATCGAGGCGCCGGGGGTGGCTGGGGGAGAGATGGAGAGGGAGGTCACGACGGTGGTGAGGAAGTTGGTGGAAATGGGTGGGATGGATAGGTAAATAGAGCCGTGTTAGCAGCGATTGGGGTCAATTATCTCCATCCCGTAATGCCGCGCCACGAGCACAGTCTACCGTCTGGAAGAGATTGGTATTCTTACACCGAATTGGAGTGATTAGTACATTGCAATGAAAGCCTGTCTTAGTACTGACCGCGCTCGGCGGAAGAGGACGCTTCGCATGACAAATGAGGCATTGCTGACAAATCATGACTTTGTACCATATCGTCGGACTGCCCGTTGCAGCTATAATTCCAACAGCCTCTTGGTACTGAGTCACTTGCTTGCATCGAAATCGTCTCAGATTTAGTATATGTCACCGCGCTCAATCCTACTGCACATCCCACTCATAGCCTCCTCCCCAACACTTCCCAGAGACATTCACCTCCCCACCCGCTCACTCCAATCCTTCACAACCATGTCCACCACCACCTCCGCCTCTCCATCATTCGGCCCCAGCACCCTCCCTCGCGCAACCTACCGCCGCCTCGGCTCCTCCGGCCTCCGTGTCTCCGTCCCCATTCTCGGCTGCATGTCCCTCGGCGACTCTCGCTGGCAACCCTGGGTTCTCGACTCCGACGCCGCTCTACCTCTACTAAAAGCAGCCTACGACCGCGGCATCACGACCTGGGATACCGCCAATGTGTACTCCAATGGCGCCTCTGAATTGGTCATTGGCCGTGCGATCGTGGAATACAAACTGCCGAGGGAGCAGCTGGTCATCATGACGAAGATCTGCGGAACAGTGAGGGCGTCGAATGAGCCGGACGTGTTAGCCCAGCCCAGTTCCGAGATCGACGGAAGCAGGGACTACGTGAACCAGCGGGGTTTGAGCCGTGCAGCTATCTTCGCTGCGTTGGATGCGAGTCTGGAGAGACTGGGGACGGCGTATGTGGATGTGTTGCAGATTCATAGATTTGATCCCAGCACGCCGATTGAGGAGACAATGGAGGCGTTGCATGATTGTGTGAGAAGTGGGAAGGTGCGGTATATTGGGGCGAGCAGTATGTGGACGTATCAGTTTGCGATGATGCAGGGAGTGGCAAGGGAGAGGGGGTGGACGAAGTTTGTGTCGGTGAGTCTTGTGTAATGAGGCTTCAAGCGGGAAAGTGGAAAAGTGGGAAAGCTGATGCTAACGACGGGACAGATGCAAAACTTCTACTGCGCCCTCTACCGCGAAGAAGAGCGCGAGATGAATAAATACTGCAAGGAAACTGGTGTCGGGCTCATTCCCTGGAGTCCTCTAGGTGGCGGAGCACTAGCAAGATCACGGAGCATAGCAACGGGTGAAACACTCCGAAGCACAAACAATCCCTTCGCGAGCGTGTTTGCGGATGAGCACAGTCATGAGATTGTGAAGAGGGTGGAGGAAATGGCGGAAAAGAAGGGGCGGACGATGACGCAGGTTGCGTTGGCGTGGTTGTTGGAGAAGGGTGTGAGTAGTCCGATTGTGGGTTTGTCGAGTGTGAAGAGGATGGATGAGGCGTTGGGTGTGAATGGGAAGATGTTGAGTGTAGAGGAGGTTGAGAGCATTGATGAGCCGTATAAGGCCAGGAGTGTGGTCGGGCATTGAGATTCGTAGCATGTCGTTGTGTTATTCATTAATCAGCTTCGACTTCGTATACGATATCGTGTCCGTCTCTACTCGCAATCTGATTGCATTGTGGGTTTCCTGCCTTCTCGCATCCGTACCAGACCAGGTACCTGGAGAGACGTGTTTGGTACCCATATTGCACCCTCCCGCCCTGCTTCGAAGCGGTAAGGCAGTATTAACGGCCTGTCAGGTCTCGTTTGATGGTGTGCGAAATCGTGTCGAGGTCGGAGTCCTTCTGCCGGATCAGCGCCTCCTTCCATATGCCTCGTCTCGTAGCCATCGCTCCTCATCGCTCATAGAAGATCTCTCTATACCGATGTGTTGCATCCACCACAGCATCAACAGCGGCGAAGTCTATACCGCAGTATTAATTAGCCACCATAAACCTCAAATCACAGCCTTGCCCTGCCTTCCTCCTCCTCCTTCTTCCTTCCTCCCTTCGCTCTCTGTCGGCATAATTCCAGCACAAGCTGATGAGGCGAAGTGTCACAAGCCAAGCGGTACGTCACGACTTACCGATATTCTTCCCGAAATCCGTCGCCATCAGCACTTTGACGCTAAGGTCACTGTTGACCCTCCCAATGAGCTCGACGGCGTGATCGACTTGGAGGTGTGAGTCCTGATAGATAGTGATGACGTGGTTAGCTCCCAAACATATTACAGCATATTACAACATCTTTCAGCAACTTCATCCATTCTTTCTGAGCACAAGGTCTTCGTCCAAACCCAAGCCAACGCCAATTCGTGACAGACTACTTTGATCAAACCTCGGATCGTGCAAACAAAGTGTCCACAGCATGCAAAGACGAGACAAACTCACCCTACTCAACAAGACATTAACGCTGCCACCAGCATCGATCGTGGCATGTTCGCCGCGGAGCTGCAGGACTTTTCCGAGGATACGAACGGTGTCTCCTTGGAAGCGCTCAAGGAACGGCGCGGTGACGCGTGGTGTGCTTTCGGACATGTTGGTGATGGTGTCTAAAGTCTGGAAAGAGGCAAAAACGCGCGATATACGCGGTTCATCAGACAGGTCACGTGCGTGTTTTTATGGTTCGAGAGTGGTTTTACACAAATGGCTGCTATGTCCAAGCTCTGCCTGATATATGATGTATACCTTAGCTATTAGGACCTTGATCTCATACGTATATCGAGTGATACCGAGGAAGTCGCCACAAATGATAGCAGTCATTCAGACCGGCTGATCATCTACAAATGTACATTATCGAAGACAGATGGCTAAAACCCCTCGATAGTCAGGCACCCTTGGCTTGGTTTTCACTTCGTCACTCCCCCTGAAACCTCTTCAACGGCCCGCCACGAGCGTACCACTTGGAAGTCCTCGCTTTGCGCTTCGCAGACACCGTCGATTCGAGTGCCGTCAGACTGTTGCTAGCCCGCTCCGACGGGGAGTAAGTATACAGCTTTCGGATACTCGTCGGCTCGCTCTGAGTCTCGCCTTCCCGCATTCTCCTTCTCCTTTCCCTCTTCGATTCCACCTCTTTCCCAAGATCGAGCTCTACAACGCCCGTGTGTGTTGTATACTTGATGAGAGCAGGTAGTTGTGCGTACCATTCCTTTACGAATGCTTGGAAGCCCCGAAGGTACCACTCCGTCAGATTGGCCAGACCAGGACCACGCCAGTCGGCAATGTCGCCCGGGTTGACCCGAGGATGAATCGTGTAGTCGAACTTGCCACGCTTTGATCGTGGTAGACGAAGGAATGAGACGAGCCAGCCGTCGAGCATGCCTTTAGATGTCTTGTGTTTCAGGCTTGCCACTTCCGACCTTGTCAGTGCTTTCGAGGGCGTGTGGCGATCGCTGAGGATGGGCGCGAAGGATGAAGCCCCTGCGCCTGAGGTTATGCTGCGATTGAGGTCGCGTTTCGCATCACCCACAAAAGCACGGCCAGTTCTCAGGACACGCAGGAAGTAGTCGGGTTCGAACGAATGAGGGAATGCGTAAGGTGATAGCATGAGGGTTTTGAAGGACATGTCGTACAGATCCATGGAAGGGCGGACGTTGTAGTCTTCCGACATCATCACGTCAAACAGCTTGCCAACAGTCTCCATGTTGATTTGAGTTCCTTGACCTTTAACCTTGACACGACGGTCCTCGGGCTTGATACGTGCTTGGAGCCAAGCCCATCGCAGTACCTGATACCAAATATCCTCATCCAGAGATATACGATGCTGACGAGAGATGTAGTCAATCACACGAAGCCCTGCTGGGATCTCGTTTGCAATCCCAAAGACTTCTGCAATCGTCGTGAACAGTCGGGACGTGGGACATAGTGGTGAAGTAGGAGGATAGATCCGTTGAAGGTTCCCCATTTCTGCTCCTTCCAGCATAGCATGCACGTCGACCGACCATACACGTTCCAAAATTCTCGTTGCTTCCGCAAATTCGCCGTCTCGTGCCAAAGAAGTCATTAGGACGCATATCGTCGCCACGTCTGGTGTGAGTTTGGCAGCAGACATTTCGTTGAACAACATCGTGATCTCTCCGGACAGCCCAGGCCTGAACATGGCTATATCAGTGAACTGCGGCCGAAGTTTCGGTATCGTGTCTTTCGACCTCCTGGCTTGCTTCAATCGTGCGTTCTCATCCCAGACCAGTGCCTCCATGAACCGATTGTAGCACTCCCGATCCGGCTTGACACCGTCTGTCTTCATATCTGCCCACAAACCTCGTGCACCTTGCTCATCTCCAATTCGTGCAACATATGTGAGCAACAGACGATAGTCGATGACGTCCATCAGTGGACCATGCTGTTGACGTATGCGGATGAGGGTTGCCAGATCTCGCATGTAGGTTTGTCGTCTTTTGTCATAGCTGTAGTTGAGAATATAGGGTGACTTTGATGTCAAAGACCGATGGTGCCTGTGCAGACCAGGAAACACATTCTGCGGGTTAAATGCTCGCCAGATCTCGGTCCATGCTGTCGTCGTCAGGGATTGGAGGTATTCAGGATCATCCTGGTGTTGCAGAATCGACGCAAGTGTTTCAATTGAGTCTTGTTTCTTGAGTCCTACAGCTAGGTTTGCTTCAACAGAATGACCGAGTGCGAACACTTCTTGCAGAGGCTTCACGCCCCGCCGTTGCGCCGCTCTCCATTGCTGTTCCTGAGCTAGTGTCGCAATCTGTTTGGGTTCCTGGGCGTCATGAGCTAGACCGTTGCCTTGAAAAGGCTTCGCAAGGTCATGAGGTGGTGGACTCGCGGATTGTCGACCGGGTTGCAGCTCGAGATTACCTTGTGCCGAGGATTGCTTGACGTGGAATCTGCGCTTCCGTTGAATATCAGCTCGGCAGGAAGGACATATCCAGAACGAGGACGTCCGCGAGGCCAATCTGGTAGACACTCGGGCCTGCAGACGTTCGAGGACAGCACTCATGCAGGAGATGGCTTGTTGGTAGTAGGGTAGAGTTGTCTTCGACAATTCTTCAATGCGCAACTGCAAATCGGAGATATGTACATGTAAGTCCGATCTCACATTTCGACCGAAACTTAGGAGGACGACAGGAACATCATCAATCGACCACATACATCACAATATCAGCTTCATTACCTCTTTCACGACACTGCATAGCCAGCCTTGCGACTAGCTTCACACCCGACTTATTACACTGTTCACAGCGACACCATGACGAGCACCATCGGTATCCCGATCAAGCTACTGAACGAAGCGCAAGTCAGTTGCAAGCCTCACTGCCTCAATCAAGATGCGCCCAGCTAATCATTTCCTGTTCTAGGGTCATGTCATCACACTCGAAATCACATCCGGCCAGGTATATCGCGGCAAGCTCCTCGAAGGTATATCCACTCTTCTTTCCCTCACATCCCCGCCCAGCACCACCATCTACCCCACTACCACCACCACCATCTTCGCACCACTCTGACTAACACATCCCTCCCCCTGACAGCCGAAGACAACATGAACGTCCAACTCAAAGACATAACCGTAACCGCACGCGACGGCCGCGTCTCTCATCTCGACCAAGTCTACATCCGCGGCTCGCACGTGCGCTTCTTCATCGTGCCGGACATGCTGCGAAATGCGCCGATGTTCAGGCAGAGGACGTTGAGGGGTAGGGGTGTTGGTCTGGCGAGAGGAAGAGCGACGGTCAGTAGGGCGAGGGCGAGTGGGCGGGGGACGAGGGGGTGATGTGGTTGGGGCTGTGGCTGGGAATTGAAGGGTCTATCTGATGAGGATGATGAGATTTGCGAAGCAAGGAGAGAAAGAGAATGCGCTGGTGATGACGGGAAGAAAGAGAAAATGCTGCTGCGATGGGCGGTCGGGCAGGGAGCGAAGCACGTGAGGCTGTCGGAGTACGAGGCTCGCGCGGATCGCGCAAGTGCGGGAAGGAAAGCAGACAGGCAAGACCTGTCGTGTGTCTCGTCTTGGTACAAGGGTTGTAAAGCTCTTCGGAAGGGCTCGACATCAGCTGTAAAGGATTACAATTGACGGGAGGGACGGTGTAATACCGTACGTACATATCATCGAGAGTCATTTGAGAATACCAATGGCTTCGAACAGAAAGGCGTAATGTCCTATAAGTCCTCTCCACTCTCTTTCTCATCCCTCATTCCTCGACCACTCTTTCCTTGCCGCATTGGACTGGAAATCTTGCTAGAGACTCCACCACCAACAACAACAACAGTTCTCGTGGTCACACATTTCATCGCTGCGGTAGTTTCATCAGCAATGCGAGGGTTACTGCCAAGCTGAAGCCATTCGGCAGTCGTACTTCACAAGCACGAACATATCCTCTGGATGTAATGGTATCACTCTTGCACCACGAGAGTTATTCGAGACTCCTGACTACCTCCTCCACCTCAACCCCCACACGACCCCGAACGCCAAACCTCTATACACCACCGTACACCCCACCAACCCCGCCAAAATCCCCCTCGGATCCCTCTCCAACCCATACGACTCCAACACTGCTCCCCGTCTTATACCGCACACCTCCCATCCCCTGCCCTCTGCACCCCCCTTCACGTAATCCACTACCCCTCATCATTCACACCACCAAATCACCCACACCATACCTCAACGGACTGATCCAATTCAACCCTCTCCGCCGCCCCGGCATATGCAGACTAAACGACCCAGTCGTCGTCACACTGAGACTAATCAGCGTACTCGTCAGCGTCACACCCAACCCGGCATGAGCGTCAAAGAGCGCACAGAAGACGGTACTCACGCTTTTGCTGGTCGTGACGATGCAGAAGCAGTTTAGAGCGGCGGCGAAGCAGAAGGGGATGGTGCTTGCCGCGCTTAGGACGGAGGCGGCGAAGACGCCAAAGAGGAGGGAGGAGAGCAGGGTGAAGGGTATCTCGAGGACGGTGTAGGAGAGGCGGACGATCAGGGGGATGTAGCAGCCTTCGGGGTGCTCGCAGAGGCAGACGCGGTGGGAGAGGGGTTAGACGGCGAGATTTTGGAGCATGCCGACGAACTAGAGGGGGTTTATCTCTTGAATAAAGCCCTGGAGAGGGGCCAGGAAGTGTAAGTCGTGGGGGATAGGTGTGGAGGATGGCAGGGGAGGAAAGGTGACTCACGAGTCGACTTTGGATGGCTTCGTAATTGTTCTTCAGTGGCGCGAGGAATAGTGCTAGGATCAATGCGTAATCGATGACCTGCATCATCCTCGCCATGATGATCTCCGGGTTGCGCTTGATGTTGATGATCTCCCTTTTCAGTAACAATGCAAACACAGTCGAGACAGGATTCATCTCTCACTTGAGGCTTTTTAGTTCCGCAGGACTTCTTATAGCCTTTCCATCTTCGACCTTGTTTGCGGGCGACTGTACTTATTGCTGCCATGCTTGGACAATGTGATGCACTTTCTCTCTGCTTTCCTGTTCTTTCGTCCCTTGGCGAGATCGACAGTGATTATGTTCAGTACAAAGTCTGCAGGATTGGGACTGGGAGGACATTGACGACCGAGCTTGGCAAAATGAGGAAGCATGTCTGTAGTCGGTCCAGTGTATACGAGTGAGCCTCCCCTGGCGAGAAATAGCAACCATTGAACTCTTTGATGAGATCGGAGCGTGGCTTGATGCATCGTCATTATGATTGTGCGGCCTTCGTCCGCGAGAGACCTGAGTACGGTTAACACTGAAGCAGCTAGGAAAGCGTCGAGACCTGATGTTGGCTATATATGCAGCAGAGATCAGCAGGGATTAAAAATGACAATGGACTCAGCGTCAAGACATAGTTCATCAAGTAATAGTATGCGAGGATCTGTCAAGCTCTATATCGCGATGGATACACGTCTTTTCTCGCTACCACTGATACCTTTCATCAGCTCGTTACCTACTGGTCTGTCGACACAACCCCTAAGTCCCAACTTCAGCGGTAGTTCCTCAGCACGGTTATTCTTCGCAGCCACGCTCATGAACGGGGAAAGACGCATCTTGGCAGCGAATATTCATGTCTCCCTCACGGTCAACGATGGCATCAGGACATCGTCATCTTGTACCACAAAGGACGTGACCGATCTGGGTACACTAGCTGCGGACGATCGTGTCATTCAGTGTAAACGTGTCAGAAGCTTTGTACTTTGAGCCAATGTTGCCACTTGATCGGTGTACCAGACCTTGAAGAAGCGGCGCCTTGCCGCTACCGCTTGTTCCCATGATGACGTTCAGGTGGCCTGGGGCGAAGTCACCGAGAGAGGATGAAGGATAGTTTTGGTGGTACTTTTCATCAACAGTCCCTTCACCTGCACTTCCAGAGCATACTTACGAACCCAGACCTTGACAAGAAGGATTTTCTGACGTGCAGCGTCTTGTGTTTGAACTTCGACCAAGGTCTTTGGTACTTTTTGTCTTCTGTGGTCCAGCGACATCGGTCGATACTCTGTTAGTAGTCAAGACCAAAGCGGCAAGGCTGAACCATAGCGAAGTCAAACCAATGATCACGCCTACTGGTCGCCAAATCCAGTTCTGACCCGGTAGGGATAGACTCTGGATGGTATAAGATCCTGTATAGCTTATACACTGTGGGCAATTTTGTCATCCAGAGGACAATCATATAGCTGTCCAGGAGCACTGTTTCCTTGTCCAATGAACTCGCTGGTGAAAAAGGCACCGAAGAGGTAAAAGTTGGGAGCCCGCAGGAAAGGTTAGCGGAAGTGCCCTAGCAATCATTCGCGGTGCCGCGACTCACAAGCCACTTCGACCAGCGAGTGTGTACGGAGATCTGATCCGCGTTGACACAGTACCCGCATGCAGAACTGTCGACAGTGTACAACAGATTGACAAACAAGCTTGCACCTGCAAAGGTCCTTGACGTTGCAACACACAGAGTTGCAAATGTGATCGTGACGTAGTGAGACACGACTACGAGAAAGAAGACCAGGAAGAAGGTAGTCACCGCATCACGAAATCCGACCACGAGACAGAAGATGGGTGAGTCACTCGTCCCTTCTCCCCTCCAGAACAGCCTTTATGAATGCTGGAGCCGATCCTGATATCTGCACATTCCTTCAGGCCAAGCTCGAGGATAACGCTTTCGACGATAGCTATACGTTGTGCCGAGTCCGGAAAGGAGGCCAATCGCAAGTCAGCTGCATACTGAAGTGTCTCCCGCACACTCAAGTCTGGTAGCAGCAGATCTTGTTGCATCACATTTGCCTTACGAACAGCTTTTTGACTCGTATTGCTGTACTTCATATCTCTAGTGATCCCAAGCTTGCTGCTGGCGACCCTTCACGCGATAGTATTGAGTAGCGTAGTTCGAGGATAGGTAGCTGTTAGAGTTCCACATGCCATCATGTATGCCGACACATCGTCAAGGATCGTCTTCGTGCTGAATAGTTGCGGTCTGGCGTATTTCAGGTCATGCCGACGCATCTTGATCTCCGGTCGCAGTCTCTGCCAGCGTGTGCGCAGGTCCCCTGGCCGATAACCCACTGTCAGATTGCAAATATCAACGTCAACAGGACATACAAGACGCTTCACAAGTTCGTCATTCTGCAATGTTGCTGCCAATACTGGTTCGTCGAGAGTTGAGTTTCGATACGCTCGCTCAAGATCTGAAATTGGAAGACTTGCCAGTCCTCGAAGCCAGTTCAATCGCATCCTCACTAAGGGTTTTGTGGGTGCTGGCAGACATTAGTAGAGGTGTGGTCACGCTTAGATCTCTTTCACGCGACAAACAAGGGCATGACGATGAAGAATAGTCAGTAGCAGTGGGCACGTTGTATGTTTTGAGAGTGTGAGATTGTAGGGAGGGGGGCCAGTGGGGGGCAAGTGACACGTTCGGGGAGCATGGATGTCTGAGAGCAGACATGGTTTGACATCAGGGTTGGCATTCTGATAAGAGGCGAGGCGATTATTGTACCATAAGCGAGGAATGCAAGCGAAAAAGTTTGTGTATCAAAGCTGGGGTGCTCAAGCTGAACAGAGCTGGAGCTGAGAGAAGCGACGAAGCCGGGAAAATGAGGCAACGAAGCGCATCACTGAGCTTGACTTCACTTGTAGCAGCAATTGGAAGATGTACAGAGGTCATCGGTAGGCCATATCCATGATATATGGCTGATAAAGCAGCAGCTCGTGGGAGTCTATTGTCTATGCTAGTCGTAAAATCGTTATTCATAGCAACATCATGCGACCTCGTTCCTTGCCTTCTTGCCTCTGCGTCTTCCTCGAGCTCATTGACACATCATCCTGTTTGAGAAGACCCGTCGTGTTTTCCTGGCTTAGTGCAACGCGTCATCGAGATCCCACCCACAAAGCCAGACAGCTAATCTCACAGAGACTGTCCAAACCCCTTGGTCAGGCACCAACTACACACAACCTCTTCACCTCCCAACCCTCCTCAAATCATTCATGACCATATACCGACTCAACCCAATCCAGCCCCACCTAAACCACCTCATCTGACTAATATGCGCCTCCGTCATCGCCCTAATCCCCCTCCACCACTCCCCGGGCCCACTCACGAAGAACAGCACGCTCGGTCTCTCCCTCTCCGCCTCCTTCTTCCTCCCCTTCGCCTTTGCCTTCATTCCTCGACTCGTGAGCGCCAACATCACAGCCAAGACTGTGAACAGCAGATCCATCACGGACATGTACTTCCGCCATATCGGCACAGACGTCAGCGTGTACACATCCACAGGACACGCCCAGCCTTCGCGACCAGCCATTAGTGCATCGAGGAAGGCGAGCGCGCCGAGGTGGCAGGAGATGTGGTTGGGGTGGCTGCTGACGCCGCGGGAGTCGAATGTGATGATGACGTCGACGCCCACGTCCAGGTCCGACGCTCTACCTCGCGCGCTGGCCGCTGATCCGGCGGCCTTGCCGCGCTTGCCATTGCCCTCGCCTGCCAGTGCAGGCGCATACGTCTTGATTAACAAGTCGGCAATGTGCTTCTCGCTCCACTGCACCTGCATCGAATCTGGCAGCTCTTTGTCATCCAGAACTTCGACCGCGCCCTCACCAATCCTGCCATCTCCCAGTATTCTTGCACTAGCTTTCAGCTCTTTGCGGCGCACATCCCCGATACCGTCGGCGTTTCCTGACGAGAGACAGAGGATGCGGAAGGCGTTGTTGAGGGCTGGGTCGGTAAGGCGCGTGAGGCAGGGGGAGAGAAACATGGCTTCGTCGTCGGGGTGGGCGATGAGGAGGAGGATGCGCGTTGAGCGGAGGGTGGGGAAGGTGGAGGAGGAGAGGGCGGTGTAGAGGTAGAGGATTGGGAGGAGGGCGAGGAGGGAGAGAGCGGTTGTGGTGGACGGGAGGGAGGTGAAGAGGTCCATGGTGAGATGAGGTAGGGTGAGCGAAGTCGGGGTAGCAGAGAACACGAATCGTTCTGTCGGCCTTGCCGCTGATGTGGTGATGAGCTCAGGATGTTTTGTTGTCACTTGTTTATGATCGACGACGTCAACTTCCCCATAAAAATAATATGAAAGCACGGACCATTTTCCAATGCACTCCGATGACGGCACGACAGGCTAGCACAAAGAGGAAAGTCAAGTCAGCATTCGCATCACATCAGCTTCTTTTCTTCTATTGGATAGTTATCCCTAAGTAATCCAATCCTGACAATACTTCTCCACTCACTACGACTTCACATGAATATCATCACTCGTTCAGCAAGACTATAAGACACATCTCCAACGCATAAAGGCAGCACTTTGAAGACAGCACAGTACCGACACTCTCGCATGCACATTTCCCTCGACATTCGACGAAGACTTGTAAGATTGTGCTGTGAAGAATCACAACATCGCTGAGTGTGCGAGAAAAGCTGGGAAGAGTAACGAGCAAAAGCCAGCAGATCTAGCATGGCAGGTCTATCAACAACAGGGTATATACACCACACTCTCTTCCCATCAGACCAAACACGCCCAGACGAATGCTAACACCCACGTCCCCTTTCAGTGCCTTCGTCGCCGGCGGCATAGCAGGCTGCGGCGCCGTCTCCGTAACTCACCCCTTCGAAACCATCAAGATCCGCCTCCAGCTGCAAGGCGAACTCCAAGCAAAATCCACACATCCCCGCCTCTACCGCGGCGTCTTCCACGGCATGTCCGCCGTGCTCAAGAATGAAGGAGTGCGCGGGCTCTATCGCGGTCTCGGCTGCGCATATACCTATCAACTCGTGCTGAACGGATCGCGTCTGGGCTTTTATGAACCGTTTCGGAGTAATGTTGCACGAAGCGTGTTTGGCGATGCGAGTGTGCAGAGCTTGCCGGTGAACCTGTTTTCGGGTGCCATGTCAGGAGTGATCGGGGCGGTGCTGGGAAGTCCCTTTTTCTTGGTCAAGACGCGGCTGCAGAGCTATTCTCCGTCGTTACCAGTTGGAACCCAGCATAAATACCGGAATGCAATCGACGGACTGCGGCAGATATATGGTACGGAAGGAATAAAAGGGCTGTACCGTGGTGTTGGCCCGGCGATGATACGCACAGGCTTTGGAAGTAGTGTACAGTTGCCGACGTACTTTTTGGCTAAGCGAACTCTGGCGAAACACTTCGACATGGCAGAAGGCGCGGGACTGCATTTGACGAGTAGTGCAATCTCTGGTGTTGTGGTTTGTGTATTTATGCATCCGCCGGATACAATTATGAGTAGGATGTACAACCAGTCCGGGAATCTGTACAAGGGTGCCTTTGACTGCTTGAGAAGCACCATCAAAACGGAAGGTGTTTTGGCCATCTACAAAGGCTTCTCAGCGCATCTGGCGAGAATATGGCCGCATACGGTGAGTGCTGTCCGGAAGTCCTGAGGAGCGGTGGCCATTGCTGACGTTGTGTCCAGATCCTCACACTCAGTCTTGCCGAGCAGACAAATAAAATGCTGCGGATAGTGGAAACTCGGATGTTTTCGAACGGAGCGCTTGACTGAAGGAGGTGCTTCAAGAGGTCAGGCTAGGGGGCGATTGCCAATGATCGACTCGTTCCATCTTGACTCGGTCCTGAGGAGCGATGAGCCTTGTGAAGAGAAGAAATCGAGCCTTGCTTCTGACAGAGTATCGCTCGTGCTGAAGAAGTACCTCTTGGCAAGCGTTGAAGCCCTTCGTCAGTTGTAGATGTCATAGATAGTAAGCACATAGCTCAGCCGTATGCCTGCTTCTAGACAAAGCCGAGCAAACCACATTAGCTTGGTTTCGAATCGAGGGTCGTCAATCCACGATGGCATCCTTCGTTTCCCTCACGGGATCATCTCTGCATCACGTCTTTCCCGCAGCCAAAATATCCTCCCTCTCCATGACCTCCTCTTTAAACTTGACCAAAAACACAGTCTTTCCCGGCCACATGCCCCCAGCACCACCCGCATCCTTCC
>Ga0058698_10000224_pt1 | contig 33953 bp, 26 predicted proteins | sample AgamicAsSfe_FD_67288 | JGI IMG/M metagenome (GOLD analysis project Ga0058698, IMG submission 67288) | Agave microbial communities from Guanajuato, Mexico - As.Sf.e | ecosystem: Host-associated > Plants > Phyllosphere > Phylloplane/Leaf | place: Guanajuato, Mexico | collected 2012-05-30
GCCCACACCTCTACGGCACCCACCACCACCACCCTCAGTGGTCGATGGCCCAGATTTCGGTCGCCGCGTGAAGCGCGCCGTGGACAAGAAAAGTGGTGGTGTAAGTGGGATCTGATAAGTTTGCGTGGAGGCTGTTACGGATCATGCATAGGGAAATTGAGCCTTAAGGGCTCTCGACATTAAGAGAGTTGCGGAGCAAGCAATGTTGGATGCGATGTGTGAGGAGGAGGATTGAGCATGACGCTGGTGATTGTGATTTGCGGTCTTGCACGGCACTCTCCAGTGCTGCTTTAGTTCGCATGGAGCTGAAAATGTACGGCAATTCGGATAGTCTCGCGTTGTATCAGACGTGATTGAAGATAGGAGGGGGAGTACCGTAAACGTTCCTATCCTCTTTCGTTGATCTGCTAATGCTTGCTGTTGTTGATGGTCCATTACTGTATGGGTACTCACCTCATGCGGGGCCGACGGCCTCTTCTCCGTATGAACATCTTTACTCCCTCACGGTACTCACAAGCCCTACATCCTCAGTCTTCTCTCAGAGCACCTGCTGTACGCAGCAACCTCTCGCCCACCCACCATGGTCCTCGCCCCTGGCTACTCCTTCCCTGCCGCCTCCACCATGCGCAAAGTGGTCAAAGCGACCATCCTCATAAAGAAGAAACCTGGCCTCCCGGACGCCGACTTCGTCACCCACTATAACACCGTCCACGCGCAACTAGCTGCCCCCGTACTCCTCAAACACAACATCATCAGCTACACCCTAACCTACCAACTCGAGCGCGACCGCACAATCATGCAGGATATCATGAAGGGAAAGGCGAACCTGCTGGATTATGATGCGATCTGCACGTTTGTGTTTCCCGATTGGATGAGCTTTGCGAGGTTCATGTATGATAAGGAAGGGGCGGAGTTGAGGGGGGATCATGGAAATTTCATGGTCGAGAGCGAGATGAAGACGATGATTGGGGATGAGTTTGTGGTTATTGAGGGAGGGAAGAAGGTTGAGCGGTCGATGAGCATTTAGAGTGAGATATCAGGCCTATCGGAAGAGCAAATCATGGCAGCTTCTGTGTAATGCCAGCGTGTGGACATGATGGGTGCGGGCTTAAGCATTCGGCTGTGGATATGCAGATACAGCGTCAGCACCTTCTTCACTTCCCCCTCGACGAAAGTCACGGCTGTGCCTGTGTCAGGTTGGGAGACTTGATACAGCTTCACGGAATACCGCGCATCTGCACAGAACTTGGGCATTGCGTACGGCACTCGACGGATACAGGCAAGACTACGTGGTTCAATACAACCTGGACTTTTGCCAGTCCTTTTTGAGACCGAGTCCTCTGGTACGATACTTGGATCTCATCTGCATACCATTGCCTAAAGCCGAGCCATGACTACGTTGGCAGAACGAAGGAGGTAGCGGCAATCAGGGATGTACAGTCACGGAGTAACGCAACCCATAGGGAACGCTAGGCTGTCACGTCGACACTCCGACCGATCTGATTGCTATCGTCAACATGCTGTCTGCTTAATCAAGACTAGGCTCAGCTCTGGCACCGAGCATCAGCTTGCGTGATCGCTGGTTTATATCGAGCATGAGCACGGCACTTGTCAGGACTGAAGACAGACTGGCAGGCGGAGATCGGTCTGTACACAGTCCTTGAAGCAGAGCAGAGTGAAGTATAAGTGTATTGAGAGGTGGTAAGCACTGCAGGGACTCATCGGGGTCGCTAATCTGTGCATAGACTGAGCTGAGCAGACGCAGCTAACTCCATGGGCATGGCCTATAGTGGCAGACTCTTACACATCCCAAGAATGATATTCCTAGCATATGGAACAACAGAACACCTTCGGCCAAGCCCGCTAGAACGAATGCCACGCTCTTTGTCATCGCCTCGTTTTCTCCCTTGCCCTCTTCGTTGTCGTCTTTGCCTACTGCGTCGTGGTCGTGTCGTGATTGCTGTTCTCTGCTTGTTGTCTGCAGCTACAGGTGCCGGAAGTACCGGGGTGAGAGCGTTGCGGTGGTGGACGCGCTTGGTCAAAGGACTAGGTACCCTGGGGAGGTGGTGCTGTTGGGCTGGGTATGAGTAAGGGAACAGGAACCAGGGCATAGGACACGAGAGCACCGTTAAAGTCCTGGTGGCGGATCGTTGTTGTGAGCAATGCTTTTCTGTACGAAGATTTTGCGACAGCAGTCCGGAGCGGTTAGTAAGACGAGTTTGAGAAGGCCGGCCAGGAGTGTGCCGCTAGACATATAGGAATTGAGTATCACCCATCCGAGTCGCGCATATTCCTTGGGCGGCGATAGTCACAGATCCAATATTGAGCGTTGATCACGGTCTGTCGAGCGCTGGGAAGGGTCCTAGGATGAAGGTTGGGCAGGGGAGGTGATGAGTCAAAAAGAAGACTTGATGGTGAATGAATAGATTTGGCATGGACTTTCGCCCTGGCTGCTGTAAGAATAGATGCTCATTCCAATCCAAAATTAAGCCATTGCCTTGCTCATTTCTGACCCTGATGTATGCAACGCCCAATGCCCCCATGATATGCTCATAACTCCAGCCGAAGTACCCTGAATGCCAGCTCTTCCTACCTTGTCATGCCCTCCCTTTTCGGTCAACCTCTTGTGGACGGGCAGTACTGCCACTCAATCGGCGGTCTATCTCGAATCAGTCCTTAAACTCCACAATTGCCACCCCTCAAAACAACCTACCTCGAATACGACACCTCGCTTCCTTCCTTCATTGATCTTGTCGCAAGCGCCGGAGGAAGGAATGGTATCGTAAGCGCAGCTGTCAAGTACAGTCCTGCCACCGCAGTTCTTGTTCTACACTTTGGCGGGATATACGTTGCGCGCATTGAGAAGTGGCGGATATGTGTCAGGAGCTGGGAGGTGACTGCCATTGTTGTGTGTGGTGTGTGGGGCTGTGGTAGTTCGAAGGTGGAGGAGGAAGGATGGATGCTGCGGGCTTGAGCTTTGGAAATCGTGGAAGTCTTTACAGTGAGGATAGGCGCTTGGATATGCTCTCGAGGAGTAAGATGTCTTATAGCTGTAGAGCTGCTGTAGCCTAATCAGCCAAGCTGCTGTGTGTTGTTGTATGTGGGGTGCTTCGGGCGAAGCCGCACCGAGGTGGTTGTCAAGTGACTCACTGCCGTTCTGTGTATCGTATGCTCTACGTACGCGAATGGCTTTGCTTTGCGAGGAACTTGGATATGGTGTTGCAGGAGTAGACTGTGTAAGCATGGAAGACGAGATATTGCATACAATATTGTAGAAGACGAAGAGGCTGTGGGATTGTGACAACTTGTGACTCCGCAGATGTGGGACCTTTGAGCGCTTTGACAATCACGCGCAATTAAGACGCCATTCTGAAACATGCGGAATACGGCCCTCCGCATCTGGAGCCGATGCCAGACAAGGCAGTCCATTCAAATGCGCATAAATTACAAAGCCAGCCGGAATACCAATGGGGTTGGGGGTTTGCGAGAGTTGTGTGAGTGGTAGATGCCTATGTGCTACGAAAAAGCTTGGAAAATTGGGTTCAGTTTGCATAACTTGTAATCCAAAGTAAGCTCTCCAGAACGTCCAAAGCGAATTACCATAGCTTGACTATTACTCATCGTGCTCATGCTTTTGATTGATCATGAGCAATTGGAGCACTGTTATTCACCACTGCACCTCGAAGCTCGATACCTCAATCGTCCATCCTTGTTCGTAGTTGTGCCTCGAGGATCTTGGCTCATAGAGTCCATAAGACCATAAGCAAGCTTGGCGAATTGACGGATTGATGTGCTGGACTGCTCCGTCTCCTTTTCGCTGGCCTACTGAAACAACCTCGAAGACCACTGCAGGGATATCTTGAAGAAAGTGTTGTCAGGATTGCGCAAGTTGAACTTTGTGACAGTACGTCGTGTAGGAACATTTCTTGACTCGTGATCCATCACAGTAGTAGATAAGAGTGGAGATGCTGTATAGGGTATCCGAACTGTGACCACATATGGCCAACCAACGCCTGTTTCCATTTCCGATGCGCCAGACCATGTATGCAACTCCCGAGCAAGTATCTTAGCTAAATCGATCACCTTTCGGACTTCGAAATGGGGCTTTCGACTCAAATTGACCTTGACCTGAGTTCTGACCTGAGTATTTGGAAGAAGGTTAGTAGTGGTTCTGGAAGTTCTGCGAGGCTCGCGGGACGCGGCTCGAAAGTCGCTGCAAGATCAGACTCGATCTTGCGGTTGAGTAGAACGGCCTCATGCACCTCCACCGAGTGCTGAACAATGTGTGCTTGTAGAGTGCGTACCGGATTCTTCCATCATCCGTGACTGACGTCGTCGTCTCTCATTCTCCATCTGTGTTCGCTCGTTTCGGTCTTTCAGGACGGATCGCTTGGCGAAGTAGTATGAGCCACCACCGCACAGAGCGAGAAACGCCCAGCCATAGTATACCGAGCCAATCTGAAAAATGTGTCAGGTTTGTCGTGTGTATTTGATTGACTGTGGCGCACCGTGTTCATGATGATTTTAGAGTATGTGGTTCTTCTTGAAGTATTTCAGTGGCCCGATCAGATCGCCAGAGGTCTGATCCCGAATAGCAGAACAGTGTGAGAGTGTGTAGTCAGTGTGTAGCTTGTGTAGAGGACGAGTTCGCGGGTTGAATCAGCCTTCTTTGCAGCCAAGATGACGGTATCTTTATCTCCGGTGTTGCCGGACTTAGACCCGTAAAGGTCAAACGCCAAGACATGGTACTCATTATCACTCGAAGGATATAAAGTGACCCAGCATCCCATCACTTCTTCCCCTCACAATCTCCCACCTTCGCTTCCACCGGGCTCTACATCGTATCTCCCAGCGTTTATCCCACCAGCACTCAAAACGACCCCACCATCGCAACAGAATCCCACCCTGCACTCCTAGCTTCTATAGCCTCCTAGGCTGACTTTGCGGGGAATCATGGCCCCCAAGAGGAAGGCGACCGAGACGCCAGGCGTGCGCGCATCGAAAAGATCTGCCTCGGGAGCTAGCACGCCCAACGCGACATACACCATTGCCAGCGAGAGTGACGAGTACACAGAGGGAGGCGAAGATGCCAGCGCTAGTGAGGCAGAGGACATCAAGAAGAATATCAACAAGTTCACTATCACAAAGTACCGGAAAAGCAAAAATGGCACAAACGATACCGACTCTACTTCTGCTTTATTCCACAACCGCGACTTCTCCGATCTGGAACTCAAGCCTGACCACGCTGATCGTCCACTATGGATTGATCCCAGTAAAGGACGAATCATCCTAGAAAGCTTCTCTCCCTTGGCGGATAAAGCTCAAGACTTCCTCATCACCATTGCCGAACCACAATCACGACCTTCTTTCCTCCACGAATACAGTTTGACAGTACATAGTCTCTATGCTGCCGTGTCGGTAGGACTCGGAGCAAAGGACATCATATCAGCCTTGGAAAAGTTCTCGAAATCTATTCTGCCGTCAGGTATCAAGGAGTTCATCTGGCAGAGCACCCAGTCGTTTGGTAAAGTCAAGCTGGTCTTGAAACACAATCGTTACTTCATAGAAAGCGCCGATGCGGAGGTACTACAGAGACTGCTCAAGGATGAGGTAATCGGGCCATGTCGAGTAGAGGGCTCGGAGGAGCTTCTCACAGAAAAGGCACCAACTATGGGAGGGATTGTCATTCCTGGCACAAAGAATGCATCAGGGGTTCAGAAACCAGAGGAACAGCAGCAGCAGACGGCAGCAGCAGCAGCGCGACCACATGATGCTGAAAGCGACGATGAAGGTCTAGACGACGCCGACATGTTTGCAGCACTCCGCGAAGACGATGATGATGATGAGGATCTGGAGAAAGTTCATGCGTTTGAAATCCCAAAGGACCAAGTAGAGACTGTACAGAAAAGGTGCCTTGAGCTTGAGTTGCCAATCACGGAAGAATACGACTTTCACAATGACGAGATCAATGCAAATCTGGACATTGATCTTCGGCCCGCCGCACGTATCCGGGACTATCAAGAGAAGAGCTTGTCCAAGATGTTTGGTAATGGTCGTGCGAAGAGCGGCATCATCGTGCTGCCATGTGGTGCTGGCAAAACGTTGGTCGGCATCACTGCTGCTTGTACAGTCAAAAAGGGCATCATCGTGCTGTGTACATCTTCCATGTCTGTCGTGCAATGGCGCAACGAGTTTCTGAAATGGTCCAACATCGACCCAAAAGACATTGCCATCTTCACCTCGGACAACAAAGACAAGTTCTCCGGCAGTACAGGAATCATCATCACCACATACAGCATGGTGACCCAAACACGAGGCCGGAGTTACGACTCCCAAAAAATGATGGACTTTCTGACCAGCCGCGAATGGGGTCTCATGCTCCTTGACGAAGTGCACGTCGTCCCCGCCTCCATCTTCCGCAAAGTCACCTCCTCCATTGCGTCGCACTGCAAGCTCGGCCTCACGGCAACCCTCCTCCGCGAAGACGACAAGATCAAAGACCTCAACTTCCTCATTGGCCCCAAGCTCTACGAAGCCAATTGGATGGAACTCGCCGAGAAGGGCCACATCGCCCGCGTCCAATGCGCCGAAGTCTGGTGCCCCATGACGACCGAGTTCTACCAGGAATACCTCAAAGAGAGCGCCCGAAAGCGTCAGCTCCTGTATATCATGAACCCGCGCAAGTTCCAAGCTGCGCAGTTCTTGATCGATTACCACGAGCGGCGCGGCGATAAAATCATCGTTTTCTCCGATAACGTCTATGCACTGGAGAGATATGCCAAGAAACTGGGCAAAGCGTACATTTTCGGCGGCACGCCCCAAGCAGAACGCCTGCGCATCCTAGAAAACTTCCAGCACAACCCACAAGTCAACACGATCTTCCTGTCGAAAATTGGCGACACGTCGCTCGATCTGCCCGAGGCGACGTGCCTGATCCAAATATCGTCACACTACGGATCCCGTCGTCAGGAAGCGCAACGCCTAGGCCGGATCCTGCGAGCAAAGCGGCGTAACGACGAAGGCTTCAATGCATTTTTCTACAGCCTCGTCAGCAAGGACACGAACGAGATGTACTATTCCTCCAAGCGTCAGGCGTTTCTCGTCGACCAGGGCTACGCGTTCAAGGTCATCACACATTTGCAAGGCATCGAAAATCTCAAAGGCCTGGCTTTCACAGCACCGCAGGAGCGCCGCGAACTGCTACAAGATGTCATGTTGCAGAACGAGCTATCAGCGGACGTGGAGAAGGTCGATGGAGATCTATTCTCTGAACGCCAGGGCGTGAGGTATGGCGGTACGTCTGGGGCAAGCGCTGGCAAGAAGAAGCTAACGGCCAAGCGCATGGCGGGACAACTGAGCGAGTTGTCCGGCGGCCAGGACATGGCGTATATCGAGTATAATAAGAGCCGGAATCAGGAATTGAAGAAGAATAAGGGACCGCAGAATGCGTTTATTAAGAAATTGAAGAGGGATAATGAGAGGAAGAGAGCGGGGAAGTAGGATGGGACTGGAGTCTGAGAAATAGATGGGATCGGGGGTTGGGATGTAGATGGGACCGAGGGCTGGAAATAGGTTTGGAGTATTTCATGATTTACGAACTTCAATGACAGAGGCATCAATAGACTGGCATACCACATCAATGTAAGAATATTCGTTCCTCCATTCCGGGAGAGTGCCGGCCTTGCTTCCATCGAGGCTACTTTCACCTTTCGATTCTGGCAACAAGTGAATGTTGGCTGGAGATTGTCAGGAAGGTTCTCGAGGAGAGGCTCATTGCATTGGGGACTTTATACATTGTGATTGTGTTGCTATACAGACAAGCAGTCGTTCGTTTAGAGCGTCTTCGTCGACGGCTGTTGGGTTGACAGAGTCTGGTCATGACGTGGTTCGGGGATTAGAAGAGACCTGGAATGGCGGGCTCGTGGCAGAGGGAGATTGACGAGGTGGTGGAATGAGCTCCAGTGACAGCACAACTGGCAGTGTAATGCCTCTGTCTTGCTAGACACTTGGAGCTCGAGGCTGTCATGACGGTGGGACTATTTCTTGCCTCCATTTTGGTGATGCGGCAGTAACAACAACATTATGCAAAGAGAAGAAGTCCACAACAGCTCCGTCATGGCATCAATGCAAACGCAGATGACCTCTGCAATGCTATAGGAGTGTTATCTGGAGTGCGTGCAGTTATTACTGCCGTGCAATTGACGCCGCGCCTGCCCTGTACTCCTATAGCAATCCGCTCTCTCTACTTGCTTCGCGATCATGTCTCATTTCACCACCATCCTCTTTGCAGTCGTATTCCCTTTCCCCTTCCACACTCACCTCCCACACTTCAACCAACCCACCTCCTCGCGCTCTTAAACACCCTGACCCACGGTCCAAACTCACCCCATCCCTCCGCTTTCTCCTGCGGCAGATAGCTCGCCACATCCTTGATGATCGTCCTCTCCGGATGCGGCATCATACTCAGCACCCGTCCATCCGGCGTCCTCACACCCGCAATACCCATCGGGCTGCCGTTCGGATTGTACGGATACTGCTCCGTCGGCTGCAGTCTATTGTCCAGATATCTCAGCGCGACGAGACCTTGATCAAGCAGTGTGGCGGCGGTTGGGGCGTTGGGAGAGGATGTGTCGAATACCGCTTGGCCTTCTGCGTGCGCGGTGACGATTGGTAACGTCGAGCCATGCATCCCGTGCAGGAAGACGCTGGGCTCGAGCTTCTGTTTCGTTGCTGATTCGCCGCGAGCGACATCATTGTTGGGATCCTCCATAGCAACCATACATACTCTCGCTTCATACTGCTCGCTCCGATTATGCTCAAACGTCGGCCACGTGTCCGCACCAGGGATGATCTCCTTCAGCCTGCTCAGGAACTGACACCCATTGCATACACCCAAAGTGAATGTGTTCGGTCGCGCGAAGAAGTTCTGAAACTCCTTGCGCAGATTCGGCTTCAGTAGTACACTCATCGCCCAACCGCGTCCTGCGCCTAATACATCACCGTAAGAGAAACCACCGCAAGCCGCGAGACCGACGAACGAGGCGAGAGAGACACGCCCGCTGTCGAGATCGGTCATGTGTACGTCGACGGCGGAGAAACCGGCGACGTTAAATGCGAAGGCCATCTCTGCATGTCCGTTTGTGCCTTGTTCGCGGAGGATGGCAACGCGGGGTTTGGAGCTGAAAGTGGAGGTGAGTGCAGATGTGAACATCGATGTCAATGGCAGGATGTTGTCTTTAGGGTTGAAGGTTAAGTTGAACGAAAGGCCTGGGTCGGCATCGTCGAGAATGTTGGCGAACTCGACATCAGCGCATTCGGGATCGTCGCGGAGGCGTTGCATGGCGTGAGAGGTAGAGGCCCAGCGTTGCTGAAGTGTGCTCCGGCTGGCGGTGTAGACTTGAGAGACTCCGTGCATGAGAGTCAGATTCTGGTTCTTGGTTGATGGCACACGAGCGATACGCTTGATGAGCCCGTTTGGCGGTCCACATGTAGCAAAGCAGCGTTTGAACGCAATCTCGTCCTTCTTGCGGACTTGGAAGACTGCACCGAGCTCTTCGTTGAACAGGCTCTCAATCAGCTCGGATGTGCTGCTGGTGAGTGCAAGCTGATCTAGCATGACGTCCAATCCACAACGACCAGCGAACATCATTTCCACGAGAGTTGTGAAAAGACCGCCATCTGATCGATCGTGGTAGGCAAGGACGATGTTGGCTTCGTGCAGCTGCTCTATAGCGTCGAAGTAATCCTTGAATAGCTCAACATCGCGAATGTCTGGGACGTCTTGACCAGTCTGTCCGAAACATTGTGCTAGAGCAGAACCGCCTAAAGCTCTCGCACCTTCCGCAAGGTCGACAAACAGGAGTACAGTCTCTCCGACCTCCTCATATCGTCGAAGTGTCGGTGTCCATGTCCGTGAGATGTTCCTCACTGGCGCGAAAGCAGTTACCACCAGGGATAGTGGTGCAGTCACTTCTTTCTCCTCCTTGGTTTCTACATCATTCCATCGCATCTTCATCGACATGGAGTCCTTACCGACCGGAATACTCACGCCAAGCTGTGGACATAGCTCCATACCAATAGCTTCAACAGCTTCGTACAGTGCGGCGCCTTCTCCAGGATGATTGCTGGCAGCCATCCAGTTGGCAGACAATCGAATGCGGGAGAGACTGTCTAGTGTGTCTGCTGCTGCAACGTTCATAAGTGATTCCGCAACAGCCATACGTGCGGACGCAGCTGGAGAGGCAAATGCAAGCGTAGGCTTCTCGCCCATCGCCATGGCCTCTCCAGTCTGTACACCTGGCGTGAGCGAGGTCGCCGTGACAGAGACATCTGCCACTGGCACCTGCCAAGGTCCAACCATCTGGTCACGAGCTGTCATGCCACCCACTGTGCGATCACCAATGGTGATGAGAAACTGCTTAGATCCAACAGATGGCAAATTGAGGACCCTATTGACCGCCTCTTGGAAGATCTCCTCCTTGGGCAGCTTGGGCAAGTACGAAGTGAGGCCGACGTCGAAGTGAGACAGCTTGCGCTCTCGGGATTCCACAATCCTTGACATCTTGGGTGGCTTAGCAAATAGTAATGACATTGGTGTGTCAATTGGTTTGGCAAATTCAGTAGAGTTCTTGTCGGTGAGAGTGAGATGTAGTTCCTTGATAGCGGTACCCACAACTCTGAAGCTGCATCGCTCATGCTGGGCAATCTTCTTGAAGTCGTTGAGACTGTCCTTTGACACTACACAAACGTATCTTTCTTGAGCTTCACAGCACCAGATCTGCAGTGGACTCAGACCTTTGTCAGCACTTTCAATGTTGCGAAGTTCAAAGTTTGCACCGAGACCAGCATCATGTACAAGCTCTGGTAGAGCGTTTGATAAGCCACCTGTAGTGTAATGAGTCAGCTGGTCATTCGGTAGGCGGAGAATGAATGTCACAAACCTGCACCGACGTCGTGAATAAGGGCAATAGGATTCCGCAACTCTCCAAGAGCAGCACATGCATCGATAACCTCTTGCACTCGCCTCTGCACCTCAGGGTTGCCACGTTGTACGCTCGCAAAGTCCAGCTCGACTGAGCTTTCACCAGACTGCACAGAAGATGCGGCACCACCGCCAAGACCAATGAGCATAGCAGGACCACCCATGACAATCAAGTGATCGCCCGGCTTAACAAGGTTCTTATCTTTGAGAGCTTGTTGCGGACGCACAGTACCTACACCTCCGGCAAGCATGATTGGTTTGTGGTAACCTCGGAGCTCTGTGTTCTTGCTGTCCACTGGAACCTCCTGTAAAAGCGTCCTGAAGAAACCCGTCGTACAAGGTCGACCGAACTCATTGTTGAACGCAGCACTTCCGAGAGGTGCTTCAAGCATGATATCCAGACTACTTGCAATATGGCCAGGTCTGCCGACGTCTCGCTCCCAGGGCTGCCCATGTCCGGGAATGAGCAGATCTGATACACAGAAACCAGATAGTCCTGCCTTTGGCTTCGATCCACGTCCAACGGCGCCTTCGTCACGAATCTCACCTCCAGAGCCAGTAGCAGCTCCAGGGAAAGGTGACACAGCTGTGGGATGGTTATGTGTCTCAACCTTGCCTGTGTAGTGAACGACTTCCTTTGTTTGCGTCCACTCACCAGTCAAGTGATTCGGCGCCCAGAAGCCGGCCGGTAGTCCCTGGAAGACGGCAGCGTTATCACTGTAAGCACTAACAATGTACTCGGGGTGCTTGCTGTGGGTGTTGCGGATCATGTCGAACAAGCTGTGCCGCTTGCGCATGCCATCGATAGTCCAGTCGGCGTTAAACTGTTTGTGCCTGCAATGCTCCGAATTGACCTGAGCAAACATGAAAAGCTCGACATCTGTGGGATTCCGCTTAAGCTCTTTGCCATATGCATCAGTGAGGTAGTCAATGTCTTCTGAAGTGAGTGCAAGACCGAGTTCACGGTTGGCCTTGACCAGCGCATCCCGTGATGCAACACCGTCGGTAATTAGTTGCACGGAGATTGCTGGCGCCGGCTCTGACTCTCCAAAGATGGCCGTCAGGTCTGGCGGTGTGCGACGGATGTCTTGTGTCATTCTGTCAAAGAGCTTGTCTTTCCATTCAGGAAGTTCGTCCTTCGGGGTTTCAGAAAAGGACACTGCATACGCTATGCCACGCTCGATACGCTTCACTTCCTCTCCAAGTCCACACACGCCCGCGATTGCAGTAGCTGAGGAGCTCCAGGGTGAGATGGTGCCCTGTCTTGGGGCGACGTAAAAGACAAGAGTCCGATCATCCTCTGGTGTTGCAGACTTCTCAATCGCACTTGTGAGTGTTTGTGCAAGCTCCTCACTGTATGGTTTCTCGGAGCGCGGCTTTTGAGCTGGTTGGACGTGTGAGAATGGTGGCTCGCCGTAGTCAAGGATTGTCTCGAGAGACTTCTGTAGCTCTGCGCTAGCCGGCCCTTTCAGGTTGACAAAGTGAACCCATCGCGCGCAGATGCCAGTGGCTCCTAGCTGTGTTCTGAGTCGGTTCAAGCGCGTCTCGGTCAAGGCTAGAGAGCCTGCGATGGTAAGAGCGTGCGAGTCTGACATTTCGAATCTGATGGGACGGGCAGACTCTGGATAGACTAAGGCAGATAGATCTCGGACGTCACAGAAGAGGTGCAATGCATATCACCCGGTCGGCGTCCACTCGTCAGTTGCTACGATTAGGCGATAGCAACGAACTGCTATGAGAGATGATAGATGTCTCACACGGCGATGGTCAGACAGTGTGGCTCGTTGCTGCCACGCTGCCCCACTATAAAAAAAGGTTTAGAACATGTCAGGTCACGTGCTGTGAAGTGCGTGGTGTTGACGGCTGCTGCTTCTCCGCTCATCAGCAACATCAGCTACCTACAGATATGTAGAAGTGACTAGCAGTTGGAAGCATCACTGCGGCCGGCTCGATGAAGCGTGTAGACGATCGGACTGAAGAGTATGATTATTACAATTACTATATCGACCTAAGAGCCACTATATCCTACAATATTCATTCACCTTCATTCCACATAACCATATCCAGAACGCCGCAAGCCATTGCCAGAGCCATTGACCTATCACAAATGACGAGTGACTCGATGTCGCGCGTGCCTCATGAGCATACTCGAGCTTCTGTCGTTTCTCACTCACAACCGCCTCTGCCGCTGCCAGCATCACGCGCTCCTTTGCCGCAATCTCAACATTTGTCTCTTCCAGCTTGCAGAATTCCGCCTCAGCATCAGCGCGGAGCAACTTGCGCAAAATCTTGCCGCTCACACTCTTCGGTATGCTGTCGCTGAAGCGTATCTCGCAGTCGCCCACCTTGTACTTGGCCAGATGCTGCAGCAAAAACACCTTCACGTTGTCTGCCGATATCGTCGAGTCTGGTCTTCGGACCACGTAGGCTCGGGGCACTTCGCTAGTGGCGCCAGGCTTACTCACGCCGATGACGGCGGCGTCGGATATGTCCGAGTGCATGAGGAGGACGCCTTCGAGTTCTGCGGGCGCGACTTGCCAGCCGCGGACTTTAATCAATTCCTTCTTCCTGTCAATGACATAGACCTTGCCATCCTTAAGCTTGCCAACATCGCCGGTATGTAGCCAGCCGTCGGCGTCCACTGTCTCAAGTGTTGCGGCTTCGTTGCCAACGTAGTATTGCATTACCGATGGGCTGCGAACCAGTATCTCTCCAGAATTATGCTCGCCGTGCACAACAATGCCGAGATCGTCAATCAACCTGATACTGTGGTCAGCATACGTTTTGAAACATATCCTTGAACTTATGACATACTTGACTTCGGATCCAGGAAGCAAACGACCAACAGAACCAGTGCTATCGCTCTCGGGGTACCGAAACGTGCTGATCCAGCCACACTCCGTCATGCCCCATACCTGGACTATCCTCGCACCAGTGGCGAATAGCTGACAACCTCGATTCTGTGTGATTGGGTCTAGAGGCGCTCCTGCGCACCACGCAAGCTTGAGTGTTCTGAGAAGAAGCTTTTCTTCAAAGGTGTATGATAGAAAGGCTAAGACAAGTGGCGGCACGATTGCTGTTTCTGTAACTTGGTATTGGTTGAGTAAGCTCAGGTATTCACGTTTGTCGAAGCGAGGCATGATGATTGTCGTTGCACCATCCCGTATTGCGGAGACAAGTGCTAGGGGAACGGCGAAGGCGTGGAAGAACGGCACTGATAACAGCCTTGTGACCTGATTGAACGTGACATTAGCGTGCGGTGTGCAATGGGCAGGCAGTCCATTGACGAACCTCGTAAGGTTTACGACCCTCCATGGTCATAGCCTTGTGCTCAGCAACGAAGCTTCGATGACCTCTTGCCGCCATTTTGGGTAATCCGGTAGTGCCACTAGTTGAAGCCAACACCGCCGTCGTTGTTACAGCTTTTCGAGCATCGTCAAACGCAACCCAGTCAGACTCGCCAAATCTCAATAATGACCGCCAACTAGGAAAGTCCAGAGTGTCAGCAGTCTCTGAGTCGTCGAACACATATATTCGGTTCTTTGCGAGCCCCGCACGATGTGCAGCCTGAACAGCGACGTCCAGGCTTTGCCGTTGCGTTATAAGGAAGTCGGTGTGTGAGGCTTTCAGATGGTGCGCGAGCTCTCCCGCCGTGTATGCAGGATTCGAGCCTGTGAAGCTTCCGCCTGCACCGACGATGCCGAGAAACAGTGCGGGATAGCATAACTGCGAAGATTTGTCAGCTCAGTAAATTTGTCACTTCATGATAAGCGCAGTATCCAGTACAGTGTAAGCGATATACATCCGGGACGATCTTTGTAGATGTACAAGGATCTGACAATGATTTGGAATTTACAAGACAGGGATAAAAGAAGCGAGCGCTGTGTAACACAACACAGTCCCGCATGCATTTTGCAGAGTAGACTTACAGTGTTGAAAGCGTGGACACAAACCACGAGTGAAGCTGATGACGGTCTGACATGCTGAAAGCCGCTAACAAGCTGTCGTACAAGCTGTCGTAGATCGCCCTTTGTCAAGACTTTGGATGCATTTTTCGAGTCGATGTATATCTATGAACGATTAGCCTGACAGTTCTCGATATCGAAATACAAGGAGGGTGTGTGAACTTACGGTGTCATTTTCTCTCACCGCCTGATTGCCGAATGTGTAGGTCAACAGGTCAACATTTGCCATGTCAGGCAGTTCGGAAAAGCTCATCTTGCCGAGCCGCACTGGGGTAGCGTGGCAGCGTGGTGGTGTCACAGGCCCGGACTGCTGGGATATGCACTGCTGTACTTCAGCCAGGATCACAGGGAACCGACAGATTGGTGGAGCCTAAAAATGCTAGGCAGGGAAAAGATATGCCAGAAGCGAATATACGGTGAAGTGCAAAGCACCAGGAGATGCGCCCAACTATATACAGAACACAACGCGCGAAGATTGTGCCAGATTTGGAGGTTGCCCGCAGCATGCATTTTCCTGTTGGAAGGAGACGGCGCAACACGCAAGCGAACGAAAAGCCATCGCAGCAACACCGTTTCCTCCCAATCTCGAACGCTTAACGAGCTCGAGCTCAGAAACGTCGGGTCAAGGGGGCAGGGGCGTGGGAGAACGAGGAGAGCAGCATGATGACGAGCATGAGGAGCCACTCTTGAGCATCGATGAGCCACTCTGGCGGCGGAGACTAAAGGTCAAAGTAGAGAGTGTGACTATCATCAAGCTTCCGCTGGGCGGCACGGTACAAGGAAAGAAGAGGAAAGAGGAGCACAAGGATCAGCGCGAGTTAGGATGAGGATGCGAATGAGATGCCGTACAAGGTTTGACGTGGAACGGAGGTGGTCTGCCAGATCCAACACCGACAGCTTGGGCGCTCCAGTGGAGAGAAGGTGAAAAGAAGCGAAAAGGAATAATGGCAGCGGGAATTGCGCCATCATCTCCAGCAACTGTCAGAAAACTGTCTTGACAGACTAGTAGTCGTTGACCTTGACTCTCTCCAACAGTCTTGCAGCATCGGGAAAAGCATGTCAGAACTAGCATTAAGTATTTAGTCTCGACCTTGACGCCTTGACGCCTTGTTGTCTGGCGCTTATCCTCGTCTTGTAGTTCTAATCGCCGTACCGATATCCTGTAGTGTTTCTCTCTCTCTCTCTCGCTCTCTACTCGTACATCTTCCGCCATTTGTCACTGTTCCCAAATGCGGAAGTCGCCGACGCTAATGCTGATCTGCCCACTGTCAGGGCCACTTACCCTTACCTGCTCCCCGCTCGGACCTCGACGGCTCGTCGCACAGCATCGACGTCAGCATTATTAACCGAGCCTTGCCTTCTTGCTCTCTCGAATCTTGTGCTACTTCAAACTCTATCGCTGCGGTCATCTGTCTCATCTGTTCTCATCGGTCTCATCGGTCTCATCTGTCTCATCTGTCTCATCTGCCGCTAAGATCCGTCTCGGTACCGTAGACGTAGACGTGGGATATACATTCCGCGATGATGCACAACCGCAATGACTTCGACCACTTACCTCTTGGAGCTGTATCATCCGGTACATCTTGATTTGATATTCGACACGAGAACGCCTTGACATAATCGCCTACGTTTCGCTCTGATCACCACGCGACTACGAACGATCATCTCGGAGTGCGGCTCGAAACAATGCTACGACTGCACAAAATCTCCCGATGGAATGATGCTTGAACGGTAGCTTTACTCTGTTTACAGTTTGCCCCTCGTGATGCATTGCGAAAGTGCTCCCCGCCCCGTCCTGCCAGTTGCTCTCTCCCAAGCTCTTGGGTCTTCGCCTCTCGGACAAGCCTGGGCACAGGGATAGGCAGATAGCGTAAGTGGAGCATGCATGCAGGCTCCTGCCGTGAGTGGGGGCAATGCTGAGGCTCTGACGAGTGGGTGATACGCGTGTTGGAGTTTGCCGCGGCCTAGGCATACATGCGCCGAAAGCCACCATCTGACCACACTCGAACGATTCCTGGTCTCAACATGTGCTTGGTGCGTGGATGAACGGAGGAGAACATGATGATCCTCGACATCCCAGCAGACTTGCAGAACGTGATTCGCTGCATGATTCTGTGATACACCTTTTTTTTTCCTTTCAAGACACTTTTGTTGCTGAGCTGTTTGTGTCAAGAGTCTGGTGCTGAGTTTGAGCCTTGAGCACCGATCGCCCTCGTTCTTTTGCCCGAAATACTTCTGTCTTTGGCTTCGCGCCTGGTTCAGAGCCTGATACCGAGTTGGAGCCTTGCTCGTCATTCAGCCTCATTCTTTGACTGATATCATTATTATCGACTGATACTTGAGACTTGATCGAGTCTCACCGCCTCGCTTTTGTACGACTCCACCATTCCATTGTTCTACAGTACCTTCGGCAGCCTGCATACGCCACTATCTGAAGCTAAGGGACATCGTGGTACACAATTGGGTTGGCTTGTACGCATCGCCCCAGGAGGACTCGAGCTTCCAGAGATTTAGCGTCCTTGTCATTATCGCACACAGCCTCGAGTCTACTTAAATACAGACAATCCCTGACATAATTACTCCCCGGACAGAGATAGCGCAACTCTTCTGCACCACTCCCCTCCAACCTTCTCCGCGATGTCTGTTCCCGTCATCGACACCGAGCACATTGAAAAGGCACTTTTACCAGCGGACTCCCAGGCCACCCTTAACGTTCAACAACTCCAAGAACGCGCTTCCTACCTCAGTTTCCAGTCCACGGTTGGATCATACGTCAGCACCATCGATGGCCGCACTCTACACAAGGATTCAGTCATAAGCTTGAACTCTCCAACACAAGACAAGTTCAAGCTAGATCCCATCACTGAATTATCATCAACACGCCCGACGCCACGACTCTCCGTGGATGGTCAGAATGTCATTCTCGAGGACGACACTCTTCCACTGAAGACGGGCACGACTTTTACAAGATGGCTACGATGGACATTCTTCTCGTACTATAGACGACTGTTCACCATCGTCTTTATCGGAAACATGATTTCCTTGGTCGTGCTCTTGACAAGACCAAACAACGCCGATAAAGCGGGTTTCGCTGGAATCACATACTCGAGCACGATCGACGCTGCCTCGATCAACCTTCTCGTTGCGATCCTTGCTCGCAACGAGCATGTCGTCAACCTCTTTTTCCGGGTAGCCTGCAGCGTGCCCATGAGCACCCCACTATGGTTTCGACGTCGAGTGGCAAAGGTCTACAGCTACGGCGGACTTCACAGTGGCTGCGGTGTGGCTGCAGTAATCTGGTACATCGTCTTTGCTGGGTTGGTGGCCAGACACATTGCAATCACGCCATTCGTCGAGCCAGCAATCGCAGCTTTGACCTTTGTCATCATCGCCCTCTTGCTAGCGATTGTCATCTTCGCACATCCTGAGTTGCGCCAGAAACTCCACAACTGGTTCGAATCCACGCATCGCTTCGCTGGATGGACAATAGTCGCGCTTTTCTGGGCGCAGGTCGTATTGACTGCTTATTACAGCTCACAAGCGCCAAACGCACTGTCAACGGGACGACAGCTTATTCAAACTCCGGCTTTCTGGTGTCTCATCATCATCAGCTTTTGCATTGTATACTCGTGGGCACGTCTGCGGTCACGCGAAGTTCGCGCTGAACCACTGTCTTCACACGCCATCCGTCTACACTTTAAGCATTCCGTACCCACCTACTGCATGGGTGTACGCGTCACTGATTCTCCGCTCCGAGAAACCCACGCCTTCGCCACGATACCTTACTTCAAATCATTCACAGACCCTTCCGCCGCCGAAAAAGCCCTTACGCCCGCAATCTCCTCGACCATAACACCTCCAACAGCCAACAACAACGCCGGCTTCTCCATCCTCATCTCCCGCGCCGGCGACTGGACAACCCGAATCATCCAGAATCCGCCTCAAAAACTCTGGTTCCGGGGCGCGCCGACTCTGGGTGTCCTCCGCGTCGCCACGCTCTTCTCCCCATGCGTAATCGTCACCACGGGCTCCGGAATAGGTCCCTGTCTCTCCCTCTTCAACGGCTACAGTCATGCTTCCCAGCGCGGCCGACCCACCCTCGACATTCGCATTCTGTGGAGCACGCCCGCTCCAACGACGACGTACGGGCAGGGCATCATCGACGAGGTGCACCGGGCGGATGCAGGGGCGAGGATCATTGATACTAGGACGTTGGGCAAGGATGAGAATGGCAAACCGAGACGGCCGGATATGGTGATGGAGACGTGGAGGTTGGTGAGGGAGGCAAGGGCGGAGGGCGTGGTGGTTATCAGTAATCCGGTGGTCACGAGGAAGGTGGTGTATGGGCTGGAGAGTAGGGGGATTGCGGCGTGTGGAGTTATTTTTGATTCATGAGGAGTCGAGTTGGAATGGGTTGGGTTGGGACGGACCATTGGATGGTGGCGGCTCGGGGATGGAGGGGATGCTGGTGATTGTGTTTGGGAATCGAATATTGGATATCCATTGGAAATGATGACTTGGCCAGGCTACGCTACGGTACACTAGAGTTGGAAGTCGAGGGTAGTTGAGTTACCCTAGTAGAAACGCATTAATGTTCGCTACCACCGCCACCTCCTCCTCTACACGATACCTCCCGTATACTTGCATGTCCAAGCTTCCTTGAATGAATACTGTCAGCAGAGATCGAACGACCCAGTGGCAAGGTAGGCAACACAATCGATCAAGCTTCCATCTCTCCGCTGCGCCATGACCAGCAGTACCCATGTCCACTGCGCTCAGACCTAGCACTTTACCCCTCTCATCAGCCGGCTTATGTTGTTACACCCGGACTCGAGTACAGTACCGAGCGCTTCCTGGAATACCGGCCTGCAGTGCTGGCATGGTCAAGGCTTACCACCTGGATCTCTCACCATACTCCTCTCCCCGGACACATGATGTTACACCCGAAGCTCGTATAGCACTCGGGCCCTGACACACTCGAGTTGTTGTGCTGGCGTGATCCGACCTTGCATGCATTACACTGCCGAGACATGATGTGTGCTGAAACACTAGGGCGATGTGTTGGCATGGACCAGGTTTGCCCACAGTACACTGCCGAGATGTGGTGCGTGCTGCGCTGTGGCATGACGTTTAGATGATGGGCATCTCGTGTGAGAGTAGCCGATCTGGGGGTTGGCAAATGCAGTAGCGCTGGCTACATGAGACATTGAGCAGAGTGGGCATTGATGGTCAAAAGCCTGCATGCAGAAAGTGTTGAATCGTGCTAGATACTCTGAGCCTAGCTCATCCAGCAACCGCAGCAGCGCTTATCGGCCGAGACATCGAGTAGTGTTTAAGAGGTCATGTGGATTGTCGCAGCATGCGCAGCATGCACAAGACTTGCCAAACCAGACCATGAATCTGAGCAGAATCGCTGCCGGCACTTCTTCCCGGAAACCCCTCTAGACTCTCGCTGCGAGATAGATAGGCTATTGAACTCAGATTGAGCTGAGCCTCGATGGTTTTGCATTGGCCGCAGTAGCGCTGACAGGGTGAGACAGACAAGGTGAGACATTGAACGGTTGTTCAAAGCTAAAGCATTTGCTGCTTGCGGAAGGTCGAAATCAGAGAGCCTCGCTGCAGTTGCAAGCGCAAAGCATGACAATCCTGCAGCATCCTCGTCGCTGGAATCGAGCGGCGCATACGGCACTCCTACCGTGCTGGCATTTGGCATTCTGTACCTGATAACGACATGGGCCATATGCAAGGCTGCGGTGCTCTGTACACATGAAGCAAAGCCCCAGATCAAATCAGCCGGCAGAGGCTGTGTGAGGTGAGATGACGGGTGAGCGGCACTTTGATTTCTCCAAGACACAGCACACAGCATCCTTCATCACATCACTCTTTGCCACCATCTGCACCACGCTCTGTCACTTTGTCGCTTTGTGTTCGACTCCTTAAAACCCACGTCTCCGTCATTCTGGAGATTGTTTACGCAAGCTTCCTCGTACCTGCGTAGGCATAATGATACGAGGCGGGAACAGGCGGGGACGGAGGATATTTAGAGGAGGTAGGGGTAGAAGGTGGGAAGGCGAGAAGGCTACGAAGAAAGATCGCCGATATGAACAAACGTTGGCGGACGATGACGGATGATGAGGACCGAGGATGAGACGTGAGACATCCTTGTCGTGATTGCCGAACGCCGGCCTCATCTCCGGTGAATTCCAAATATTGTATTTGTCAACGGCAGGAGTGAAGGCGCGAAGGGCAGAGGATGAAGTAAGTGGCCATCGCCGCCCCTTGCTTTGCCTCAGGGAACCATTCGTCGTCTCTCGATCACCCTCCTTTCACCCTCCATCTGGTTAAGATAGTAATTGGCAAGAGCCTGAATTGCTGCATCCTCAATCCAAGCCATTGCCGCACTTCACGGGGCCTTCACACAAAAGACCCATCGAATACTCAATGCGCTTCGACCTGTGTTTCATCTGCGCAGGTTTTGTCATGTAACTTGTTTGTACGAGTGTCAAGCTCCACGTTCTATGCTTCACGTAGTACTGTACCAGACTGGTTATAAAATCCTTTCAGCCACTTTTGTTACTTAATATCAGCAAAAGTATCGAATCGCCTTCTTCCAACAGTCGTGTCAAATCATCGGTAAGCTGGAGACTGGTTTGCCTCAGACATGGACACTGATGAACATATAAAGGAACACACATAACTACTGCGTCTCGGTCGCAAGCATTATGCCGGCAGCAACAATGCCCGCACCTTCAGCAAACAAATTCCACCCATATCTCTCAACAACAAAAGTCACGTCGATCGAATCGTGGACACAGTCGGTGCCTTCAGCTTCCAAAGCTGAAGCTGCGAGCAAGTCCTCGGCTGCGACAAATGCCAACGTGCAACAGTATATGCAGCAGCTGGCCACACTTTCGAAGAAGTCTTCCAAGTGAAGACATCGACATCACGATGGCGGCAGGCGGCTTTCTGAATTGTGGCAGAGATCAGCTGGACAAGATTGCTCTCGAGATGGCATACCAAATACCACGAGCACGCTTAAAGTACGATATCGAAGTACTCAGCGCATCTACAGTGCCGACTGGTGCATAGCTATATGCCGGCCAGAACATGGATTTGGTAGCACACCGCGCCATATAAGCATTGGCACCGAACGCCAACACCTAATGCCCCAGCTTGGCATGGCCAGATACGAGTTCGAGACCGAGGAATATCAAGGGCAAATGGTTGACAGCACGACAGGATGGCGATGAGTCCTACCATATATGCTCGACAGAATCTAATGGCTGCCAACAAGAAGACTACAAGCTGTCCGTGTTGGGACAGAAGAAGAAGAAGAAGGAAAGACGGCCGGCTTTTGGGGGTTAAGCATGGAAGCTTGAGGAAACAGAAGGGGTCTGGCGTGGACACGAGTGCATTGTGTTTGATGGATGGGAGGCCATGACGGGACGTCACTGAGACTCTTTGGACTAGGATGACAATGAGTATCGAGATTGGATCGTTCTTCAACCAGCAACTTGGAAGTCTCACAGTCCCACACTTTGCCACCCTGCTCCACGTGATTGCGAGATTCCATTGCAAGTCGTGACTTCCTCTCAAGCTTACACAATTCGACATCGCAGAACATTCAAACACAAATTTACTCCTCTTGATTCGACCTCAACACCGAATCTCGCCAATATCACCTAGACAATATATCCTGCACCACACCCATTGTAGACCCTTTTGCTTCTATTCTACAGCTCATTCATCCATACGCGTACCTTGCACAACCATTATCACTAGCTCAGAGCCCATTCGGTCTTGAGGAAGCGCCCTCGTAGCTCAACCCTCCCCCTGAGACTACAAACACAATGTCCCAATCCGTCCTCAAAGCCGCTGCATCCATCATCTCCCCCAAAGCAGCCGATGAGGTTGGTGCCAAACACCTCACTCCACCTTTTTGTCTAACCTTCCTCGGCACCTAGACAAACGCAGCAGCAAACGCCGACGTCCACAGAGTGCGAGCCGAGCAGGGTGCCTCGGAAGACACCGCGCCTGCGAGCTTGTCTGGTGATACTCTTTTGGTAAGCTTCTTCCAGAGATCAGGCTGTGCAGATGAGATGACCATTTCTGTGTGAGATCGTACGACTGATGTTAACATAAACATGGGACTGCAGAGCTCAAAAGAAGCCAGTTTCGCCAAGGTATGTGTGTCGTGACCCGACATGGATTCTGCTGGAGGAGTGTCATGTGCTGATCAAGTCTAGCAGGAGAAGACTGCACACGAGTTTCAAGCTACGAGGCTCGGTAAGCAGGCAGGGAAGTGATTATGAGATTGGGGTTTTCAGGCTGGACAAGGGACTTGAAAATGGAAGGTCGGCCTGGCCAAGTGAAGCTGCCGTTGTGAGTGTTGGCAAACCCTGGCAGCCATAAAGTGACCTCGGAAGTCGGGAGGGTGCTTATATACACATTCGCTGGGTTTTCCGGTCCACCGGTAGCAGAAAACCACATCAATCCGTCGTGAAGGAAACACAGTCATCAATCGCTTGAGTTGTTCTGCGTGGCACTAATGGCACCCCGTTCGTGTATGGAACATACTGAAAAATGAAGAACTGTACAAAAGAAGCCACCTCTTCCAACGAAGACCCGAACAATCGCGCATCGCCATCACGCCTCGGTAGCCTTGCGTCTCCCAGCCCTCACACTCTTACGTCCGGTTGCCGCCGGCTCAGGCAACCGAGTTGCTGCCAACTCAGCACTGTCTGTACGTGGTGGTCTCCCTCTGGGCTTCTTGACAGGTTCCTGCACGACTTCCTCCTTGATCTCCGTGCATTCCAATAAGCTGTCGACGAGGCTGTCCTCCACGACACGGGCAGCTGACTTCGCAGATCGACCTTTCGTCTGGCGAGCGGACTTGTCAGGACCGCTGTTGAGGCTGGATTTGCCGATAGGTTTCAGTGGAACTGCTCGTGGTGCTGGTGTGGACTTCACGGGCTGTGGTGTAGCATCATCCTCATCTTCGTCAGTCTCCTCGACATTCACGTTACCAGCGCCGCTTTGAACGCGAGATCGATCGACAAGAGTCAGAGTGTGTCCTTCTCCGGCGGTCGACACATCAACCTCTTCCTCACTTTCCTCGATGATGGGCTTGCGAATGTTCTTCGCTTGCGGTGCCCGAGCAGCACGCTTGCGAGGACTGGGCGTGGGTGCTAGGATGGCGGTATTATTCACCTCCGCCTCTGCTTCGGTAATGTCGGCCTCGGATTGCCTATCGTCGATGCGAGTCACCTCGCCCTCGTCGACTGCGAATGGCGCGATTGAGACTGCGCGACTGCCCGACCGGTCTTGACCAGGCTGCTGCTGGCTTGTGGTTGCCTTGATCAGTGCTGCTTGCACCTTATTTAATGCATTACGAGAAGCAGTATCGGCAGCGACCTTGTCATCAACACCTTCCGTGACGAGACGCAGAACTTCCTGGAGCTTTTCCGCTGAACCTTCAGGATTATAGTTCAACTTTGAGAGTACGGAAATGTATGCTTTACGCTCTTCTTCTGCGATATTGGTCAGCATCACAAACACGGATAACTTGATGAAGGAAGACTTACTTGAGGTGACGCCAAGTACCTTCTCAAGCATTTCTAGGGCCCAGTCAAGGTGGACTTCCCCGTCATCCTCGTTCGAGCCAGCCGTTCCAAGTCCACTCAAGGCAGCAGCCAGCTTCCTGCTATCGGTCCAGTCGACTAGATGAGCAATGATAACACCCAGGCCGACCATGTCACCAGCGACGTCCTCCTCGCCCTCGACATCCAATTCTTCCCTGACACTAATGAACCAGCTCAATAGTGAAGTAGCAACGCGGCCCATGCGTTCTAGGTTATCTTTTCGGGAATGACAGTACACGGGTAGAAAGTAGGCCAGTGATTGGCGCAATGCTGGATTACCTGCAGTTTCTGGATCAAAGTACGCCATCACGAGTAGGCGGAGGAGAGCGTCATTGTTCATGATACTGCTGGTTCCAGCAGCAGAGACTGATGGATCTGACAACATGAGCTTGCAAAGTGCTGTACAGGCAGTGAACTGAATTGTCGGTGTTTGAGACTTGAGAGCTCTGGAGAAGAGCTTATAGACAGCCTTGTGGAAAGGCTGCTCGGCAGGCTGATCTTCATCACCGCCTGCTGGAGGAGTGGCAAGCATGGACGGATGTGCACCGAGGATATCCCCAATGATCTGGATGGCGATGTTCTGAAGAGCTTCATGTCCTTTGGTGAAGCAATGTAGAAAGAGCGTGAGATTCTCCTCGGCAAGGTTCTATCAGTAGTCAGTGTTCTGCGTCAGTTCATTTGGAAGTATGAGAACTTACCTGATCAAGCAAGCAGCACAGGCCCAAGCATAGAAGTCCTCTCTCTCGGATCAGTGCTTCCTGACTTCGCACAGCAGGTATAACTAGGTTGTTCAACATAGTCACAAGGTGTGCGTTCTGCTCCAGGCTACAGTCAACATTCTGCAGCATGCATTGAGCAATGTGCAAGCACTTCATGTTGACCATGATCTCGCGTATGGCCTTTTCCTCATCGTCCTCGTCAGAAGTCTGCTTTGTAGGTCCACGAGGCGTACTTTCACCACTAACTTCAGACCTTGCAGAGTGGAAACTCTCACCTTCGTCCACATTGGATGATTCTTCACCCATAATAGTGTCGTGAACCTCTGCAATGGCTTCAAGGATAACCGCGGAGAACTCTCGCTCTGCGGTACTGTTACTGCCGCATGTAGATCTCAAGACTTCAACAACCAATCTGGTGGACTCTTCAGGTAAATCGGCAACGGCAAGAGCTTCTCTCATAAGCGAGAACATGGTCCTTCTGCCAACTTCGTCCGAGTAGTCCAAAGTCAAAGCAACATGAAGTAACTGTTCTGCGATGAATTCCTGCTGAACATAGTCCTCTTCTGACTCTTCCTGAAGTGCGACTCTGCGAACTGTCTCGACAAGCAGGTTGATGTTCTGCTGCAGAAGAAACGCAAATCGTGTCACTTCTGGCATCTTCTCAATAAGACTATCAGCTGAATCATCTCCATGACAGTAGTCGTTGAACGTGCGGACGACGAAGACGCTCTCGGCTGTTAGGTCTTTCCAATACGCTTCATTGAACTCCATGTGCTCGCAATAGTCAGGTCTTCCATGCCAGAACTCTTTCATTGCATCGAGCGCAATGCCATTTTCTGTCCCTGCATTCACAACATCGATACGTTCCAGAAGTTCCAAGAGTCCGGCGAGACTGGGTTCCGCAATCTGACCGACCGGAAGCTCGATAGGCTCGCCATCCTCGTCTCGTGGTTGTGCGCAGTTCTCGATCCAGCGCTCGCGGAAGAGACGAGCAGTCGCTTTCTTGACAGTCTCATCTCGGTCGCGCAAACCCCATCTCAAGATCTTCTCGCGATGTGTCAACGATAGATGTCTAAAGTCGCCTAGGGCAGGTAGCAGTCGTGAGTAAAGTGCTCGCCGGATAGCCGCGTCGGAATCACGAGCACGCTCGAGCAGATATGGTAGGGTCGCCGGAGTGAAAGGTAGATTGAGAAGAAGAGACCGACGAACATCGGCACTCGGATCGTTTTGTAGGACATCCAACAGCTTTGCCAGTACCCCTCCTGCTGGGTTTTCTTCATCGTCGCTGTCATCCTCTTCCTCGTTGAGGTCTGCTTCTCCAGCTAGTCGACCTAAGCCATAGACTGCTTGAGCTCGTACTGTGCTTTCTTTGTCACGCAGTCTTCGAAGAAGTCCGAGCCGGATTGGTTGGAAAAGTTCATCGTCGACAGAATCCAGTGTGTTGATGAGATGTGAGACTATTTGTGTACTGCGGAATCTGACAATCTTGTCTTTGGCCGGTAGCAAAGGCAGGATCAAAGAGATGACGCTTGTCGTCAAGCGGCTACTCGGTGTCTCTGGAGGTCCTTGTCCCATCATTTCCTCATCTTGTTGGAAGATTGCGTTGTCTAGTCGCGAGTCAGCGACGAGTTCGAATCACGATCTTCAACACACATACCTGCATCTGTTGCATGCTTCAGAAATGTCCCCGTGAACCTGACCAGTCTATCACCAGCAGGCTCGCTCTTCTTGATCGGCAGGATACGAAAGACACAGCGCGCAACTTCAGCATTGAACTCCTCCTCGTCAAACTCTTCCTGCCCAGCGCGGTTCTTGGGATTTGTCGGCTCATAACAACATATTTCTTGAACCTTGCGTAGGCTGACGACGAGCTTTCTTGTGCCCGACGTGGTTCGATAGGCCTCCGTAAAGATGGTGCAGATTGATTCGCGCAAAGATGTTGCTGGTCCTTCATCTGGGATGCTTGTGGTCGGTGATGTTGTGCGTGCCGCTCTCGACTTGCTGGAAGGTGCAGAAGCGCGCGAGGCGCCTGCAGTGGTGCGACCAGGCATGAGACCTGCACTGTCACGATGCAGAGCGAAGAGAAGGTGGTGTTGATGGTTTTCAGACTGACATATGCGGAGGTAAACAAAGGAAGATCCAAAATGCGGGGGTGAATCGATAAAGTAGCCAATGACAAACTCGTCATCACGCAATAGCATTTTGCCTTAGAAGCACACGACTGTACTCTGCCGCCTCTTTACGCTACCATTATGAGTCTCTTCGCCAATATTGCGCCGAAAGTGCTTAGGACTGGTATCAGGACATTCAGTATGACTGCTCGACGAACAGCAGTCGGTCAAGAGACTGTGTCAGCCATGGAGCATGGAGCGAATTACAGCATGAACCTCGGGAAAGCACAAGGAATCGCGAATGATGGTTTCATATCTGGTGGGTGACTTCTCTGATGAGTTTACGACTCATCCCGTCCGCAAAAGTCCTCGTCTAACACTCCTCACTCTTCCCTAGCCATCGGCAACACCCCCCTCATCCGCCTAAAACACCTCTCCGCCGCCACCGGCTGCGAAGTCCTAGGAAAAGCCGAATTCCAGAACCCTGGCGGTTCTGTCAAAGACCGCGCCGCTCTCTACTGTGTCCTCGACGCCGAAGAACGCGGTCTCCTGCGCCCTGGCGGCACCGTCGTCGAAGGCACTGCCGGCAACACAGGGATCGGCCTGGCCCACGTCTGTCGCTCGAAGGGCTACAAACTGGTCATCTACATGCCGAACACGCAAAGTCAGGGCAAGATTGATCTGCTAAGACTGCTCGGTGCGGAAGTTTACCCTGTACCTGCTGTGGCGTTTGAGAACCCGGAAAACTACAACCATCAAGCCAAGCGACATGCGGAGAGGATGGACAACGCGGTCTGGACAAATCAATTCGACAATGTAGCGAACCGACGAGCGCATCTTGAGACGACCGGGCCGGAAATCTGGGCGCAGACGCAGGGGAAGGTGGATGCGTTCACGTGCGCGACAGGGACCGGAGGCACATTCGCAGGCACGACGCGCTATCTCAAGACGAAGAGCGACGGGCGAGTCAAGTGCTATCTAGCTGATCCCCCGGGATCTGTGCTGCATTCGTTTATAACTAGTGGCGGCAAGCTGAACCAGCGGACGGGCAGCTCGATAACAGAAGGTATTGGACAAGGAAGAGTGACGGATAACTTGAAGCCTGATATCGACTTGGCGGACGGCGCGCTACACATTGCAGATGAGAAGAGTATTGAGATGGTGTATAGGATGCTCGACGAGGAAGGGCTATACTTGGGTGCGAGCTCTTGTCTGAATGTTGTGGCGGCAAAGGAGGTTGCAGAGAAGCTAGGAAAAGGGCATACGGTTGTGACGATATTGTGCGATGGTGCTCACCGGTATGGAGACAGACTGTTCTCGAAGAAGTGGCTCCACTCCAAAGGCTTAATGGATGCCATACCGGAGCATCTGAAGAAGTATGCAGTGTTAGACTAGAGTAGCCACGAATCAATTGTACAGAGTTGGCAGATCATTCTCTAGATAGATACCCATCAGCCACAATGACACGTCCCATCGCCCATCCAGGTTTGGACCCATGCATCTCGTCCGTAAGCAAAAAACACAAAATCACTTTTCCCGCCATGCTTTTACGCCTTAATCCCAGGTTCCAATACTCGAGCTTACACAACACCCATTGTTGCTGATGCGTATGGCTTCATAGCGCCTTGATGTGTCCACACTGTCGTTCACTCAAGGAGTCGCGAGCGCGAAAGCGGCGTGCCTTCTGGCATATTTGGCGGATGTTCCGTTCCCCAAGGCGCAACGTATCGCCTCGACGGCGTAATCGATTCGTCCGCTGCACACACACAGGCTCAGCATTAGCACGACCCCATGAAATAGCTCAAGCTCGTTCGGTCAGGCATACTACCTGGTGTGGCCCCTATGCTGCCAAACGGTGTACCGACGGCACTCTCGGTGTCAGCAACAGACTCTTCCTCATCGTCGACACCCATCCAGGTTTGACCGTTCGCACGTTCCTCGACGAGGAAGGCTTCGGACGCGTATTCTTCCATGCTGCGGTTGCCTTCCCAGAGGCGGATGGCTTCATGGGGGTAGTACATGGTTGGACCGTAGTAGGGGGCGCGCTGCTTGCCAAGGACTTCGCCGAGGATGATCAGGTGGTCGTGGTAGCCTTTCGGTAGTGATACTTTAAACTCGATGGGTGCATGTACATAGCGCACATCCCGACTCAGAGCACGAGCGAAAGAAGCACAGACTTGCAGTGGAGTCAGAACTTCGAATGTGAGAGGTATGCTATGCGAAGAGATTAGTATTATGGTGGCCAGGACGATGCGGAAGATCTCTTGATGCTGGACGCTGGGTCCAGATATGATCGCAGTCTGTCCAGATATGCAGCACTCACCGATGATTCTTCCAGATGTCCGGGCCCTCTTTGAACACCTGGAGCAGAGCAGGCCCGACATCGTGCTCTGCATCAAGCCACGGCAAGGGGTCGTCAGGATGGAATGGCGCTCGCCATATGAAGCCGCCATCGTCCTGCAACTCCATCCTGAAAAGCGGATATGGTAGGGTTGTGAAGTTGTTGTTGTAGATTCCAGCATAGACAAACGTCGATGGCATGTCCAGCGTCCGAATGTACTTTTCCAGATCCGCCTTCACTTTCCACAATGGTAATGCTTTCCAACCTTGAGCGAAGGTCGAGTGGTCCGGCATGCTGCTGTATACATAGTGTTGCACTCCAGCTTCCTTGGCTGCATCTGCTAGCGCCATGCCGATCTCCATCTCGTTTCCCCAATGTGTTGTGTTCACGAATGCCAAATCAGCACCTCTAAACAGCCTGCCAACTAATGACGGGTCATCGAGCTCGCCTGTCATTAGCAGGACATTTGGCAGAGATGACAGCTCTTCCGCTGTGGTCCCGCGTGCATCTGACGGCCGCACCTGCGCACGAACGCGCCAACCGACTGCCGACGCAACACGAATGAAGCTAGCAGCCTGCCTGCCTGTACTGTTGACAGTGACGATAAGTTTGGGCTCCTTTGTTTTGGAGGTCATGTGTGATTGATCCTATTTTTTGCCACCGAAGATGCCTATACCCTGACTGAATGAAGTTCTCTCGAAGCTGGCGCATCCGCCACACCCGATCCGTAGCACTGTGGGTTTAGGGCAATGCAGTGTGTTACTGATAGGCAGAAGCTGTGATGCGAAGAAAAGTTGATACTGACTGCCAATGACAGGCCGGATCTACTGTAACAGGAGGTCGGTATATGCCGTGGACAGTAAGTGAAGAGGAAGAAGAGCCAGGCAAGCAGCGCTTAGACGGTACGACGGACTTATATCGTGGTGATGTCGTGATGCTCGTGATACCTCAAGCGATTGGGGCTCAATTGCCAATCCTGGTCTTCGGAGTCTGGGTCCAGGCAGGCAAAGGACAGCAGACGCGACGCGAAGGACTTGGTGGTCTGACCCTGTTTCGCCCGTCACCGTCACCGTCACCGACACTTATATATGATGCGATATCGCAATGTGTCGTGATTCCTCTCCTGGAGCGCCCAGGGATGATTTGTTTGCGGCTGCGAGCAGCTGACCTTGGGCCGTGTCTCGTTGTTCTGTAGTCCTAAGCTTGGCCGAGGTCAAGTGATGGTGTTGTTATCGCTATCTTTGGATGGACTGCTATCTTGATTGAATCCACGAGAAGCACGAAGACGAAGAAGCCACGATGCAGCCGACGTCAAAGGCAGAGTTTGAAAGGTAAGGTAAGGTACGGAATGGCGAGATGCGGTTCCGTCCGCAATCTCGATTCTGATTCTGAGCCCTCCCTGTGACCCTGGGTCTTGCGGCTCTTCTGCTGCTGCTTGGCTTGGCTTCATCGAAAACAAAAGACAGCCACCTCCACCTCCACCTTTCTTCCGCCTCTATACCCACTCTAACCCATGCCCACCTGCTGGCTAGTCTGGGGTCATTGTGTGATCTTGCCCTCCCACTTCTTCCTTGTCATCTTGTCTACACCTCTGTACTGTCTCCTCTCCTAGCAATAGCATGATGACACTCGTAAGCTCCTTGAGTTTGTGCAGTAAAAACCCTCTGTTCTTCCTCCGGATGTCACTACTGTCAACGTCGATTATGTAGTGCATTCGTGCATTCGTGCTCAAAGGCGTCTGCTGACACCAGACTCCACCCCTCAACAGTCACACTAAACTACTTCAAGCAGGTGTATCCGGTACACGCGATATACATTAGTCACCACGTGCATTCGTCTTCGTCGTTGATGATGACAGGGTGGGTGCTGCCGGATGCGCTCCGAATGATGAGCAGAAAGACTGACGACAGCTTGCTATAGGTCAATAGAGGGCGATTGTGCAATGAATAGGTGTACTTGATGCCTCTTTCGTGACTACTATGCCACATCACAAGATGTGGCAAACTCTGATAAGCGTGCTATAAGGACTCATGCTCCGTGACAGTATCACGCTCCATCTCTGCTCGGATCGTTGGCCATGACTAGATTGCCCAGCATTACCCTGGAGGCGAGCTGAAAGTCCACGCTCTGCGTGGGCGTGGTACCTGAAGGGCCATAATAGCCAGAAAAGTCCTGCCCGTGCGTCGCAGGCGGAACAGAGTACTGGTATTTGTATGCTGCGAGATCTGTTCCTCATTGCACTTGGGAAGAGGCAAGCCAATAACTAGGACAGGTTATGACAGACTGCGAGTAGGTCGCTTCTGCACGTCATTGCTGCCCTGTGACGACGGCTGATTGGTTGATGGCATTTGCAGCGCCCAAAACATCACCTGGGTTGGAGAAAAGAGTGGCGTTGGGGCTCACCGAGGCATTGGTAGATGGATAGTAGTAGAGTAGCTTGGAGATATCGGAGGCGGCGAAGAGAGGAAAGGAAAGTCGAGTTAGAACAAGTCACTGGCAGGGTCAGATTGGTGGTAAGAACCATACACTACGGTCCGGCATATGGTGCATCGCCAGCTTGAGGGCATTGGGCGGAGAAAGAAGCAGCATTGATGACTTGAGTACGATTTGATAGTGGTGCTTGAGGCAACCAGCGAAGGTTACCAGTCGGGCTCTGTGCGAAGCGGATGCTATGGTTCGTGTCAGTGATCAGGACACTAGCGTAGCTGCCTTCCTCGCCCTTTCCACATGTTCAAGGCGGGTATTGCATTGTTGTAGCCCTGATATATCGACTAGCCAAGGTCAACGATAAGAGGATTCGATAATGAGGAAGCGGATAAACCAGCTTGCCTCTTGACTGTCTCCAAAAGCCTCTGTAGTTAGTGTACGGTGTAGCTGATGCAAGTCCAAAGTACGATCCCTTCGACCCTACAGCATTTATTACTCTGCTTCAATCAACGACGAAGATGCTCAACGCGTACAACGAGCATTGAACGATGAGGAAGATGGGAATGTAACCGCGAAGCGAGAGCATGTTCACGTCAAAACGAGGAGGATTAAGTTGTATCAGCTTGAAACATTGCATGTCTATCATCAGCCTTAGATGTCCCTCCACTCCACACGTCACTAAAACACACATACAGGCTGCACTGAAGAGGCTAAGTGAGGATTGCGAGCGGAGTAGTCGTTAAGGCTATAGTTCCTGTTGGATTATAGGATTGACAATGTATCAGTCAAGATACTATTGTATGCGTAATGATTGATTTTTTGTATCTACAGTGCATGCTATACGCTCGAAAGCACTGTCTTACCCTACACTATCGTACATTACTTAGTTAGGCCATATATGATTCTTTACTTAACGTCTATAGTTTAATATCTTAATACTAGATCCCGTATACTTCCTAGCGCTACAAAGAGTAAGTTATAGGTAGGCAATTATACTATTAACTAAAGCGGGCACCTCTAATATTATAGAAAATTATAGGTACCCGGCGCCCCGGTTACCCTAGAGTCCGAGTATAATATAATAGGAACTAATACTGTAAGGGACTAGGCTTGGAGGCTAGACAAGGGACGAGATAAGGAACGAGGATATAATAAGGATAAGGCTAGATTGATTCTAGAACTAGGCTAGACAAGACTAGGGTAAATAACGAGAGGTTAAACGGAGAAATAAGAAGGATCCTTAAGGATTAGAGTAGTTAATAACGATAGACAATACCCTATAGAGTAGGGTAGGGCGTGGTCGGTCCGAGTACTTAGCTAAGGCGAGTTTAAACCCTAATAGTACTCCCTCCTTTCTAAAGACGGAGCTCCTATAATAGTAGTATAGCCCTATCTCTAATTAGGTCCGAGCTTGGTAGGATAACGACGATAGAACTTATCGAGGGATTTAACTATATTAGTAATATAGCCCTAAGGTTCCTAAGTCTAGGAGTTATTATCCTAAAGGACACGATAGTATAGCTTATAGGGGGTATTTTGCGGTATTCTAGTCCGGTATAATAAACGAGAGTCGAGAATATCTTTAGAGGCCTATTCTATTTAGCCGTCGTCTATAATAATAGGGTCGCGAGGGGGATTAATTTACCCTTTAAAAGGGTCTTCGGCGGTAGGTCGAAGGAGCGTAGTATTAAAAATAGGGTATAAGGCGGAAAGCTAAGATAGTAACTCGAGTTTATAGGCGTAGTTTCCAACGCGGCGTTTAATAATA
>Ga0058698_10000225_pt1 | contig 33858 bp, 33 predicted proteins | sample AgamicAsSfe_FD_67288 | JGI IMG/M metagenome (GOLD analysis project Ga0058698, IMG submission 67288) | Agave microbial communities from Guanajuato, Mexico - As.Sf.e | ecosystem: Host-associated > Plants > Phyllosphere > Phylloplane/Leaf | place: Guanajuato, Mexico | collected 2012-05-30
TTTTGACATTGTCATTCTATATAGACGATACTCGTGCTTCTGCCACGTGGGTATATGTACCGCATCATGCTCCATATACAAAAGAATCAACGCCGTGCTATGCCCCGCCCTGAATCATTTTCTTAGCCTCGCTCCGTACAGTGAAAGAAAAGTCTCGCTCCTTGTAGTAATTTCCGGGTGCTAGCCAGAGAGTGTCTGCGCATACTTGAAAGACCCGCTCTCTGCCATGCATATGTCCATGTCCCTGCTCCCTGGATTCCCGTTGCTAGGTGTCTGATGCCGCAAACATCTAGTTGTACGCTTCAGCTGGCAAAGACTCTCGACTTTGTGCGAAGAGAGCGCCTGCTTGCTCGATGTTCCACTGGCCAGCCTCCAGACATTGAATGGCGTAGTCGCGCTTGAGGTTGGTTTCGCGCTGAACATAGAGGATCATCTCTTCTTTCCTTTGCTGCTCCGGGTCGATAGTCGTTGGTATAGGTGTTGGTGTGGTGGATGGTGGTATTTGCTGTGCGTTTGCTGCATTGTTGTTTGCCACTGCTGCGTCAGGACGAACCTGATTGCCATTCAAAATTTTGAGTTTAGGAAACCAAGAGATGATCTCATCCTCCCAGTTGGGTGTTGGGAACGGGTCGACAATGAGGTGTTCGACGTTCCTGAAGCGGCCTTTCCAAGGCTTTAGCGCGTCCAGCGTCGCAAAAGCGTTGTTGCTGAGATCAAGGTTCTGGATGTGGCGGAAATGATTGCAGAGTTGGTAAACAGCGTGTGTATTTTGGAGGTTATTGCCGGCGAGTGTGACGCTGTGGATTGCTTGCTCTTTTGCTTCTAGCGTCTCAAGAATGGCATCGCAAACGATCATGAGGGCAGGGAAGAACTTCTTCTGTGCACCTTCTGAGGCAAACATGCCAGATTGGAGGATCTCTTGATCTCCAGCAATAGTCGAGAGGTTTAGTAATTTGTTGGCTGCATCGTAACGTCGTCCGAGGAAGCCTTCCATAAGCGCGTAGGATGGATTCGATTTCAGCTTTGCAAGCATGTCTTTGTCGACTAACGGTTCTCGTGAACGGTTTTCATGCTGGAAATTGTTTGGACCGCCCCTGAATCCTCCTCTTCCTCGTCCCCTTCCTCTGCCTCGTCCACGTGAGGAGTCACCATCAAGCATCATCTGATCGTCATCGTGGTTTTGTGGTGTGAAAGAAACGCTCCAGTTCCCGCGTCCTCGACCCCGACCCCGCCCCCGTCCGCCTCTTGGTTGATCGTTCATTCTTAATCGGAGTACGTTGGTTGTGCTGTTGTAGAAGTGTAAGTGAGCAAGGCCGAGAAGCTGAAACCGTCTATAAAGATCGAGGGTCCGTGCGCCGCCAAGCCACGTTTTCTCGCCCTCTGGCAATCGTCATTGGTCTGACGTCGAAGGTTCCGTGGATCGTGACTGCGGTTTACTGTTGTCGTGTCTTTACCTACACCTATTATTTTGCGCAGATAAACTCTGCCTGATCATTGGTTGCTTGACTCTGGATCCACACAACAGCGGCCTCACACTTTCGCCCTTCGTAGCGTAGCTAGGCAGCAAGGCAACTAGGCAGCCACTGTGATGACAGCCTGAAGAAACTCACCCTGACCAGCACTAGACTCGCTACATACCACACTCCATAGTTCTTAAAACAAAGGCATCTAGGTACCGTTAACCAGAAGGTGATAGCAGAAGTAACATGATAGAAGGCAGGACGACTGGTTCATAGTATGACTGAAGGCAATGTTCGCGTAAATAGGCGTTTCTTGTCAGATATTCGACCTAGATAATACAAGGTTTGTTCGGGGAGAATTTCCATCCTTCTACACCTCTCCATACCCACGCCGCCCACGTCACTCTACCAGATACGTAAAGATGAGTCAAGTCTTTCCAGAGATAGCCTGCGACGCCCAAAACTCCGAACACGAACGCGCGTAAATGCAACAATGAGAGGGTCCATAGAAAGACCTTGAGGGGAAAATAGCCATCTACTGTGAATGGATTTTCTTAATCCTGTTCACACCCTCATACAGTGCCCGGTCCACGGCTGCAGCGACGGTGAGAGTACCACCAATTACGGCGCAGAGACCGACGAGGAAGCCAGAGAAAGTCTTCTCGCGGACTTCGCGGTTTATGACCTTCATTGGTGAAATGTCCTGTGGCAGATATTAGTGATCGGATTCAGGGGTCAAGGGAAGGGAACCGCAAAACTCACATAAGAGAAGAAAACGCCGGGAATACCTCCCCTGGCGTGGATTCTTTCCTTGTGACCCTCCTTCTCATCAGTACCACCCTGGAGACTCCTATGATGACTAGTAACAGAGTACTGGTGCGTCTCAATACTGCCCTTATATGTAGCATCAATCGTGGCGCCGAGCAGCTCATCTTGTTTACCGGGACGACTAATCTCCTTCTCCCAGCCGAGAGGCAGGTAAGCGGTCGACACGACCTTGATGAAGTACATGTAGTTGTATGCCTTCTCGTCGGTGTGCTGCTCGGTGTCATCGAGAGGATTGATGTGGTGGTTCGACCATCCACCGGCGGCTGAGCCTTGGTGTTTCCTCTGCATGTCTTGGACGACCACATCGCTGAGCTGAGGGCCAAAGCGAAGCTGGTGGACCCGATGGGTAAAGGTGTGCGCGTACTCATCCTTGAAGTAGTTCTCGAGATCGTGGACGTGCAGGTTGCCGTTGGAGAAGGACTTTCCAGGAGCAATGTGGAAGTTTCCGACGACCTTGTTGACACGGATACTGCCCTCAAGACGACATCCTTCCTGGCGTTGTTGATCGAGATGTTCGGCGTAGTGCTCTCTCTCGCATTGTTCGACTCCCTCTCCACGGCCAAAGGACCATGAGATTGAGGCATAAGCATCGCGGACTTCGTCGCAGGTGTTGCAACAGCCAGGTTTGATTGCGTTGGTGGGGGAAGGGGCGCCGTAACATTCGCCGCAGTAGTCGGGGGCCAGATGTGACGCTTCGTCAGCGTGCCTGAAGTCACTATCAGCACTCTGTTGCTTCTTGGACATGCTCCTCTATCCAAAGCACTCTATAGACTTACAGATCCAAAGCCTTGATGTCGATAACTTTGCTACCCTCCTTCTCAGGACTTAGTCGAACCTTGTTGATACCGTGCGTGACGCCCATTTGCAACTCGCCAGATACATCCATGACATCGAGAGTGAGTAGTTCGCATGGCACTCTTGGAAACGTTACGTTCAGGGCGATCTCCATGCGTTCGCCTCTGCCCTTATCGACCACCAATTCTGGCCGTACCGTTACTCTCCTGTAATCGGCCCACTCGCCCCACGTTAACCAAAAGACAACCAACAAGCTGACTATGGTGACAACCCCACCGGATGTTGTGCGCACGCGCGCATCTTCGACCGTCTTGGTAAAGGCATCGAGCCTCGTGAATCGCGATTTCGCGGGCATGTTGACGGGCTACCACTGTAAAGTAGTTGAGATTGTGGGGTATTGCTACGACGAATTGTACGTTCTACCAGCGTGCTCTGCGATAGAAAGGGAGTCTCAAGGTAAGACGGCGGGGGTTGCAACCGAAAGTCGTTCGGGATATGGTAGGAGCTCGTGCCTGGAACGTGGAACCAAGTTCACGCGCACTGCAAACGCGATTGGCGTTGCTTCTGGGCAACGAAGAGAGTGAATGAATGAATGTTAGCACAATTCGTGCCAAAGCCGCACTATCATTGTACGAAGAAGGGAAATGGTGAGCAAGTTCAACGCGTGGACGCGGCAACGCTCCGGCTGAAACTAAAAGGACAGCTAACAGCATCTTGCGACCGAACACTAGCTCCGAGCGCTGCGCCGCGCTAGCGTGCTTCTGGTAGGTGCGCATTCCGAGCACGTGGGTGCATTGTGCCGCCAACACCAGGACCTGATTAGCACATATGGGAGAATGTTTTCAACATAACTGCACAGTGGCTCGAAATAATTTCATTAGGTCTTGGAAGCGGTGACCAGAGTGCTCTATCATAACGCTGTTCGAGGGCGATCCGATCGGCGCTCTGCAACCACAGAAGCATATAAATAGCCTATGAAGCGAGAACGTTCCTGAGCATGCTGTTGAAACCCTCGCTGAGCTTGTACAGCTCCACGATCGCCGGCTTTTTGGGTTCGCCAGCCTTTCTCCTAAGCTTCTCAGCAGCGCGCGCTCGGCTCTTGCGCTCGGCTTCGATTGGATCTGCTACATCTGTGTCGTCCATGTCTTCTGAGTCGGTCGAGTCGCTACCATCATCATCGAGTTCAAGGTCTTGAAGATCCATCTGTATCCACATCAGTACATGAATACAATGTTGTCAGAGCAAGAAACGTACCGCATTGAGTCCAAAGTCACTCGACTTGAAGCCAGCAATACCGCCCATAAGCGGGTCAGGATCGTCACCACCACTCGCCATCTTCTGTCTGGTCTTGTCTGAATGCCACTTCTTCCGCGCCATTTGCCACTTGATGAGACTGTTGATCTCGCGAATCGCCTTGTTCTTGTCGATCAAGTTTGAATCCATACCACCCTGGAAGAGTGCATTCATGTCGAGCTTACCGCCACTTCCAGGCCCATGGCGTAGGAAATCCAATATACCCTCTAACCAGCCCATGAGCTGGTCAAAAAGACCATTGTCGTGTTTGTGGACCTCGTGAACGAACTTGTAGAAGTTACCCTCGTGACGAGCGCACAGATCGATAAAAGCTTGCACGGTTTGATTGGGGTCTGCAGAAACTTCTTGCCGTTGGCAAGCTTCAATTGTCTTAATGGTGTCATCGGCGAACATGGCAAAATCAGTAATACTGTTGTATACGTTCGCGGACTTGTAGACACGGACAAGCGGCTCGTAGAAAATGGTGAATAGATCTCGGAAGAGTTGGAGAGTCGTGGGCTAGAGAAACGTCAGTCATTCGTTCCAGATATCGCTCTCCTTTCCAGCTTACCTCTTCGATGATTTGTAACATCATCAACTTATCTCTTTGTCTTAGGCAGAGCTTCAAGTACTGTTTCAGGTGCGCGAAGAGCTCAGCGCCTGATCGCATCTCCTTTTCGACCTGGCCGGTCGCGTTAGTTGCTGTACTGACATTGCTGCGGCTGCTAGCTGTTCTACTGAGGCGGCGCGATCTCACATTTTCGACCGCGTTGTTCCATGCAACGTAGGCATTGAAAACCTTCTCCACCTGTTGCGAAGATAACTCTGGTTGGAAAAACTCGGAACGTAGTATAGTCACCACCACATCGACGTTATCGCGCGCAGCTTCCTGTCGTATCGCTTCCTTAACGCCCTCGTCTGCTTGTACGTATGCTTTGATCTTGTCGCAAAGCACGTCATCCTTGATCCTGGTAGAACCGAGTGTATCGATTGTCTTCTGCACAGAGTTGACACCATCATTGATGGCCATACCAAATATACGTTGAAGTAATGATCGAGCACCGAACGGTTGGGCAAGGAACAGATCCAGGACTCCACTCATGACTGCGGCAGGGTTGGCTATCCTAATGACGTTCTTGAGGACACCGTATGGAACGAGAGAGTGTATGCGCTTCGCTTGAGCAAATAGCTCGGGGGAGTTGTCTTCCGCTAGGAACAAATGGTAGATGGTAGCAGCCACTTCTATCCGTAACCACTCTGCGAACTTTTGGTACTCTGGCTTGAGCTCTGCGATCGTGTTCTTGACCCTGATCTCCTGGAACAGGTGGGAGAGTCCATTGGCTTCTACAATCTCTCTCCTGAACTTCTCCATGTGGATATCAAGCTCCGCTGCTCGCTTGCGCGCAACTTCGTAGAACTGCCTTTGCTCTTCTATGCGCTTCTTGTCCATCTCTTCTCGCCTTTGAATGTCTTCCATCTCCTCCTCGTTGACCTCTATGGGATCGCGTGTCAGAAATTCGGCCATGGCACTCGATTGGGCAATGCGCTCATTGTGTAGAAACGATCGGAGGAAGGCACGTAGAGAAACACGTTGCTCTTCCCTGTATAGTTTCCGAGGGGCCTTGTACGCCGAGTAGTCCGTCGAAGCCCTTGGCGAGCGTCTTCCTAGCGATGTTTGTGAGGCGTTTTTCTTGTGTCCACTACCAAAGATATAGCTGCGCAGACCACCACCGCCACTATTCTCAGGTTCAGGAGGAGGTGGCCCTTGGGTAGATCCCGACGAGATAGAGCTTACATCATCGTCATCAACACTTGACTGTAGAAGCCCATCTTTTGCGTTCTTTCGAGGTAACGGGGCGAGTACTTTGCCGGGAAGTTCGAGACGTATGCGCTTGTGTAATTGGACGAAGTCTGCGTATCGACGGCCAATATAGAAATCTTTGTCTCCATCGTGCTTTACTCGTATGAGGTACTCCTGCAAATGCAACGTTAGACTCTGTCCGTTTTCAACTTGCATCTCTACTTGCCGCATGTGTGTGGTACCGGAGATGTCTCTTCACGGAGGTTGTCCTGACACCTGAGACATTGACGTCCCAACCGTTGATAGAGTGGCCGCTCGGCGTGTTCATGGTAAGTCCCTTCTCGTCCGCTTGTCTATCTACGATTTCCATTTCGGCGAAGCGTATTCTTTCTTCGTAACCTGACGCGGTAGGGATACCAGATACCATCATTAGCTCGACCAATTTCTCGGCTTTGAGCGCCAACTTTCTTCTTTTGGTCTCTTCCAGCCGATCTTCCGAGGATGAGATGTCTTTGCTCGCAAAGGACTCCAGAAACTAGAACAGCACCCTTGTCAGTTGCATCTCTACCTAGTATGACCTCATACGACGTACAACTTGGAGTTTGTCCTGCCAGAACTCCTTCTCCTTGGCCTTGTCCAGGAAGGGGAAGTTGCGAACATGGTTTACGAATATGTAGCGGAGGAGGGGCAGTTCTGAGTCTTCTGGCGCAACTTCGCCGGCATCTGAGCGAAAGGGCGCGCCAAAACGTCGCAGCGCTGTAGGAGAGGAGAGTTCGGCGATTTCGTACTTGGTTTGCTGGGAGATGAGTTCGCGCTTGAGATCTGCGCATCTATCAGTATGGCCAAGGGCCCAGGGATGATGATGTATTGCTTACAGTGCTCTTGTTTGCCCGTTAATATAGACCCTTCCGGCGGCACGGACACGGTAGAGAACTTGGAAAAGGTCGTGTCATTGCGCGTGGGCACCGCAGGCCGCGCCGGCTCGCCAAAGTTCTGTACTGAGGGCTGGGGATTCATCGTGGTGGGCTCGGTAGCACCGTTGAGCTGAATGGCGGGCGGGGCGTCGAGGTTGGCGGGCATACTTGAATTAATAGCAACGTAAGAACACGGGCTAGGGAGCCGCGAGCCGAAAGAAGGAAGATAGGGTGTAGAATTAGAAGGAAAAGCGAAAAGCAGCCTTTAGGGTCCCTGCAGATGAGCGTCGACGCGTGTTGTATGACGCCGGAATAGCACCTCGTACTGCCTGTGGCTGCGCCTGAGGCTGGTGCCCTGCGGAGATGCGGGCACGACAGCAAGGACAAGAGATACGATGGGGCTGCACCGCCCGTTCCTCTGCTCAAAGTGGATCACCTCAATGCTTGTCGGCACTGAAGCAGAGTCGGGCGCGTAAAGGATTGTGGCTGAGTGACGCAACCCGATGCCTTAGCCCATGACGCAGAGGCCCACGAGGCCGAACGCAGGAAGGAACGGCATCGCATCTCTTGGCCGTGTTCGCGCTTTGTCTCCCATCTCGTTTCCTTAATACGCGCGCCGTATGCTGTGAACGTATACGAGACAACCAAGTTGGACAGACAGATCACCCCTCCTCGGGACGGCGCGTAAGATTCGGATATAATTTGAATCGGACCGCTTCGGCTCGCTTCAACTCACAAACATCGCATCGCAGCATCATGCATCGCTTACAGACGTCCACTTGGCGCACTGTCACTAATGCCTAGCAAGGAAACCTGACGTCGAACACGTTCTGGCCGCGGGCCAAGATGGCCGATTTACTGACTGGTCACAATCTCACATTGGAAGAACACGCTCGGCCCTGTGGTTTTGAACTGCAATTTGGTTAAGTTCTATATCTGCCTAGTTGTACAAGATACAGGCCCATGGGTAAATGTCTCTTCATGCCAATCAATGGCAAGAGTTATCCTGGGACGCCGACCTACTCCATTCCCAAATTGCTGCCGAGGTATTCTGTGGCATTTCGGCAACAAGAGAAATCAAGTTATCCACCCTAACGCCAATCCACTGAACATCTTACACTACAGCCACCCATGCTTTGCAAGTTTGAGACTCAGTAGTTGAGCTCTCCGCTGCCACCCCCACCAACCGCGTCCAAATCCTCGTAGCTCTTGATGGACCGACCTTGCACAGATTGTACAGGGCCAGGTCCGCCCTCACCGTATCGCTGAGGACCCTGACGGCTACCACGGGGCGGGGGTGTCAGCCGGCCACCGTTGACAGCAGGACGAGGACGACCATCACGAGGTTGGCGATCGTAGGGTCCAGTACGGCTGTTGAAGCGGTGGCCGCCCCGTCGCATGGGGCCGGCGCGGTCGTCGTGGGCAGCATTGGGGTCCCAGGTGCCGCCCATAGCAGGATTAAACATGGCGCCTAGGTGCACCCCATTCTGCATGCCATTGTTTGCCATTGCCATGTTCATGTTGGCCAGGTTGAACCCCCGCGGCGTTCCAGTAGCCTGGACATGGTTGCCCATTGGGAAGTGACCATTACTATTGGCATCACTACGCGATGGAGCAATATGAGCAGGGTCGACAACATAGCTGTTAACCAGTCGTAGCTGTATCAGGTTAGTAAGGAAGATTTTCCTAATGTTTCACGTCAATACTCACATCCTTACGCAATTTTTCGAGCCACTCAGGATGACGCTTCTCAACGTGCTTTTGCCAGAAATGCTGGCCCTTGAACAGCTTTGTGCACTCCGGGACCTTACAGCGCCACTTGGATTCGTCCTCTTGTTTGACATAGCGGGAGAGTTCGTCCTCGATGGCCTCCTCCAGAGGTTTGCCACCGAGCTTGCGGATGTCAACATTCTCTGGCTCAAGCAGCTGCAACAGCTTCTCTTCATAGGTTTTAACCCAGTTGAAAGCGCGCTGGAGTTGTTGTTGGTTCTTCGTGCTCAGCCGCATAGGCTTCCGCTCTTGCACTGGGCTACCACCCTCACCATTCTCAGCATCACCAGAAGACTCTTGCTTCCTGTACGGAAATAGATCTCCGGTAGCTGTGGCTCTCGCAGTCGCCTTGGCAGCAGTTGTAAGGCTGGCGCGTGGTCGACGAAGATGACCTCCAGCGCACTTGCGAATCAACTCGTGAACTGAATCACTCTCAAAAACACAGAAGAAACAGAAGTTGTAGACTCGTCGCAGGTACTCGATGAGAAGATCAAGCTTCTTCTTCTTGGCCAGCAACTCTTCGTCATCCACTTCATCATCGAAGGCGCCCTCGTCGTCTTCCATGGTCTCATCCTCACCCTCTTCCAAGTCCTCGGGATCGCGCGCTTTCTGGGCAGGAACCGGGGCATTGGCTGGGGGCTGCAGCCAGCCTTTCGACCGCAGAGCTTCAACCCGCTGTTCAATCTTGCTGACACCATCGACGTTAGCAAAGTCTTCCTCGTGCTGCGCCTTGAGATCAGAGTCGAGCTTCCTAACAAGTCGTTCGGCAAGCTCGAGATCACGCTCAATCCTCTCAGGCGCAGAGAAGAGGTCCCACAATGCCTTTTTGCGCGGCGCAGCAGGCGGCTCATGGATACCAACGTGGCAGGTGAAGTTGCCCCGTTGATCATCAATGACTGTTTTCCCGTTGAGAGCTTCGAGAGCCTTGTGAGCGGTTGTATGGGGACCCTGCGTATCTTCAGATTTGTCCTCGACAGTACCGTCTTCAGCCTCCTCGTCACGTCCGTCACCACGGTCGTCAATGACCATTGGCTGCTCATCGCTTGGGTTGAGAATGACCCAACCAATGCGGTGGCATTTTTTAAGTGGATTGGGGTCACTCATGCTCAGCCACTTGAAGCCGCCAGGGCCTTCTCCCAGGTGTTCCTTACAGAACTCTTCGACCTTCTCGCGATTGACGGTAGGCGCGATTGTTTTGATGAGTAGCGTAGGCTGGAACGCGGTCTCATCGCGGATCTCGCCGCCTTTGCAAGGCAACAAATCACCTACGCCCAAGACCTCGTTGGCAGCCGTTGCTTCGCCCTCCTCTTTCTCAACGATTCCGCCGGCACCGTTCGACTCATTCTTGTAGATGCCTTCCAACGTGAATTCATCAAAGTAGCCCTCATCTATCTGTCGCTCCCACTCCTCGTAGATGCCATGGCGATATTGACGAAGCTTCTCTTTGAAAGCCAGATCATAGTCTGGGTCATAACGTTCCTTGAACCACTCTTCGTTCTTATGCTTGTCCACAAACGTCTTCGCCATCTGTACCTGCAGTTTCTCCTTGTACTCGTCATATGCGGCTTGAATCTGCTCGCGCTCTTTGCCACGTTCCTCTCGGGCTTCACGTTCCCCTTTGAGACCAGGCTTGCGTCCGCCGTTCTTCGCGCGCTCCTTCTCCTCCTTCATGAGCTGCTCGACACGCCACCATTCTGCAAAGTAGTTGAATCCGACCTGATATTCGAGGTGCATGGGGTTTGGAACGGGGTTGGTGGTGAAGGTCGGCGCAAAGTTGTCCTGGCCAGGCACGTATCGATCGATGCCTGCTTGCACAGGTGGAGGTGAAGAGCGTCGTCGGTTGCCGTCCCGTCGCGGTCCATCGTAATCGCGCGCGCGATCAGGCTGGTATCGGTCGATGTTCTGGGGTGAGCGCGATCGTCGCCTGCCTGCCCTACGGTCTCCAGAGCCTTTATCACGCATGTTAGCTTAGTTCAATCATACCACGATCTCGATCCAAGTCGATGTTTGAGGCTGCTGTCCAACAGGCGTAGCATTCAACCGTGTCTGCAGATCGGCCGGAAGAGTGCTTTCCTCGTTGCTAAAGCACGCGCAGTCACTCCGCGCTAGCAGTGCTTGGCAGAACCGGCCGGGAGCAAACACGCGGCGTTATTTCGCGTGACGGTGAAGAGGAAAATCGCCCTCAGTCCAAAGAAGAGACCTAGCTTACCTGGTGAACGGCGTCGGTACGAATCGGCAGGCGGCCTAGAGTCCTCACGCGTAGCACTGTAATCCGTCAGCGTCGCACTTTGCGCATCTCCTTCTGCATAGACATACGTATATGAGTCCATCGCCACGGATTAAAAGCCCCGGAAAGGATTTTGAAGTCACAAGTGTGTGTCGCGAGATCCAGACGGGCAGTCGTGTTCAGGTGTTTCGGAAGGAGTGTGATGAGGCGAGCCTCAGCACTATACGCGTGGTGTTCGCTCGTTCTGACGCGCAATCTCGCCTGGAGTATGCGCTGGGTGGTGGTGGATGCTCGAGAGGCAATCGGAGCGGGTAGCTGTTTGCCATGATGGCTCGGTCAGAGAGAGGACAAGTAAGGGACAAGATGACGGAGAAGGAACGTGATTAGTAACGAGGAGGAAGAAGTAGGTAAGAAGTGACAAGGAGCCGACACGCTCGACGCGATTGATCGCACCCAAGCGGCGGCGCAAGAAGAGAAGGTCAGAGAGGCAGCTGGAGGGAGGCTGGGCGCAGGGCCACGGGGACAAAGCTGTCGGAGCTATGGAGATAGCTGTACAAGAGGAAGAAGGGGTATTACGAACAATGGGCAGCAAAAGGACGAGAAGGTGCACTCACGATGTGCTAAAGTGACTCCCGGGCGGAAAGATGCCTGTGGAGATGGAGATGGCAGAAAGAAGGGTGAGGTTGATCGCGGAGGGCTGGCACGGCTGAGACGGGGCTAGTGCCGGCTGCTCGGAAAGTGGGTCGACGCGTGCGCTCGTGAACTGTCCAGGTCCCACGCCTGATTGGTGTGCCGAAAAACGGGATGCGGAGTACAGGTACAAGACATATTCCATACACTACCTAAGTACCTGTCGCAGGCAACTTTTACCTAGCAGCTGCGTACAAGCATCGTTACCCATCGCCACCATGACGAGCTACATCCCCTCCCTAACCCTCCCCAACTTCGCCTTTGAGAACCCGGCAGTAGCTATCCTACTGCCAGTTCTGTGTGGAACAGCCACAGGATTTGCCATCAGTCGTAGGTCATACGTGTTCTTGTGTCTGTATGGAAACATAACATCGATGCAGCGAGCGTGTCTCAGACAGCATACCGAACGCTGAAGCAGCCTCCACTACACCCACCCGGTTACGTCTTCGGACCAGTATGGACAGCCCTCTATGCCACCATGGGCTACACAGCCTACCGCGCATACACCATTGGTGCCAATTCCGCTAACCCTAACACTGTCGCCTTGGCTAAGGTATGATGATTCCTTGTCTTCCTGGTACTGCTCAAGCTAAGACAACCCAGCACGGAGCGACTCTCTACACTATCCAGCTTGCCTTGAACCTCATGTGGACTCCTCTCTACTTTGGCCTTGGTAAACCTATACCCGCTACAGTCGACATTCTCGCTCTAGGTGGAACTCTCGCCTACCTTATCAGCGTCTGGGGACAGGTTGATCCTACTTGCGGGTGGCTGCTCGCTCCATATCTGGGCTGGGTTAGCTTTGCGACGTATCTTTGCGTGAGTGTTATCCCCTTGTGACATATTTGAGCCGTCGGAAGCTGACATTTGTGGATAGGCCGGGTCAGGCTACCTCAACAACTGGGACTTCAGGGCCATCACTAAGAAAGAGTAGAGAGAATGCTGCAGCGAGTGAATACCAAAATGTGTGCATCTCAAATCTACTTGACTGGTAAGACAGACAACTCTTTATGGGAGATGAGCACGCGGATATATCGCCGTGTCGTTATAAAATGTATATTATAATTTGCCGAGGCTGCATTGTTTCATCACAACGCTAACAGAGCATGTTTATCTTCATGGTATCTGGCACGGACCCTCCAGCGTCTCCTCTGTTCTCTCATGATCACTCTCATCGTTCATCTTGTCCATTCATTGAAACGATCTCTCGTCGTTGCTTTCGTATCATCTCCCTCTCCCCTAACACAATGGAACGTCTTTTGAGGCTGGCGCAACGGTTGTCGACCACAACTACTGGTACGGAGAAGCGCGCCGTACACATATGCAAAACAATTTCGAACGATACCATGTAGGTAATTTCCATTGAACGGACTGCTTTCCAGATCACACTCACTCAGTTCCAGTAACATAGAGGCCTCGCCTTTCTTCCAACTGCCTGCTTCTGTTCGAAAGCGGATATACGGATACGTTCTTGGTGGATTGCAGATCCGGGTCTGTGATACGAAGAACTGCAAGAGATTGCATAGATGTCGTTCCAAGAAGCGGAAACTCAATTGCCCTGCGTACTTCCACCTTCCTAGACGTCGTCTTACACTACTCGCGACCTGTCGTCAGATACATTTGGAAACTATGCTCTTGCCATTTTCTCTCAACGAGTTCGATGGAGACCATTGGGACATTCATCTCGCTGTCTACTATCACCTTACCGATGCTCAGGTGAGCGCTATCACGAATATACGCATTTATCTCGGGAAACTGGATGTACAATACAAGCATAGCTTGAAGAACGAATGTGCAATTACTAAGCTTGGCAGTGATTTGACCTCCACCCTACAAGCCTTAGGTCGACTTCGTGGACTTCGCCAGCTTACTATTGAGTGGACTGGTTGTCATAGTGGGGTGCAGGACTGGCTTACAACGAAGCAGGTGGTATTGGAAATGGCGAAGAAGGAGCTCGAGTGCGTGAAGCGCACTCCTGATATCAAAGTAATCATAGTGGGCTGCTAGTGCTACAACGAGTCTTGAATTGGTGGCTGGAGCCTTGACAGACGAGGCGGCGGATCTGAAGTTTCAGGACAGCCAGCATACAAGCAAACAGGGCATGACGGCAATGACACTGATAGTCTCGCGGCGCTCGCCGGATAGTGGGTTACATTTTCACCAGCATGAGCTTTCAGCTAAGCTCGATAGTACTCTTCAGAACTAGACATAATGCAGTATCTTGCAACTCCCTGCGGAACTTCGCAAGGCCGTCTACGAGTACACGTCTGCGGAAGAGGACCTTGGAATCCATTCGCCAAATATGGATCCCCACTACAGACTCTAGAACTGGTCATATGCGTCATCCAGGCCGCGTACATTACCCGAGACAGTACCTATAACTACTCCTCACTTTCCGTCAAATTCACGCCGAAACCAAACTACTCCTCTTCATCTCAAATTCTTCCAGGGGCAGCCGATTAGATTTGAGCATATAATTCATGGAGGAGAGATCAAGATTCATTTGCTGTTGAACAGCAGTTGGATTTTACTTCGAATTACATGTCGTTACTTTGGTGCAGCTACAAAGCCAGCAAAGAGGCGGTTAGTTCGTATCGTGACGACATAAATTACCTGCAAAATGGATGACGCTCTTCTACTCTCTTACAGACATCGAATGCGAAAGCTTCATGCCCTATCATTATGGTTTTCCCTTTTCCGGCCAGCATCCAACAGGACTGTACGCGTCAAAGTACATAGACAATCACTTCCACCACGATCATGGATACTGCTAGTATTGAGAACAACTACATACACGTGAAACTCTCCAAGAAGAAGGGACTCTATTCTCATATCTGCGGAAGATATATGTTACCAGACAGACATGTCCACGGCTTCTGGTCAGACTCATCATGCCCAGTGAACAGCGTATTTGGGGGCTTCATTCCGGGAGCGTGCGGTCGATACATTTGATTGCAGTACGCGAAAACATTAAACAATTATTATGCACTTTTGATTCTGTGTAGTCTTTCCGCAGGAAACGTCACTGATCTCTCCACTTACCGTGGCTAGCACCTTCCACACCGTCCTTCTTGTTTACCGCCCCACTTTCCTCGCACATGTTCATCAGCGATTACGCAATCTTTTTCCTGAGCTTCTTACTAGTATCACTCTGAACTGCTTGTATCCAAGTACGCCTCTACACTCGCTATGTACTCGCCAACTGTTCCAGAACGTGTACAATACTACGACCGTAGCATCATGCTTATGGATCGCCTCGCAGCAATGTGAGTACAGAATTGGCCTGCCCTGAACGTATACACTATCACTTTGTTGGACCTTACTAGGAGAATTACTACGCATACCTCTAGGGTACATCTTGGTGTAGTACATTCTCATGTACTACCCGCTAACTAGAATATAGCTCACAGCGGAACCATCGAAGGTGCCCCCTCCTCCGTCTACCAGCAGAGCTTCGCAATAAAATATACGAATACGTTTTCCTCTCCCACCCTGTCCGCCCCTTCCGCGAGCATAGGGAGTGGCCCCATTGGGCATACCCTAGGTCGCAGTTGAACCTACTTGAGACGTGTCGTCAAATCTACTTTGAAGCCAAGCTCTTCCCATTCGCCCTCAATGTCTTCGTCGGCTACGCAGAGCAAGTCATCGAGTTGTTGCTTACAACATTCACGGCTTCTCAGACCAACACCATATCTACTGTGCGACTATATGTTGACGCCTTCGGAGTCTATAGAGACGGTAAACTCCCAGAGATCGGACTCAATGCCTGGTTTATCGAAGAACTGGGGGATATGTGTCAGCTCGTTAGCCTAAGCGAGGTGACACTGATCTGGTTTGGCAGTGACATTGAAGTTGTCAGAGAGCATTTGGAGATGGCTGTGTTGTCGATTTTCAAGGAAGCCGGTCGAGCAGACATTAAGATTTCGGTGCGGTACTTTGACTGAGGTATTAAGATTGGAAGATTGAGAAGGGGAAACTCAAGTGTTATGGTAAAGCCGTGATATCTACGTGCATCTGTTATGATATGAGTCAGTTGCATTTATAGAATAATTACCAGCAATCGTGAACACTATATCTGGATCTCACCATGTTACCATCAGAAATCGAGTCCTTTACCGTTCAATTTCGATGCTTCTAGTCACATGTCCAAATAAATGACCACGCTTGATTCAGAGCCCGTGTCCAGGTGGCTAAGACTGAAATATACCTTGTCTTGCGCAGATAGTGCAAGCGCTCTCGGACGCCACGTGACGTAGACCCTGCCAAGAAATTGATGTCGCCTCGCGACTTGTGATTCTTTGTTGCCCCACGCTCTGCTTTAGTAAAACCTCGTCTGCTGTACGCTGATAACTACCCAACGACAATCTCAAGTGACGCTGCAGTGATACTATTGCGCATTACTAACAACCCCAAATCATAGATTTCTCGATCAACTAGTGCAAAATGGTGTCGCGCGACCCACCTCCGTACACGCAAGACCAAATCGCCGCGATGACCTCACCGGAGGAGAAGATACGCGCCATGGCAGAGCTCAAGAGTAGGTATAGGAAGAAGTACTGGCTCAGGAAGATAATGACAATTGGGTGCTAGGCTACATTGTGCGCATGAAGAAAGAGAACGAGCTCAGGTCGAATGGCTACTCTGGCTCTGGTTACCGCAACACCTCCGGCACCTTCAACCACCATGAATCCCCTCATTATCCACGTGGCAGCTATCGCGGCGCTTATCATGGGGGCAGAGGTAGAGGACATACACCATACCATCCCTACTCGCGTCCCTACACCACACCTCACTTTGCGCATAGCTCCGTCGCTGTCAAGGGTACTGGCAATGCTATCCAGTCCCTCAAGGTAAAAGAAGAGGAGGATCTGCCGCAGACAACGACTGATGGCACCGTCTCCTCGTCAAGCGATCACCAGCAGCCCGAGTCACGGAGACTTTGCGCCATATTCACATCCACAGGTATTTCGACGAAACGACAATTTCGGGATCTTTCCTTACCCTTTTGCGCTTCTAACATATGGACAGGTCAATGTTCCCGCCCAGCATGCTACCTTGTTCATGACCCAGACAAACAAGCCGTCTGCAAGCCTTGGTTTTATAAGGATAGTTGTGCTAAAGGAGACTACTGCTCATTGCCTCATGACGCGTCGTCGCACAACGCGCCAACATGTCTTCATTTCCAAGCAGGCCGATGCACCAAGGAAGACTGCCGCTTTGCCCACATTCGTGTCAACCCTACGGCACTGAACTGCGTAGCTTTTGGACGTATGGGCTACTGCGAGAAGGGAGACACCTGCGCCGAGCTGCATGCGCATGAGTGTCCCGATTTCGCTAACACAGGAGACTGTTACTACGGTGAGAGCTGTCGCCTTTCGCACATTCGTCGCGCCACTCGCATGAGGAAAGCCACTCGTGGATCTTCCCCAGCCCACTCTCCTTCGTCAAACTCTCCCGGTACTTCGGACACTCCGGATGAGGGCATGGATACCGCTCAGGACGCTCCAGAGTGGACGATGCCGAAGAATGCAAACCCTCAGACGCCCCAGCAGTTTACCCAACAGGCAGACTTTGTTGCCTTTGAGACAGACGAGTAAGCACGGCCTATCGCTGAACTGGTGATGCCCGGACATGTATGTGCCCCCCTGCTCAGATTCCATGACGGTCCTCCCTAATTCGAGTTTTCCAAAGTTTTGATCCTGCGAGTTTCCGATCTGGTAGGTCCTTGTCATGATTGTTTCTGGCTCATCTTGACTCTTGAAGGTTCGGAGCTTTTCCTGGCGTTTAGGGTTCTTTCGATGATACCCCCTCTCACGATTTCTTGCCTCTTTTGTCTTTTCATCGTTTCTATTCGGGCGCAAGCTCTCATTGATGCCACACGCATATCTTGTGTCCAAAAGCGACGCTTGACGACGCTCGGTGGATTTTTTGCGGAGCTCCCTGAGGTTGTTGTTGGTTTGCTGATGGATATAGTCGTCCTCACAGGACATGTATTTGAAAAGAGAACAGAAAAAAGCATGTAAAGAAAAAGAATGAATGATCTAGACTGAACGAGCTTCTTCTGCCTGTTGTGACCATGCCATGAGGTTGTACATTAGAGACATTTGATAGTCATGTCCATTTGCACTAACGGACGTTCAAACATGGGCGCATCAGTAGCGTCAGGTACCATTATTTCCTGGGGATCAGACACGCCCTAGTGCTGACGCACTCACAGAAGGTCCGGATGGCTTTTAATGTCGTGTGCATTCTGAAAGTAGTCCTGATATAGTTTTACCTCATACATCAATCTCGTACCGGAGCAAAGTTGTACAGTGCTGATTGCTGCGCTTGATGGCAGCGTTGCGTCTGACATATGCGGCGCGCTGTGGAGGCTGAGGGGGCTGCGGCTACTGCTTGGCCCTCGTCCTACAGAGAATCGAGGCGTTCAATTCGACAGCCCGCGCCGGCAGGACCATGAGCGCTTCCACGTTTGCGATGAGTCTACGGAGATATAAGAATACCCTCAGAATTGAATAGCACAGACGGCACGACGCTCGCTCTCTATTGTGTGAGGCTACCCTTGAATATTGTTAGGTCTCCAGCCGCGTACCCCTTGCCTTCGCTGGCAGCGCGAAACTCGACGCGACAGCTCATTTTGCGCAACACCATGGCGCTCAAAGACTTGCTGAAAAAGAAGGATAAGATCAGGGACGAGGGCGCTACTCCCATGTCGCCTACTGGCCCTACCCTGTCTCCTGATGTCCCAGAGTTCCAATTCTTCCGCACCACGACTTCGACGCAAGAAACCATCGAGCCGCCTAGCTTCCCCGGCGATCCCACGCGCGATTCTCCCCTATTGTCGCCCACTTCGAGAGGCAAGTTTGGCAGGTTCAGAAGCCGTAGCAACGCTTCGTCCCAGGGATCGGCGACTGGGCAGCATGATAACAAATTGGCGGAGCGGTTACACTTTGGGCGGAGCAGGTCGAGTAGCTCGATAAACGTACCGGAAAATCTACCAGAAGTAGGAGGCGACGGTGTCGCACGAACAGAAGAAGAAGAGGCCAAATGGGAGACGAGGGCCACGGTGCTGGTCACCGAGGGTTTGCAGCACGGATCTAGTCAGCCCAATACACCAAGCTACGAGCCTACAAGTCCAATGTCACACGGACGACCGACGAGCGCTAGGAGTCGCAGTGGAACTGTCGGTGCACCTGCGGACGAGGTATGCATAACTTCGGAGAGAAGGGCAAATATTGGTCTAAGCTTTGCATAGGAGAACATCCAGGAGGCTATCCGCCTGCACGAGAAAGGAAGTGAGTAGTCACACATGGAGGACTGCCATGATGAAGCTAACAAGATGACTAGATCTTGAGGCTTCCACCGCGCTTTTTGGTAGACTGGCAGAGCCAACCGGCGCAAACAATGCTCTAGCCCAAGTTCTATATGGTCTCGCGTTACGGTAGGTTCAGCGCCATTGCTCGCAGCTTGATATGATCAGAACATACCCAAATATTGCCCTGATATCTGCCCAAGGCATCACTGACTAGAACATAGCCATGGCTGGGGGTGTGTGCCTCACCAGGAACAAGCTGTCCAATACCTATCCATGGCAGCGGCGAACAGTGCTGAGGTCGAGAAGTTGGCCCTTGGGGCCGGCATGAAGAAAGGCGGCGCAGCCAAGGGCGAGCTTGTGCTGGCCATGTATGAGCTCGCAAACTGCTTCCGCAACGGCTGGGGCATCAAGAAAGATCCCGCAGCTGCGAAGCAATACTACGAGACGGCTGCCAACTTGGGTGACACAGATGCAATGAATGAGGTAGCCTGGTGCTATACCGAAGGTTTTGGTACGAAGAAGGATAAGGTAAGCAAGCCATGTCGTCCTCTGCTACCGCCCAACCACCGTTGTCCTACTGTGTACGACTGCGTCACCGGTCAATGTCGACTCGCCTAGATGTTCATGCGATAGCGACGCGAACGGTCAGCTTGGGGGTCTTGTACAGCCTCGACCTCAGCCATCACGCGTAACATCCACTGAGACACTACTTCCCCTCGTTATCCCGCCTCACTGTTTGGGCAGCACTGAGAGTGTTCGGCTGATGCGGCAGGTATGCTAACTACGCCTTGCCAGTTCAAAGCAGCTCAGTTCCTGCGCCTCGCGGAGTCCAAAGGGAACAAGACGTTAGGCAATACTTGGTAAGTACCATACAGTATTTCCTTCATTGCCTTCTACTATCGACACAAAGAGCGAGAATATACCGGACCGAGGACCACCTTCATGCCGTGTGGATGGAGCACATGGTGGTCACCACGAGCTGCCATCACGTTGACCCGCGCCATCCCGTTCCAGCCGGTGTTGCATCCTCAATCAATTCTCAACACCAAGCCACCATAGCAACCAGACATGATCCAACAATCTAACGCACGGCGCTGCCGTCCGAATCGGTCAACCAGTTTCAACGCGCATCTGCCAAGCATAATCGATTGGCCGTCGACGCACCGTTTTGACTGTCTTCCTCGCTTAGTCGATGCGGACGCCTAGACGGCCCTCGCCCTCACCCGCAGCAGGACCTGTCACACTTACTGCCAGTTCCCCGCTACGCACACATGATGGCATTCGCAAAGAAAAACTTGACCAGTAGCACATTACCCGTTTGGCACAAGCCTCGCTCTCCCATTCCAGTAGTGGGTAGTAGCATGCCTCCAGACCCGTTGTGTTGGGTGAATAGTACATACAAGCTTGTCTACGGGGATACACGTGGCGTGTCGTCGGTGGCCTCGGTTGCGGACCAAAGAGTAAGCGGGATGGTAGCCAATGACGACAGAGTTGCGCATCGTTGTTGTGTGTGTGTGGAGACACAGTCAGATGGTGCATGTTCAGATGGTCTGAGCAAAGCTGGAGATTGAGTTGCATTGATGGCGCGACAATGGTGTATGCTGAAGAGAGACGGGAATTTTTCGTATGACGGCTATCGCGACAATGACGGCAGCCTCGGGACGACTCCCATCATCATTATCATCACCATCACGATCTGGATCTTAGATCGCAGTAGTTTCGGCATCCCGTCGCTTTTGGTCTGGACTGCCTGGATACCGACGATATTTTCATTGATTGGCGGGATGAGCAACGTGCTGACTTGTGTCTCTCTATAGGATCTGGAAGGACAAGTACAATCCCAAATAAGACGCGATCCGCAACCCGCTTTCGGACAACCCCTTCCGTCCCGGTCCGACTTTAGTATAACAAACTTTACCCTGGGAGTCATGAGGATGGTCGTGTGAGAAGAAAGAACCGAAGCGTGGTCCCTTTCCCACGCGGGGAAGTATTGTTTTTTCTTCGGAACGTATGTTTTGCATAACGTTATTTCCAATAATTCACACCGCTTTTCTGACCTATCATTTGTTTCGCTGTTCTTGGATTTTCCCGTATTTTCCTTCCCCATAATTATTGCCTGGCTCGCGCTATCGTGTTGCTGAGGGTGAGGGAGTATTGACTTTAGTGGCGTAGCTGAGAGACCGTCATCTGGATCTGGGAAACTAAGGTCTTAATGATCCATACAAGGACATGGTCTCTCTCAACACGATAGGCTATGTTTCCGCTTTCAGAACGTGGGGAGCATGTGGTGTGGCACAGCAACGGGCTTGTGTCGTAGTACAGCAACCCGTCTTTTTGGGAAGGTTGTCAGATCAAGCTTAGTGATGGTGTGTGTATCTCATCTTTGTGTGACAGTCAAGACATCGTCCCTCTGATAACCCTCTTTTCGATCAGATCGTCTCTCCTAATGTCCATAAGCAGCACATCGTATGGGCACGATTGTACGGCTAGTAGCCATGTGGTACTAAGCCACTCACATCACTCTTCCCTTCCGACAGTGTACCCTGATTCTCATAACAGGCGGTCCGAATATGAATCATCCATCATCCATCATCCGCATTCTCTGCTGCATTAGTCCCTCATCCATCATGTTTCACCATAGCTGCAATCCACCTGCACCCAGATCCTGCATACGTGGGGCTGAGCCACCTTTCTTGCTGCGATTGATGACGAATGTTGTCTTACGCCCCACTGAGTGGACTGTGGGCCGATAACTTGCATTTGCATGTTGCAGAAATGCTGGACCCTGTGGTAAATCGGACGATAGGCGTGCTTTCCATCCGGGCCTCACCTTGTAGGACCGGAGTGGGGGATGTGCGTGTTGTAGTTTTTTGTTCTGCGCGAAGGAAGGCTGTGAATAGGTGGCTTGCGCTGGCTCGTTACCAGAATATACCCGCGTGTTCACTAAGCAACTTGAATGGCTGTGCAGTCATGGACACGCTATAAGCGATATGTTATGCACAACGCGGATCAAATGTGAAGGATGCGAAACCCGCTCATAGCGCGTGTGTCTTCCATTATGGAAGGGTAATCCTTTCATTGACGCTTCGCGCGATGCGAGGTACGCGACAATCAGCCGCACCGTGGGTCTCTGACGGAAAAGCCGCAAGTGGAGAGCTGGGACATGCAGAGGATGCATCACCACAAGTGGGCGCGGGCTGGCGTTGTCAGATGCAAGAGTCTCGAACATGGCAATCAGTGGCGAAGACACAAAGTCAGGATCATTCAAGGGAAGCGATGTAAGCGCTGAAGGAAGGCAATCCGATAGCATTACTTGACTCGTTCGCAACTTCTCTTCGCCCAATAGAACGGCGATAAACACTAAGTACAAGTGACTTTGTTCCCAGTCCATGCCAACCAATCGAGCCTTGCCAGACAAGGCTCTGTGACAAAGGGTCGCAGAAACGGCCGCGCTCAGTGACGCGACAAGGGAAAAACGTGAAAAGCTGGTATCTCAAAAACATCGCGGACGGGAAAGTCCGGAAAGGGGGTATTACGAAAGGTTGTAGCGTGAGCGGTTATCGTGAGAAGGCGTAAAGGTCGTAGTAAAAGTTATGTTAGTCGTAAGAGGAGAGCAGGAAGGGGAAGGAGAAGGGGAAAGCAATCGTCTCTTTCAGCAGTAAAACCAAAAACTTGATCATCATCGTCCTCCTCGCTCAGATACCAGAAACAAGAATGCTGTCAATCTGTCTCGCTCTCATGCCATCATATACAATCGTCGGATACATGTCCCATGTCCTTCGTTTCGATCTCTCTCAATATCTCGTGGTAACGTGAAAGGAAATATCCAACGCTCGCTACGCTTTGCAGTAAATACAAAAGATGATGCCAACCGCAAATGTGTTGCTCGCTAAACCAGTCTGATGCCAAAGGAGAAAACCACAATACAAAAGAAACAAGAGCAAAAAGGTAAATAGGTCAAGTCGTGAACCAGGTCTCGACATGGAAGGAAAACAGCCGCCATGTTATGCTCAAGCGAAGTAGGGTACCTGGTGAGGTTGGCCCGAAATTCGACGTTGCCGTCCCATATTGTAGAAGACTGGCAAGCAGCCAGAGCTGTGGTAGAAAGGAAAAGGGCGGTGCTCATCATGAGCGCTCAAAGGAGAAACGCGCAGGAAGAACAAGGATTCCAGCCGGACCGTGATGCAACTTGTGTCCCTACAAGCACCCCTTGTGTAGGGGTGCGAAGAAGTGAAGCGCTATGCTGATAACCGACGAATGCAACTTGGGAAACTACAAAGGAGAGGTGGTGGTTGGTAACGATAGTGGTGGTGTGCTACTTAGCACTCGACTTTGGTGCCGTCGGATGTACTGGGTCGCGACATGGCAGCAGACTCTTCGACGATGCGCTTGAACTCGTGAACGACCTCGGGGGCGATCTTGTCCCAGAGCAGACTGCGAGTGTAGATCTCGGCAGCAGAGTCACCCTTGCTTTGCTCACGCATGGCGGCGAGGGTCTCGGCAAGGTTGCGACGATGCGAAGGCTGAGAGCCAGGGGACAGGGGATCGCTGAGGTCATCGCTGGTCATGCTGTAGCGCGAGCGAGTAAAGTCGAGAGAGGTCATGCTGTTGTACTGGTCGGGCGTGATGGAGAACAGCTGCTCGTGCTCTTGCTCCTTGGTGGGTCCAGTGAGATGAGAGTGCAGTTGGTCAAGATGCGAGCCAGAGATACCAGCGAGTTCAGAGCCAGACATGGTTGTCTTTGGCCAAGCCATGCCAGAAGGCGTAGGCTCGAGACCAGTGACGTGGCTGGCAATGAGACCTTGCTCGCCCATGGCAGATGACACACCGGCATCCTTGAAGATGCTGTCGAGAACGGTAGCGGAAGCGGCACGGACCTCGTCAGGCATGCGAGGAATGGGAGGCTGAGCGCTACCGGACTTGCTTGCGACAAAGGCACCGCAGAGTAGGAGCATAAGCAGGAGACCAGAAGCGACGGGCTTGTCCTCGTCCTTGTTGCGGGACACAAGAGAAAGTTCTTGGTTCTGCTGGGGAGTGGCCTGGTCGTCGGAAGCGAAGTCGTTGACGAAGATGTAGTTGTCCCAGTCACTGTTGCCCATGTTGAGGTTGTCCATCTCAGAGGCAAAGTCGGTGAAGGTAGAGCTAGGTGCAGCAGCCATGCCGTTGCTAGTAGCAGCCTCGAGGCGTTCAGTAAGGACAGAGACCTTCTTGCGAAGCTCGCCGGTTTCAAGAGTGTGGTTGCGCACAAGCTCCTCCTTGTCGAACTGGAGCTGGTTGACCATGTGGTGCATCTCCATGGACTCGCGGTGCCAGTTCTCCTTCTCAGCAACAAGAGCGTCGTACTCGATGCGCATGGCAGCAAAGTCATCTTGCATCTGGCAGATCTTCTCCATCCACTGCTTCTTCTCCTCTTCAAGCTCCTCGGTGTGCTTCTTCTTTCGTTGCCGGGAGTCGAGACTACGATGATGTTAGCTGATGAACAGGGAGAGGAGAGACCAAAAGGTAGATTGGACCAAACGTGGAGCGTGGAGCCAAGAACCAAATGGGAGTACGTACGCGGCCTGCCTGTTGCGGAGGAGTCGTTTTTGCTGCTTGAGCTCCTTGAGGTCTTCCTCGTTGGTGCAGCTCTGGATGAGGTTGTCGATGTTGACGAGGGTGCGCTCAGCCGGGATGTCGAAGCGGGCGTTCTTCTTCCGGATGCCACCATCACGACGTGGGGAAAAGGAGCGGGGAGGGGTGTTGGGCCTCATTCGCTTGGGTCCGGGTCGTGCGTCCATCTCCTGCTGGTTGAAGGCCATCCAGTCGGAGTGGGTGTGGGGCGACATGGGTTGCTCTGGGGCAGAGGGGAAGACGGCGCTTGGTCGGACATTCTGGTGCACGGGGAGTCCGTGGAAGGGCATCTGCTGCTGCTCGACAAAGGGTGCAGCTCCAAAGTCACCTGGGCCGAAGGGGTTCAGCGGCTTGGGGGCTGTGGGCGTCCTGGAACCAGAGTTGTCGGTCACGGGCCATGACTGCTGGCCGTAGGTAGCAGCTTGGTTGGGTGGTAACCGGGCGAAGGGGTTGTTGCTTTGCTCGGTAAAGAAAGGGTTGTTGCCGTTGGTGTTGACAACAGAGCTGGTGGCAGTGCGGTCGACGAATTGGCCATTTGAAAAGTCCTCCCAGATGGAAGTGTCGGGTGAGAAGATGCCCTGGGTGCTGGTGGTGGGCGACATGAGGACGGGCGTGTCCAGGATGCTAGAGTCGAGAGTGGCGTTGTCGTCAAAGGAAAAGGCGGAAGGTTTCCTGTCGAGAGAGTTCAGTGTCGAATTTGGTCTGTGAAAATCCATGTGATGTGCGTTGTTGGAGTATTGATGGTCCATGGCGGGCCTATGTATCAAAGTACCGGTGTAGGCGCGGGACTGGCGGTGTGGATTGCTCTTTTCGGTAAAGGTGATCGCAGGATGTCCCCAGCGATTGTACTCAACTTCAGCTTTAGATATGTGAAGAACGGGGCAGAAGACGGGCAGCAGAGGCGATGCGCGTCTGAATAGCGAGCGATGTAAAATAGCGGCTCAGTGAGGGTCAGGGTGGTGGACGGTAAAGGTGGGAGAGGGGGCTTAAAGCATGGTGGTAGGCTTCGGGCGGGGTGTGCAGGAAGAAGCAGGCTTGTAGGAGACGACCGGGGTCACGCTTCCGTGGGATGCATCTGGGCACGAAACAGTGCCAGGCCCTGCTGATAGGACGCCCCAATAGCGTCGGGTATTGATGCATCATTCCAGCACTCTTCCCAGCAGCGACTGGCTGGGGTTGTCCTGTCACGCCCGCCATGGGCCCATTCACCCTCCGCACTGATTACCCAGTGTTTGCCCTGGGGCCGTCGCTGCATTGCATGTCGCTGGCTGGTCGGCAGCCGTCTGCCAGAGTGATGCTCTGCCGCCGTTTGTCGCCCGCCCGCTGTCACCCATGTGTATTTCTGGATTCACGGGGCATGCGAATCTGCCATGTCTGTCCTGTCAAGCCAGACACGGCTCTCCGTGTCAAACCAGACATGAGCGCTTGGTACGACAGCTCGGCTGCTGCTCCCGTGCCGCCCCGTGCTTCTGCTGCTGCGCTTCTGCAATGCTGCTGCTCTATCGATACGTAGAGCATGACTGGCTAGTCTGCGCGGGCCGGCCCATATACTGCCATTATTCCACCGGACTGCATCGCGATTCGCCTATACCCTCCTCGGCCGCGCGCCGTGAAAACTCTGCTCGAAAGAGTCAAGATGCAATGCGCGCTTGTCGAAAAATGCCCTCCCGCAACTCTGGGAATTGTTGTTTCGGAATGGTAGCGGCGCATATCGCGACCTTCTGGCGTAATCATCATCATGAGTACTGTCTGCTGAGTACGACGCGGCCCGCCTTAGCCCCGGCCTTTGCTCACTACACTACACACCCCGACCATCATCACAACCACCGCCGACCACTCGTAGCCCGGCACTTGCTCATCACCCGACTCTGATCTCATTTCCCATTTTTGCAGCCCGCCTTCGTTTCCTGAGCAAGGTGAGCCCTCTTGGCCGCCTAGACGGTCTTCATCATGGTGTCATCTGTCCAAGTTCCGGCTCGCTCTGGCGTCCGCGAGTCATCTCACCGCTCCCTGCCCGCACCATGCTTCCCTGTCTATTTTGGCTTTTTGACTACCGTTCCTGTACTTGCGTGCCCGCCCTCGTTATCGTGACCAGTTACCTCGTGCAAGGTACCAAGCGGCCGCCGCTCCGTCTGGCTGGGCTATGGCTCGACTCTGTCGGCGTGCTCATCAAGAGGCAAACACAGCAGCCACAGCCTACCGTCCTGTGCCACCCTCGAGATCCCACTATCCCATCTTACCGAAGGCCTGGAAACTCTCCAGAATTTCCCCGTCCGTCATTGGTCGCTTTTTGGTAATCGCTCTCATGCTTGCTTGTTGCCGCTTTCTCCCATTTCCGCCGAGCAACATCAGACGGTTTGTATCAAGTCTCGCATGACAGCCATAGTAGGCAAAGTATCAAGCTGCCAAATGTCCATCTCCACTGCAATCACCATCTTTGCGCCGTAATACAGCCTCGCTATGGCGGTTTGTGCACCCTGCCCGCGCTGTGCAACGCGTACTGCGGCTACTAAGACATACATCCCTAAGCAAAACTCTACACTTCGCGTCACACCAAGTGAGCGCGCCGTCTTTCGGAAATGGCAACGCGTCACTCTTCCTGTTGACAAGCTAAGCCATCCCGCCGACGCGCAGTACTGCTTCCGGATCGACCGTCGCTGTTGATCCTCTCTACTCCGTGTTATGGCGCGTACTGTGGCACGCGTAACTCGGGGCCAGGGACTGCATACTAGACCAAATGCAATGCTCCACTTATTGTACTCGGATGCTTCCGACTTCTCTACCCTGAGACGAAGGCTTCATATTGACCGGAAACTATTACCGATGCTGATGCATGAGAATCAAACAGACATGATGAGAAACACGATGGAGCCCAATCTCTAGGGCGCATGGCATAAAGGGCCCTAAATTGACGTCGACTAATTGTGGCTGCCAAAAAGGTGAGGCTGTAGCGGTGAAAGGCCCACTCTCCGCATCCGCGCATGGGCCATAACCACTAGAAATCGCCGTCATAGTTATTCTTGTCTGTAGAAAATGTCCACGATCGTTGACGTCTTGGCACCATGCACTGTGTTTTGTTGTTTGAAACCATGAGTCACTCGTCTTTCTCCGCACTCGGCCGTTGCATGGGTGGTGAGGGAAATCACCAAAAGCTCAGAGCGCCGGCCGATGACGGCAAGCGCATGGAAGGCGGTGGAACACCTAGAATTCGAGACCATTGTATCTTCGCTCTGTCGTGGTGGATCTGAAAAACCTGAAACACTTCGCGGGAGCGGTTACACTTCCCGAAGTCCAGTCGGTGGTCCATTATCAAACTAGTCAGTCGGCCGATGTCTAAGAGCAGTCCATCGCAGGTCCTGTCTCGATGTCGATCATCTTGCGGTGAGGAAGAAACATTCTTGAATGTTCTGATCATTGCGGTGAGAGGAGATGCTGCCTTGCTTCGACTTGGATGTGTTTTGGAATTATGGGTAGAGCTGGGTAGAGAAGGTGACGCGATGCCATACTACAGACGGAAGGGTAGCAACATGTCTCCTCTTGTCCGACAAATGCCGAGCGGTCTTCCGTAGTCTCGCGATGATGAGTAGATCACCACTGCGTAAGCCGGGTCGCGTGGTTTTGAGGTATCGGTCCTGTCAAGCGCGCGCGGAGACGGGCAAGGAGCGGTGAGTCTCGAAACTGAAGAAAAGCAGCGAGTGAACATGTAAAGGAGGTTGGAATGAAGTTGAAGGATGACGTTGCACACTCCTAGTTGCGCAACGCACTGTGTATTGGTAGCTCCACGCGCTCGGGAGTACTGGGTATCTCGTTTTGAAGCTATGGACATTCTGTGTTCAACATCGGCGTTCAGGTAGAAAGGGCTAGCACTGACCTTTGTGATTCCATTCAAACTCATGGCCATCGCTCCCCTTGCTTTTATCGCATGCTTGCGGCTGTCGCCGTCAAACATCATGAGCCATAGCGTGGTATGACAATTCTGGTCTCATATTCCTCCGTTATCGTCTCTAGCCCACAGTTTCACAGTGCGATCTTTACCGCCACTGACGATCCAAGACGCGTCGCTCGTCACATCGGTACTGAAGACAGGGCCAGAGTGACCTTGGAGTGTTTTGCAGTGCGCCCAGTCGTCTGCTGAGAAGATCTGAACGTTTTTGTCAAATCCAGAAGAGATGACAAAGGTAGAAGCTTTTTTTGGTATGAGTTCCCCTTGGCTGTTCTCCTGCAGCGGCACTCCGCTGGCTGGTCCATCCGTACCCTTGAACCATCGTAGGTCGGTGACACCTCCAGTGTTGGCCGCAATTGAGTTTGTCTCTCTCATCGCGCGGACGTCCCAGCACTTCATGAAACCATCTCCTGAACCAGAGAGTAGGCGATGACCATCCGTTGCCCAGTCCAGGCCGTAGATGGGCTTGATGTGGCTCTCCAGCATGTAAATAACACGGCCTGTGCGCACATCCCACACGCGGCCGATACTGTCGAGACCTGCACTTGCAACCAAGGACCCATCGCCGTTGAAGCTCACGGTATAGACTTCCTTGGAATGACCCTCCTGCATGAGGAGCTCTTGTCCGGTGTTGACGTCCCAGAGTCGCCATGTCGTGTCATCGGAAGCTGAGGCCAAGTACCGTCCACAGGGATGGAACGCTACTCTACAGACGCGATCGGTGTGACCTTGGAGAGTGCGAAGGGGCTTGTCGTCGTCTAGTGACCAAAGCTGGATCTTGCCGCCTGCTCCACCAGAAGCGAAATTCACGCTAGAGGTCGAGACGTTGCTGCCCTCAAGTGTCGCGCCTGGCATCCAATCTATGCCAGTTGCGCGCTCCGTATGCCCACCGCGATAGGCTTTCTTCTGTTCCAAACTAGGGATTTCCAGGAGCGCAACTTTTCCACCCCAGGTACCGTATGCGACATACTTGCCGTTGGGTGAGACGCGCACAATACTGACTGGGCGATCTGCGGTTTGCGACCCATAGAGCTCAAAGCCCTTCAGCCGGTCCTTGATGGTGTTGCGGAACTCGACGTGGGTTTTCAGCGGGATGGTAGCTTCGCGACGCTGGTATGCGACGCGCTCCTTTGCGCGGGGTAAAGAGTATTTGGCCATGTCGCGCCGGGCGTCGAGTAGTGATTGTGTGCCTTGTGTATAGAACTCTTCTTGCTCGTCACCAGGCGCCTCGTCTGCATCTTGCATATCCACATCTGCCGCATCCTCACCCAATGCTTCGGCTGCTTCTGCAAGCAGAGCTCGAAGTCGGTCGCGTCGCTCCGAAGGCCCTTCGCCAAACAAGGTGATAGGCTCGCCTCGCGAGCGCAGCTTTGCCTTGACGTCGCGGTCGGCGGTCGGTACGATGAGTTGCGCTGCTCGTCGTTTGCGGTCGAAATCCTCCATGAGGGAATGGGCCGACGCGTTTCCTCCACCGGGCATGGCATGATCGCGGTCAAGGGGCACGCTGGAGAGGTCAATACCCTCCATCGCATCGTCCTACATGCCTGGGTTAGCTCGAATGCGAAGACAAGCTTGCAAGGTAGCTGCGAAGCACGTGAAGCTCCTCGGCCAGTCTCTCGCCGCAAGTCACTGGGTACGTACCGCGCCATTCTCCTCCTCCACATAAGCCTGTCGCGCCGGGTGCATGCTCATCTTGACTGCTTGTCCCGCCGTGGGCAAGGTTGCTGATGCTCGTAGCGAAGTATCTCGAAAAGAAGTTCGGGGCCAGACACGGGTTTAGGCGATAGGGCTGAGTTAGCGTCGGTTATGTCATACTCCGCGTTTGAGACGAAGCGTGAATCACCTGCAGTGTTTGGTCTAGACGAACATGCTCTGCAGGTTAGAGACCAGATTTCAGTAAAACAATGCCAGCTCGTTGTTCCTAGTTTGCTGCTGGGGCTTCCTTCTGCTATTTCCATCTTTTGAGGATGCTTCAAATAATTGTAAGTACCACGGCCTCCAAAAACTAGCCGATCGGCAATGACGACGGCCAATGTGATTTAGTCCCTTTTCATTTCAACATATCTTGTCGCAGAGGTACGGCACCGCCAGCATGCGCTGCTCTCACGCCAACACTCCAACGTACTGACCTTGAATTTCCAGGCTCTGGCTGTGGCCATGTCATTTGCCATTACCAGCGCGGCGGGCCTTGCGCGACTTTCACCTGTGTCGCGACGCGCCTCATCCAGTGCATTTTTGCTGCTTGCTCTCTCCGCCTCGCCATTGGCAGCGTCTGCCTCCTCTAGTCGAACATCAGGCCTTCATCCGCAGCGTATGCCTTCCAACTTCGCACAACCGACCTGCCCGCTGAACAGAGACACTTCCCCGGCCACTGTCGGCTTACGATCCTTTCATTCCACCTCACACAACTGGCGGAGTACACCGCAGTATACCTACCACGTCGCGGCATCCTACTCAGCCAAGCAGGATCGCTTCAATGCGGAGCAAAATCTCTTCACACAACCAGTGCATGACCCCAGCATCAGCAATGAGGATCTGCGCGACTGCAAAGAGTCCATTGACAAGCGGAAACGAGCGAGAAGTGGCCAGGATGCTTTCTTTTTCAGCCAGGTGGGAAACACAAACACCACAACATTTGGTGTAGCGGATGGAGTCGGAGGATGGGTCGAGTCTGGACTGGACCCAGCTGACTTCTCCCATGGCTTGTGCGAGTACATGGCTTGCGCAGCGCGCTCATGGCCACACGGTTTCAACACGACAGCATTACACCCAAAAGACTTGCTCCAGGTTGCGTACGACGAGGTCACAGATGATGACAGCATTGAGGGTGGTGGTAGCACCGCATGTCTGGCTGTTGCAGAACCGGACGGCAACGTCGAGGTAGCCAACCTAGGAGATTCAGGATTCATGCACCTGGGATTGAACGCAGTACGACATTTCACGCAGCCACAGACGCACGCATTCAATACCCCGTATCAGCTTTCCAAAACTCCCCAACGTATGCTAGTGCAAATGGCTGTATTTGGAGGCCCATCCACACTTTCGGACCTACCCAAGGAGTCGGGTATAACGCACCACAAAGTACGCCATGGCGATGTCCTCGTCTTCGCAACTGATGGTGTGTGGGACAACCTGAGCCCTCAGGATGCGCTCGGTATCGTTAGTCGTCACATGGTCGATCTGGGTGCTTGGGTAGAGAAAGATGGCACCATTGAAGTCGGACAAGACCTAGCGAAGCTGGTACAGGCCGACTCAGCTCGGAAGGCCGACAGCTCATCCCTCCAAGCCAAAGTGGCGGTTGCAATCGCGAAAGAGGCCAAAGTAACAGGGCTGAACACTCGTCGAGATGGACCGTTCGCTAAAGAGGTGCAAAGGTACTACCCTGGGGAGAACTGGCATGGCGGCAAACCGGATGACATTGCTGCCGTGGTAGCTGTTGTACTAGAGGATGCACCTCAGCGAGCAAAATTGTGATTGAATGCATTAGACCTCTGTTGTTTGGCTGCATGGGTAGGCGATGGCGTTTCGGAGAAGACTCACGCTTGGGATCGGAGGCGTATCTGCGCATAGAACTATGGTTTGGTAATCCTGTTGGCCATTTGCATGCTTGGTGGAGGTTATGAATCTGGAAAAGTAGACAGAAACGCTAGAAAACAATATACCTGAATACGACCGTTGCATACCGTCTCCCATGTACATTTAGAGATGAGAGCACACCACGAGTACAGTCAGACTACGATGTTCAGCCGTTGTATTAGGGTTGAGCGAAACTCATCATTGCGACGAAAGCGGATGAGTTTGAGTAGTCTTTAGCAACGTGTTTATCAGGTTGTGATAGGGTCTTTCCAACAGTGAAAACACTGGAACGCAGGATACATTGAACCCTAGACTACGCTGCAACGTCAAAGCTCAGACAAGCAACACAGATCACACGCTCAAGCTAGTGATGGTTTGGCGGACAAGGCTTTTTGACGTCAAGGTGTAGCTCGGCTGTTTGTTTGTCGCCGTTACCTCAGCAACGCGACCCACGCGAGTCTCAGAATCGCGCGCTACCCAAGTATTGATGAACGCCAACTTCACCCCATCCTTACCACGAAACAGAACGCCTACCTTCCGGATGTATGCGCAACTAACCCACAGCCAACAATCGCTATCCACGTAACCCGGCGAGAACATATATAGGAACGCGCCTCCACAATCTCGACGCGACATTGGAATGGCTACCGTTTCGCCCACGCCCTCATATGGGGGTCGCATGCGTGCGCACTCCTCGATACGACCCAGGAGAGACTCTCCACTGTCGGTGTTGGGGCAATCACAGGGCTTCTCAGCGGATGCGCCCATGATGCAGAACATCAACATTGGCGACAGCTCCGACGACGAGATACCGCAACCTATGAAGCTTAGCGCTTTGACAACTGCACTACTTGCGCAAGGGAGTGACGTCGACTCGCCTGAGAAAAGGAAACCAAAGCTGAAGATCTCGCGCAATGCATCTCCTGGCTCCAACACACCAGTGCAAGATACCGTCACACCTGCACCAAGTTTGCGAATAAAGAGAGTACCATTACGGGGTGCGCCCATGAGGAGATTTCGGAGGACACCTCAGAGCGAAGAAGAGCACCATCCCTCTCAAGACCAAGAAAACATGCCCATCTCAGCAGTCAAGGCGCAGCCTGAGAACGTGCCCGATTCTGTCCTGAAGGTTACCGGCTCTGTCATGAAGGTGGCAGAGGATCGCCACATGCAACCACCTCCAGAGCACCAGTCACCCATACAACGATCATCGCAGCAGCAAGAGAAACAAAGGCCACTCCAGGCGCTCGACGCGAACACACCGCGAAGACCAGCACCTCCACCTCCCCCGAAGATGTCAGTGCTGGAGACGGCGACCACTGCGGCCGGAGCGGCGACAACAAAGACGAGGGAGAGAAAGAAGAGGAGCACATTATCCGTCAACGGGAAGCATTACTCCCAAATGGACAGGATCGGACGAGGAGGCAGTTCGGCTGTTTACCGTGTCATGGCAGAGAATTTCAAGCTATTGGCACTGAAGAGAGTCAAGCTTGAAGATGCAGACGAGGCCACCGTGCGAGGCTTCAAGGGCGAGATCGACCTGCTCCAGAAGCTCAAGAACGTTGATCGCGTTGTGAGACTATACGATTGGGAGGTGGACGAGCAACGGCAGGTGCTCAGTGTGGTATGTATACTC
>Ga0058698_10000226_pt1 | contig 33820 bp, 36 predicted proteins | sample AgamicAsSfe_FD_67288 | JGI IMG/M metagenome (GOLD analysis project Ga0058698, IMG submission 67288) | Agave microbial communities from Guanajuato, Mexico - As.Sf.e | ecosystem: Host-associated > Plants > Phyllosphere > Phylloplane/Leaf | place: Guanajuato, Mexico | collected 2012-05-30
CTCCACCCTCAACGAGCCCGCTCCCGTCAACAAGCCCGAAAGCCATTTCCCTCCCGCACCTGCCGCACCCCACCTACCAGCCGAACCCTTCCACGCCGCACCAGCTCCCACACCAGCCAGAGCTCCTCAGTCTCAAGGCTGGACCGGCCTCGGTGGCATCGCATCCAAGATCGAGTCGGAGTACAGCCGCATCTCCTCTGCATGGGCGCACCCAACACCTTCTGCTGCTCACTCTGTCGCTGGGGGTCCGGGGTCTGAGCCTGCACACTCTCTAGCTTGGGGTTCTCAGCCTCAGCCAACACACTCCGCATCGGCGCCCGAACCCACTCACTCCCAATCTGAACCCGCTCACCCCACAGCCCACCCTACAGGAGGCTTGCCCCGTGGTCCCGAACCCAGCACCAAACCCAGCACTAAACAGAGCAAGACTCACACGACGCTGGCGACTGTGACGACCAAGCGAAAGCCACATACGAGCTGGACGCACACGCAGAAGCACGCGCCGACGATGACGATGGGCGCGAAGGTGGACTGGAAGGGCCATGGACGTGGGAGGGAGGACGATTGGGTCGTGGAGAAGTTGGGCGGGTTTTAGGGTGTCGGAGGGAAGGAGGGTGTGTTGGGGTTTGGTGGCAGGGGATCGGATGGTTGATGGAAGCATGGTTGATGGTTGGATGGTTGGATGACAGGATAGATGGATGCTTGGATGACGGATTATATGCTGAGGACTGCATTGTATGGCGTTATCAGGTCGATTGGCATTTTTGGCATCGCCTTGGTGTCGTCTTCACTTTCACGACTTGGCCCGATGCGGCTCACATGGCATGGGATCACGGCATGGCAGTCTTTTCCACCAGAGGCGAAGCTGGAGGCATGCATCAGTCCAGCCTGGGACACCTCGGCGCTTTCGTATCTTTTCCTTCCTACTTCTTCTTCTTCTTCTTCGAGCATATACTAGGGCGGGATCCAGTTGGCACAAAACAAGCGGTGTTAGCACGATTTGGAAATCGACACACCGGCGTCATGTAGAGAGCCATGAATGATTGAAATGTCTGATACTTGTTTCTTAGCTTAGATTGGCGTGGGAGTAGCACAATGAATATTCTCATGAGCACGGTATCTTGTCTTCTTCGTCATGAACGACATTTCGTGTTGAGAGTGTGTGCGATGATATCGTGTGTCGTGTAACCTTCTCACCAGCTACGCGTCGCCCTAGCCAATGCGCCATGCCGAGGCTCACAGTCGTCGGGGCCGAGTCAACTGTCCGTCATTCCGCCACTCCTCCGTGTCACTCTTCTTGTACCCATATACGGTATTTCGGAGAGTCACGTAAATACGCACAGCAAGCCCACCACAATGTCTTACCTACTCCTACTCCCTGTCCCTCTGTCTGTCCCTCTCCCTCTCCCTTTCTCCCTCCCCGTTCAATCATTTGTCTCAAACTTCACACCCCCTACTTATTTCCCCAACGCACACATCTCTCCACGCCGGCGGCCTAGCAAGCCATATCACGACCCTCCACAATCTTCCCTGCCAAAATTCCGACGCGCCCAAAATGCTCTACGTGGTGTGATCGTAGTACTCCCTGCAGCCTCGGGCTGGTCATCACCACCTGATCGTGTTTTGGCGGCTAGGTATGCACATAGGGGTAACTTTGAGGGTTTGTTGCCGGATATCATCGATGGTGTGTATAGTACACCTCAGTACTCTGCAACCTGAGCCCTAGCTCGACTAACACCCAATACCCCAACACCCCAGCATCCCAGTCCACCAATGGCCCCTTGCTCGTGGTCAGATCACGCCGTCCCCGATTCGATGCAAGATTCTTTCAAGTGCTCCATCGCATATCTCTCTTCCCCTCTTCCTTTCACCAAGCGAAACCACCTTTTGCACATCCTGCGTTACATGCTTCCCTTCCCATATCACTATCGCCCTGCTGTCGCAGAACCCCGAATCGCCGCTTTTCTCGCCGCAGTCAAGCAGGCTGAAGCTTGAGGGGGGAAGTCGCCGTTGGAGGCGGTGGGGAGTGGCGTGGGTGGAATATTTCGTCGTTAGGGCTTGTGCGGGTGACGGCTCGGGTGAGGGAGGAGAGAAGGAGGAGGTGCTCGATGCAGCATCCGTGGCATATCCGTCAGACCTGACAGCTCCTCGCGACATGGAGAGGCAGATCTCTTGAGCAGCAGCCGGGACGTGTCGGCATATGGAGCCCGGCTAAGCAGACCTCACGAGAAATATTCTCGCTCGGGAGGATACGAGGGCGAAGGATGGGGTTGACGTCTATAGGCCGCCACACAATAAAGGTCGACGACAAATAGGCAGACCCTCACACGCACAAGACCCCGCATAAGGACGTACGGCTTCCGCCTCCCCACCCAAGCGGCCGAGGCGTGTCGGCTTATGAGTCGTGAGCAGGCGGCCGTCACCCGGAGGATCTTGGTGAGGAAGACGGTGAGAGGTAAAGGTCGTGATGGGAATGGTATGGGCAGGCTCGGCAATGATTTCGTGATGTATGAGGGTGTGAACCATGGGTTTACGCAAGGTACGATGAGGAAGAAAATCAAGGGAGAGAGCTGAAGCGCAGGCGGTAGGGTGCTTCGGGAGGTGTTTTGGGGGGACTGGGAGGACGAGGACGAGGACGAGGACGAGGACGAGGACGAGGAGGTTTTAGGCATACCAGCGCAGGACGATGGGCGTGATGGCGTCGTATAGACGGTAGACTCTAGCCTCGAAAGTATGATGATCATGCATACAAGATACATTACAGGTCGAAAGCAGTGCGACCTTGATTTTTGCAAGCAATAGACGTGTAAAACAAGTGTCATATTCAGATCTATATACAAAAAGCTTCTCTATGCAAACAAACTCAAGCTCAAATCGCCATGCAAACAGACCCAAGCTCAAACGTGATGCAAACATCCCAAGCTCAAATGCTATACAAATCCCGAGAACATCATCCCAAGTCCAATCTTCCTAAGCAGAAACTCCTCGGTCGTTATGTGTATTCCCTGCCGAAACGCCCCAATAACTCCCTTCCATAATATTCCTCCTCCTCCTCCTCTTGTTCCTATTTCTTCTACTACTGCGACCAACCGGATCCAATACCAGCATAGCTTGCCTGGACATTGAAGTAACTCGCATTCTTATTCGTGCCCGGATACACCACACACTCCCACTGGCACTGATCCGTTCTATAATGCAGATCAAAACTGCCTCCGTTGCTCGAGTACGCACCATACGCACATTCGCCAGCCGCCGCACACGCGTTCGCATACGTCGCCAGCGCGCCCGTGTACGTCGTCGGCGTGGCCGTGTACGTTCCCACTCCAGACGCGCCATTCTCCACGTAGCCGCTTGTGGAGACGTACTTTGTGAATGTCTTGGTCGAGTAGGTGACTGTCGAGCACGTGTATGTTGTCGGTGGGACGGCGCAGGAGGATTGGATCTGCTGGACGGTACCCTGGTTTGTGCCGCTGGGCTGGGCGACGGTCGTGGTGCGCGTGCCGGATGAGGTGCCGGAGTTTACGGTGACGGTGGTGTAGCCTGTTGCGGAGGGGTAGCCGTAGATTACGGTTGCGGACTGGCTGTTTGTGCCGGGGACGGTGGAGGTGTAGGCGGAGCCGCCGGGGGACGCGGAGAAGACTGTCGTTCTGGTGACTGTGCCGGCGCTGGGGCTGACTACTTCGACTGTCCCAGATTGAGAGTTTGACGCGGGAAAGGTTGTTGTGTATGGTGTTGCGCCGTAGGAGGCGTAGGATGTGGTGGTTACGGTGCCTGCGCTAGGAGTGACGTAGACTACTGTCGCAGATTGCGAACCAGATCCTGCGACTGTTGTCGTATATGGGGTGGCGCCGCTGGATGCGTATGAAGTTGTTGTGACGGTTCCAGCACTAGGCGTGACGTACACGACTGTCGCGCTCTGTGACCCACTGCCCGGGATAGTAGTAGTGTACGGTGCAGAGCCATACGGTTCGTAAGAGGTCGTCGTGACGGTGCCAGCGCTTGGCGTGACATAGATGACAGTTCCGCTTTGACTGCCAGAGCCTGCGACGGTTGTCGTGTATGGGCTGGCGCCGTAGGAAGTGTATAAAGTTGTCGTTACGGTGCCTCCGCTTGGCGTAACATAAACCACAGAAGCAGATTGCGAACCAGATCCTGGATAGGTTGTGGTGTAAGGCGCAGAGCCGTATGCTTCGTAAGAGGTTGTTGTCACGGTTCCAGCACTCGGTGTGACGTACACGACCGTACCGCTTTGCGATCCACTTCCCGGGTAAGTTGTGGTGTAGGCTGAAGAGCCATACGGCTCGTACGAAGTTGTTGTGACAGTACCAGCGCTTGGTGTGACAAAAACCACGGTTGCAGATTGCGAGCCAGTTCCAGAGTAAGTAGTGGTGTAAGGCGGCGAGCCATAAGGCTCGTAAGACGTGCTTGTGACAGTTCCCGCACTGGGGACAACGTTGACGACCGTGCCAGATTGACTGTTCGACGCGGGATACGTAGTTGTGTATGCTGGCTGCCCATACGGCTCGTAGCTCGTCACTGTGGTTGTGCCTGCAGACTGGTATGCCTGGATCACAGTCCCACTTTGAGTACCCGATGCAGGAACAGTCGAGGTGTACGCAGATGAGCCTGCTGGAACATATGTGGTGCTTGTTGTAGTCCCCATTGGGATGTACTGAACAATAGTTCCTGAAGATGCTCCACTAGCTGTGATGCTGGTGCTTGTGGTTGAAACGCTGCCGTAGGTTGTGGTGACTGTGTTGTAGCCCGCGGAAGGCTGTCCCACGATGTACGAACCATGAGTTGTTCCTGCAGCCGGCTGACTCGATGTATAGCCAGTGGCGCCCTGTGAAAGGTATGTAGTCGTGCTGTCAGTAGGCTCAGCACTGTAAACGATTACCGTTCCGGATTGCGAGCCAGAAGCCACTGCAGCAGTAGTTGTCGACGCGGACGGTCCGTATGTACTCGTGAGGGTCACAGTTCCAGCGGATGGGCTGATGATCTCAATGGTACCTTGAGTTCCCTGCGAGGCAGTGACCAGGGTGGTCGTTGAAATAGCTGCACCGCTTGTGGTGTACGAGGTAATCGTGGTGTATCCTGCCGAGGGCGATCCATACACAATTTGACCATGAGAGGTGCCGGAGGCTGCATAGGTACTGGTGTAGGCAGAAGCCGAGGTTGCCAGCCACGTCGTAGTGCCATCGGTCGGCTCAGCGCTGTAGTAGACCACAGTACCGCTTTGAGATCCGCTAGCGAGTGCCGCCGTCGTGGTAGAAGCCGACGGACCGTACGTTGAAGTGAGATAGACAGTTCCAGCTGAAGGAGAGATGATCTCCACGGTACCTTGAGTCTGATTCATGGCAGTTACCAGAGTTGTGGTAGATACAGCTGCTCCACTTGTGGTGTATGAGGTAATCGTGGTGTAGCCAGCTGATGGCGAGATGACCTCTACAGTACCCATTGAGCCTCCACTTGCGCTGGTGAGTGTTGTAGTAGTCGGTTGGGCCCCAGCACTTGTCCAAGATGTGAACGTAGAGTAGCCAGCAGAGGGAGAACCCACGACCACTGTTCCATGCGCCGTGTTGCTCGCTGAGATCGTACTAGTGTATCCAGGCGAGTTTGTAGCAAGATAGGTAGTTGTCGTGTCTGTAGGCTCTGCGGAAACATATTCTATGGTACCAGCTTGTGCCTGATTGCCGGTCGCGATCGTAGACGTAAACGCCGAACCTCCAGAAGTAAAAGTTGTCAATACCGTAGAAGCTGACGGTGATCCCACGATGACTGTGCCGCTTGAGAAACCGGAAGCTTGTATCGTAGAAGTATATCCTGGAGAACCAGCCGGCACATAGGTCGTTCGGGTTGTAGTTCCTTCGGCAGAGACGTACTCTACTGTGCCTGCGTTGCTATTGCTTCCTGTGGCGAGTGTCGTCGTGAATGCACTATTGCCAGATGTCAGGGTTGTAGTAATCGTCGCCGCGCTAGGAGAAATGATCAAGACGGTTCCCATAGTAGATCCAGACGCTGTTACAACAGTGGTGGTAGTTGGCTGTGCGCCAGCGGTTGTGAAGCTTGTCTGGGTAGTGTAACCCGCACTGGCTTGGCCAATGATCACGCTTCCATGCGTGGTCCCTGCTGCCGGATAGCTACTGGTGTATCCACTAGCCATAGTAGACAGGTAAGTGGTGGTTGTATCAGTAGGTTCAGGAACAAAGGCCACGATAGTACCGCTGGAAGCACCAGAAGCCACAACGCTGGTAGAAGTACTGCTTGAGGGCCCGTATGTGCTAGTGACTGTAACATATCCTGCAGAAGCTTGGCCAACCACGACACTTCCATGCGTGGTCCCTGCTGCGGGATAGCTACTGGTGTATCCACTAGCCATAGTAGACAGATAAGTAGTTGTTGTATCAGTAGGTTCAGGAACAAAGGCCACGATAGTACCGCTGGAACCACCAGATGCCACAACGCTGGTAGAAGTACTGCTTGACGGCCCGTATGTGCTAGTGATTGTAACATATCCTGCAGAAGCTTGGCCAACCACGACACTTCCATGCGTAGTGCCCGAGGCGGCATAGCTAGTAGTATATCCAGTCGCCCCGTTAGAGAGGTAGGTAGTTGTTGTATCAGTAGGTTCAGGGACAAAGGCCACAATGGTGCCGCTGGAAGCGCCACTTGCGGTAACGCTTGTAGAAGTGCTGCTTGAAGGTCCGTAAGTGCTGGTGATTGTAACGTATCCAGCACTCTGTTGGCCGACGACGTATGATCCGTGGGTGGTGCCTTGCGCGGCATAAGTCGAAGTATAGCCCGATGCGCCTGAGGATAGGTAGGTGGTTGTGGTATCCGTAGGCTCTGGAACGAACGCAACAACAGTGCCGCTGGAACCACCACTTGCAACCACACTTGTAGAGGTGCTGCTTGAGGGTCCATAGGTGCTGGTAATCGTGACGTAACCAGCGCTTTGTTGGCCAACGACGTATGATCCGTGGGTGGTGCCTTGCGCGGCATAAGTTGAGGTATAGCCCGATGCGCCTGAGGATAGGTAGGTGGTAGAACTGTCTGTAGGTTCGGACGAGTACACAACCACTGTTCCGCTTTGTTGATTACTCGCTTGTGCCACTGTAGATGTTGTTGCCGAAGGACCATAGGTGGATGTCAGATACACGGTGCCCGCGCTTGGCGAGATGATAAGGACTGTTCCGCTCTGGCTGTTTGAGGCAGATTGTAGAGTAGTAGTCGTTGGTGAAGCACCGGCCGTAGTATACGTGGTGCTCGTAACATATCCAGCGGATTGTGATCCCACGACTACAGTCCCGCTGTTCGTACCAGAAGCGCTGACAGTACTCGTATAGGGTGTTGCACCGGATGAGAGCCACGTTGTAGATGTCGTTGTGCCCATGGCGCTGACGTATTCGACTGTTCCAGCCTGCCCATTCGACCCCGAAGCAAGTGTCGTGGTATAAGCAGATCCTCCACTTGTGATCGTGGTGTAAATCGTAGCAGCCGAAGGAGATCCGTAGACCACCGTGCCAGATTGCGTGCCATTGGCTTGGATGGTTGATGTGTATGGTTGTGCTGTGCCTGCGATGTAGGTTGTGACAGTCTGCGTGCCTTCTGGGACCACATACTCCACCGTGCCTGGAGTTGTTCCAGTTCCTGATGCTAAGACTGAAGAGTATGCGCTGTTTCCTGACGTGATGGTGGTTGTAATCGTCGCAGCACTAGGAGTGAAATAGACCACAGTTGCAGATTGCGAACCGCTTCCTGGGTACGTCGTCGTGTAAGCAGCGGAGCCGTATGGCTCGTAAGAGGTCACTGTCACAGTCCCAAGCGGTGTAGTACTACTGGTCGAAGAGACTACTCCAGCCTGCGCGCCAGTATTCGACGTCGCTGCGGCGCGTCCATTCGAAGACGTCGTGGTTCCGTTCATAGAAGCCGTCGTGGAAGCTGTCATGGAAGCTGTCGTGGAAGCAGCCAGATTCTGTGCGCTTACTGAGGATGAGGCCACGCTCGACGATGTCGTGGTCGACTGGTAGGATGTCATTGTCGACGGGATGTTGGGCGTAGGGTACCCGTTGAGCTCGTACATGTTGAGTCTACCACTTCCTCCGCAGATCTCGCTAGAATTGCCTGCGCACGGTCTGTTACAATTGCTGGGGGTAGGATCGTATGATGTGCCATTGTTAACAACATTGCCACAGTAACACTCATCACTGTATTCAACACCAAAGTAGGTATATCCACTGCAGAATCCGGCACAAAAGTCGATACTGACACTCTGTGAACTTTGTCAGTATGATTTTTCAATCTGAATGCGCGCCGAAACAGGGCGAAGAAAACTTACGGCATTGGCGATAGACATGGCGCTTAGTGCACGACCATTGTTTGCAGTGTAGCCATATTCAAAGGGCTCGATCATACATCCCACGTAGGTGTAATTGGCGAGCGTTGCAGGCGTGTTCGCAGCCTGCGAAGTCGTCGTGCTGACAGCAGAAGAAGTCGTGGTAGTCTGCGGATACAGGCCCTGTAGACGAGCACCCCAGATATTGCTATTGTAAGACACAGGCATAACCTTGCTCTTCATATAACATGTACCTCCGGTGCCCGTGTATGAAACATCAACACAGCTAGTAGTGTTGGCACAAAGATCCATACACTGGTTAAATGTTGCTGCGCTAGCACTCGACAAATCTCCACCAGCTCTATCCCAGCCACACTCGATGACGTAGGTTTGGTTATTATACGTTGAGTAAGTTGTTCCATTGGCGGCAGGACAAGTCAGGATAGTGCTGCTAGGCGTAGCCGAGGTTGATGTGGTCGAAGAGGACATTATGGTGAGCACCGTAGTTGAACTGTTGGCATAACTGCTGCTGGTTGAGAGTACGGTTGTCGAACTGCTGGCTGAACTGCTAGTGTTTGTGACGGGAGCCACATACTCGACGGTACCCGGGCTGGATCCGTTTCCTGAAGCCAACACAGTGGTGTATGCGCTGTTTCCTGAGGTGATGGTTGTTGTAACGGTTGCAGCGGAGGGAATGTAATTTATCACTGTGCCAGAAATAGTGCCGGAGGCTGAAATGGTCGAAGTTGACCCTGAGGAACCAGCCGGGATATAGCTGGTAAGTGTCGATGTACTCTCGGGGAAGACAGCTTCCACAGTGCCCGGGGATGATCCATTTCCAGCCGCCAAAGTTGTGGTGTAAGCTTGACCACCGCTGGTGATCGTAGTGTAGACTGTAGAAGCTGATGGGACATAGTCAATCACCGTGCCAGAGTTGGAACCTTGTGCAGATATCGTAGAAGTCGATGCAGGTGAGCCTGCGCTAACGAAACTAGTGAAGGTAGTAGTTCCTTCAGGAGCGAAGACCTCAACCGTGCCGCTAACACTGTTTGATGGCTGCGCAATCGTGCTGGTCGAAGAATATCCGCCGTAAGTCGTGGTAGTGGTTTGGTAGCCTGCACTTGGGATGTAGTCGATGACTGTACCTTGGTTCCCCTGGTTCGCGCTGATCGTGGCAGTGGTGGCTTGAGCTGTTGACGGGATGTAGCTGCTCTGTGTGGTTGTCCCGAGAGGAACGAAGACTTCAAATGATGTGAGTATAAAATTGTAAAATTGTGAAACTTGTCAGACATACCTTCAACTGTGCCTGAAGATGCTTGCGAAGGCTGCGCGATAGTGGTAGTGGAGGACTGGCCGCCAAACGTCGTAGTGGTGGTCTGGTACCCAGCTGAAGGCTGGTAGAATAGAACTTCACCTGAAGACGAATCTGAGGCAGCGATAGTCTGAGTAGAGGCGGATGCCGTTGACGCGACGTAGGTGGTGGATGTGAACGTTTGCATTGGCACAAAGACCTCCACAGTGCCGGATGAACTTCCCGAGGGGCTGGCCAAAGTAGTGGTTGACGAGACAGCACCACGAGTGGTCGTGATAGTCTGGTAGCCTGCACTTGGGACACCGTAGATGATTGTTCCTGATGAGTACCCGGTAGCATTGATAGTGCTGGTATAGCCAGTTGCTGTTGACGGCAAATAGGTAGTGGTGTATACAGTACCCTCGGCCACGACGACTGAAGAGAGGTTAGTACTTGTATTATGAACTGGTCTCAGCTCACTCACCTTGAACAGTCCCGCTAGAAGTCCCGCTGGGGCTGGCAATCGTTGACGTGTAAGCCTCATCTCCTTCAGTAACGGTTGTAGTATAGTATCCCGCGCTTGGCACTCCATAGACGACAGTTCCACTTGATGACCCCGAGGCTGAGATCGTGCTGGTATACGCTGCATTGGTAGAGGCGATGAAAGTTGTTGTTGTCACGGTGCCCTCTGGTACAAAGACCTCAACGAAACCGCTCTGAGTTGCAGAAGCATATGAGACTGTTGTAGTACTCGAGACGCCACCGAAAGTTGTTGTGCTCGTGACTGTACCAGCAGAGTTGACGCCGTACACGACTGTCCCGCTTTGATATCCGCTGGCCGACACTGTCGAAGTGTATGGCTGAGCCGATGGGTCAATGTATGACGTGTAAGTGGCGGTGGGCTCAGGCATGACAACTGCATGAGAGTTTAGCACAACGAATTGCGGAACCCGGGTTAATCAGACTTACCTTCGACTGTGCCAGCTTGATCATCGTTACCCGTTGCAATCGTAGTCGTGAATTGGCCTCCACCTGATGTGATGGTTTGAGTCACGGTGCGAGCGCTGGCAGTGCCGTAGATAATAGTGCCCGAAGCACTTCCCGTAGCAGATACTGTAGATGTGAAACCACTCGCGCCTTGAGACAGCCATTGAGTTGAGGTTTGAGTTCCTTCAGGGACGAAGTACTCGATAGTTCCAGATACGCTATTCGAAGGGTTGGCCAAGGTGGTCGTGGACGAAGCACCTCCAAAGGTAGTGGTTTCCTGGACATATCCTGCTGACTGCACGTAGTAAATAACACTTCCTGATGTGGTTCCCTGTGCCTGGATCGTCACGGTCGATGGGGAAGCTGTAGAAGCGATGTAGGTCGTCTGGGTTACAGTACCCTCGTTTGTAACCACTTCCACCGTGCCGGATTGATTGTTTGAAGCGCTTGCTAATGTCGTGGTGTAGGCGGACGCTCCAAAAGTTGATGTAAACGTCGTGGTACCTGCCGATGGTTGACCTACGACAACCGAGCCGGATGTCGTGCCAGTAGCTTGATAAGTACTAGTATAAGGCGTCGCTCCTTGCGAAAGCCAGGAGGTTGTTGTATACGTGCCTTCCGCCACATACGTGAGAACAGTGCCAGCGCTGGTGCCAGATCCAGTGGCCAGTGTTGTGGCATAGTTGCTCGCGCCGTATGTCGTAGTTTCGGTCACTGTAGCAGCCGATGGCATTCCGTAAATCACAGTCCCCGAAGCTTGGCCATTGGCGGGTATTGTACTGGAGTAGGCAGACTGGCCTTGACCGAGATAAGTTGTGGTAGTCTTGGTTCCCTCCGCTGAAACATATTCCACAGTTCCAGCTTGATTCTGGTTACCAGTAGCCAAGACGGTGGTATAGGCGGACGGGCCATTGGTTGTGGTCTCGTATACAGTCGCAGCACTGGGAGAACCAATCAAAATTGTGCCTGAATTGGTCGAGCTGGCCTGGATAGTGCTGGTGTACGCTGTCTGATCTTGAGCAATCCATGTAGTAGTTGTTTGAGTCCCTTCTGGTACCACAACCTCAACTGTTCCAGGTTGCGATGCAGATCCTGAAGCCACGACAGTCGTGTAGGCACTGTTACCAAAGGTCGAGGTAATTGTGGAAGTTACGGCGGATGGCGTCACGTAGACCACGGTGCCCTGTTGGTCATTTGATGCTGTCACCATTGTGGTGTAGTAAGGTGCAGCGCCAGATGAGTAAGGCTCATAAGACGTTGTGGTTGTGTAGCCAGCTGAAGCAGTACCGACGAGGACCTCGCCAGACTGGATGCCAGTTGCCGAGTATGTGCTGCTGTATCCATTGGCACCGGCAGAAAGCCATGTAGTGGTGGTGTAAGTTGCCTCGGGGCTGACGACCTGAATCATTGTTAGCAATTGCTTGATCGCATTGGGTTGCCTGAGCTTACTTCGATTGTCCCAGCAGCATTATTCGTTCCGCTAGCCAGTGTAGTGGTGTAAGCTGTTCCCCCACTCGTGATCGTGGTATATACGGTGCTTGCTGAAGGAGTGATAACTTCCACAGTTCCCATCGTGCCGTCGTAAGCACTCTGGAGGGTAGTGGTAGTGACAGCGGCTCCTGCCGTGGTGTATACAGTGGTTGTAGTCCAGCCAGCTGATGGCGAGCCGACGAGAACTTCACCTATTGTTGTGCCTTGTGCTTTGTACGTTGAGGTATAGCCTTGGGACGATGCTGGAATCCAAGTTGTTTGGGTTGTAGTTGTCTCTGCGACGACCACCTCAATAGTACCGCTTTGAGTGTTGCTCGGCTGTACGAGAGTAGTAGTGTAGAGTGTGTCACCTTCAGTGAAAGTGGTGTAGACATATCCTGAAAATATTAATTCATCTCTTATCTCATCAAGGTTTTTGAAGACTTACCAGCACTCTCTTGACCAATAACGACACTACCAGATTGGTACCCACTAGCACTGACAGTTGAAGTGTAATCAGGAGCTGTAGAGGGAATAAAAGTGGTGTATGTGGTGGTGCCCATCGGGTTGACAACTGCGCAATGTGTAAGCAAACCTGGAAACGACTCATCAAGCAGGAAACCTCACCTTCCACAGTTCCTGTCTGATCGTTCGATGCAGAAGCAATTGTACTTGTGAAAGCGCTTCCTCCAGATGTAATAGTCGTAGTAGCATATCCACCGCTTTGCTGTCCAACCAGTACTGTTCCAGACTGTGTCTGGGAAGCAGAGATCGTGCTGGTGAAGGCCGGAGAGTTCGTGGGCACGAAAGTCGTAGTTGTGACTGTACCTTCTGGTGAGATGATCTCAACCAGGCCTGATGAGCTGCCGCTGGCCGAGGCGAGTGTCGTAGTAGTCAGTACACCCCCACTCGTTATGGTTGTGGTCTGAGTTCCTGCACTTGGCAAAAGAACCTCTACCGTGCCTGATGAGCTGGCACTAGCGCTAGCTAGGGTCGTGGTAGTCAAGGATCCCGAGTGATAGCTTGAGATAGTAGTGGTTCCCGCTGATTGGTAGAAGATCTCTACTGTTCCGGATTGACTTTGAGATGCTTGAGCCAGCGTTGCTGTGCTTTGTGCTTGGCCCCAGTATGTCGTAGTCGTGACGGTACCAGCGCTTGAAGCAAAGACCTCTACCGTGCCGCTCTGGGCGTTTGTCGCGTTCGCGAGGGTAGTTGTTGACGCGAAACTGCCCCAGGAGGTCTCCGTCGTCGTTCCGGCAGAGGGTTCGTAGTCCAGAACAGTTCCAGATACCGAATTCGAGGCACTCGCCAAGACAGTCGTTGAGCTTGGGCCATTGTAGTATGTGGTCTCGGTCTGCGTTCCAGCACTGGGCGCGAAAACTTCCACAGTTCCTGAAGCTGAGTTCGAGGCGCTGGCGAGGGTGGTGGTCGAGCTAGACCCAGACCAGTACGTAGTCTCTGTCTGCGTGCCGGCACTTGGCTGGAAGACAATGACAGTTCCGCTGGATGCATCGCTGGCACTGGCTGCGGTTGTGGTGGCAGCTGGTCCTCCATAGTACTGCGTAGTGGTGACTGTGCCCGCTGAAACCTCGTAGTCCCGGACAAAGCCGGATTGTCCAGCAGAGGCAGTCGTTTCAGTGACAGTACTAGCTGCTGAGCCATTTCCATACGTTGTCGTTGTGGTGTAACCTGCGGCAGGATCTTCGATAATGATTGTCCCGCTTGAGCTGTCCGAGGCTGTTGCGATTGTGCTTGTATAGGTATTGGTTTGTCCAGTGACATATGAAGTTTCGGTGACCTGGTATTTGGTTTAGCGATAATTTGATCAACGAAATAGAGGAGATGCTCACATAACCAGCTGAAGGCACAAACACTTCCACGCTGCCCGAATTGGCGTTCGAAGCAGTAACCACGGTGTAAGTACCAGTCGTGGTCTGGCTCCAATAGCTCGTGGCCGTATTGTACCCAGCACTCTGTTGAAACACTTCCACGGTTCCCTGAACTGTGTTGGTTGGTTGAGCGAGAGTAGATGTTGATCCATTCCCAGACACAAAGGTCGTCTCGGTAGTGTAGCCAGTTGATGATGGAATGACGACTTCAACCGTCCCCATCTGTGATTGGGATGCCGTGGCGAGTGTGGTAGTGTATGTGCTGCCGCCAACATAGTATGAAGTCACTGTGGTGCTGCCAGCGCTGCTCTCATAATCAACGACAGTTCCCGAGACTGTGTTTGTTGGTTGAACAAGAGTCGTGGTACTCGCAGGGGCTGAGCGCCATGATGTTTCTGTAACATAACCAGTCGCCGACGGAATCAAAACCTCTATGGTCCCGCTCTGATCGTTTGAGGCGGTCTGGAGTGTAATCGTTGAGGTTGTGGAGGAGCTCCAGTAGCTTGTCAGGGTAACAGTGCCAGCGGATTGCTGGTACACCAAGACAGTCCCGCTTTGCGAGTTGGTAGGAGAAGCTAATGTGCTTGTAGAGTTGGCACCTGTCACGAAGGTGGTAGTGGAATAGTAACCTGTTGCAGACGGGTCTATGACTTCAACGACACCAGACGCGCTCTGGCTTGCAGTGACCAGAGTAGTAGTTGTTGTTCCGCCATTCCCACTGGCGAAGATAGTGGTGCTGCTGTATCCTGCGCTTGGGCTGCCGACCAAGACTTCACCTTCAGAGCTGCCACTTGCCGCATAGGTGCTTGTGTACGGGCTAGCCGACGCCGAAAGCCAAGTTGTTTGAGCTGTGGTGGGCTGCGGTTCGTAGATGAGCACGGTACCCGAAGAAGCTTGCACTGCTGAAGCGAGAGTTGTGGATGAGGATGCGGCCCCATAGGTTGTGTAGATAGTTGTTGTCCCGGCGCTTGGCGTTTCGACAATGATAACACCGGAGGAGCTTCCACTTGCTTGAATCGTGCTGGTAAAGACTGAAGAGCTCGCATCGATGAAAGTGGTGGTTGTGTAGGTCCCCTCTGGCACGTAGACTTCCACTGTACCAGGATTTGTCTGGTACGGAGTAGCCAAGGTCGTAGCGCTCGAGGAAGGCCCATAAGTAGTCGTGACAGTCTTGTACGCTGTTGCAGATTGGTAGATGTACTCCACCGTGCCATCTCTGTTATCAGAAGGTGTAGCCAAGGTCGACGTTGTGTCCTGGCCTGACCAGTAGCTCGTAACTGTATCGTAAGCCGTGGTAGATTGAAGAAGTACCTCGACTTGACCGTCCTGAGTTCCAGTGGGTGTAGCCTCGGTGATAGTAGTAGCTGAACCGCTCCAGTAGCTGGTGGTAGTCGAATATGCCGTAGCAGAAGGAAGAAGTACCTCCACAGTCCCGTCCTGGCTGTTGCTGGGAGAAGCCTGGGTGATCGTGGTGGACCAGCCGCCCCAGTAGCTGGTGTAAGTGTCATATCCGGTTGAGGACTGAAGGAGAACCTCGACCGTCCCATCCTGACTTCCGCTGGGAGAAGCCTGAGTGGCAGTCGTTGGAGATCCACTCCAGAAGCTGGTGTAAGTATCATACGCAGTCGAAGACTGGAGTAGAACCTCGACCGTACCGTCTTGTGATCCTGATGGCGATGCCTGGGTAACTGTGGTAGCCGAGCCACTCCAGAAGCTGGAGTAAGTGTCGTATGCGGTCGAAGATTTGTACAACACAGCCACCGTGCCATCTTGGTTGTTCGTCGGGGAGGCCACAGTAGATGTGGTTGGGCTTCCACTGTAGTAGCTAGTGTACGTGTCGTAGGCAGTTGATGATTGCAATAGAACGGCAACAGTACCGTCGTGATTGTTTGAAGGAGCAACCACGGTCGAGGTAGTCGCGCTTCCACTGTAGTAACTTGTGTAGGTATCGTATGCTACAGATGAAGGCATGATCACCTCGACTGTGCCGGAGCTGCCCTGGCTTGCAGACTGTATAGTTGTAGTCTGTGTTGACTGAACGTACCCATATGTGGAGATGGTAGTGTAGCCTGCGGAAGTTTCACCATATACGACGGTGCCAGAAGAACTTCCATTCGCGGGAACAGTCGATACATAGGTGCTGGCACCTGTAGAAAGCCAAGTGGTGGTCGTCTGTGTGCCAGCTGATGGAACGAGAATTTCGACTGTGTTCGTCTTCGTGCCAGTAATCGTTGTAGTACTGTTCGAAGAGCCAGACCAGTAGGATGTGACTGTCGTAACTCCAGGTGCAGCCTGTGCGCCAGTGTTCGAGGTCGCTGCAGCTCGAGCATTCGATGGAGTTGAAGAAGGAGTGCTGGCCACAGTGGACGTATTGCTAGACGCAATTGACGTGGAGTTAACGACAGAAGCTGTTGCAATCCCTTGAGATCCCGCGGACGTTGAGGCAGAGTTGTTGCTGTAGAAGCCAGCTGTATTTGCCATCTGAATCGTGCTGCCATTGGAGACCATTGATGCAGTTGCAGTTGATGAGGTGTTCTGGTAGATCGCGGAGTTGTTGTTGCTCGTTGGGAGAGCGAAACCGGATGAAGCAGCTGCCGATGTGGTGGAAATAGAAGTAGAGTTTTGGTAAACACCAGCTGTTGAATTGGCACTGTTCGTCGGGATCCCAGCTGAGGCAGTTGCAACTGACGAGGTATTCTGGTAGATCGCGGAGCTGTTGCTGCTGGATGGCAGAGTGAAGCCGGATGAAGCAGCAACCAATGTGGTGGACGCAGAAGTAGAGTTCTGGTAAACACCAGCTGTTGAATTGGCACTGTTCGTAGGGAATCCAGCTGATGCAGTATTCGCGGCAGATGAAGCTGCTGTTGTCGAGTTCGCGTACAAGGTGCCATTGACGCTTTGGCCTGGCAGGCTGGTACCTTGAGAGGCCTGGGTGCTCGACATAATAAATGAAGATGTGTTCTGAGCCACTGTGGACGTAGTGTTCGCGTACAGACCACCTGCTGTCACAGCTGGGAGAGTGCCGCTCGAAGCTGCGGTTCCAAGTACTGTTGAGCTAGTGCTGTTCTGTCCTGCCACTGTGGAGTTCTGGTAGACTCCAGCAGATGAAGCGCTAGACAAGATACCACTCGAGGCAGCAGTGCCCAAAGGCATCGTAGTAGGAGCAGAAGTGTTCTGGACGCTGCTTGTGGTCGAGTTGACATAGACGGCACCCAATGTGCCACTGGATATTATGCCTGAGGATGCTGCGGTTCCATACATTGCCGAAGAAGTTGCAGGCGATGTGCTGTTCTGCGCAATGTTCGCGGATGTGCTGTTCTGGTATACCGCTGAACCACTTGCTGAGGGTAAGTTGAAGCCAGCAGAGGCAGCAGTGCCAACGTTTGCACTAGTCGTCGACGATGCCAGAGAAGAGTTTTGAGCACTTGCTGATGTGGCATTTCGGTAGGTCGCGTCAGTGACAATTGGTGATGGCATACTGAATCCTTGTGAAGCAGCTGTGCCTCCAGTGCTTTGACCGACTGCAGAGCTCGAGTTCTGATAGACTGCATCAGTGGCGAGAGCTGATGGCGTACTGAAGCCATTGGAAGCAGCTGTGCCAGCAGACGACGTTGCAATGGAGCTGCTAGAGTTCTGGTAGACTGCATCAGTAGCAACTGCTGACTGCGTGCTGAACCCCCGTGAAACAGCTGTGCCCACGGAAGATGACGCAATGGAGCTGCTGATGTTTTGATAAACAGCATCTGAAGCAGAGCTGCTGGGTGAAGTAAAACCCTGGGATGCTGCAGTGCCAACAGATGATGTGGCGATGGCGCTGCTACTGTTCTGGTAGACAGCATCAGAAGCTGAGCTGCTGGGGATGGTAGTTCCAATCGATACTGCCGTGCTATTGCTTGCCTGAGACAAGATAGCGGAAGACGTAGTCGTCTGGTTCTGGTACATAGCATCTGTAGGCATGGCGGACGGTGACGAGAAGCCTTGTGATGCAGCAGTACCAGCAGTGTTGAGCGCCGAAGACGTGGCAATGGTTGAGCTGTTGCTGTATACAGCATCTATGGCGATGCCTGTAGACGAGCTGAACCCTTGGGACGCAGCGATACCAAGAGATTGAGATGCAGCAGTCGACGTTGCACTCGCAGCAGTGCTGTTGGAGTAGACGGCATCGCTTGCAGATTGAGAAGGCATACTTAGACCCTGCGATGCAGCTGTACCCGCAGTGATCTGGCTTGAAGTGCTGCTGATCTGGCCAGCTGATGTTGAGTTAGCATAGACCGCATCCGTGGCCACACTTGACGGGGCACTGAAACCCTGCGACGCAGCCGTACCCGATGCAGATGATTGAATCGCACTGCTATTCGTGCTTGACGAGGCAGTGACAGGGGAAACAATGGCCGAAGACGTGGAGTTCTGGTAAACAAGCGACGACGTAGACGCTGGAGGCAAGCTGAAGCCAGTTGAGGCACCCGTGCCGAAACTGCCACTGGAAGAACCAAGTCCGCTTCCAGCTGTCATCGTAGCGTTGTTGTATGGTGCCGAGTCATCTGCAGACGAGCTAGGGATACCGTATCCACTTGAGGCATAGAAGCCAACAGTCGTGGCGGCAGCAGATGATGGTGCAGGATCCTGCGTAATTGTGGTGCTGGAGGCGGATACTGTTGTGTTGCTGGCAGAGATAGGTAAGACGCTGCCTACTGTGCTGGACGAAGTGGAGACTGTAGTAGAAGAGAGAGAAGAGAGGCTGCTATTCGTCGCGTATGGCATACTGAAGCCAGAAGAGGGAGCGTCCGTGGAGGGGACATCAACTGCGCTGGAGAGACCTGCAGTAGTGCTGTTTTGATATGCAGCTTGAGCAGTGTCGGTAGGAGTTGCAACATTGCCGGTGCCGATCAGACCGCTTGAGGATTGTGATACCACAGCTGTTGTGCTATTCTGGTATTCCGAGCTCAGGGCGGTGCTGAAGACTGTACCGCTAGTCGATACAGGAGTAGTAGAGACTGAAGAGACAACGGTAGAGTTCGCAGCACTGCTGGTCTGCGCGCTAGCCACCATGATCGTCGAGCTGTTGGCTATAACACTGGCTTGTGACGACGTGGGTGGATAAGGTACCACAATACCAGAAGACGTGCCTGGCATGTACCCACTTGAGAACGCCACAGTCGGTTGCGAGACGCTGTCTGTCGAAGAAGCTGATTCCCCGCTGGTAGTGTTCGCCACAGGATAAACAGGGCTAGCAGACGCCGAGGACGACTGTGGCATGGCTCCAGTCGAGAACGCGTACGTAGCCTGACTTGATTGTTCAGTAGAGTTTGTCAGTGGGAGGATTCCAGATGATGAGCTCGCAATTGAGGCAGCTGGCGACGTTGTCTTATTCGCTGAGCTCGAAGGAAGGGTAAGGGAACTGCTGGAAGCGTCCGTACTTGATGTGCTATTGACTACGGCACCAACTGATGCAGAAGAAGTAGCGGTGCTCGTCAATGTTTGGCTCGCGGTGACGCTGCTGTTTGAAAGCAGGAATGTGCTTGATAGCTGGGATGAGATGCTGGTATTCGACGGGGCACCGGTAACAGCAGAAGATGAGGAGCTTGCCATCACTACAATGCTGGAGTTGGACACGGACGATGCTGCGTTGCTGTCGGTGCTAATTGACGTTGCTGTACTAGACCCGGCGCTGGCTCCAAATGTAGACGAGCTATTGCTTGATACAGCCGCGAGGGTCGAAGACGTAGGAAGGACCGACGTGGAGTTGTATGCAGCAAGCACGAAGCTGGACATGGAGGACACGGTACTGTTGCTTGCCATTGCAGAAGCTGAGGATGAAATGGTAGTAGAAAGAATGACGCTGGTCGTGGGAGATACAGTACTGTTGCTTGCTAGTATTGCCGCATCTGAGGAGGAAACCACAGATGAAGTAGTATTGGATACTGCAAGAGTAGGACTAGTTGTAGAAATGAGCACACTACTGCTTGTCAGAACCATCGTGTTCGAAGAAGACCCAAGCATGGATGTAGTGTTTAGCGGTGCAGCAGGAACAGAGCTAGTTGTGGAAGCCACGGAGCTGTTGCTTGACGTCACCGCCGTGCCCGAGGACGTAGTCAAGGGTGAGGTGGTGTTGGAAACAACGAGAGTAGAGCTTGGCGTAGAGGAGGTTGGGCTGCTGCTTGTCAGAAGTACTGTATCCGAGGTCGAAGACGACGCCACGATTGAGGTAGTGTTCGATATAGAAGGCACAGAGCTCGTTGTGGTTGAGATAGTGCTGTTGACAGCCAATACCGCGGTGTTTGGAAGTGGTGCGGGGGAGCTTGTAGCACTGCTGGACGCAGTGGGGCTGGACGCAAACGCGGAGGAGATCGTGCTGTTGCTCGCCGTAGCCACCGTGCTCGAAGATGGGGCCAGGGAAGACGTAGTACTCAGAGGAGCCAAGCTAGACGTAGTCGCAGAGGTAACCGCGGCAAGGCTGGTAACCGAAGTGGAGGAGACCGTGCTGTTGCTGGCCGGTACCACATTGCTAGAAGAGGAGGCTAGGGACGACGTAGTGTTCGCAGCAATGAGGCTGGAAGTAGTCGCCGAGGTGACCACGGAAGAAACCTGCGAAGATGTGGAGCCACTTGCTGCAATTGAGCTTGGTCCGGTCATGGCAGACGAAGTGTTGTTAGTAGCCAACACCGCCGTGTTCGGAAGCGAGGCTTGGGAAGATGTCACGCTACTGGACGGTGTAAGGCTGGAGGCAGATGCGGAGGAGACCGTGCTGTTGCTCGCCGTAGCCACATTGCTAGAAGTGGAAACCAAGGAAGAGGTAGCACCCGAAGCAACAAGGCTGGAAGTTGCTGCCGAGGTGACCACAGAAGGGACCTGCGAAGATGTGGAGCCACTTGCTGCAATTGAGCTAGATCCGGTCGATGAGATCGAGTTCAACGAAGCCGAGGACAATCCCGTAGTAGATGGCATCGAAGGACTGGCAGGCTGGGGACTGGATGAGGACCCAGGCACGTTAACAGCCGTGCTTGACGATGTTCCGGCGACCGACGTGCTTGACGATGATACTGCAACTGATGAGCTTGGAGCAATTGCTTGGTAAGTGCTCTGTGCAGAAGAGGTTGCTTGAGAGAGGCTTGCAGACGTGCTTGAAGCGATTGCTTGGTATGTGCTCTGTGCAGACGGCGTCGCCTTGGCGCGACTTTGCGTCAGCTGCGAAGAGCTGCTGATGCTTGACATGGCGGAGCTGAAAGTTGACGAAGTCGAGGAAGACACAATGCTGCTTGCAGAGACACTTCCAGCGTCAACCTCGCTTCTGATTGTGCTTGTCGAAGTGCTTGATGTGGCGATGTTCGAGCTTGATACAGGAGTACCGGAAACAACCGCGATGCTGCTAGAGCTGGATGCCGGGATTGGAGACGAACTGCTTGAGCTTGGCACGACAGGCGTGGAACCACTGGAAGCTGAGCCACGCGCGGGTGGGAGCCACATCGAGGTGGAGCTGGTAGTGCTCTCGATCGAGCTTGTGGAGCTAACACTGGAAGTACCGATATCACTTGCTGCTGAGGCGCTGCTTGTGCTTGACACCATACTTGCCACATCCGAGGAAGCCGGGACGTCTGATGATGACGATGGAGACAAGGCGCTGCTACTGCTTGCAGAAGTTTGCGCTGTGGAACGTGCCGGAGGTAGCCACATTGAGGTGGAGGTAGAGGAGGATGAGCTTTGAGTAGACAGGGAAGACGAGGTGTCAGGTGCAGCACTCGCGGCGCTTGATGACAGAACCGACGAAGCGCTTGAGCTGGAAGCGACGCTGACTGTGCTCTGCGTAGAAAGCGCCGTTGTGCTCGAGCCGCTGTCAGTTGCACCACGGGTGGGAGGAAGCCACATGGAAGACGAAGATAGGCTCGAGGTTGTTGTCGAGGTTGGTGTCGAGGTAGTGCCTGGCTTAGGAGGACTGCTGTTGGCTGCGACATTGCTGCTTGAGGTAATGGAAGACTGCTGTGACGAGGAAGTAAGTGAAGAGGATGCTTGCGAAGGTGAAGACTGTTGTGACGAGGAAACCACTGTAGAGGTGGCTGAAGAAACCTGCAACGATGAGGAAGCAGAGCTGTCGGTGCGTGAATTAGGTAAGTATGCTTCGCTAGAAGAGTCAGTATATGAAGTTGCTACGCTTGAACTTCCACTAGAGATCGTGCTTGAACTCTGAGGTACGTTCGTCGTTACGCTGCTACCCGCCTGGTTGTGGACGGAGGGTGATTGCGATGTCGACTGGCGCCCGACCGAACTGGCAGAGTGACTGGTGCTGGTAGATTCCGTCGAACTAGCTTTTGTTGTTGCTGAGTCCGTGGGTACTTTTGGCGCAGAACTTGCTGACGTCTTCTGCGAGGAAGATTGTGACGAGATGGTATTACTTTTACTTGTGGTTCCAGCCACACTTTGAGAAGATGAAGAGGATGATGATGAATGACTGGAGGATTTTATCGACGAAGATGATTGTTTTGATGCTGATGAAGCTGATGAACTCGATGAAGCCGATGAGGCTGATGAAGTGGGTATCTCCGCCGCTTTGACGCCCTGGGTTGTGGTATACGTGTGGTAAAGTGTGGTTGTGTGACATTTGTCCGTGTAACAGTGCTTGTTCGACCACCACATACCAGATGTGGTGGAAGCCTTGAAGTTGGAGCTCTTGATAGTGGTGTTGTAATAATGACAGATCCGGTTTGCCGGGTCATACGCAAAGCTAGTACACTTGTCGTTCGCCAGACATGCTGCGGCACAGTCGCTCTGCGCAAGGCCTTTGTTCGAGGAGGAAATGAGACCAGCATTGCCTGTAGTGACCTGTCCCTGCTGGTTACAGATTAGCTGAGCTGGTGGGGGACTTACCGTTGCGACAGCGCACGACGTCGACACAGTCGAGGAAGTGTAGGTGCTGGTCGCTACAACTGCTTTTCCTGCAACCTTTTCAGACTTTGGTGCGACCTTTCTCTTGCCGAGTTGCGCATGGGGATCTGCGTCGACTACAGCAAGCACCAGGCAAAGCCATGTCAAGAAGACCTTCATGTTAGAGCGCAACCCCGAGGGGAGAAGAGGTGGTAGGACGGAACTGCGACGATGCGCAAAATGGTAATGCTCGCCAGTGAAGACGCCAAGTGAGTGTGATGACACTATACTATCGAAAGATCACAACCTGAAACTCATCACACCTGAGCACACGAGGAGTGATGGGGAAGAAGCTGAGTCAAGACAAGAGAAGCGAAGCTGGAAGCACCCCCGGCACATAGAACAGTGAAGCACGACCTAGGGTGTCTTTCCTCGCGCGATTGCCACTGGCGGAGCAGGCGGTTTGTTACGAAAACAAAACACTGCCATGTCGTAACCGTATCGGTGCCGCATGTTTCCACGTAGACAAAGTCTACGGGGAGTTGGGGAAAGCTTCGTAAATCGCCGAGACGCCTTGAGAAGCTCACGGCTGATTCGCGGATGAGACAAGCGAGGTGCAGGAACAGGCAACTTTGTAGCTCGACTGCTGTGACACGCCTTGGGATATCGAAGATCATCTCTGGGTTTCACAAGTGATCTTCACAAAGTTGTGGCGAAGCTGAAACGCATCTTTTGGATGACACTTCCGCGTCGGAATCTAACCTGAAATACACTGCCGATATGCATCAACGCGTTTCCTATGAATGTAGGAGGCAGCAGATTACTTGTGAAGCACGCAAAGCAGTGATCAATCTCAGGGTGATATCAAGCCGCATCTCAACAAGCAAGCCACGACGCAAGTATACGTCTGAGAGCCAAAGAAGCATTGCATAGAGGTAGCGGCGGATCTGGCGCGTCCGCGCCACAGAGGCGGCACGCTTATGGGCATCATCAAGCTTGCCGAATACGAAGGTCGTGATGGGAGATGAGATGTAGTCGGGTGCTGCTCCGAAAAAGGTCAACTGCCTCTCTCGTCTTGCCGAATTTGAATATCGAACATCCGCTACTGAATACCCTGTCTGGACCCTTTTTTTTCCTCTCTCTCTCTGTTCCGCCGGCAATTCTTCTCATTGTGTTCAAGCGACAGTCAAACACCCAATCAATCACCCACATTGAATAAAATGGCTCGCGACAGATCTGGTCGAGGGACACTTTGACAACCGCGCTTACCTACGGGTGACAATATTGTTAGAGCCGCCTCGTGCTCAGCCGCTGTGGCTCTTGACAATGCAGGATCGAGGCCCCCATACTCGGCGACATACACGACGTAACTTTGTCTGTTCCCCTTGCTTCTCCTACGCTACTGTGCCTCTCCTGCGCTACTGCCGTCCTCTGCCGTGCTCCTGCATTTATTATCACTACTGCCGTCCTCTTTCCCATCCACAAATACACTCCGACATTCACTTCTCCCTCGGGTCTCGAGTTCTCCTTTCTTACTGGCTGGTCTATCGCCTTCCATGCCGTTATTGCATACAAAGTGTCCGTCGGCTTGTCCGATGCAAGATGCTCTCGTAAGAGCCGATAGCTCTGATTGTGCCGCTCGTGCTTCGCTTTGACTTGCTACTGTACCGAATCGATCGTGTTGGAGATTGTGTGACTCGTTCTCGCTGTACTGTAACTCTTCCCAGGTATTTATAGACAGCACGTTGGACGGGTAGGATGATAGTCTTGAGTATCGAGGACATCAGAATCAGGGCGCAGAGTTCAGACTTTCCGGGAAGATTAGAATGCTCTTGTTCATTCGGACTACACTACTTGACTCCTCAGGCGGCGGATGGAAGCAATTTTTAGAGACGCCTGAGCATGAAGGCATGAAGGCCACTTCCTCAACGTGTTCTGGCGCACACTCCCGCCTCTCCCTCTTGGACTACCCAGTTCATTCGTCCTATCCTTCCACATACCGACTTCGTTGCTGCTATCACAGATTTGAGTTCAATATCCAATACTTTGTCTCGGTTCGTGGTGCACATGCAGGGGTTCTTCGAGTAGTCCAGAGCTGCTCGGTCGACTATTTCCTGGCGGTTAGGCAGCTTCTAGAGTAGGCAGGTTTGAACTCGAGCTGTTCGGCAGGGCACTGTGTTGGGAACTCTGAAAGCTCACCACCTTCCTACTGCGCAAGCCCACCAAGCTGGACTGATGAATTCATAAGCCGACCCAGCTGGACCAGAAGCCAACCCAGCTGGACCCGTGCGTGTCCGTAGACAAGTGTTTCCTAGACGAGTGTCCTCATTCAATAGCCATGTTGATCAATCACCCTCGTGCATGACAGCCATATCCAACACTTCCACCCTTCCACGACCCTTCGTCTCGGTTGTGAGAAAGTCTCCAAGTATCTTGAGAACACCAGGATCCGCAAAGCCCGTTGCCTCCCACTCATCACCAGTGACGTCCTGGGCCTCCACAGTCTCGAAGCAACCAAGAATCTTATCCTTGACTGTACCAGTCGGTTTGGGTTGCTCTCCATATTCAGAAGCGGCTTTCGGCGCTGCCTTTACAGCTTGCTTCAGGACTGATGCTGGACATGTCACCCGCAGCCTCATGCGTGCGCGCTGAACTGCGATTGGTTGATGCTCAATAAGTGCCTTCATTGCCTCCAATGCTTGTAACTTGGCTGATCTTGTAGTAACAACGCCGGTCCAGCCATGCTTCTTCGTCTTCACTTCGCCATTGTCGACGGCATTTCCAGTTTTTCCACCGGTCGATCCTGGCGTCGCCGCACCACTCGCAGGTTTCGAGTCTACCTTGGCGCCAGCACCATCCGCGCCTTGCTTACTCAAGATATCAAGTGCCTTTTCTATCATTCCAGGGGTGTAGACACGTTTCGTCTTCGGGTCGACGAGCTTTCCCGCCACAATATCAATGACTTCCGTGTGCATTCTTTCAAGCTCAGCATGTCTTTCCTTCTCTCCAACCTGGATTTCTCCAGTGTTCAAGATCTCCAGTACGACATCTTCTCTTGATCGCTTTGCGCCAAAGGCCTTTTCCAGGTCGGCTTTGGGAGCAGTCTGCCCTTTCGAAACATTCAGAAATACTTCGGGGATTTGAAGCACGTTGTCGATGTCTTTCTCTGTGCCAGATCGCCATTCGAGGATCTTATTCTTGTAACATGCTATTTCGAACCGCTTCTTTCCTGTGAGGGTATGAGCTCTCTTTCCATCTCTCACTTTCATTTTCTCTCGCACTGCATACCCTTCTTGAGGCGAACCAGTGACACATTTGTCAGTTTGATCTGGTTCGATGGCTAAAAAGATCAGTACAAGAGCTAACCCTGGTGCGCGCACGTCTGGTGTACCTGATTGATACCCTGTGGCATTTCGGTATCGTATACCGTGAAGAATATGTATTTCAGAGGTTGGTGAAACCCGAGTGAAGAAACAATGCTTCAGGCCTGCAGCATGCGTCACCGTAGGATACCGTGCCGTGCTTACGAGCGATCACATGCTTATCAATTCGTGGGGTCGGCTACGACCTGCCTGTCCCGAGGACGTGGCTGGGTATCTGCCTAGCGAAGTAACTCTCTTCTACTTACATCTTCAATCATCTCCACGACTCTTGTTCTATTCATCCATCTCATCTTCATCTCGCTCCCTCTTGCTTCACTTGCTTCTTGCTACTTTTGCTCACTCACTTACCCTACAACCAATTTCGACACTTGCTCGTCTTGCTATCATAGCCAGACAGAGCTTCACTCATACCTTCCGCCACCTATATACCGCCATCTATATACCGTCGATCACTCTATACACACCTGCATAGCCGACTGCCCCGTAATGAAGACATTCGCTACGACTCTGCTCCTCGGAGCTGCTGTCTTCGCACAAGAGCAGCAGATCCTCAAGACTCCCGAGACCGTCTCCAAGTTTGACGCAAAGGCACCCTACGACCCGAAGAAGTGGGCTGCTGAGGCCGCTGCAGTCCAGGGAGCTTTCGAGGATCTCAAGGCTGAGACTCAACAGCTCTGGGACGATGCTGTTGCCGCTCTCGAGAATACCGTGGGCCCAACTCTTCTCTCACAGCCTAAGCCTGCCACCCGCAGACATGCCTCTGAGTTCGACTACCATGTCTCAGGTGCCGACATTCAGAGCGCATGGGTCAACAATGCGGATGGCGAAAAAGAGAGAGCCATTAGTGGCAAGCTGGAGAACTATAACATGCGTGTCAAGAAGGTTGACCCTGCAGCTCTCGGCGTTGACAAGGTCAAGCAATACAGCGGCTACCTCGACGACGAAGAAGAGGACAAGCACTTGTTCTATTGTAAGTATTGCAATATACTGCCAGAATACACCACAGACTAACAATCTTGCAGGGTTCTTCGAATCTCGCAACGACCCTAAGAACGACCCCGTAGTCCTTTGGCTCAACGGAGGGCCAGGCTGCTCTTCTTTGACCGGACTCTTCATGGAGCTTGGTCCTTCATTCATCAACAAGAAGGTAGGCCTTGACTTCAACCCCTTCGCCTGGAACGCCAATGCCTCTGTGATCTTCTTGGATCAACCCGTCAACGTCGGCTACTCTTACTCTGGTGGCCAAGTCAGCAACACTGTTGCGGCTGGAAAGGATGTCTACGCCCTTATGACTCTGTTCTTCAAGCAGTTCCCAGAATACTCCAAGCAGGCTTTCCACATTGCCGGCGAGTCTTACGCCGGTCACTACATCCCTGTCTTCGCCTCCGAGATCCTCTCGCACAAGAACAGGAACATTAACCTTCAGTCCATTCTCATCGGTAATGGTCTCACCGATGGTCTTACCCAGTACTCTTACTACAAGCCCATGGCTTGCGGTGAGGGTGGATACCCGGCTGTTCTTTCTCCCAACGAATGCCAGGCTATGGAGAATGCTCTCCCTCGCTGCCTGAGCCTCATCGAGCGCTGCTACGACAGCGAGAGCGTCTGGAGCTGTGTTCCTGCGTCAATTTACTGTAATAACGCCATGATCGGTCCTTACCAGCGCACCGGTCAGAACGTCTACGACATCCGCAAGCCTTGTGAGAACGGGAACCTCTGCTACAACGAGATCGACTGGATCTCCCAGTACCTCAACGACGACAAGGTCATGAAGGCTCTCGGTGCTGAAGTTTCCAAGTACGACAGCTGCAACTTCGACATCAACAGGAACTTCCTGCTCCAGGGTGACTGGATGAAGCCTTTCCACAGACTCATCCCGGACATTGTCAAGCAGATCCCTGTGCTCATCTACGCTGGTGATGCCGACTTCATGTAAGTTTGTCGTCTTCCAGATTCACAACTTATCACTGACATCAAACAGCTGCAACTGGCTCGGAAACAAGGCATGGACCGAGGCTCTTCAGTGGCCTGGCAAGAAGTCCTACAACGCTGCCGAGTATAAGGACCTGAAGTCATCCATTGATGGCAGCAACATTGGCTCCGTCAAGAGCGCCAACAACCTGACTTTCATTCGCCGTATGTTTGAATCTATCTCCCGATCATGATCGTGGCTAACAGTTTCTAGTGTCCGAGGGTGGCCACATGGTTCCTCACGACCAGCCAGCTGCCAGTCTCGACATGCTCAACAGATTCATTTACGGTGAGTTCAACGAGCAGTGATTGCTGGAAGACAAAGGCACCGAGTGCGGCATGGCATGAGTAGGGTGTACATAATGCATCGGACGAGTTGGGGTAGACCTCTCATTGGACAATGAGGTGGCATGGGCTTGGTGTTTGGGGTTGGGACGAGAAGTTGGTTGACAGCGGAGCAATAGGTCACTCCACACTTCTGTACGGTGTATATACTGGGCTTTGACACTCTTTTAGAAGGTGGTAATGCATAATTTGGCTTTCTCCCATGTATAATCTGCTTTTCTCATACAGTAAATGCTGCATTGCTCTAGTCACCTCAGAAAGCCAACCCACAGCCAGCCTCGGCTGCGCAACGTCATGGCTTGGCACTATTGAAAAACCTACATTGCCTCGACCAAGTCACCAAGATCTTAACACGTCTTTCTTCCCTTGCATGCGATTCGACACCCATACTGCTTTGCACCTCTCACATCACTCCTCAGACGCGTCGCACCAGTAGCAGTAGAGGCTGGTATCTTCGCAAGTGAGGATACGTTTCCACAGTCGCCAGCGCGAACTCGTCGCGTAAATCAAATTTCACTTCACAACTTCACGCTTTGATACACTCGAGCAACATCCTGCGCGTCTTCCAGGTCACATTTCAATCGACATCACAATCCCAAATCAACCATGTTCGGACCTTACCTCGCCATTGAGTCGCCACCAAGCTGGTTCTTCTCTCTCCCACCGGATCCACTTCCACGTTCACTACCACCACCATCAGACGAGAGCACTTTCAAGAGTCCGTTCCCGATCAATGCAAAGCTCTACAATGCAGTTCTCGACTGGAAGATGCCCGCGATCTTTGCCATCACCTACATCTGCTCTGTCACCGTCATGAACCAGATCAACCGCAGACGTGGCTACAAGGCCTACGCTGTGAGCAAGACTGGCGTCTTCAAGTTCCTCGTACTCTTGCACAACGCGTTCCTGGCTGTATACTCTGGCGTCACCTGCATTGCCATGCTTCGCGCACTCAACGTTTCATTGAGCGGCTCCATGGACAAGTACGGCGTTCCCGGCGCAATCGATGCGCTCTGCAAGATTCAAGGACCTCGTGGATATGGTGATGCTGTTACGTACAGCCCAATCAACGGCACTTGGTCTTCGCGCAACACTCTGATCCACCTCGGTGAAGACCAGCTATCCCCAGACTACACTGATGTCGGTCGTATCTGGAATGAAGGTTTGGCTTTCTGGGGCTGGTTCTTCTATTTGAGCAAATTCTACGAAGTCGTCGACACCATGATCATTCTCGCCAAGGGTAAGCGCAGCTCAACTCTGCAGACCTACCATCACGCCGGCGCTATGCTTTGCATGTGGGCTGGTATGCGTTATATGTCCCCGCCAATCTGGATGTTTGCGCTCGTGAACTCTGGCATTCACACTTTGATGGTAAGCTATACATGCCTCATTAGATTGCACAAATCGTATTGACGAACTATAGTACACCTACTATTGCGTTGTCGGTCTCGGATACCGTGTGAACAATGCCGTTAAGCGCACTCTCACAACCATGCAAATCGGCCAATTCCTCGTCGGATCCGTCTTCGCAGCAGCCCACCTCTTTGTTTCCTACAACATCCCGGTCGCAGTTCCCTATACGTTCACTGCTCTGGCCACAGACCTTCCCAGCGTCGCCTCCGCCGCATCCGCATCAGTTGCCTCCCTCGCCAGCAACATCGACCCAACCTCCACCCTCTCGTCACTCGTTGCCGAAGCAACATCCGACGGTGGTGCCTGGCTCAAGAAGCTCATCTACCGCGCCGGTGGCAGTCCCGCTCTCGCTGAAAACGTCCGCAACCACAACCGTCAAACTTTTGGTGATTCCCTCCGCGACCCCATTGTCCACAGCGACTTGAAGCGCGAAATCAGCGAGATACGATACCACAACGAATGGCACGAAGTGCACTGTCTCGACACAAACGGTCAGGCATTCGCAATTTGGCTTAACGTGGTCTACCTGCTGCCACTCACGATCCTTTTCCTCCGCTTCTTCTGGAAGACGTACGTTTCTGGTTCGCGATACAAGACCAAGGATGGCAAGCCGCAGAAGCCTCGTCAGCTCAGTGAGAATATCCAAAAAGCAGCTAAGCAGACGTACGACTATGTGGAGGATCTCGGTAAGCAGATTGAAGGCGAGGTTGATGGTGTCAGTGAGAAGGTTGAGCATGGCGCGAAGGAAGTGAAGAAGGAGATCAAGGATGCCAACTTTGAGCAGAAGGCGAAGCGCTTGAGGGAGGAGATGGAGGAGTTCACAAAGGGCGTTCTTGGGAATAAGGATGCTGGGGAGAAGATTCAGGAGCAGGAAGAGAAAGTCGAGACTGGAAAGTCCAGCAAGAGCGGCAGTGAGAAGGAGGTGCAGGTCAAGCCGAAGGAAACTGCACCCGCAAAGTCTGAAGGGACATCGAAAGCCAAGGCCGACGACGCAGTACAAATCAAGGCAAAAGACAACGCCAGCGCCTCTGCCAAAACCATTGGTCATGACGAGAACGACAAGCCTGTTGTTGAACTCAAGGTCGAGGGTGCCGAGGACAAGGATGTCGAGGTTGACATTAATGTTTCAACGAGCAGTCTCAAGTCGGACGCGTCAGGCAGTGGCAGTACGCCAGGTACACCCGGTGGCAAGAAGCACAAGAGCCCGAAGAAGAAGCACACATGAGGGAATCTGGGACGGGAGTTGCGAGAGAAAGAGACGCGACCGACGAAGAGCAAAGACGAAACGAGAGTGCTGGAGCTGAATCATGGGCGGTGCTGATTTCCAGCGGATGTGGATCATGTGAGGAGGATGAGGGTGCAATCAGCTGCCACCGCCCTGCCCACCATCTGCGGCATGTTACGCGACCACCTCCGCAACGGAACCTCATGAGTGCTGGGAAAAGTCGTGCTAGACGTGACGGACGACTGTGGAATCTGAAGGAACAAGTGCGAAGCCATGTTGACCTGAACAATGATTCGATCTAATCAGGAGTACGAACAGGATAGCGATCATAGTGATGCGTGGACGCATGGTAGGATAGTCTAAAAGTAACATTTTGAGTCTACAGTACAGTACAGTGCAGGATACATGCGAAGCATTTCGAGCGCGGAGACTTGCTGGAGCTATGAGTCGGTGGGATTCCAGTACGGTTCTACTCTCTCTGTTAAAAGTGTGGTTTCCCTCATTATCGATCGAGTGCGCACCGGCCGAGTGTGTCTGATGTATGCTGTACTTCGTATGCAACAGTGAGGAAGAGGAAGTCCCGCCGGACTTCAACCGAAGCATGGATGGGATGGGGAGGTGAATGGCGGGGTAAAGTGAGCTCGAGCATTCGTCATGTTCGTCATCGGGAACTCGTGGCGCTGTAGACCTTGGATTATTGGATGATCAACCATCAGGCCGGCGTCGGCGAGCAGACGATGGATGAGGAATATGAGGGATATGAGGGATATGAGGAATGGGATGTGCATGGAACGAGATGAGATGGGATGAATGGCTTGATGAGATGATATGCTGCTTGCTCTCGACATCTATCATCTATCATCAGCATAGCAGTGTGTGGGCGTGTGTGTGTAGGTGCTTACTCTAAAACATACTGTACATGCGGGGCATTAAAGTTGTTGGCTCGATCAGATCGGCAGCCGCTGCTGACATGGAACTCCAAGCTGCCTCCCTCCTCTTGCGCAATGTTCACAACTTACTGCACACTCTCCGCTAGCTCTCGTCCTTGCTCAGTCCGATCCAGCTCTTGCTCTTGCTCTTGCTCTTGCTTTGTTGCTTGCGCTTTGATACCACTCTAGTCAGGCTCGTGGGTCTGCCAGAAGGAATCACACTGCCAGCGACACCGTTCCCGCAGCAGTGGCATATGTAGTACATCCCATCCCGTCAGTGTACCTATGCGTAACACCAGCTCTCCCATCATACGCCACTGAAGATACAGTGTACCGGTCATGACCTCTCAGAATTACGCCCTCTCCTCCCTCGCCTTCACCTTTGACGACTTCACCACATCTTCTTCCCTCGCCCCAGACTTTACGTCCAGCTCCGTCCTCCCTGACACCACATCCACATCTGATGCGCCATCAGCCACCCCGACAAGCAATTCAGCTACTCCCATCCAGTCCCCCACTCAAGCGATGACAACTTCGGCAGCCGCAGCTGCAGCCACAACACCACACCCCGCTGCTACTTCGTCAAGTAATCCCACTGTCTCGACACATCACAATGGCATCTCAGCCGGCGCAATAGCAGCAGCAGTCATCGTCCCACTCGTCGTCATCGCTGCTCTTATCGTCGGCTTCCTCCTATTCAGACGACGAAGACAGCGTGCGGCGGGGTATCCTGTAACTACATCTACCTCTCCTGGTAACAGCAGCGATCATTCTAGATACGCAGAAAAAGGCGGCATACACGGGGACGCCGAAAAGCAAGATACACAACACCGCGACTCGACGACGGCGGCTGGAGATGGTGGGCCAGCTGCCGCCGCGCAGCAGACCGACAACACGCATGAGGGTGCATACGGACGAGGAGTACAAACACCGCCACAAGCATACACGACATCTCCACGACGCAAATCCCACATTCAAAACAATCCATCGACATCGACGATCCGCACGACTGCTTCCACTATCCATCCATATCCTCCTGTCCTGCCACCTGTGGATACATCTCTCTCGTTCACGAGGAGTGTTAGTGATGATGCACTTGATCGGGTTGCTGCTGCACCACCAGCAGAAGCAGCAGGAACAACGACAACGGGAGGACTTCAACGGGAATCCTCTACATCCACAAACAGCAACAGTCGCGATCCCTTCGCGACACCAAGCCCAAGCAGACATACATCTGACAGTCTCACGTGGTCGCCGAGCCATGATGTTTCTCCCCTTCAACATCACAACTACTACCAGCAACAGCAAGCATCATCACCGTCAAATCCAGCATTCACCATCCGTCGTCCTTCAGCCCCTACGCCACCAACAAGCACGACCGACCTTGAGCAGTCGCAGGGACAAGGGGCGGGAAGCGGAATGGCATATCTCGACATGTTTCCGCCTTCTGCAGCTGCGTCCCCCTCAGCTCATGTTCCTTTCACCTACCCATACACTTATGCAGGCCAAACACGAACAGCACAGTCGCACCTCGCCCGTCCCGCCCCTGTCCAACGCGGCATATCCAACCTCTCCAACCTCTCAGCGACATCGCACCATCCCTCCCTCTCACCATCCACAGCCGCGGAATTCGACGAGGAAGAAGCTCACGGTGGAGGAGGTACTGTGGACGAGGTTGAGGAGGCGAGAGCTGTGGTCATGGGAAGGTGGCCGGGTGGGCTGGGTC
>Ga0058698_10000227_pt1 | contig 33815 bp, 33 predicted proteins | sample AgamicAsSfe_FD_67288 | JGI IMG/M metagenome (GOLD analysis project Ga0058698, IMG submission 67288) | Agave microbial communities from Guanajuato, Mexico - As.Sf.e | ecosystem: Host-associated > Plants > Phyllosphere > Phylloplane/Leaf | place: Guanajuato, Mexico | collected 2012-05-30
CGTAGGGAGAAGAGAGGCAGAAGAGTGTACAATGATTTATGAGAGTGCGTATGGGGAGGGGACTCAGCCGAAAGCTCACAATCTGAAGATCGTCACCACGTTCACACGTGTCAAATGCAAAGGCAAAGGCGACCAATAATCCTAACGGTGCTTTTCTGCATAAACCCCACCTTGTCTATACTCGCATAATTCTGCTGGAGTGTGTACTTCATGCAGTCCATCTGGTCATATTGTGACGTGGATAACAAGGCCATCAAGTAGAATGTAATGGCGGAAAATCCAAAGGTCGATGAGGGCAGGAGAGCAGCCTTCAAAGTGCAATCACTAGTGCATGACATCGTCTTGTACGGCCTCATCTCCTGGTCGCACTAAATCCTAGCTTACGTGAAGCCAGGCCAGAGCTATCGTCTCAAGACAGCAGCGATGTCCTCCACCAGTTGTGCTCGTACGCATATCGCACACTTGTTGCCGAGGTGAAATGTCTGACATTATTCCCCCAGCTGTCTCCGTCTTATAGGTGAATCACGACGATCAGTCCGCGCATCCAAGGGGAAACGAGCGAAGAAGCGCGATCTGAAGCGCAAGCATGTCGAAGACAAAATTTTGACAGAGAACGAGGAACCTACAAAAGCAAATGAGAGCACCGCGCTCGCTGAGACCATAGTAGTCGGCCTCAACAGCGTGATGAGACAGCTTTCCGCAGCATCGGGCCAAGCAGACGTCGCTACTTCTTCAATGGCAGTCATTTTCTTGTCACGACCAAGAGATGTCATCATCTATTCACATCTGCCAACATTGTGCGCGATGGCGTCGGCTCGTCAAACTCTTCAGCCGGACATGAGACTGATTTTTCTTGGTCAGGATGCCGACACTCGACTGGCAGAAGCTCTAGCATTGCCCAGAGTCGGCGTGGTGGGCATCTCCGATGAGGCTCCATGGCAAGGACTTGTATCATTTGTTAGGGAAAGGATGCCTCGGGTGCCAAAGCTGGATATCAACGACATATCACGCTATCGGAGTGTGCGAATAGAAAGTACATAGGGACAGAGACGACTGGACGGGATCTGTTACATGATTTCTGTCTGTTGTTCAGTGCATTACTGGTTGTGTGTACTGTAGGGCTGAGATCACGATGACTTGCAGGCATGTGGAGCATGAAGCATGAAGCACGAGCTCGGGCCACATTGGGAGGGGCTCAACTGAGATGTGAAACCTGCCTCTTTCACGCTGCTAGCGCAGGAGTATCGTGTCCATGCTTGACAGCAGTTGTCACGACCTCGATGCTGAGGGCGAGTCTTCAGTCAGCAGTCCCGATGTGTGCTCGCTGCACATAATCCGTGGCCACAGCCTGTTCTGCACCGGCACCTCGGGTTTCAAGGCCCCTGTCAGCACTGTACCTGCTACAAACGCAGGGGCACTAGCCAAGAGCTCAGCTGGGCTCAAGATCCATTTGCGACAAACGAGCATCTCGCAATCTACCTTTCTCCCTTGTCTTCACGGTCTACTTTCACTTTTTGCGAATTGTATCCATCTCTGGTCAGCCTCACACTGTTACCTCCATACGCTCGTTGACTTGTCGATTTCCTTGTTACTACGTGTCATTCCCTCATCCAAACAGCCATCGTCGTGACCCTCGTCTCACTTCGAAGAGTCATCCCTGCTCTCACACACAAACAAGCGGTCACTCGTTTCATCCACCGCAGACATGCCATCACCAATGTCCTCCCTGAAAGTGTCGGTGCTGGAGAGCACGCCCACTCTCGACATTGAATCTGCCTTCGACCGAAGGCGCTTTCGCTCCAATCGTCAGCGCTGCAATTATCAGACTCTAGCCATTGCCGCTGGCTTTGGTTTCCTCCTGTGCTACCTGCTCGAGAGCATCTTCCAGACAACACCGCTCGTGAGGAGTAGCCTGTTAGTCCCGACAACATCATCAATCAGTTTGGTAGATCCTTCATCACGGCACGATCTTATTCGACCAGAACATGTCAAAGTCATCGGCCTCATCTTCTATGGACGACCGATGTTTGTCAACGTGCTGGACTGGTAAGTGGCATTATGATGTCGCAATCCTGGCACGCGATGTCTAACTTGAGTTAGCTATCTCAGACAGAATCTCAGAGAGAATGGTGGATGGTAAGCTGGAGTCTTGTCGAAGTTCTTCATCCGGGTGAGACTGACCTTCTCACACAGGCTGGATGAGGTTCACTTCATTGCAAACACAGAGCACAAGGACGACCTCGGTAAACTTTCTTATGCCCAGTCAGGCATACTTTGCTGACATGAAGTAGTCTGGCTCGACACTCTAGTCAACACTACCTCTTCCTATGTCAAGATCAACAACCTCAAAGGACCGTGGACGAAGCTCTGGACCTACCTCGAGGACTTCGATCCCGAGACAATCTTTGTCAAAATTGACGACGATGTAGTCTACATGCATGAAGAAGCTATCCCAAGGCTCGTCAGCTCTCTGATCGCTCGCCCAGAAGCCTACGCTGTCGGCGGCCACATTATCAATACGCCGCACTCCCAGTTCTGGTTGGTCATCTACCATGACCATCGCCGCAAGCCAATCGACTGATCACTCAACAGGCAATACCATACCGGCAGCCTGCTTCCATACCTGCCAGATCCTGAGCCGGTCTCTGAAGTAGATCTCAAGGACTGGCGTCCCTCGAATCTCCCTGTCTACCCAAACGAATATCCACCAACATTTAATTGGACACTACATTCGAAGCCACAGCACAACGTCACTCGCTGGCTACCTCTAGCACCAACTCCCTTCAAAAACAGCTCAGACTACCCAGACTCCTCACGATTTCTGGTGTCGACTCCAGCTTGGAATGCATCTTGGCCTTCTCCTCGAGGCGGTTGGACAATGTAAGTAATGGAGCCAAACTGTGGCAAGCTCACACCACTGACGTTCCCTCTTTAGGTTCACCTACGCCCCGAAAATCGAATCCTGGGCCATGGCCACCCAAATCCACTACTCCTTTCTCCGCCACCTCGAATCTCCCTCGACCATTCTCTCCAAATACGCCTTTCTCCCCGGCTCCCGCCTCTGGAACCAGCAATATGAGCGCTACTCCGTCAACTTCATGGCCATCCGTGCCGGCAAGATGGCTCGCCAACAGCTGTTCGTGAACGACGAGGTCATGATCACCATGGTAAATCGCACTTCACGTGAACCTTGGTGGTCACAATAGTAACAATATTCCAGGGCGTGAGCAAAGAGCACGAGGAGCCGTTTCTGATTGACACAGGGGCGCTGGTGAGCCACTTTGCGTTTGGGACGCAGCATAAGTTGTTGCGGACGGATGTGCTGGAGAGGTATTTGGGGTATGCGAATGAGATGGTGTGTGAAAGGAGCAGGCAAAAGGTCATGTTGAGGAGCAATATGACGAGGACGGCACATTGAGCAGGTGGAAGGGTCGAAAAGGAATGGAGTCTTTGGACGAGGGCGTAGTTTCCGGAAGGACTGAGGACATTCCATGGTATATCACGACAATGACAAGACGAAGGCCAAGATTGAGGAAAAGGATAATCTAGCACAAGGGATGCTGGAGATCAGATCTACGAGTGATTGCAGGATCAGCATGTATAGTAGTCGTCGTTCGAATCCAGCGAGACAGGCACCTCCAAGGTTACACAGCATAAGTGAAAAACATGACGAGAAGGGGAAGGATTCCAGTGGATCAATGAATCCAGATTCTACATGTTATATTGCTTTCCGTTGCCATCGATGTGCACCTAGTGGTACAGCACCGTAGTCTAGCTATCTCGAATGGCTGGAAGCGCGGTCAGCAGCCTCCATCACCATGCCCTGCTAGATGTAAGAGAAGAGTATAGTACGCTGCGGTGCTCCTCGCCTGGACTCAGGCTCACTTACAGTACAAGAGTCGCAGCATACGCCGTAAAGTGACTATGTACGTACGAAAGAGTGCCACACGATATCAACGTTATGTCAAATGTGCTTCTAGCTATCTTAGAGCACTATGAAGGCGGTGCGGAAGTCATTCAGATACCTATATTGTTGTACGCCAGGCTTTACTACTAGAGAGTACCGTACGCTGCCAGTAGATGTACTTAGGCATGACGCTACTTGTCATGATGGGTTAAAATGCATCCCGGACGCCTAGGTACTTGTCCACACGGAGATTATCCGCTGTGTTCCAGATATATGATCTGCGTATCTCATCTGGCCGTAAGGACAGCTTGGAACCGATTGGATAACCGTATCTACACGCATCATGTTGTATTTGAGGAGAGTACCGTCCTCCTCCTTTCCCCATCCCGAACACAAATGCTCGTCTACCTCTTCCTACCTTTCCTCGATTTACCCGCCACAACCGTGCCTACAGCTGCAGGTGTCCCTGGCCTACTCCCATTCTCATCTCCTAACCCTCCCTGCGTCGCCCCTCCACCTCCTCCACCTTGACTTCGCCCACCGCCCTTCTTCTTCCCCTTCGGTCTCCAGTTCGATCGGTCCCTCAACGGCAGCCACCTCTCCGGATCTGGCTGCCGTTTCTCGTCGTAGTCCTTTGGCAATTTGCCCGTCTTGTGTTTCTTTGCGAGACGCGACTTCGTGGTGGTTGTGGTGAGTGGCGTACGCCTCTTGGACGATGCAGCAGGGAAGGGCAGACGAGCGATCCCGGCAGACTCCAAGGCTGTGGCGTCGACGGATGTGGTGAGCTTGGATATGCTGGGGAGCGTGCCGTAGAGGTCGGAGGGCTCGGAAATGGTAGTGGATGCGGAGGCTGCCAGCCCGGCTATGGCTGCGGCGTTTGTGGGGTGAGCGGTGTGGTAGGTGCTGAAGAGTGCCCTTGCTAGTTCGATGTCGCTGGGCGTAGCTTGGTCGAGCAAAGTGATGCCGATGGCGGTCAAGAGAGCAGGAGTTAACTCGGCGCGAGTGGGATGGGAGCGGTAGTATGTGGCAGCTTTTGTGAGCTCGGCTTTTGTCGATGAAGTGCGACCTTGACGGGCGTAGAGTGTGACGAGTGTTGCGATGAGACCTGGGCTGAAGCGGGCGGCGGTGTTGGTTGGTATCGAGGAGGCCTCGAGGCGCGTCAAGAGTGATTCGAGTGAGTCGACGGCAGCGGTGGTGTTGTCGAGTAGGATGTAGAGTTGTACAATGACGAGGACGAGCCCTATATCAAGTGGTCTCTCCTCGAGTAAGGAGATCATGCTTTTTAGTGCAAGTTTTGTCGGCTGGTTATGAGCATGCGAGGCAGCATTGAAGACACCTGCTGTTACTGTCTCTGCAGATACCCTATCGCTTTCGTTGCTGTTCAGAAACTTCCTGGTCGAGTCGGCAATGCCGTGGACTTTACCCAGCTGGAGGTCAATGGCCAACTCGTTGCAGTGTATTGTTGCTCTCTGATATGTGAAGGGTTGATCTTTACTAGCCACAGTTCCACGTTGCTGTAATCGTCTTTGGACAAGGTATGGGTTGTGACTTTCTTCTGATGCTAACATCTTGTTGATCTCGGCGATGTGCTTCGTAGTACCGTCGATCATGCTGGAGACCAATTAGCATTCTGCTCATGGCTGTGACGCGTGTTGTGTGAGAATGAAAGTGAAAGGGAAGATTAGTCGGGAAGCATAATGTCTTTTCCAAGGGAGCGGGAAGACAAGCTTGGATCGAGGACTATGGTGCCTCCTGGGAACTGATAGGCAGGAGAAGAGTGCGAAGGGAATGGCAATTGTAAATGGAAATCTGGTCAAAGACTTACGCTGCCACATTTAAACTCTCGGCGATGTTCGTAGCTTCTGCTTCCTTGCCCAATTGTATCGCTATGTAGAGCTGCTGCGCAAGTATCGGCAGGAGCTCAGCTTGTCTGTCCTCTTCATCAAGTTCATCGGCAGCATTACACAAATCTAGGTCGTTGTTAGCACTTCCCAAAGTGACAACCCTGAGAGCACCCACCTCGTGCCATATTCAAGAGCAGTTCCGCCTGTTTCAGCTCTCCCCTTGATATGCATCCACATGCAGCGTTGAACGCCATCTCGAAGTGCTCCATGTCTTCCCTGTCTCGTTTCGTCTTGCGTGCAAGATGTGCCTGACCTGCCCAACCCAGCTGTGCATCATTGGCACCACAATTTATGCGTAGGTCGCTGATTTCATCACCAGCTTTTTGACGTGTCAGACTGTCGTAAAGGTCTCCGGCCAGCGCGAAGTTCTCTGCACGATACGCGACCTGCGCCGAGACATGCGTCAGACTTCTTCTTGTGTTGTCTGATGTTGCAGTTTGCTCTGCTTCCTTCAATCGATGATTCTTGTACAAGGTATATGCCCACTCCAGTCGCGCTGTGTTCTTCAGGGTCTCGCCAGCTTCCTCGAATGCCTCCAGGGCCTCGTCGAAGCGGTCGAGCTTAAGAAGTGCTACCACCTTGGCATGCTGAGCTTCAATGTTGGAACTATCTGTTTTCAGAGTCTGCTGGGCTGCTTCCAGTATCTGTTCGTGGTCCTCGAGCGAGCTCTGCTTGAGAAGATTGCTTAAAGTGGTCATGCTCGGTGTGTCGAGTACCTGAAGGGCGCACACCGGCAGAGACAACTATTGATGTTTCTGTCCCCGCAAATGTTTCAGTCACGTCACATGTTGTAGACCTGGGATCGACCCCTCTAGCTTGCCCTCCAGCTTGCCGCACTGTTAGATCAGGGCGCGTGCCGTAATGCAGATTTCTGCTCAGACTTCTGCTCTAGATATCTATCTACGTGAAACAAGAGAGCCCATCCATAGTGTTGTGCTGACAGCGCCTCTCGTATCCTTGCCGCTTCAACACCTCGATTGTGCTATGTATGACCCTACACATCCGGGTCCGGGCTGGAGATGTACCTTGACATTGGCTCGACAATCTCTTCCGGATCGTGTCTGTCGCCTCCCATCAGGACTGTAGCACGGGCAGGCAATCAACAGGGCGTTGCATCTGACTTACTCTCTCAATGCTCGGTACGTGGCAGTGATATGCTGGCTATACTCATGCAGACTCTGCTGCGCACCTCCAAACACGGCTCGTTTGCAATTTAGCACGCTGGCAGCTCTGGCGACCTCACCTTGGGCGTGCTGAAGTTCGCCGGTGCGTTTGCCCCTGGCAAATGCGGAAGGTGGTAGTGTCAGTTGGGAGCGTGGAGAGTAGGACTGCAGCGCTTCGAGTAAGGGTTCGACAACGAACAAACATACTGACATCCTGCCGTACTACCGATTGTCCTCCCGTCGTCTCACGATTAAGTCTGTTACGGCAATTATCGCGCTTCGAAAGTGCTTGCCTAAGGTGCTCGGCGGCAAGTTGAATCGCGGCTTGAAGGCGAGTACAACGACGCTGTTTCTGCTCAAGATCTCTCATGACTGCGTTCACGGACATCTTGGAGGAGATGATAGGACAGGTATCAATGGGAGGATATAATTTGTCCTTGCATCAGAGAGGAGGTCGAGAGCAACACTTATTTAGCGTGATGCCTTTCTGTTGAACCATCGCAGCCCGAATCAATGCCATGGCAGCTAGTAGATTGAGGTGGACTGCTACTGTTTCAGCGCCCAATGTTGCGACTTCCGCACCCATAGTTTCCATAACATTCCACGTCTTGGCTCATACTTTACTTCCCATCTCAGCCTCCATCTTTCATGCAAGAGACAGCCGCCACGAGGTGAGACTATCTGAACATGTCGCTTCAGTGATTCGCGACACAGTCCTACAATCGGCTGCGAGTGGTCTTCTCTCCAATCCCATACTCGATGGCCGCACTAGCTCCCTTGTGGAGTGATTGCTCGACCCGGGCGTCACGACCTGGGGCAAAGCAGCCCTTTCGAGGCTGCGGATGGCGTCTTTTGCTTTCGATCTTCTTCGATCTTCGTGTCGTAAAGTCGTGATCATCATGTCGAGCAGGTTGTGCTCACGTAGTGGTGAATAGAGTATCCTCCTCCCTTAAGTATTCTCCGACGTCTGCTTGCCTATACGTCGTGATTCCGGTAGGATCGAGACGACGTGCCTCTGCAGTAGACTTTGCAGATACTCCGAAGCCCTGCACATGATTAGTATCACCTTGAAGACAACATGAGGAAGTCTATACCAGTGGCGTATCATCCATACTAAACACGACTACACCCTGATGTTGAGGACAGTCTTCACTCCACCGCCCGACATGCGCCTTGACAACATTGCCTCCGTAGAGAAAAGGCATCTCTCCATTCGGCTTGACCCAGACCTTGTATCTTGCATGCGGCGCAATGACATCGAGAGCAGTGATGTGGATTCTGAACTTGCCCGTCTTCGTGAACTTGCCGATGCATGTTCCTAGAGAGAGCAAGTTGGGTCTGGCGACAGAGGTGGCGAGATTTGCAATCGACTCGCGGACGTAGTATACGCGAGAGTTCTGGATGCGAAAGACATGGCGGTCAGTTTCGTTCTCGGTACCCGCGATGAGTAGGTTGAGTGAGCGTCCAGTGTAGTCTGCGAGTTTGCGGAACAGCGCTTGGGTCTCGTCTTCTGTAAGTGCACGCATCTTGCCTTGTGTCCTTGTAGTGGGGTGCAACAATGAGGTGTAGTTGGCGGCCGGGGGGGACTTTTTTTGACATGCGGCCCGGAGCGCTCCCCGGTCTCCACAATTATTTATTCTCTCCCTCTTCGCAGCATGTTTGTTTCAGGTGCATCATCAAATCGTAGGGCAATCGCAGCAATGGCGCCATCATCGCACATGCCTTCGAGAAAACGACGGCGTCTCTCTCCACCCGATGCGTCTGACAACGAAGAAGGCGCTCAGGCCTTTGGCGAGGAAGCACTCAGCAAAGCAACCTCAGGATGGGACCTGGAGCAAGACTACGAACGCCGAGCGCGAAAAGGCAAGGCCAAAGATAGCACTCGGTTACCTATCAAGACTGCGGACGGCAGAGTAGAGCATGTCAAGGCGCCGGTGTTAGAAGAGCAGGAGCCGATCTCAGACATCTCTGAAGTCGAGGAAGAGGAGGAGCATGAAGCCACACCCGAACCGGAGCTGCCGCTTGCTCAGCAGATTCTCAAGACGAAGGAAGAGCTTGCGAGGATAGCAGGTCTTATCAATGAGGAGCCAGAGGAGAACATCGGTCTGCTTCGAACACTGGCGAACATCACGGCCTCCAGGACACCCACGATCACAATGCTAGGTCTGGCCACTCAGCTTGCGGTGTATAAGGATATCATACCAGGCTATAGGATACGACCACTGTCAGAAGAAGACTTACGAACGAAAATCTCGAAGGACGTGCGGAAGCTGCGAAACTTCGAACAGGCTATCGTCACGGGCTACCAACACTACATCAAGGAACTTACCAGGATATCCGCACTATCGAAGCAGACCGGTACAGCCTCGGCAGCGGCACTCTCGAAAGTTGCCATCTCATGTGCCTGTAACCTTCTCAACGCAGTGCCACACTTCAACTTCCGAGGCGACCTCTTGAAGATCATTGTTGGTAAGCTCACTGGACGAACTTTGGATCAAGAAGCCTCGATGTGTTGCGATGCCCTCGAGACGCTCTTCCAGGAAGACGAAGATGGTAACGCCACGCTAGAGGCTGTCACGACCGTGGCGACAATGACCAAGAAGCGCAATTGCATCGTTCACGAGCGCGTCATCGGCCTTTTCTTACGTCTGCGACTGCTCGGCGAGTTTAATCGAAAGGCTTCTAGTACCCGAGTAGATCGTGAAGAAGACGAGGAGCTTCCACACGCTAAGCTTTCCAAGAAGCAGCGCGAGTTCAGAACCAAGAAAGCCCGAAAAGTTGCGAAAGAGCGCAAGGTCATTGAGAAAGAAATGAAAGAGGCAGACGCAGTAGTCAGCCATGAAGAGCGTGATCGAATGCAGGCCGAGACACTGAAGCTTGTCTTCGGCGTGTACATTCGCATACTCAAGGCAAGGACACCAAGTTTGATGGGTCCTGTGCTCGAAGGCCTCGCAAAGTACGCGCATCTAATCAATCAGGACTTCTTCGGTGATCTGCTGGAGTCATTGAAAGAGCTCATAATCGAGGCCGATGTCAATGCTCAACCAGAGACAGAAGCAGACGAGGACGGTGCTACGGAAACCCCTGCCGATGAAGATGAGGACGAATTTACGGCACGAAACATCACCCGCGAATCACTACTTTGCATCGTCACCGCATTTGCTCTTCTGCATGGCCAAGGCGGTGAAGCAGTTTCCCTCAACCTCGATCTCAGCTTCTTCGTCTCGCATCTCTACCATACTCTCCTCCCCGCATCTCTCTATTCCGACCTCGAACAGCTGCTCTCGCCACCCGGAACAGCCATACCTGCAACCTCAGCACCCGCACGCGGCAAAGTCGATGCCCAAACAGCCATCGTCCTTCTACTTCGCTCTCTCCAAGCCGTCCTCCTCCCTTCGAACCCTCGCAGCGTCCCACCCGTTCGCGCTGCAGCATTTACGAAACAAATCCTCACATCCTCCCTACACGTTCCCGAGAAGTCCTGTCTGGCAATGCTTGGACTGTCGCAGTCCATGCTGAAGTCTCACAAGCGCAAAATTGCGACACTGTGGCATTCAGAGGAGAGAAAGGGCGATGGCGTCTATGATCCGCTGAGTCGAGATGTGGAGGGAAGTAATCCTTTCACGACTTCGATATGGGAGGGCGAGCTGTTGAGGCATCATTTTGCACCTGCAGTGCGAGATAGTGTAAAAACAATTGCAACGACGACGAAGGAATTGGCTGCTACATAGATGTCATAGAGAAACACTTGTGATCAGCAGATGTGTCGGCCCTAGCGCACATATTATCTAATATTCGCCAGATTGTAGTCCCTAAGCTGTCCAACCCAGACCTCTCTTCGCCACCGTCCCAGCCAGAGTAGTGTTACAAGGAAAGTCCAGCTCGGCCGCGCTCGCCACATTCTCGCATACATACGACGCCGTGCCATTCGGGGGTGCAAGGTGTGTGCCCACGGCGGTGATGTTTTGGCATTGCTGGGAGCACTCGATCTCGACTACGAGGGTGCCTTCATTCCCGGAGGAGGTGCCGGTGACATCGATGTCTGTGTAGCAAGTTAGGACGAGCAAGAGGGAGACGAAGAGAAATGCTTACAGTGGACGTCGGAGATGCTCAGCTTCGAAGGGTATTCGGCGCAGATGTTGGCGGGGGTCGAGTAGCATTGGTTGATATAGATGGGGTAGTCGACGTTTGTGTTTCTGATGAGCTGAATTAGTCCTGCACCTCATCTCTCACATCCACACAACCACGAACGTACCTGAAGTCTGAGAACGTGATATTACGGACTATTCACTGTCAGTGAGCTCTCAGGATCTCAGCATAAGTTCGAGGCATACCATAGCCACCTCCACCACCAGCCGTCGAGTTGGGCGACGGGTTTCCGCCAAAGACCTTGATGCGAGCTCCATTTTGCGCGTTTGCCATGCTGATGTTGTGCACGTACACGTTTGCGACGATGTCTGTCTCTCCAGCATATTGGCCCAGCGAACCCACGGAGATGCCATGGGAGCCGTTACACTGCATATTGGTGACGACCATGTTGGTGGAATTGGGCTTGAAGGAGACGCAGTCGTCGTCTGAGAGGTTCAATGTTAGTGCTGGAGACTGGGAAGGAGATAGTCAGGCTAAAGGTGCCAGGAACAGCGCGCACCATTATTTACGATCGAGTTGGTGATCGTGACTGAGTCCGAGCGGTAAATATCCCAGCCATCTGAGTTGACTGTGGGGCTGGAGGAGTACGAGTGTGCGTTGATATAGATGTTGTCGTAGGTCACGTTCTTCGACTGGTAGACGAAGTTATTCTTTCGCCAAAGTCAGTCTCAGAGTCAAGATGATACATGGGAAATGGTAAGAGCATACCCAGAAAGGCGAGTTGATGATGCTGATATCCTGAACCACTACATTCGTTGCATTGCCAACTGTCAAAGGAATTGGGCGTTCAAAGGTAGTAGAAGAGCCACCAGCTGTGCCAGCGTTCTTGTTCGCTGCCTCGTAGTCCCACCAGACCTTGACAGCGTTGTTAGCAGGTGCCGGCAATTCATAGAAAGGCACGAACCTGTCCATTACCGTCGATCGTTCCTCCTCCGTACAAGTTGATGTTATTTCCACTGAGGAACCAGAAGGTCGATGCGTTCTGGTAGGTGAGGAAGTATGATTGTGGAGACCACTTGGCGATATCCGGCGTGTATTGTACTATATCTGGTCAGACAACAATCTTAGCACATCCGGTCGTAGCAAGACTCACACGTTCCCTTCAGATCAATTTCGACATCGTCCAACCCTGTAGTCAACAGGAGAGTGTCGACCGAGTAGTAATCATGCAGCTTGATCTTGCCAAAAGTGCTGCACTTCTGGAACGCAGCGAGGATGTTGGGTCCGTCGTCTCTACCGCCGCCGAGGCCGGCGACTGTGCATACCTTCCGCTCGGGAGCTTTGGCAGCAGTGGCGAAGGTCAGGATACAGGAAAGAGTCAGGGCAGAGATGGTGGAGAAATGCATGATGATGGTGAATGTCACGGTATCTTCTTCTTGAGATATGCAAGAACGAGATGGTGCTCGAGTGCTTGGGCAACATCGACATTTTATGTTGCTTTAGGTATCTGCGTCGTTACATCATGCTGTGTAGTACGTGCAGTACCATACCCCGCTCAAGCTGAGAGGGGAAGCGGCTGTATATGGCCCGAATTTGAAGGCTCAACTTCCCAATATTGCCACGCGATGCGGCATTCAGACGCAACGATGGCCCGTACTGTAGCGTCTTTCTTCCGTGCCTCGGATCGCAAAAAGTCGTCTGAAACTACGAGTCTGTGCCTGCGTCGTTGTGTTGTTGTATTTGACAGGAGGGTGCCGTCTGGTAAATATGGAGGCAAAGAGGGGTTTTTCCATCACAAGGTGCCCGAAAAGGGTTGCAGCTCAACTTCACTTCACTGCGTCCCATTCTGATTCGTATCTACGGCACTCTCTCCCCAGCACAACAACTATTTCCTCACATAATTCTCTTGCCATAATCACGAGAGCTATGTGACGACCTATTGTGTTTTACCATATGCTCCTGCGCGATACAATATACTTGTTTTATCAATGTGTCGGCTTCCATCTGTGCCTCCCCGGTTTATTCCATTATCTCAAGTCAAACCTGGAATGAGAGCTTTGCGTGAAGCCACCGAATGGCTCACGCTAACGAGTCACGTTCATTTCAACGTGTCACAATAGCTTTGCAATATGTCTGTATCTTTTCATGGCTTCACCTTGCAAAGGACGGAGAGCGAAGACAGCCGGAATGATGGTGATACATGTATGATCGACATATTTGACATTGCTGACGACTACGATGCCGGCGACGACGTGGTCCCACGCGCCGGTATTGCGTTTGGAGACCTTAAGGCCTTAAGAGCACTAGGGGTATGCGTGACTGGTATAACAACAAGACGTGGGACAAGCCGATCAACGGCTTCACTCTGGAGCCGAGTCGCGACAGGAACATGAACGCTACGCCCATTTTCGACGACGACAGCTGGCCAAGACGTATAGGTCAATTTCACTTGCCCCTTCATTGCTACCGTCATCAGAATACAAGTGCAGCATGTGAGAGAGAGAGAGCTTGTCTGGCAATTTATCGTGAAAAAAGGAAGCTATGGCACGATATGGTCATAGTCTGAATCAAGATCACTGCCTTGCATGGCAGCTTCCCCATGCATGCGTGCGCACACTGCGCGACACAACAGGCAAGCACGACTTGTTGTGTGAGCTTGAACATCAAAGGAGGGAACTTCATGAGACTTGTCTCTCGAATGTTTCTTACCCCGACAACAGAAGCATGAGTCAACGCTGCGGAGATAGATTATGATCGTGATCCAGATTCAGATGATGGATATATTGTTCCGTGGCTTCATGTTCTCGATCTGTCTGCACACCACTTCTACCCTTCAGACCGGCCCACTTTCGCTCGTCTATAAGAAGGGACGCAGTCCCATCGCGACTTCCCCTTCTCTTTCCTCATAACACCCATCACTCTCAAATCCGTATACAAAACAATCAATTACAAACTTCTTTCCAACACGCCTTCCATCACAATGCTTTCATACATTCAACTCATTCTCCTTCTCTCATCCTCTCTCTCCTCTCCCATCACCACTTCGACATATTCTACTCTTCTCAACACGTTAACTTTGGTTCTCATCGTCGCGCTTCCCTTCCTGATCAGCTACTTCTCAACACCGATCAGGATCGACACAGCACTCTTCGATACCACTGCCATTGACGACCAAATCAATAGCCTCCTTTTCGACTCTGACAACTCTGAGACCATCATCGACGACGCCGTCCTTACTGCTACCAACGATGATGGGTACTCTGCCGACGAGTCTGACCTGGACGAGATCTTCTCTGACTCCGACGATCTCGACTTCGACCTTGAGTCTATCATTGACGACTTGAGTGAGACCACAGAGGGTATGCTACTTCATCGTATCGTTGCTTCATCACATCATCGCTGCATCACATCAACCCTCATTCCATTAATGCTAACTGTTCTTCTTCTATAGTCGCTTCGGACAATTCACCAGACGACATTGCCTTCGACGGTGACGACTCCTGCATCGACCTGGAACTCCTACGCCGTTTCACAGACAACACAGAAGCGGATGAAGCCTGGGAGGCCATGAAGGCTGCGGCTGGCTGTGGGGATGGTGCGTGTCGTCGTCTCTTATCTTCAACACAAATACTAACACCCTGCACAGTGTCAGCGGAGGAGGAGGTTGCCGCGGAGGATAGCGAGGAAACCTTTGTCGACAAGGAAGTGCTATGGACACCTGGCAGCAAGGGCCACAACCCCAAGAAGGCCAAGGTGGAGCTGGCACCCTTTGCCGACGAGCGGTACTTTTCCGACTCTGATAGCGACAGTGAATGGAGTGACGATGACGAGGGGAGTATGATTGATCCGTTTGAAATTGCTGACAACTACGATGCCGGCGACGACGAGGTCTCAGGCGGCATCACCCTTGGCAACACCAGGGACTTCTGTGACTGGTTCGAGGACGAGACGCTCGACGAACCCATCCCTTTCACTCTGGAGCCAACTTGCGACAAGAACCTGGATGGCAGCCCTGTCATCCAAGAAGAAGGCGACGAGAACGAGGCTGTTGAGCTTGAGGATGTCTGGGGCTACGACGGCGCCGAGGACGACAAGAAGAATGTGCTGGAGGGCTGGGAAGCCCGGCCGGAACCTCTTTTCTACATGAAGGAGTTGTGGCCGGCGCGTGCAAGAGAGCTCTACGCCGCTTGGTGGGAGACTTGAGCGCAGCCTGGCATCGGCCGTCGACATTGACGACCGCAGATATCCTTGGACATCTTCTTGCAATCTCGGACCTTCTGGAAACCATCTATCAGGATTTATCGAAGCTAAGTCTTTCCCATCTCTCACATCTTCATCATGGATGATATCAGCTAACTTCAATCTGCAGCAATACGAGCGACCTCTGGGACTGGCAGATGGTGGCGGGGAGGAATGGTGGTGATGATGGTGGTGAGACGGGTCAGGATGAGATCGGAGCAGAGAGCAGAGATCATTTGGATGATGATGAACATTCAGACAATACATCAGGGGAGATCGGAGCAGAGAGCAGAGATCAATTTGGGAGTAGCCAACTTTCAGACACTTGGTAGACATTCGTTTAGACTTTTTCTTTTGGAGTTGATGAAAAATGGGATTTTGCTTTCTTTCAGCCACTCGCCTCTTGAACGTGAATAGAAGTGAATGAAACGTGGAATGTGCTGAAGACTTGAAGACTTGGTATCAAGGAGGTGACGAAGGTGCTGTTGTGATGATTGAAGCTGAATTGCGCATGGTGGAGTCTGAGGCGTCTAACGTGTTGAATCTTCCAGGGTATTCAGTAGTCCAGAGAGCTGAAGCGACTCAAAGGGCAAAAGCACAAGCTCTGTGGCTGGCCACCGACACCGACACCGCCGCCCGCTCCAGTCTTGAAGAGTCTCGCACACAGCGAGCCTCGTCACTCTCTTTGGCCGCCTAGCCTGCACCACATCCTCAAGGCCCGAGCTCAATCTGCTCATGATGATCTTGTAACATCGGAGGTTTGTGAGTGCTGCACACATCGAAAGGAGGGCGGAAGGGAGGAGGTACCGCACCCTGGAGGGCAAGCACAAACACAGGTTCCAGGAGTACGTTGTTCATACGCAGCCGAGATCCATGGAATTACCACAAGGGGGAAAACATCGCTTTGCAGACAAGCACATCACCACCAGAACACGAGGGTGGATAGACATCACTCGCAGTACAGGAAAGGGCCGAGAGGTACTTTCAAACGATAGCATTATCAACATCTGCTATGTACGTCCAACACGCATGCACGCTCGCCGCCTCCCAGCACACTGCCGCGAAGACGTCGATCGTGCACACTTGACGACTCATCCTGAAGTTATATACAGTAAAAGTGTCCATCATTTCCTTCTTTCCTGATAAGTTCATCCCGAAGATACTATTCATTTTCCCATGCACTGATTTATTTCGCCGCCCTAGTAGTCAAGAAGTAGAAGGAAGAAGTTGTGGGTTTGGTGGGTGTCATGTTTGATATGACGGAGGGTGTGGTGTTTCGCAGTGGGTGGGAGTGAGTCCACAGCTGGGAGAGAAACACCAGGGTTTGGTACAGGAGGTCGAGGAAGTTGAAGTTGTCGAGATCAAGCGACAACACCTTACATGCAGGCGGCACCTATTCAACATGTCAGTTCTGTTTACACCGATTCAACTCAAGCTACACATACCATCGATTCCGATGACCTTTCCGTTGATCCATTCACCGTCCTGAGACGCGAGGAAGCAAACAATACGGGCAACGTCGATGGGGAGACCGACACGGCCGAGAGGAGACCAGGTAGCGGCGTACTCGTCGACCTGGTCGTCGGAGAGGTTGGCACCGTTGGGAATGTACTCGCGGCAGACGGCGTGGTACATGTCGGTGCGGATACCACCTGGGGCAATGACGTTGACGGTGATCTTCTTGTCACCGAAGTCTGGGAAGCAGCTGTGTTAGTGAATGGATGTGAGTAGTGGTGGGGAGCAATCTTACCAATGGCCATGCAGCGGGCGAAGGTCTCGATGGCACCCTTGGAGCCAGAGTAGACGGCGTGCTTGGGGACACCCTTGGCCTGACCAGTGATGGAACCCATGAGGATCATACGGCCACCAACCTCGAGGTGCTTGTAAGCCTCACGGGCAACGAAGAACTGTCCACGGGTGTTGATGTTGAAGACACGGTCGAACTCCTCGGGTGTAACATCCTTGACGTGACCGAAGGTGACGACACCGGAGTTAGAGACGGCAACGTCAATCTTGCCGAAGTGCTTCTTGGCCTGCTCGAAGAGCTGAACGGTCTCCTCGACGTTGGCAACGTTGGCCTTGATGGCAATGGCGTCGGAACCGAGCTGCTTGATCTCCTTGACGACCTGCTCAGCAGCGTCGGAGGAGTTGGCGTAGTTGACGACGACCTTGGCACCACGGCGTGCGAGCTCGAGAGCCATCTCGCGACCCATACCACGGCCTGTGAAGGGGGGAGGCTGTCAGCTAGATGTTCCTCTTCCTGTCGTCTCATGATGAGCGAGATATGATCTTGAACGTACCGGAACCAGTGACAACGGCGACCTTGCCAGTGAGCATGGCAGACTCGATACCGAGAGGACCGGGGATCTTGGTGAAGCGGCCACCCTCCTTGGCGGCGGGGATCATGTCGGGAACGGTAGACATTGTGAGGTGTGTGTTGGTGGTGGTAGTTGATAAAAGAGGTTGATTAGCGAGAGTGAGAAGTAGCTGATGAAAAGAGGAAGAAAGATGTGAGATGGAGGAAAGAAGAGAAGAGAGGAGGGCAGGCCGAAGTAGTTATAAAGTTAAGCTCAGGTGCACCGGCAATGGTGACGGAAACGACTTTGCTGGAGATTGAGGCGTGGTTGGAGGTGCATTGTCAATGTGGTGGTCGAGTGGGGGAGGAGTTCCGAAGTCCGGCTGCGGGAACAGGGAGCATGGTCTACTACTACTGTCAGCCCCGTCTCACCCTTTGCACCCTCCCTTCGCATCACCTAGAAACGCCTGAAGACCCGCCCGTCGTATGCGCCATCGCCATCGCCAATCCTATCCTCGGCCAGCACGAGCCAATGGTGTGAACGAGCAGAGGAGACGTTGCCTGCTGTTGCGAGTACGAGGACCTTGAGATGTTGCTAGCTCTGCATCTGGAAATTTGATGACTACGGGGTCGAGAAGCACATGTTCCCCTGGCGATCAACGATTCTAATGATGAGACCCGATCATTCTTCGGACTCGCCCTCGGTTTCTGTGTTTAATGTAGATTGTTCTCTCATCATACAGCTCGTTCACTACATCGGACGCCTCACTATGCTCTACCTCACCATCACATTTCAGATCCGATACCGACTCAGCGTAGAAGCAATATCAATCACGAAGCAAGACGAGAAGCATGAAGGAACGATGTCCACTTTTCACAAGTCTCCACACTGCAACCGCCGGCTAGATGGCCGAACCACGATTGGGAAGATCCGTCCCTCAGCCTCGTCTTCCTTTCCTTTAGCCGGGGTCGTATCAGTACAGTATCAGTATCATATCGACCGAATACATGTAAGAAGGCATGGTGTATCAATACTCTCATACTACGACGGTCTCAGCTAAATACAATTCGATGTCCAGTTTCATACGTACTCGTGCTCGGACGACCGACATGGTGGGGTGCAATCATGAATCAAGCACAATCTCCTCGTATTCGCAACTCTGTCCGTGCTCGAGGCCCCCTGTGCTCGTGCATCGTGCCGGATGAGCTAACGTGGGACCTACTGCATGCAAGAAATCTGCAGGTCTGCTCCATGTGCTTCACCTTCCTGTCATCCGAGACGGCGTGTTGATGTTCATGTTTTATCTCAAGATCTGGTCCGGCTTCAGCGGCGCAGAGGCCGAGGTGATCGATGCATGTAATCTGATAGAAACGTGGACACAGTCTCAGATCCTCTCTCGCCTCTTCCTTGAGGGTATTTCATATGGCATTCGAGACCTGCACCCAAATCTTGGAAAGATACTGACCACCCCGGGAAAGGACAGGATGTTGGGTGCAAATATGCTGGGCAAGAATGTCATTGTGCTCGAATGGTGTTCTGGCACTGTTTGCTTCCTCATCATGGCCAGAAACATTATTACATTGACGTGAATCACTTGTAGTCTATCTACTGTCTTTGCTTCGCCTGCTTCCAATCACGAAGGTAGCTCTTCGCTAGAAAGGTCAGACTAATACACAGACCAAGCGCCGAGACGCCAATGCCGAAGTACTCGGCCCCTCGGTAGCTCTCCAGCACCTCAGTGCCGCCGTCGCCCACATTAGCAGCCACAGTGCCCGCGAATCCCAGGCCCAGACTGATAGAGTAGTTGACGATCGTATTGATCAGACTGGCGGCGACGCCCTGATGTCGTTTCTCCACGGCGTTGGAGAGGATCAGGGTTGCTGCGGGAAAGGACATGTCCATTCCCCAAGGCATGATGACTGTGGCGACGAAGAATTGGGACCAGTAGATTTGCTGCACGGGCATTGTGGCGAGGAGGGATATGCCGATGAGGAACATGGTCGATGCAATTGTGAGAATCCATGCGGGTCTGGAAAGATGATATGTCAGTGGTGAATTTCTCGATGGTCCGGGAGTAGACTTGGGGCATACCGTAACAGGCCAAGCAGTTTCCCAGTCGCCACCGATGCACACGCACCGCTTATAGCCACGGGAACTATCCAGGCCGTCGCTTTCAATGGAGATGCCAATCTGATGACCTCTGCAAATTGCCAGATGTAATAGAACAGTATCCCGAAACATGCCCACTCACACGCAATGACTGCACAGACGAAGCTGACATCTGTGCTGAACGCTTGGAAGGGTATCAGTGGCGACTTGGCGACCCTCATCTCGATGTAGAAGAAGACCGGTGCAAGCAGGATACCCAGGATTAGGGTAACGATGACATATGCCTTGTCCCAACCCACGACTCCAGCCTGATTCCAGGCGAAATTAAAGAGTACTAGCGCGGTGACGCCGACCAAGCCGCCGAGGAGATCGAGCTGATGAATCAAACCAGAGACTGTCGTCTCAGGCCTTGTCTTCCGCGGTGGCTCCGGGATAACGAAATTGGAGACTACAGATATACCAGCGAGGCCTATAGCAAACGTCCAGAAAGTCCAAGGCCACCATACCAGATTCCACAGCCCAGCAAAGACAGCACCAATCATCGCTCCCACTGGCGCCGTAGCTCCAAAAAGCGCAAACACTAAATTCTTCCTCCCACTTGGAGCGTAGGTTGCTCCGAATAGTGCTAACCCATTAGGCAGACATATCAACGGCCCAATCCCCTGCAGCACCCGCGCGAATATGAAGAGGACTTTGTTCGAGTATACGGCGAGCCCAGCTACCATAGACGCCACGCTGAACCAAGCGAACCCGATGATAAACATCCGCTTGTAGCCGAAGACATCGCCGAAGCGGCCGCTGAGCAGGATGAAGGTGCTGACAGTCAAGCTGTATCCTGCGATGAGCCAGCTGAGGGTGCCGGGGTTGGTGACGTTGAAGTGGTCGCCGATGACGTGGATGATGGCTACTGTTTGGGCAAGACCGGCTTGTGTCATCAATTGGGCGAGGCAGACGCAGGAGACGAAGAGAACTTCGCGGGGAAGGGAGAGGGTTTCAGCGATGGAGGACTTGGTATGGGTGAGGCCTAGATCTTGGGGCCCTTTCTCGCCATTGTTGGCTGGTTCTTGTCTTTGCTCTGGAGAGTATGGCTCGTACTCTTCCTGTGATTGAGAGTCTTGGATTGCGGTCCGTTCACTGTGAGAGGGACTAGATAGGCTCATATTCGCGAAGTGATTAGGAAAGAGGTTGTCAACTGTGTGGTGCTGCCTCTGAGGACTCAGGCCTCATATGTGCAGTCTACTTGTCATGACTATAGCATGTCGTCGACTCTGAGCAGACGTAGACTTATAGGGCAAATCTGTAAGCAAAGTAGGGCATTTTTGAAAGGCACGAGGCGGCATCATGGCGGCTCTGTCGGACGGGATTAATTGGCAGCATGTGACTGTATAGGTAGCCATTGGAATCGACTATCATCAACTCTGAAACACGAAGCACTTCTCATACTCAGTAGCTCTTTGTCGAACGCTGCCTTTCCCCTGCTATTCGCGACGGTCACACAGACAGTCATCAGACCACCAGTTGTCGCGTCTCAAGATAGCGTATCAGTGAACAGCGGAGCCCGGCTAGGTCAAACAAATAGAACGCGATGCTCGTCTCCTTGACAGTGGGCAAGGTGGACGCGGGCGTCGCTGTCCTGCTTACGGAGGATAGAAGACTTGTACGCCACGAAACTAAAGTCTCATCCAACAACAGGTCACTGATAACATCAGATTGAATTCCCCTCTATCCTCCTCCCGCCAGACATCTCCTCCGGCAGCATCGTCGACGTAAACGTCTCCCGCAACTTCGCCGCAGAAGACCACTCCAACCGCGCCTTTTCCTCCCTCCAATCCAAACTCCTCTCCGAATTCGGCGGCGATTCTCCTGCTGCCCCCTCCCTCCGCTGCCGCAACGCGACCCAGACCTCCGTCGTCCTCGAATGGGACCCTATCGTCCTCGCGTCCGCGAAACTCCGCAGTCTCAGCCTCTACCGCAACGGTAACAAAGCCGGGACGATCCCAAGACCCCACGACATGACGAGCACCAAGATTTCCGGCCTCGCTGTCGATACAGAATACACCTTCAACCTGATCCTCAAGACCTCCGCAGGCACATTCAACAGCGATCGCCTCACTGTCAAGACGCACAAGATGACCAACCTCGCCGGTATAACAGTCACACCGGGCATCCTCGACGCCTCCGCACGCGCCGACCTCGCTTCCACAGTCTCGCGCATCGGTGGGAAGCTCATCGAACAAGTCCGCATAGATACAACACATTTCGTCTGCAGCGAGCCGCGCGGTAGCGCCTGGGAGCGCGCCCGGGACATGAATATTCCCATCGTACTGCCTGACTGGGTCGCGGCTTGTGAGCGCGAAGGCCGCATCGCAGGCGTGCGCGGGTACTACCTCGACGCGGATCCGAAATTACGCCAATCGCAGCCACAGTCACAACCGCAATCGCAACCGCAATCGCAAAACACACTCAATGCCGCAAACGCCGCGCTTCCTGATCGCGGGAGACAGGATAGCATGGCGATCAGCCCCATGACGACTCCGCACCCGCACCAACACCATCAGCCGCCAGGACTGCAGACAGGCGGTGCAGCGAGAAGTATGGCTATTCCAGCGACACAAATCACGCCGCCGACACCGGAGACTACAAATGGTGAGTTTCGGAATACGGCACGAGGCCAGCATGTAGCTGAGGCAGTGGAAACGCCAGAAACGGTAGTTGAGCAGCCCGACGCCGAAGCATCGGAGACGAGTGCCCAGCCGGATGGAGATAGGGGTGTGGACGATGAAACTGCGGAGGAAGCGGCACCGGCGAGCAGCACTGGTCCCAGTATGCCCGGCGGCGCGTCTTTGACGGCACAGCATGCTGCAACTGAAGTACCTGGCGAAGACATACCGGAACCGGACCCCACAACACAGAGCGGTGAGGTGGATGGAGCTCGGGACGAAGCGGACGCGGATGGGCAAGAAGGAAAGGATTTTGACGAGGTCACGCTGTAGCTCGATGGGATGGTGAAAGAGATGGTGGAAGAGAGGAGCAAGACTAGGTCAAGAAAAGGCTGCGGGTAGATGTTAAAGGCATAGCTGGGAAAGTCAACTTTATGTTGTATGTATGTATTTATGTGATGTGGCGAACATGACTTGGTGCGTCCGCTACTCCTTGTACTTCGCCAGCCGTAGCCGTCGAGACGATTGACCTTTTCTCGTGCTATGGTCGATGTAGTTCTAAATCCAGCGGCATGAAGCTGGCCATCTAGACTCCAATCTTGACGATACCCTCCCTTCATATGTTCGTTCAAGTCGACATCACTCCAGCCCAACTAACAATTCACATCCATACGACACTCTGTATACACAAGTGATCCCGATTCTATTAGTCTATCTGGCATACACATTCGATCTATCGGCACAACGCCCTGCACATCATTTTTGTCACCAACACCACCCGTTTTGCAGACCTAACCCAATCAACCAACACCCAAAGTATGCAACGCGAAGAACAGCACCTCGCGATAATTACAGACGCAGCCATCCAACTCCATGCTCAGATCGCTTGTCCTAAAAGCACAAGCCTACTCATCGTCGCTGTTTTGAGGCTGGGGTGTTCCCTACAATCATGTCAGTACACGTCGTGCTCCACGACACCAATTATCAGTGTGGGGAAACTCACCTTAGGACTGTTAAGCCACTCGATATACCTCAATCTCCTCCTGACCTCCCTATCCTTCTGCTGCTGTCTCGTCATCTTCTTCTTCTTCTTCGCCTTGAACTTCATGTCCTCCGTATCACTACCCGCCGGCGTTGCGCTCGCACTGGCGGACGCACTCGCAGGCATGCTGCTCATAGCAGAGATGGGTGTCGCGATACCCGACGGGCCACCGGGGCTGTTGATGCCACTAGCACCGCCATCCTCAAAGCGGTCAGACACAGCAGCAACGTGGCCCTTGGACGTGAGACGTCCGTCGTCTACGTGCCATTGCTCGGGGCACAGTGCAGAGACGAACTCTTCGTTGTGGGAGATCATGACGACACCACCCTTGTATTCGCGAATGGCGACGGCGAGACCACCGATGGAGTCGCGATCGAGGAAGTTGGTAGGTTCGTCGAGGACGAGCAAATGCGGGTTGTTCCACATGGCGCCAGCGAGGACGACCTTTACTTTCTGACCACCAGACAGGCCGGAGATTTCGTTGTGGTTTGCGATTTCCGGGTCGAGGCCGACGTCTTCAAAGTGCTTTGCGATGACTTTGGGCTCGAGGATGCGGTAGCCGAGACCTTCGCGGGAGGATTCGTGGTCGTCGAATTCCTGGACGAGTTTGGTGAAGCCGAGGTTGACGAGAGTTTCTTTGGTGACCATGGTGTTCTCCTTAGGGAGCTTGCCCACCCACTTGACTTCGTACTGGAAGGTCTTCTTGTACTTTTGACGACCCATGAGGGCTTCGATTTGGCCGCCGGTGCCTGGACCGAGCTCGATCATCTTGGCCATTTGCTCCTTCTCTGCGGCGCTGAGCACGCGAGTCTGCTTCATGAAGACCTCACGATCGTCACCGTTGGCATAACGCCATTGGAGGTACTGGTTGGGTGTCTTCTCCATGTGCATCTCGACGTGCTCAAGAGCGTGCTGCTTGATGTATCCAATACGCAGGTTAGGGTGCTTCTCGACCGTACCTTGTTGTGGAACGACTTCACCAGTGAGGACCTTGATGAGAGTAGATTTACCAGCACCATTGGGACCAATGATACCGACGCGAGAAGAGAGAGTAAGTTGACAAGAGACATCATGGAGGTTAGGCTTCTTGGCGTTTGGGTAGGTGAAAGTAGCGTTGGACATGCGGAGAATGGCGCGAGTCATAGACTTGACGCCGGACAGAATGCCAGGAGGAGGGAACTTGAACTGGACCTGAGAGTCTGTGAGAGTGTAGTAACTCTTGGCCTCCGGCTTTTGCCTAACGAAAGCGGCAAGGTTGCCGACGTAGTTGACGAGCTTCTTCCCTTCGTAGTGGTAGATGTCGGTACAGACTTCGTCAAGGAAACCCGAGTCGTGACTGACGATCAAGCTGGTAATCTCGAGGTGAGTCTTGAGGTAGTTTTGTAGCCAAGCAATGTTGCCAACGTCAAGATGGTTAGTGGGTTCGTCAAGTAGAAGTACGTCTGCACGGAGAAGCATAGCTCTGGCAAGAGCAAGCTTCATCTTCCAACCACCAGACAACGACCCAACTTGCTGGAGCTGTCTGCCGTTCGGGCCAGAGTCGAATCCGACCTCCTCGAGAACCTCAAGCACTCTCTCTTTGCCCTCGGCAGCCAGCGCAGGGTCCTTCATGATGTAGTCCACAATGCTGAGCCCGGCATCTTCGCCCTGGTTGTGCTCGACAAAGCACGTCTTGACTTCGCTCTGCGGTGGGAAGCCTTCGAGTTTCTCGTTGGCAATAGCACGCATGAGGGTAGACTTTCCAGCACCGTTACGACCGCACAGACCATAACGATGACCTTTGAGCAGCTTCAAGTTGGTGTGAGATAACAAAAGCATACCACCATATCCAAGAGAGAAAGTTGCGTTGACAATTTCAACCTCGCCATCTGCTGGCCTTATGGGTGCTCCGTAGCGGCTGGCATCTAGCTCCTCGTAGTGCTTGTGCACGCCATCAGAGACTGCGGATGCGGTCTCCTCAGACAAGACATCCTGCAAGTAAGGCTTCAAACATGAGGTCAATCGTCCGAGCTGTCTCTGGTTTGCGTCTTCGGCAACCATGCCGGAAATGTAGGGCTGGGCGAACTTCCAAACATCGGCATCTTCAATGGTAGCCTCGTGTGACCTGAGCTGTTCATCAATGACCTTCGACACATCCTCTGGCGCGATAGTGGCAAGAGCACCACCGGTGTTCCCATCTTGATCCGCCAAAGCCTTCTCAATGGTCTCCAAAGCCGCTGTACCAATCTCACGAACTTCCGGAAGCGAAGCACGCTCCTTGACGTTCTGAACACCGGGTCTGAGCTTGGGCAAGAATGCGCGGGCTTCTATCGGGTTATGGACAAGCTTGGTAAGGTTGTTGACGACGACAGTCGTCTGTCGAAGGACTTCTTGCGATGTGGAAGGATTGTTGAGGGAACGTGCCAGAAGAGGTGTGAGCATGGCAAGGACTGGAGAATTGACGATTGCGACGAAGGTGGTCTGGGAAAGAGCATGAATGGCCTTTTGTAATTCTTCGGTAGACGGGTTCTCCATGGCCTTCAGGATGAGGGGAATCCTGGGCGCCACATCGTCGTTTTGTAGAAGAGTAGTGAGCGCAGTCATGGTTTTCGTCGCTATTTTCGTGACCTAGCATTGTTAATACAAGTCCAAACTTGTGGAGACGATTGCGACATACTTCTGATTTCAAGTCATGCATGCCCGCTTCGACAACAGGAATCAAACTCTCAAGGCGTTTGCCCATGGCTTCACGGATGACATCCTTGACCTCCTCTTCATCTTTTGTGCCCATGCCCATCTTGGAGTCATCAGCCATCTTGCATATCAAGCGGTAAGCTCCTACGGTGCCCTGCCACTTTCCTGACCTCTTTCCAAGATATGTCTGGAGAACTGGGAGAAGCACGATGACCCTCGCCTCAGGCTTGAGGTTGGTGTAAATGGCATCGAGGGCGTACTGTGCACCCTCCCGGACTGCAGGTGTCTTGTCGGCGAGAAGGTCGATGGTAAGAGGGAGGAGGTCGGCGTGCTGCAGGAGGAAGACGACTTCACTCATGGCTTGCGCAGGCGGAAATCGCTCAAATAGCGCACCGAGTAAAAACATCGAGCCTTCTCGTCTTCCGCCATTCTTCTTGTCAGTAGCAGCTGAGCGGATCTCATCGATGACGCCGTAAGAATTTAGGCCGCGGAAACCGATTGAGGATGTGATAAAAGCATTAGCGACCGCATAGGAAGCGTCGAGGGAGCCTTGTGATGTCTTTGAGGTGAAGACTGTGGAAACGAGGGAGGAGATGTCTTCAGGGTTAGGAGCATCGCCGTTCGACTTTGGGACAATAGAAGGCGACATTGTCGGCGAGACTCTGTGTGGCATAGAGTGGTGTTTCCTGGGTAATCGTGATTTATTCTGAGAAGCGGATTTATTTCTCAAGGCAGTCTTTTTTTTAGCACCCTGCGCCGAGCCAGCAGCGGCAAGATGATACTCGAGAGTGAACGAGTGCGCGAAAATGCGAACAACAGAGGGGAGTGGAGATTGATAGTTTGACTACTTGAATGTACTCGACAGGAGGCTATGAGGAGAGAAAGAAAGTGTCTGTCTGTCGGATTTGTTTATCAGCCCACCAGCCCAGTTCGCGATGACCAAAGTTTTTTAGGAGTCCTCAACGTCTGAGATTCCCACGTGCAAGAGGGATCGGCGCCGGCTGCTTCAAGCCCCTGAGCCTTGTGAGATTTCGTACGACACTCTCCTAGCTCTCCTACCTACCTTACGTGCTTACCTCGTCGCTCTCAGCCTCGCTAAGCCTGCTCACCTCAGTGAAGTCTCGTATGAGACCACCAAATCACGAGCGAAAGCCGCTCAGAACTGGCTTTCAGTGTTCCCTGCACCCATACTTTTACTGCCGCTGCTTCCACTCTGTATGGCTCCCATTATACCGTCAATATACGATGCACCACTCCACTTCTGATGAGTAAGAACATCGCAACCTAGTTCCTTTTCGCGACGCTGTACGAGATTTACGTAGGCTAGCATTCCGTCTTTCTTGAATGCTTTGGACAATTCATTCGTGATTGTCGCATTGGAGTGGAGGCCAGCGAGGGAGATGAGTTGTAAAACGAAACTGGTCGAGTATTAGCTCAAGAATCATACTGGTTTACTCTGCCTGACATACCCGTTTTTTGCAAGATCCCAGATAAATGATTTCAGCGTCTCTTCCGTGAATCCGTGTCCCATCCAGTTGAAGGAAGGACTCAAGTTGTATACTAATTGCTTGCCTGGCATAATCTTGCGAATATCCGACGCAAAGCCTGCCGCAGTCTCCACACTTGGGTCTTTCGTTTCTAGCCACAATAAATCCGCATATGGTCCGAACTGAATTGCACGCTTCGTTGCAGCCGGGATGCCAGCTTTGTAGTGATAGAAGCCCTCCCTCGTCCGGGGGATGTCCCATGAGAAGAAGACTGGCGTCTTTGTATATTGTGTCGCGAGCTTGCGACGCTCGTTGAGGGACATGTCTCGATCTTTCTTAACCTTTGAGAAATATTCGTCTATACTCGATTGCACCACGCCCTCTTTTTGCATATGTTGAGTCACAGCTAGATCAGGTCAGCATTCCGGTCAAATGTCGACATACAGAACGTAGTTTACCCTCGTCAAACGTGCAAAGTGTATGCGATTTGACCCAATCCGCCTCGAACGCATCAATCTCCGGACCTGAAGCACCCTTCAGCTCCATCGCCTGGATCTGATCTGCTAATGAGTCCGATTCCTCCGTAACTCCGAGTATGAACTCATGATCCCTCACGTCAATCGCACTGCTCAGAAGCTTGCCAGATTCCGAGTCCGTCCTTGCAATGACCAAGTTTTCACATCCCATGACATCCCACTGGAATCGTGTAGCAACCAACCTGTTGATGTGCTCACCGACAGGCACAAGAACTTTACCAGCCAGATGCCCACATTTCTTGCCACCATGGAGCTGATCTTCGAAGTGTACTGCAGCGGCGCCGTTCTCGGCGAAGAGCTTCGCAAGCTTGATGACTGCAGAAAGACCACCATGCCTATAGACGTTAATCGACCAGCAAACTCGCATTCTCTGTACGGGTGCGCTCCTACCCTGTATCACCATCTGCGATGATCGGTCTGAGATAGTCTATGTATGGCGTCGAAGCTCTCTGCTCGGGCGTCAACTTCCGCCTCGCATCCCAGTGTTTTCGGTCGTGATATTTCTGCGCATTGAAGAGTCTCTGGACCTGGCTCGGAACCGTGTTGTATGGGTAATCACCAAAGTCTGCAGAGACTTCATTCGTCGTGGTAAGTAGTGACGAGCAAGCCCAGCCTGATATGTAGAGTACTTCCTGGTTTGGTGCTTGCTGTGTCATCTGTACAGGATCCACGGCACCCACTGCAGCATCACTTAGCACAATGTACTCTCCTCAGCTGACCACCACGTACTCGTGTGTACCGGCTTTCCTTCTGCAGCTCGTTCCTGGAATAGGTTGAAGAGCTTCCTTGCCATAAGAGAGCTAGGGTATGTTTGCTGCAGAGCGCCTCGCTTACTTACGACATCTTCTGCTGTATATGGCCGCTTGATGCCCTTATACCGTTCACTTGCCCACCAAGTCTGCACCTGCTGTATCTGTTTGTCAAACAAAGCATCCTCAGCATGCGACTTTTCGGACTCTGCAAGCAGTTGAAAAGCATCTGCTGGTAAATTCGCTGCAACAGGAGGGTTGGGTGGCTGAAGAGCCGACTTCAGCGAAGACGTGCTGGACATGCATCTGATACTGATCACGTTCCGGCACACAGGCTTCCGTAGTGCTCTATACACTGTCTGACGGATGGCACGGCGCAGCATGATTGGTGGATGCTGTTACTTCATGTCTGAAACAGCTTGGACAGGATGAAACAACAAGCCACCGGAGCTATGCTATGTCCGAGCCGAGGTGTGGGGTAATCCAATGGCTCGGTCATGTCAATGCGAGGGGCACGGCCCGGAGATGAGTGATATCGTCTTGCAACTCATCTTCTATACAGAGAACATTGAGGAACATGTCGACACACATGAAGACAACAAGATGCGCCGGAAGGTCACTTGGACTTTGCTGTAGCACGAAGACCTCACGATACGCGTCGAGCACATTCCGCCCATACTCCTCCTCCACAGAACCGACGCTTAAGGAGACATTGAAGAGCAAGATACCAGAGAAGCGCGAGCTTCTGAAGCAAGTCAAGAGCCATGCAGACAGAACGATAGGGGAAGTAAAGGTCGCAAGTGTGTTAGGCGGAATGAGGGGACTGAAGTCTATGCTTTGGGAGGGCAGTGTGCTTGACGCCAACGAAGGCATACGATTCCATGGCAAAACAATAACAGACTGCCAAGAAGCACTGCCGAAAGGCAAGACTGGGACTGAAATGCTGCCGGAGGCAATGTTCTGGCTGCTGCTCACTGGCGACGTGCCGTCACAGAGCCAAGTCCGGGTATTGTCTCGAGAGCTGGCGGAGAAGGCTCAGCTACCAAAGTTTGTGGGACAGATGCTGGACAACTTCCCGCGAGACTTACATCCAATGACGCAATTCTCCTGCGCTGTGTCAGCGCTGAATCATGAATCCAGATTTGCGAAGATGTACGAGAAGGGCATGAACAAAGCGGACTATTGGGAGCCGACATTCGATGATAGCATCAATCTTCTGGCAAAGCTGCCAACAATAGCAGCTAAGATATATCAGAATGCATACCGAGGAGGAGGTGCGTTGCCTGCAGAAGTTGATCTGGATCAAGACTGGTCGTATAATTTCGCAGCAATGCTTGGGAAAGGTGGTGAGGAGAATGAAGGATTTCAAGATCTACTCCGTCTGTACTTAGCACTACACGGCGATCATGAAGGAGGCAATGTCTCGGCTCATACTACTCACCTTGTGGGAAGTGCACTGAGTGATCCATACTTGAGCTACAGTGCTGGTCTTCAAGGTTTGGCAGGACCGCTGCATGGTCTTGCAGCCCAAGAAGTCGTCCGGTGGATTGTGCAGATGCAGGAAAGCATTGGTACAGAAGCCAGCGATCAGTCGATCAAAGACTATCTCTGGAGTACTCTCAAGGCGGGACGAGTAATTCCTGGATATGGTCATGGTGTTTTGAGGCAGCCCGATCCGCGATTCAAGGCGTTGCTGGACTTTGCAGCAGCTCGACCCGAAATAGCAGAGAGTCCTCTGGTGAAGCTGGTCATCAAGAACTCGCAGATAGCGCCAGGAGTATTGAAAGAGCATGGCAGGGTTCGTTCGGCCATTTCGCTAGTCGTGAAGCGCGTGCTGACCAGGTGGTAGACTGCCAATCCATTCCCGAACGTTGATAGTGCATCGGGCGTACTCTTCAATCACTACGGCTTCACCGAAACTTTATACTACACAGCAACATTTGGTGTCAGTCGTGGGCTGGGTCCATTGGCTCAACTAGTCTGGGTAAGTAGACTCTGTCCAGCAAATAGGAGCAAATTAGGCTAACGTGTTGCGATATAGGATCGTGCCTTGGCTCTTCCTATAGAGCGGCCAAAAAGTATTGATCTCAAGGGGCTTCTGGCTTTGATCAAAGGTGGAGGCCAATGAGCCAGTAATGGACGGTATTATATGATGAAACACAATGCTTTAGACTGCTATTGAGAATAGACTTGGAGCATCGAATAGCGTGTCTCAATCCGCGTGCATTAGACTTCGTATCATGCGTTCCAAAAGGCATGAACTCGAACCAAGATGTGTTACAGCGCTGTATCGGCAATTTTCTATGCCGAACTCGCTGAACCCCTCCATCGCCTCCCCTCATAGGCCATACGCCAAAAGACGACAAATAAGTAGCTTCGAAACTACACATCTACCTCATAAACAAATACTATCACAATCATGTCTGAGTGCTGTGTTACCGGATTCAACTGGTTCGTGCCACCTCCAAGCCTCACCAGGCTGTTGCAACGGCGTAAGCTGACGCATTCCACAGGGAGGGAAAGCCATCTGGCAAGGAGGCCACGCTTGGCAAGAACAAGGGTACCTGCGTCGACAACACATCGGACGTGCAGGTCTGATTTGTTCCTATAGCTTACATCACCGGCACTAACAAGGACGCCGCCATCCTCCTCATCCACGATGTCTTTGGCTGGACATTCACCAACCTTCGTCTGTTGGCAGACCACTTCGCGAAGGAGTCCAACGCTACAGTCTACGTCGTAGACTTGTAAGATTGTCCGAAGGAGAATATATACGCGGCAGTCGCTAATTGCTCTACTTCCAGCTTCGATGGCGAGGTCATTGAGCCCGCCATGCTCGAGGGTGCGTAATTTATCAACTTCAACCACTCCGTCCTCCGTTTCTAATATCTACTTGCCTGCAGATCCTGAGAAAAGAAAGCAGTTCGATTTAATGGCTTTCGCAAGTGTATTCAAAGCCTACCAACATCTACATATCTAATGCTTCGAAGATTGGGAGAAATTCCAAGGAAATTCGCTTCCCAGAGATTGAAGCCTGCGCAAAAGAGCTCAAGTCCACACACAAGAAGGTCGGCGCCATCGGTTACTGCTACGGCGGCTGGGCCTGCTTTCAACTTGGTGGCAAAGGAAAGAATTTGGTCGATGCCATCAGTGTCGCTCACCCAAGCCTGTTGACGAAGGAGGAGATCGACAACGTCGATGTGCCCGTCCAGATCCTCGCACCGGAAACCGATGGCATGTACACGCCTGAGCTGAAGGAACACACTTTGACAACCTTGCCCAAGAAGGGAGTGGAGTACGACTATCAGTACTTCCCAAGCTTAGCTCATGGATTTGCCGCCAAGTTCGTGATTTCGCGTTGATACTTACCACATTGATATTCACTAACAAACTTAGGGGCGACAAGAGTGACCCAAAGCAGAAGAACGGCTTGGAGAGGGCGAAGAACGCCGCAGCAGGCTGGTTTGCACAGTACTTGCACTTGCACCAGTAGAACTGTGTAGGTAGGATGGAGCTGGTATCCATGATGGGTTGGAATAGTTACAAAATAGAATGAGCTTAACGAGTATAAGTCGTACTTGAATATGAGTCTGAACAGAATACTTACGGCACTCTCCCGAAGACGTAGGAGAAAAAGAGCAGTCGGATGCAAAGTCGGACCTCTGTAAAGTGACATACTGGAACAAAGGTATGATTGGAATTACCATGGCACTCTCCAATGGTTTCTCAGAAGTTCCAATCCCGGCGTAGTGACAGGGCAGTGCGTCAAGGGAATCCAGAGAAGCCTGCTGTATGTATCTTGCGAATGTTCTGGTACCGCATCATAAGCGTGATTACTCGTAAGGTTAAACTAGATATGCCAAGGAGAGTGCCGTAACAAATGTGTTCAGATCTTAGTACAGTGTTAATTTTGAACTGAACCGAGACCAGGTCCGGAGAGTGCCCCTGCAAAATGCGTGGATAGTCTGCTTAGCTCTTGAGTGACGCAGTAGCATAAGTACTGCCCAAGTTTACAGCTACAGAACCAACATCCAAACCATTCTCTGAAGAGTGCCGTCGAGAACCGGGATTCTGCTCAGACGTATGTCGCAGCATTGTATGTCTCTACACGAACATGCATACAAGATCTGTCAGGGAGGAGGAAGGAGAGCCGAGACGAGCAACACAAGCGAGTCGATGTGGTCAAGACGGGATCAAATTGTAATGTCTAATCGGATCAAAAAGCTTTTCCCAACCCATCATCATTCAGACATTAGCTACGTTTTCCTTTTCGACTTGTCCCCAACCATCTAGCAAGTGCCAGACTTCTCAATGGTGACCTTCTGGGTGACCTTGCCAGACTGAGTGCCAAGCTTCTCAATCTTGGAGACAATGTCCATGCTGTCAAGGAAGTTAGCCTCGTTCCCGTCATCGTCACCTTATACACAACGACTATAGTGGAAAACATACCCATCAGTAACCTCGCCAAAGACGACGTGCTTTCCGTTCAACCAGCTGGTGACGACCGTGGTGATGAAGAACTGCGAGCCGTTTGTGTTTGGGCCGGCATTGGCCATGGAGAGCAAGCCGGGCTTGGTGTGCTGGAGCTTGAAGTTCTCGTCCTTGAACTTCTCGCCGTAGATGGACTTGCCGCCGGTGCCGTCGCCGCGGGTGAAATCACCTCCCTGGATATGATGTCAATCGAGGGGTGTTCTTGAAGTGGGCTAGGGGTGGAAAAGAGGGGATGGCCCGGTGGCATACCTGGAGCATGAACTGGGGAATAACACGGTGGAAGCTCGAACCCTGATAACCGAAGCCTAGACGATACTAGCGTTAGTAGATGCTAGAATGATACAACAAAGAAGAAACAGTACGTACCCTTCTCGCCGGTGCAAAGAGCGCGGAAGTTGGCGGTTGTGTTAGGGACAACGTCGTCGTAGAGCTTGAAGGTGATGCGGCCCATGGGCTTGCCGCCAGCGGT